>Ga0066659_10000093_pt1 | contig 23515 bp, 23 predicted proteins | sample GraSoiAngelo_108_FD_75176 | JGI IMG/M metagenome (GOLD analysis project Ga0066659, IMG submission 75176) | Grasslands soil microbial communities from the Angelo Coastal Reserve, California, USA - 14_0903_09_40cm | ecosystem: Environmental > Terrestrial > Soil > Grasslands | place: USA... | reverse complement strand
GACCTTGCCGACACCAGATGAGTGATAGCTCAACGGGCCGAGGCTCCATTTCATGTCGATGATGCATCCGTTGTCGGGTGACAATTCAATTTTAGATAATCGTGGCATAAGCGTGCAGGGCGATGGTTTCCGGTAATTTGATCAGATGAAATCTGCTCTGTCGAGCAAAGAGATTACGGCCTTCCAAAACGTCTGTAGCGTCCGCTGTCCTCAGCGGATATGCGTACATCCGTCAGAGTGAGCCGCAGGCCCGTGATCACTGCGTTTTTGCCCAGCCGATTACCCCACAGGCGATGCGCGCGCCTGAGTCCCCGGTTGGTTGCGTCTTCAGATCGTCGGGTTTTGTGTGCACCACGACCGAACGGCCGATCACTGACTTCGCATCGTTCGTGAGAGAAATCTGGTGGTCCACATAATCCAGCTTCGCGTTGCCGGAAGCGTCTGCTTCCACATTTCCCATGTCGCCCTCGTGCCGCGCGGCTGCGTCGGGCCCGGCATGCGGTTGGTTCGTGGGATTAAAATGCGCGCCTGCGGAACTGCCATCGGTTGCGCTGCAATCGCCGAATTCATGGATATGAAAGCCGTGTTTGCCAGGCGTCAGGCCCGCGATCTCCGCGTGGACCTGCACGCCGTCGGCGACTGGAGTGAATGTGACGGTGCCGCTGACTTTATTGCCTGCGGTGGGATGCAGCACCGAAATGCCTTTTGATGATGCCGCGGATTTTGCCGCGGGTGTTTGCGCCAGCGCGATTAAACCTGCAAACGATAGAAACATCAGCCCAATAAGGGAAGCTCGAGAGGAATTCATATAAGCATCTGTATTTCGCATCGCTCGATATGTCCAGCCGCATCAAAATCGAGTGAGCATGCCCTAAACCCAGGGCAAAAGGTACGGCGGGGCAGTCCCCTGCACGCCGTTCATGAAAGACGGCGCGCACCGAGTGACGCGCCCTACCTTTAAACGCGGTCCTTCAACTGTGTTTTGCCGGACGCACGTGCGCAGTGGACACAACAGAAGATTTGTCCCTCCGCTTCGACGCCGTGGCCGACGATACGGCAGTGGCAGTGGGGACAAACAGGCGCCAGCGCGTGGATTGCGCACTCGAAGCTGTCGAAGGTGTGACGCTCTCCGCCCACGACGACTTCAAACGCCTTGTCATATTCGTTCTCGCAAACTTCGCATGTAGGCATACACAATTCGTTTCGCGCCAGAGGCGGTTCCCGGCGGTATTTGATTTAGATTCGCGAGCCAGATTTCGTCTTCTATCCTCGTGGATTCATGTAAGTGTTTTGCGTGGTCTGGACTGGCGCTTCTGGCCAGCCTTTCTCAGTGAAACTCGCCTGAGAGGCGATGGCCATGGTAGCCGTGGGCAACGCCCTCGGTTTGAATGCACGAAATGAGTTTAGCCCTGTATGGGCAATCCAAATTTTCGCCGCCGTTGATGGGATTGCCCCTTCAGGGCGGATTCACTTGTCGGACATTTTTCCGAGGGCGCTGCCCTCGGCTAAAATGATCCAGACCTTTGGTCTGTAGGCCATTGCACCCCTGGCGCTAAACAGATATGGCTCGTCGGTGTCAGCTACACTACGCGGCCAAATGCGTTGCCGAAATTCTTCTGGTCTTGAACGAGGCGGGAAGTTAACACTGGTCGCCATCACTGCGGGTAGGAGCAGTTGTTCATGCAAACGCCAGATGCCACCGGGGCCGCTGTCCCCACTATCGCTGAAACACTGGCGAAGCTCGGAGCCGATGAGAAGACGGGGTTAACTGACGCCGAAGTCCAGGCGCGCTTGCAGAAGTACGGGCCAAACGCGCTGGTGGAGAAACAGAAAAACGCGTTCGCCGCGTTGCTCGCATATTTTTGGGGGCCGATTCCGTGGATGATCGAGGCCGCGGCATTGATGGCGTTCATCGTCGGCGACTGGGGTGATTTCGCCATCATCACGTCACTGCTGTTGTTCAATGCGCTGCTGGGGTTCTGGGAAGAACACGAAGCTTCCAACGCGCTCGACGCACTGAAGAGTTCGCTCGCGCTGAAAGCCCGCGCGCTGCGGAACGGCACATGGCAGGAGGTCGACGCGCGAACACTGGTGCCAGGAGACATTGTTCGATTGTATCTCGGTGACGTTGTTCCCGCCGATTGCACACTCATCGCGGGCGATTACATCAGCATCGATCAATCCGCGCTTACAGGAGAATCGTTGCCGGTCAGCAAGAAATCGGGCGAGGACGCATACTCGGGTTCGATCGTTAAACAGGGTGAAATGACGGCGGTAGTTACTGCCACTGGCGCGAACACGTTCTTCGGACGCACGGCGAAACTGGTGGCTGGGGCCGGAAGTGTTTCGCATTTCCAGCGAGCCGTGATGCGGATCGGCAATTTCCTAATCATTCTTGCGCTCGTGCTGGTGATGATTCTCGTTGCCGCTCGTCTTTTCGACATGCGCGGTCATTACGATCGCGCTGGCCTGTTAAGGTTGGCAGAAATTGTTCTGATTCTTCTCGTAGCCTCAGTGCCCGTAGCCATGCCGGCTGTTTTGTCGGTGACCATGGCGTTGGGCGCGCGACTGCTGGCGAAACGCAAAGCAATCGTCTCGCGATTGGAATCGATCGAAGAACTGGCAGGCGTCGATGTGCTCTGTTCCGATAAGACCGGCACGTTGACTGAGAACAAGCTGACCCTGGGCGAAGCGCAACCGTGGCCAGGCCCCGATTCTGACACATTGATTTTGATGGCGTCGTTAGCTTCACGCGCAGCTGACAATGATCCGATTGATCTCGCGATATTAGCCGGGCTTAGAGATCAATCGGTACTCAAGACTTATAAGCAGAAAGCGTATGTTCCTTTCGATCCTGTCCATAAACGCACGGAAGCAACCATTAAGGATCAGTCGGGCGCAGTCTTTCGCGTCAGTAAAGGCGCGCCGCAAGTCATTCTGGCGTTAACGAAACTTGCCGGCGCCGATTTGGTGAAAGCGCAGCAGACAGTGAACAATCTCGCGAGTTACGGTTACCGCACCATCGGTGTCGCTGTCGCTCACAGCGACGATGATTGGATTTTTCTTGGAATTCTGCCGCTGCTCGATCCGCCCCGTCCCGACTCGAAGAGCACCATCGCGCGGGCTCGCGCTTACGGGATGAAAGTCAAAATGGTTACCGGCGATGATGTTGCCATCGCCCGCCAAATTGCATCGGAACTGGACATGGGCACAAACATTCAGCCAGCAACGGAACTCTTTCCCGGCGACGTGACGAAAGGGCAAATCCCGTTGGATGCAGCGGAGAAGATCGACGAAGCCGATGGATTCGCTGAAGTGTTTCCAGAACACAAGTATGCCATCGTAAAAATACTCCAGCAGAACGGACACATCGTCGGCATGACCGGCGATGGCGTGAACGACGCGCCCGCGCTCAAGCAAGCCGACGTCGGCATCGCCGTTTCCGGAGCGACCGAAGCAGCGCGTGCGGCGGCGGCGCTGGTCCTGACCGCGCCCGGTTTATCCGTGATCATCGACGGGATCGCGGAGGCCAGACGCATTTTCGAGCGAATGACAAGCTACGTATTGTATCGAATCGCCATGACCATCGCGATCATGGTGTTTGTGGTGCTGACCTCGATCTACTATCACTTTTTTCCGCTTACCGCGATCATGCTTATCGCGCTGGCGCTTCTGGACGACGTGCCCATTATGACCATCGCCTTTTGACAATGCCACAGTGCCGCCGCAGCCGGTGAGATGGGAATTGGACAGAGTGCTGGTGATCTCGTCAGTGCTCGGATTACTCGGTGTTATTCAAAGCTTCGGTTTGCTTTATCTGGGCGACACGGTTCATCACCTGCAGCATCCGCAGCTACAAACAATGATGTTTCTGCAACTCGTTGCTGGCGGGCATCTCATGTTGTTTGTGATGCGCACAAGGGGGCCCTTTTGGAAACCGCCGTACCCCAGCTCACGTCTTTTCTTTGCAATCGTCGCGACGCAAATCGCGGCGGTGTTTATGTGCAGTGAGGGTTGGCTCGTGCCGTCACTACCTTGGGGAATCATCGGCTTTGTGTGGGCTTACAACATCGTGTGGATGATAGTGCAGGACGCGGTGAAGCTGGGACTTTATGGAATCGTCGATCCCGGCCGCTCATGGAAAAGATCTCTCTTCGAGCCACTGCGGGTTCGATTGGCAGGTGGGCGAGAGCCAGCCTGATAAACTAGAAAGACTAACATGCCGAATTACCTGAAAAAATTCATCGTACAACCAGGAACCAAGATTCGGCTCAAACATTTCGATCCCGATTACCACGGGAAACATGAATCCCGCGAACAGGCTTTGCCCGAGATTCAAAAGTACGTCGAGAAAATGGCGCAACTGCAATACCTGACGTACGCCGAAAGGAAGCATTCGCTGCTTGTTGTGCTTCAGGGGCTCGACGCTGCGGGCAAAGACGGCGTTGTCCGCCACGTTTTTACGGGAATGAATCCCGCCGGGTGCGTCGTATCAGACTTCAAGCAACCCACGCCCGAAGAGTTGGCCCACGATTTTCTCTGGCGCGTGCATCCGCATGTGCCGGCAAAAGGTTCAGTCGCAATCTTCAACCGGTCTCACTACGAAGACGTGCTGGTGGTGCGAGTGCACGAACTGGCTCCGGAAAAAGTCTGGTCGAAGCGGTACGACGAGATAAACGAATTCGAAAAGCTAATCGCTACCCAAAACCAGACGAGTATCCTAAAATTTTTTCTCCATATTTCCAAGCAGGAACAGCTCGCACGGTTCGCGAAGCGGCTCGACGACCCTGCGCGCCAGTGGAAGATCAGCGACTCCGATTACAAGGAGCGCGATTATTGGAGTAACTACACCGAAGCGTTTGAAGATGTGCTGAACAAGACGAGTACCGAACGTGCTCCGTGGTTCATCATCCCTTCAAACCACAAATGGTTCCGAGACCTGGCTATTTCACAAATCATTGTTCGGCAGATGGAAGACATGAACATGCAATTTCCCAAGCCAACAGTGAACCTCGCGGAGATTCGGCGTGAATATCACCAGGCCACCGATCAGGAGAAATCGGACAGACGTAAGAAACGCTAACATTGTCCGAAATCGCGCTACCACAACGTCTGACGCTCCTGCTGGACAACTCGTCGCTGAACGGGATTCAGCGATGGCTCTGGGTGCTATCTACCGGGGGCACATTGCTCGATGGTTACGTCATTTTCGTCCTCGGCGTGGCGATGCCTGTTATCATCGCTGAGTTTCACATTGAACCCGACGTGGTCGGCCTGATTGGAGCGAGCCTGGTATTTGGTGCTGTCATTGGCGCGGGAGTAGGCGGCCCGACGGCGGACCATCTTGGCCGCAAGAAGTTGATGCTCGCCGATATGATAATTATTTGCGCCGGCGCCGCTATCAGTGCGCTGGCCAAGGAACCGGCGGTGCTGTTCATAGGGACAACTGCTCGTCGGGATGGGAGTAGGTATCGATTTCCCTGTCAGTAGCAGCTATATCTCGGAAGTTTCCCCGAAGCGCGATCGCGACCGAATGATGGTCGCCACCATTGCCTGTCAGTCCATTGGCATGCTGCTGGCGGCTGCGATTACGCTGGTATTACTAGGGCACGGCAGCGCGCAGAGTTGGCGGCTATTTCTGGCGAGCGAAGGATTGGTCGCGCTGCTGTTTTTTGTTTTACGTTTCTCGCACCCGACAGTCCGCACTGGTTGATGTCTCGCGGTAGATTCGCAGAGGCGGCGCAAGCTTTCATTCGGATTATCCCCGAACAACGAGATGCAATCCTACAAATTACGGACGATGACCAGAAGCTCGCAGCTTCGATTCCGCAGGTGAAACCTGGGCTTTTCACTCTGTTTTCGCGCTCTTATCGGGGCGCACCGCGCTGGCAACGATCCCCTGGTTCCTGATGGATATTGCCACGTACGGCGTGGGCTTGTTTACTCCGGTTATTTTGGGAGCGATTGAAATCTCCGGCAGAACGCGTGGCCTCGTCGCGCAGGATCTTACTCTCGCTAAAGGCAGTGGCGTTATCGATTTGTTCCTGCTATTCGGTTTCCTGCTTGGAATCTGGATGGTTCCACGGTTCGGGCGCATCCGGATGCAGGCGATTGGCTTTGCAGGAATGGCAGTGGGAATGTTGATGTTGGTGGTGGCTGTCGGCCTGACGAACTCGAGTTTGCACATTCCTCTGATCTTTGCCGGGTTCATTTTGTTCAACCTATTGATAACGCCGGCCCGAACTCAACCACGTTCACTCTCGCCCCGATCTTGTTCCCGACGCAGTTGCGCGCGACGGCCGGTGGATTCGCCGCCGGCGTTGCGAAACTGGGTGCGACCTTTGGTGTGTTTCTGCTGCCAATCTTAAAAGACAGATTCGGGGTTCCGAGCGTTCTTGGAATTGTGTCGGCGGTAAGCCTGCTGGGTCTGATCGTTACGTTGTCCCACCGGCGCGAGGACACGGCCTAGCCATTGTTTGGAATAGTAGAAATGTAGTGAAAGTGATATTTTTTCAGCGGAGGCCTCTATGGAAATACCGAAACAACTGCTCGATTGTTTAAATCAAAACAAGGTGGAGTACGAAATTCTGCACCACGCCGAGGCAGTGACGGCGCAACGGATCGCCCAGGTTGAGCACGTCAAAGGACGCCATCAGACCAAGGTGGTCATGATCAGATCTGGCGATCAACACTTGATGGTGGTGTTGCCAGCAGATCACCATATCGACCTCGAGAAAGTCGAGAAAGTTCTCGGCAAAGCTGTCTCGCTTGATAAGGAAAATGAATTTAAGTCACTCTTCCCAGACTCCGCCACCGGGGCGATGCCGCCATTTGGGAATCTTTATGGTCTGCCGACTTACGTGGATAAACGTCTCGCTGAACAGGACTACATCGTGTTCGAAGCCGGGACGCACACTGACGCGATAAAAATGAGCTATAGCGATTACGAAAAAATCGTGAAGCCGAAGATAGAAGACCTCGCGATCAAGCTTCACCCTATGAAAGGAGCTTGAGCTTACGAAGGACCGTCCAGCGATTCGGAAGAATCGAATGAAGATTCCGTTGGCCAGCATCTTTCTTTGCCTGGCCTGCACTGCGGCATCGGCCGTGTTCGCCGCGGAGAAAGTTGGCTTTATCAGCGTCGACGGCGCGATCGGGCCTGCGACAGCGAGTTACATTTCCCGAAGCATCGAAGAAGCCAAAGCGCAAAATATGCAGTGCCTGGTGATTCAACTGAATACGCCGGGCGGTCTGCTCGATTCGACGCAGAAAATTGTGCAAAGCTTCCTCGGGTCTCCAGTTCCCGTCGTGGTTTACGTCGCGCCTACCGGCGCGACAGCGACCAGCGCAGGGTGTTTCATCACGCTGGCGGCCAGTGTCGCGGCAATGGCGCCGGCCACTACGATCGGCGCTGCGCATCCGGTTTCCATCGGTGGTTTTCCGAGTGGTGGCGAAGAAAAGCCAGACGAAACCATGAAGCAGAAGCTCGAAAATTTTTCCGTCAGCTACATGGAGACGATCGCGGGCAAGCGCCAACGTAACGTCGAATGGGCCAAGTCCGCAGTGAAAGAGAGCGCTTCGATCACCGCGCAGAAAGCGCTGGAATTGAAAGTCATTGATTTGATCGCGACCGACATGCCCGATCTGTTGCAAAAACTGAACGGGCGCCTCGTGGACGGCAAACCCCTCAATACCGCCGGCGCGCAGGTGACCGAAATCAAGATGTCGCCCGCCGAGCGGGTATTTCAAAAATTGTGGCGACCGGAGGTCATGTTCATCCTGATGCTGATCGCGATCTACGGGATCATCGGTGAACTGAGTTCGCCCGGTGCAATTCTTCCCGGCGTTGTGGGAGCAATCGCGTTGATATTGGCGCTTTATCTGGCGGCGATCCTGCCGGTCAACGTGGCTGGACTTGTCCTGATCGCGCTGGCTTTCATGCTTTTCATCTTTGATGTTTACACGCCCACACACGGCGTGCTCACCGTCGGTGGAATCATCGCGTTTCTGATCGGTTCGCTCATGCTCTTCAATCGCGCCGATCCGCTTTTTCGCTTGTCGTTGAGCTTCATCATTCCTGCGACACTCGTCACGGCCGCGTTCTTCATTTTCGTCATCGGAAAAGGGCTGCGCGCGCAGTTGCTACCGGTGAAGGTGGGAAAAGAGGCGCTCATTGGAGGCACCGTGACCGCGCTGACTCCGATCGATTCCCGCAGCGGCAGGGTGTTTGTCGAAGGCGAATACTGGAACGCAGTCAGCGATGCCCCGATCGAAAAAGGCGAAGACGCCGAGATTGCGGCTGTCGAGGGATTAACCATCAGATTAAGAAAGAAACCTCGTTGAAAACACCGGCGCACGCCATAAGTCCGCACGACGGTCGGCGAGTGAAGACAATGCATCCACCGCGGTGTCATCTGCGCCAGCGTGAACTGCGCATCCACCAACATTGCAACGCCTGACCTTGTCAAAAATCTCGCCTTGACGATTGCCGCGTTCTTTCCGATATAGGCGCCTGTCCTGCGTGCGTTTGGTTTGCGTGGGGCTGCGCTTCTAACATATGCAACGTTTTTGTGGATGGATGCGCCCCCCGCCGTTTGCGATCTGGATAGCCTCCCTATGCGCGCTCTTCGGCGCTGTACTTGCTCGGGCGCAGGCGCCTCAAGCAGCGCCCGGTCCTCCTATCATCCGTTCGATGGATGTGCAGTACACCGGGCCGGCAACTATCAGCAGGGAACGCATTCTTGCCCAAATGCGCACAAAGGTTGGCCAGCCATACTCAAACGAGATCGTACAGGAAGACATCAAAGCGCTTTATAAGACTGGTTACATTCGCAACGTTCGCATCTTTGCTCAGCCTGAAGGCGACGGGGTGAAGGTCATTGTCGCAGTGCAGACGCGGGCGATCATTCGCGAGATCGAAATCACCGGCGCCGAGCACCTCAAAGCGCAAAGACTGCGCAAAGAAATCAAAGTGAAACTCAACCAGGCGGTTGACGAACAACAACTGGAAGACGCGCGCCAAAAAATTATCGAAATCTACCAGGGACGAGGGTTCAACGATGTCAGTGTTGAATTTCGTATCGATCCAATAGACGAGAAACGCGGCACCGCGCGCGTGGTTTTCACCGTAAACGAGGGCGTCAAAGGAGCGATAAGCCAGGTTCGTTTCGAGGGAAATGCGCACTTCAGCCAACGGGTATTGCGCAAACAGATGAAAACTCGTGGCAGATCGCTCATTTATTTCGTGGATAAAACCGGTCGGCTGGATGAGGTCCAGTTGGAACAGGACATGGACAAGATCCGCGAGTTTTATCAAGACCACGGCTACATCGACGTGGAAGTAAAAGAGGTGCGGAAGGAACGCACCCCGAAAGGCCCGATGATTATCACCATCGTGATTGCAGAAGGCCCACAGTACCACGTCCGCAAGCTGACGGTTTCCGGGTACCAGGCGACGACCGAAGCCAAAGTTCTCGCCCTGTTAAAAATGAAAGAGGGAAGCGTCTATTCGCCGAAACAGCTTCGCGATGACGCGAAGGCCGTCGCCGACGCATACGGTAGCGGCGGCTACGTCGATCTGGTGATCACTCCCGAAGGCACACCGGCCGGGACGGGCCTGATCGACGTGCATTACAACATCGAGGAGGGCACCCGATCGTTTGTGAACCGGGTCAATATCGAGGGTAACACACGAACCAAGGACAAGGTGATCCGGCGCGAAGTGCTTGTCGCTCCGGGAGACGTTTTCAATACTGTTCGTGTTGACATAACCAAGAAACGTTTGGACAACCTGGGTTACTTCGCAAAGGTCGAGACTTATCCCGAAGAAACAGACATACCCGGGCGCAAAGATCTGACGATTCTCGTGCAGGAAAAACGCACGGGTTCACTCAGCTTCGGAGGGGGCTTCAGCACTGTTGACAAGTTGGTGGGCTTTGCGGAACTCACGCAGGGCAATTTCGATTTGTTCAACTGGCCTTCGTTTACGGGCGGCGGGCAAAAATTCCGGTTACGTGTTCAGTACGGAACGGAGCGAAAGGATTTCATTCTGACCATCACCGAACCGTATTTCCTCGATCGGCGCCTTGCGCTCACGGGGCAAGCCTTTTATACCGAGGCGAATTATCTGAGCGCCGACTACGACCAACGCAATTACGGCTTCTCAATTGAGATGCGCAAGCCAATCAATGCCTACACGTACGGCACCCTGGGATACACACTACAGAACATCGACATTTTTAATGTCGCGTCCTCCTCGCCTGCGTTTATTCAGTCACAAAGCGGCACATTTACCGAAAGCAAGGTCTTTAGCAGCGTGGTATTTGATTCGCGCGACAATCCCTTGCTCTCCCGCCGCGGACAACGCATTACCTTTTCGCCTGGTATTGCCGGTGGTTTTCTGGGAGGCGACACCCAGATTTACGCATTAGACCTGGAGGGATCGCAGTATTTTCATCTGCCCTGGGACACTATCCTGCTCATTAATGGCGAAATTGCGACGGTGAGCCAATGGGGTAGCGGGAGCGAAGTGCCGATTTTCGAACGGCTCTTCCTCGGCGGCTCGAACAATCTCCGCGGCTTTCCGTTTCGCGAAGTCGGCCCACAGCAGAACGGCGAGCCGATCGGCGGCCTATCAATGTCGCGGGCGACGATTGAATGGACTTTCCCGATTATAGAAAAAGCGCGCGGCGCAGTTTTTTACGATACCGGCTTCGTGAATAGCAGCGCGTGGTCGTTCGGCTTTAATCATATGGCTTCCGACGTGGGCATTGGACTCCGTCTTGATTTGCCAATCGGTCCATTACGCCTCGACTATGGCTACCCGGTAATGCGTGATGGGTATAACGGGGGAGGCCATTTCAACTTCAACGTGGGGTATCAATTTTGAACGAATATATGTGGTTGCAGTCTAACGCGATTCCGGCAACCGTATCCCCTGTTTTTATGAAAAAGTCTCTGTCGATACTCTTTGCGCTGACGCTGGCTGCTCCCATTGCCGCCTTCGCACAGGGCACAGCGAAAATTGGAACAGTCGATATGCAGCGGGCGTTCAAGGAATACAACAAAACCAAGGAAGCTGAGGTTAAAATCAACGACGCCAAGAACGCCGCTAAAAAGGAATATGATGACCGGGCGGAAGCTTACAAAAGGGCGCTCGATGAAATCAATAACCTCAACAAGCAACTCGAGTCTCCAGCTTTGAGCGCCGACAAGAAGACAGGGATGGCCAAAGAGCGCGATGACAAGATCGCAAACATTAAAAGCATGGAACGAGAGATCAGCGATTTTCGCCAGACGCGGGAGCGACAGTTGCAGGAGCAGTTGATGCGAATGCGGGAGGGAATCGTAAAGGAAATTACGGATGTCGTAATGGAGAAAGTGAAGGCCAAGAGCCTTGATTTTGTTCTCGATAAATCCGGGATCAGCATAAACGGCGTCCCTGTCGTGCTGTACGCGCCAGACAACATTGATTTCACAAACGAGATCATCGACACGCTCAACAAACCCGGTCGCGCTACGGCTTCTACAGCTTCGAATAAAAAGACCGCTGCAAGCGCTTCTACGACCCCGGCAGCAAGAGCAAAACCCTGAGGTTCGCCTCAGAATTTCAAGAATACACGCGGGCGAGACTCGCGTGTATTTTTTGTACGGGTGAAATGAGGCGTTCGCACGGCGACATTTTGTGAGCGGCCATGAACCTGCAAAGAATGTTTGTTCGGATCAGATGTCGATCAAGCGCATGCGCGATTACGATCCTGATGGCGGTTTGCACTGGCTCGCTGGCAGCCGATTGGCAGGCGACGCTCAGCAAGGAGCCGGCTGGAAATTTTCCCGAACTGCGGTCGCTGCATGCGTCCTATCGTTTCGGCTGGTCGGGAGTAACTGCAGCCACCGGTGAAGTTCACTTCACCAAAGGCTCGAACGAGAGGTTTGAGCTTGATGGAATCGGCCGAACCACTGGTCTAGTCCGAGCCTTGTGGAAACTGGATGTGAACTATCGCGCGGTCGCAAACGCCGACACGCTCGCACCCGTCGAAGCTCAGCAAACCGAGAGCTATCGGTCAAAGCAAATCGTCACCCATCTGACTTTCGCTAACAACGGAGTAATTCGAGCACGAAAAGAAGGTCAAGGGCCCGCTGCCGAGACAAAGACACGGCAGTTTGTTTTGCCTAACTTGTTCGATCTCCACTCAGCAGCGCTTTACTTGCGCAGTCAGCCGCTCAAACAAGGCAGCGTGTATCGGCTCGCAGTTTACCCTGCAACAAATGCTTATTTTGCCACTGTCACCGTAGTCGGCCGGGAGAAAGTCTCCGTGCGCGCGGGCACTTACAACGCGATCAAGCTTGATCTCCAATTGAAACGCATCGGCAAGCATCTGGAATTAGAACCGCACAGAAAATTTCGGCGCGCCACAATCTTGGTGTCGGATGATGCCGAGCGGCTCATACTTCGCATTGAGGCGCAGGTGTTTGTGGGCACAGTTTTCGCCGAACTGCAATCGGTGCGCTTCGATAATCCAAAACAGGATCAGTCGGGGACCCACTGACCACGAATCGGTGGCCCGGGCGGAGGACGCGTATGCGGACGGTACGGATTGTAAAATCGTTGGCGCGGCCCGGGAAGTAAGCGAAGCGCCGTGAGCGTCTCCAGATCCAGTCGGCCGGTTACCGAAAGTCTCGTCTGCGTCTGATAGGCGCGCAGCGAGAGTTCCATTGCCGGTCCATAGATTCCGTCAATCTGTTCTCGATACATCCCATACCGTGCCAGCGCTATCTGCGCTGAGACGACTACATTTCGTTGCACAACAGGAGGAGCGGTCTCAAATGGCGTGCCGGCAAAAACTCCTCCGGGTGAACTTGTTGGAGCCATGGGAGTTGACGGGTAAACCTGTTGGTTTTGCGGCGCATTACTGAAAGGCTGAACCGGCGGAGCAGCAGTTGCGTTCTCCGTCTGTTCGGGCGGTGACTCGCCGGGCGGAGCGGCCGCGGCAGGAGTTGGTGAAGCAGATTTGGTTGTTTGTCGCGCGGCGCCCGATGACTTAATTCCGAGCGATTGCAGCGTCTCATCGTCGAGCTGACCCGTAACCTGAAGGCCATTGCGGATTTGATAGCGGCGAATCGCTGCCGTGAGATTCGCATTCATTTCGCCGCTGACTTCGCCGTAGTAGAAACCCTCGTCTTTCAAAACCTGCTGCACGCTTTCGATCAGTTGGTCCGCTCGCAGGAGCATCATCGATCCAAACAAGATCAGCGCTGCGATTTTGATTTTCATTCCGATGTCGTTCGACGATGACGCCCTTCGCCTATTCAGCGCTTTTCTGATCTGTGGCAGCCAACGTCGATTTCCGCTGACCGACGGCGTCGCGGTACCGTAAAATGCCGTCAGCGACAGCTGCCGCAAGTTGGTCGCGATAGTCTTCGCTCGCGAGTTTCGAAACTTCGTCCTTGTTGGTAAGAAAGCCGCCCTCAACCAACACCGCGGGAGAAATCACGTTTGCGATCACAAAAAACTGCTTGGCTTGCGTGCCGCGATCGATCGAGCGGGTCCGCGCCACCAAGGCTTCCTGAACAAAACCGGCGAGACTCTGGCTTTCCGGCTTCGGCGAATTAGATGGCGGCCGCGATAAAAACGGCAGCCAGGAAGCGAGAACAGAGCCGGAAGTGATCTGATGCGCAGCGTAGTAGGTTTCGACGCCAGTCGCGACCGGTTTATTGTCTTCATTGAAATGAATGCTGACAAAAATGCTATCTCTCACCCGATTGCCGATTGCTGCGCGGTCCGCCAGTGAGACATAGGTGTCCCCGAGTCGCGTCATTAACGTGGCGACGCCTTGCGAATCCAGCAATCGATCGACCCGGCGCGCGACATCCAGCGTGAGATCTTTTTCCATGACGCCGCCGACCATCGCGCCGGAGTCTTGACCGCCGTGGCCTGGATCAAGAATGACGACTGCGAACGGTTTCGGTGTCGTTGGCTGAGTCGCCTTCGATTGCCTGCTAACCGTGGGTCGCTCGTGCTGCTGAGATGCGATCCAGATCAAAGATGCGGTCATTAGCAACAAGCCGGCGAACGCCAGCACATTTCGGAGAGCTTGTTTCATTTGTGATCCCCGCGAGAAGAGTTGTCATAACTTAGTCACTAATGAGGGAGCGCAATTCGTTATCTGCCAATGAACGATAACGAATTGCCGTGCTGCCATCCCGCTCCAGCACTGCTGCTTCGATCGCGGCCGTGGCGAGTTGCTCCTGGCGATGTTGTGCAATAGCCGCCGGGTCGGGCAGTTGTTTCGCGTCAGTAGTCTGCAACAACATGTGCCCGATGCTCCATGCGTCGAGCGCCGCGTTCACTGCCGCTTCAAAGCTGCTATCCGGTGTGTGCTTGTTCTTCAGAAAAGTTTCCATCAGTTCGACCGATTGCCGGGTACCGCTGAGCACGGCGAAATCCTGCCTCGCCCGTGCGTAGGTTGCGCCGTTGCTCGCGATCTCGCCGTCGTATTCCACTCGCAAAAACAAATCGTCCTCGGGGCGTGCACCCACTTCCGCAAAAAGCATGCGTGCGAGATACGGCGGGCCGTATATCTGTTCGAATGCGCTTTTCATCACGGGACTGAGCGAATAATGCACGAGCCGCCGCAGTGAAACATCCGCAGCCGAGCGACTGAAACCTTCCGTGCTAGCCAGTTCAATCGCCGCCATTCGCAAGCGCTCGATGTCGCCCGGGTGACCAATCGCTCCCATCGCAATCCGATCGTAAATCTCGAAAAGTTTCTGGCGCGTCTGACCGAGCGTGAAAAACAGAATGCCCTTGCGATATCCGAGCGTGGCGATGGGACTGCCGGGGGCCAGCTGCCCTTCGATGTATTCGCGCCGGTTGGCGATCGCTTCGACCCAACGATACGGCTCTTCGATCATGCCACCATTTCCTTGAACACGGCGGCAATTTTGTTCTCCGGCAAAGTGGTGATGCCTTCGCGCGACACAATCTTGATCACGGGATAAATTTTTCCGCTGCGATCCACGCCCGCTGTCGCCGTATCGGATTCCGCCGCGGTGTCGAGCGCGCGTAATGCGATCGATACCGCTTCCTCTTCGTTCAATTCGTGCAGCGGCTTCCGGCCCCAGTTGTTTTCGTAGTAGAGAATGCCGCGTACGGCCGGCGAGCCCGACCCTGTTGCAGCATAATCCGTCGCTTCAAATTGCGCGCCCATCGCATCGTAAAAATAGAGGCGCACTTCCGGCTTCGAATTTCCGTTGTAGGTCGCGAAGATCGGCACTACGACACCCACGCCCTGCATGACGAATCCAAAATTGTCGCGCAACAGTTTCGAAAGCGCGCGTACTTTTCCATCGACACTCATCTCCTGTAGTTGAGTTCGGCGAAAGTATTGCAGTGAGTGCTCGAGCACGCGCGCCATCTCCCACGCGGTCGCAGGCACACCGGCGATCGCCATGATCGAATGCTTGTCGATCTCCAAAACTTTGTCCGCGCGATCGTACACGACGGTGTTGCCCGCAGTCGCGCGGCGATCGCCCGCCACCAGAACGCCGCCGGAAAATTTGAATGCCAGAATCGTGGTCGCCTCGGTCGGTTGCCACATTTGTTGTTGGATCTGGTTTTGTGGCATTGGACCAGTCACAGCTGGGCCGAGCAGACCTTTGCGTCGTAGCAGTGAAGGAAAATCGTCCGCTGCACCAGAAAAGTTCTGGTCGAACCCAAACTGTGAACGGTCCATTACTGACCCGTGCGCTGGCGATAGCGCTTGGATTGGTTGGGATCGACCTTGCGCATTTTCTTTAACAGATCCTTTGTGTCCGGTCGCGAAATATCCGGCGAACGCGGCCCACCGCCATCGCCTTGTTTTGGTCCCCACGGAGCCGGTTCCACCGGCTTTTGAATGCGCTCAGGCATAAAAAAACGTACGAGCAAAAGTTGGAAACGCAAGGGGCTGCACGCCGCGAAGCGTCAATCGTTACATCCGTTTAGCAGTAATTACCCTTTGCCGATTTACGCTTCAACGATTAACGATTTGAGGAGGCGAACCGCTTGTCAGACGAATGTGCCGATGGCAAAATTTTGCCCTAATGAAAACAGGTGCCACTTTTTTGGCGATTAGCTCTCTTGCGCTTTGCCCCGCTTCTGCGCAGACTCCCACGCCGGATGCGGCAAAATCGACTGAGGCCGCCCAACTTGAAGCGCTGGCAAAAAAGATTGACGAACAGAACACCAAAATCGACGCGCTTTCCCAAGAAATCCTCAAACTGGAGCAACAACTCTTGCATGTCCGCCCGGGCGTAATGATCGGAGAAGATGCACCCGCGCCCGCAACTGCCGGTGCTGCCGCCAGCGCAGCAGCTCATCCCTCTGTCACGGGCAACACGCACACTGTCGCGCGCGGAGAGACGCTCACGTCGATTGCAAAAATGTACAAAGTGACCGTGGACGACTTACAAAAAGCCAACAATATCGAAGACGGTCGTAAGTTGCAGGCGGGCCAAACCATCGTTATCCCGACGTCGTCGCCCCCGGCTTCAGGCTCGTCGTCGCCTTAACGGACAATTAACCTCCGGTGAATCAAAGGTGGTTTCTCCGCAAACACGAGGACGGCAGCACCTTCGGCCCGGTCCAGTTCGATCAAATCGCGCGTTGGGCGTCTGCTGCGCAGATCGCGCCGCACGACACGCTTTCTAGCGATCAGCAGACCTGGATCAAAGCGCCGATGCTCCCACAGCTGGGCATGGACTGGCTGGTTGAACTGACCAGCGAAAATTATTATGGACCGACTACGCTCGGCGCGCTGCAGGAATTTATTCGGCTCGGCGAAATCGATGGCGATACTTTCGTTATCAACAGCTGCGACGGTACGCGGCGGCAAATCCGGGAAATGCCTGACCTGTGGGAAACTGTGCGGTCAGAGACGGATGACGACCAAATCAAAATTCAATTAGGCGATCCCGTCGGACCGGCCGTGGCGAAGATGTCCGTTCGTCTCCAGGAGCGTATTCGCGATCTTGAGCAAACCCTGAAGGAAGAACGCCGCGCTCTTGGTGAGAGCGAGCAGCGTTACGCAGAGTTGGAGCGAAAATATCAGGATCTCTTGCTGAGCTTGGAAGGGTAGCGCCTAACAAATCGATTCCGAGTCGCTGCTGTAGCGTGCGCTCTCCCTTGGCGCGCCGGAAGAAAGCGAAGGCGGCTCAGCGCAATGCAGAGCGTACGGCGGCGCTCTTGTTACACCTGCATTCGCTGCTCTTCCGGTTCCGCCACTCCCGACGGGACGATTTCCGTGCCAGCCTCTATTTCCCGTTGAGGCGAAGACTCTAACAAACTCTGTCGACATAGCTGCGCGTATTTCCTGTTGAGTGCGAGCAATTCCTCGTGCGTGCCCCGCTCCATGATACGGCTGTGATCGAGTACCAGGATTTCGTCCGCATGCACGATCGTCGAAAGCCGATGCGCAATCACAATCGATGTGCGATTCGCCATCAAATGCTCCAGCGCCTCCTGAATTAATCGTTCGGTTGCCGTGTCCACGCTGGCCGTCGCTTCATCGAGAATTAAAATTGGCGGATCCTTTAGCAGCGCCCGCGCAATTGAGAGCCGCTGCTTCTCGCCTACGCTCAACTTCACCCCTCGCTCGCCAACGACGCTTTCCAATCCATCCGGCAAACGCTCGATGAACTGTCGCGCGTTCGCCGCGTCCACGGCGCGCCATAATTCCGCGTCGGTGGCAGTTGGTTTCCCCACCAAAAGATTCTCGCGAATCGATCCATTGAACAGAAAGCTTTCCTGTGTCACCACGCCGATCGCTTCGCGCAATGTGCGCAGTTCGTAATCGCGAATAGATCTGTCATCGACATAAATCTGGCCGGCATCGAACTCGTAAAATCGCACCAGCAAACTCACCAGCGTCGATTTCCCCGCGCCAGTCGCGCCGACCAGTGCCGTCGTTGTGCCTGGCGGTGCATGAAACGAAATGTGTCTAAGCGCCGGTAGTCCATCGACGTACCCAAAGCTGACGTCTTCATATCGAATGTCGCCGACGATGTGCGTGCTGTAGCCGCGATCGGTGATCGCGGTGCGGGGGTCACCCACCCCGGCTACAGCGCCCGGCTCAGCTTTTTCATCGAGAATATCGAACACGCGTTCGCCCGCCGCGCGACCGGCCTGCACCAACTGATTTAACTGATGCAACCGGCTGATCGGATCGTAGAGGAACGCCATCAGCATGAGAATGCCGACCAGATCGCCCAGTTGCATGCTGCCAGTCAAAACGGCGTGACTGCCAAATCCCAGCACGAGCAACGCCCCGATGGCTTCAAACATCGACATCGACGGCGAGTAAATCGCCCATGTTCGCATCACCACCAGCGTTGCGTGCCGCAGTTGATCGCTGGCCCGATTGAAGCGCGCGTGTTCCTCGCGCTCGCGCGCGAAACTTTTGATTTGACGAACCCCGGCAAGGTTATCGTGTAATAGCGCGTTGATGTCCGAGGCAGCGCGCCGCTGAAGTCGGTACCGCCGATGCGCGGTCAGCGTGTAAGAGAGTGCCCCCGCGACGAGCAGCGGCAACGGCACCAACGCGAGCAATGCCAGCTTCGCGTTCCAGTAAAACATCACCGCTAGCACGATCACAATTTGTAAAACGGCGACAACGCCCTGCTCGATCCCATCGATCAACACGCGCTCCACCGAGTTCACGTCCTCGATTACTCGCGTCATCAGGTCGCCCGTGGCGCGATTGTCGAACCAGCGCAACGGCAGCAGTTGAATGTGCGTATACAAATCGCTGCGCAGATCGAAAATGACTTTCTGCTCGAATGTGTTGTTGAGAATGATCCGAAGCGAATTGAAAACGTGCTGAATAAGAAAAGCGACAGTCGCGAGCAGGATCAGCGGCAGCAATTTATCCGGCCGATTTGCGCGCACCACGTCATCAATGATCCATTTGGTGACGCTTGGAAAAACGATGACCATCAGCGTGCCCAGGATCGCGCAAGCGAGCGTCCCCGCAGCCAACGACGGATACCGCTTCAGATAAGCAAGAACGCGCCAGACTGTCTTCATCGCGCACTCAACGTCAACCCGCGTGTCCTGGCGTCAAGGTATGGCCGCGCTAGTCGAAGGAAATCGTCGACTACGGTTGGGGCATTTCGAAACTTTAGGCTTGATAATTGGTTCTCGCAGAGCCAAAACAGCACTCATTATGAAAACCCTATCCGGAACATTCGTATTTGTTGCATTAGCGGCAATCGGGACCGTCGCAGTCCTCACCGTGCGCCCTTTCGCTCTCGCAACGCCCACGCCAACGCAAGCGGACTGCCCGCCCGCCGAGAACGCGCCGGTTCTTATCATCATGGGCAAAGATGGCCTGCAATCCACAAAAAGTGGGGATGCTCTTAAAGCAATGTTCGATGATCTAATCAAAAAGTGCGGCGACAAGGTGTGTAACGTCGATTATTACGATAAAGACCACCCCGTCGAGGGTCACCCGGCTTGGCACAAAGGCCATCGCAAACTGGTCCCGACGGCTGCGGTGCGCTCCGAGGCCAGTCGAAATGTGGCATCTGCCGATCCGTCGCATCTCGTACAGCAGGCGGCTTTTAAGACCACGGATGATGCGATCAGTTTTTTCAACAACATAAAATAATCCAGCTAGGGATTTTGGATTGCTCATCAAGGCGCGCGATCTAAATGGCCTTGAGCAAACGCCGCGTTTACTTGGCAGGCCTTGCTCTGCAGTTGTTTCTCATCATCACCGTTTCATCGCGTGACACGTTTTGGCTGCTCTCAGAGAGCAGAACCATTTTTCCGGAGTCGTCTAAAAACTATTGGCAGCGAGCTGAGCAAATCGCATCGACGGCGCTAGGGCAACGCTTGCCGGTCACGAATCCAGCCCGTCAGATTCTGACAGGTTATCTGGATCTTGCCGGGATCGAAGCCGGATACGGTTTCTTCGCGCCAAACGTACCAAATAGTTACAAGCTCGTATTCGAACTTCGTTTTCCAGACGGGCGCGTTGAATACGAACTGCCGCGCGTGTCGAATGCAGCATCCATCCTGCGTATCGCCAGCTTGTTGGACAAAATTGGGCGCACTCAGTCGGAGGCGCTGCGCCAAACGATAGTCGGGATGCTCGCTGATGCCGTGTGGCGCGAGCACTCGGACGCGACAACGATTCGCGCGATCTTCGGATCGGTAATGCTGCCAAGTGCGCCCGAATTCGAGCATGGAAAAAGGGAGTCATACGAATTCCTGTATGCCTACGACTTCAGCGTCAGCGACAAATCAACTGAGCAAAGCGCGCCGTGAAAAGATTGCCGGAGTTGCGGCTGCGAGTGATCGATTTCTGTTTTCCGGCTGAGTCTGATACATGGCTGGCGATCTTAAGAATTGGTCTTGGTCTTCAGGTCGTACTTTATGCGCTGTCGCTGCGGGACGATTGGAATTATTTCCTCGCAGGAACAGGCCATACGCTGATTAGCCGAAATCTCGGAGAAGCAATTCTCTCTCTGGAAAGCTATTTTGTCCCGAGACTGGGGTGGCTTGTCACTCTGGGGGCGCGGATTGGCTTCCGCGAAGAGACAGTTCTTAGGCTTACTTGGATTTGCCTGCTCAGTTCCGGCTGCGCTCTTCTAATGGGGATCGCCTCTCGATTCTCAGCGATTTTGGCTTGGTTTCTTCACCTGTGCGCGGCAAAGAGCGCCGGATTTGTGTCCTATGGCGTGGATAACTTCATGACCATTGGACTCTTTTACTTGATGTTATCGCCGTTGCCGGATCGATATTCTCTGGACCGGCGACTGCGAAAATCGCGAGCAAATGATCCGCAGCTCCTAGCTTTTTGGCGGCGTATTCTTCAGTTTCATTTATGCATCATCTATTTTTTCAGCGGGTTGACGAAATGTCTGGGCCCCGGGTGGTGGGATGGCTCCAATGTGTGGCGCGCGCTCATCCGCCCGCCTTTCAACATCATCGATCCTGAGATACTCGTAAGATGGAAATATCTCTTCCCAGTCGCCGGAATCTTTATTTGTCTGTTGGAAATCGGATATCCATTTTTTATCTGGAACAGCCAAACACGGAAGATTTGGTTGATTTGCATTTGTGCAATGCACCTCGGGATTGGCATCACCATGGGGATGTATCTCTTCGCTTTCGTCATGATCGTTCTGAACGTGGCTGCATTCGGTTCCAGACTTAGTCGCATGGAGTGCTGCACAACCAGCCTACAGCCCCGGAAAGCTGTTTCATAAGAATTGATCTGGATGGAAGAGAATGCGGAAAGTCTCGATCCTGTCCGACACAACCTTTCTACTGGTGCCGCACGTGTTTGCCCAAAACCACGGCGCCCGGTATCCTTTCTGAAACTGTGAACCCGCAAGACTCGGCCGCGGTACCGACGCCCGACCAACTGGAGATTGGACACATGCTGTTAATCGACGTTGTCGGCTATTCGAAACTGGTTCGCGAGAAAAAGCAGCTGTGAACAGTGCAATCAGAGTTTGCGGAAAGTGCGGGACCGAAATCCCAGTTGACGTGCCTGAGGGAGGCTGCCCGGGTTGCCTTCCCGATACGGCGCTCGACGCTGCCGGCGGACAAACGGTGTTTGGCCGCTTCAAGCTGGTAAAGGTGTTGGGCCGAGGCGGAATGGGGATTGTGTGGCTGGCGCGCGACGAAGAACTGGAGCGCCATGTCGCGCTGAAATTTCTTCCCGATCTGATGATCCAGGATCGTGCGCTGTTGGATCAGCTCAAGCGTGAGACAAAACGTTGCCTGGAATTGACGCATCCGCACATCGTCCGGATTCACGATTTTGTGCACGACGAACGTTCCGGCTGCATTTCCATGGAGTACGTCGACGGCGAAACGCTTTCAAACTTGCGTGCCGAGAAAGAGCACCGCGTCTTTGAACCACACGAGATCGCAGGCTGGATCGCTCAGCTTTGTGACGCGCTCGATTATGCGCACAATCACGCGAGAGTGATTCATCGTGATTTGAAGCCTGCCAACCTCATGGTGAATCAACGAGGCGATCTGAAGGTCACTGACTTTGGTATAGCGCGCAGCCTCGTTGATTCAGCAACTCGATTGACCGGGGAACAGGGCCGGAGCGGTACGCTCGTTAATATGAGCCCGCAACAACTAAGCGGCGATCGCAGCACACATTTTGACGACATTTACTCGTTAGGCGCGACGATTTATGAATTGCTCACCAGCAAGCCACCGTTCTATTCGGGCAATATCGACAGGCAGATTTGCGAGCGACTCGCCCCTTCCATGGCGGAACGGCGCAAAGAATTCAACATCGAGCCGACATTCATTCCACAGATTTGGGAAAAACTGGTTGCAGCTTGCCTGGCGAAAGATCCCTTGCGTCGTCCGCAAGCAGCAGTTGACGTTGCACAACGACTTCAACTTCCGTCAGGACCTGCAAGAATAAGTCCGGCTTTTGCCAAGGCTGGAAAGAGGAAGCGGCTGCTTGCTGCTGGAGTCGCAGCGGTGGCAGTTCTGTTGCTCGCCGGCGTATATTTCGGGGCATCCCACCGACACGCCAAGCCGCTGTCACATTCGCCGGCGATTCCGGGAAAATCGATCGCCGTTCTTCCCTTCGAGAATTTAAGTGACGAGAAAGCGAATGCTTATTTTGCCGATGGCGTACAGGACGAAATCCTCACTGGTCTTACCAGAGTTGCCGATCTCAAAGTCATCAGCCGCACTTCTACATTGCAGTACAAGAGCACTGCCAGGCGTAATCTACGCGAGATTGCGAAGGTGCTGGGCGTCGCGCACGTGTTGGAAGGTACCGTCCAACGCTCTGGGGGGCGGGTTCGCGTCAACGCGCAGTTGATCGATGCGCGTACCGACAGCCAGGTTTGGGCCGAGCGGTACGACCGTGATATTGCGGACGTGTTCGCAATCGAAAGCGAGGTGGCTGGAAAAATAGTCGCGCAGCTTCAAGCCACGATTTCTCCGGGTGAAAAAGCGGCGATGGAGCAAAAACCAACGGCTGATCTGCCCGCGTACGAGTTGTACGTTCATGCCAAAACACTTATCGCGACTGCTGTTTTTAATACACCCTTACAGGAGGGTCTGTTGGAAGCCGTTGATCTCCTGAATCAAGCAATCGAGCGCGATCCAGCTTTCGCGCTTGCCTATTACCAACTTGCCCACGCTCACGATTTGATCTACTTCGCCGGTCTCGATCATACTCCTGCGCGATTGGCCATGGCCGACGCAGCGATCCAAGCAGTCGTTCGGCTGCTTCCAGATTCCGGTGAAGCGCATCTTGCTCTGGCCAAGCATTTGTACTGGGGTTACCACGATTACGATCGCGCACGGAAGGAACTTAGTCTGGCGCAAAAGAGTTTGCCGAACGATCCATGGGCATTTGTGCTGGCCGGGTATATCGACCGACGGCAAGGACGCTGGACTGAATCAATCAAAAATCTCGAACGCGCAGTCGAGCTCGATCCGCAAAATCCTCACGTACTCCAGCAAATCGCTGGCAGCTATAAT
>Ga0066659_10000080_pt1 | contig 24045 bp, 18 predicted proteins | sample GraSoiAngelo_108_FD_75176 | JGI IMG/M metagenome (GOLD analysis project Ga0066659, IMG submission 75176) | Grasslands soil microbial communities from the Angelo Coastal Reserve, California, USA - 14_0903_09_40cm | ecosystem: Environmental > Terrestrial > Soil > Grasslands | place: USA... | reverse complement strand
CCATGGAGCGCATCGAAAAAATTCTCACTCGCCTCGACGAAATGGTCGAAGGCGGCCTAATCACTCTCGAAAAGGTCCGAGTCATCCTCTACCGCGCCGCCAAGAAATAAGTTTAGAGTGCGGCAGCCGCGCTGCCGCTTTTCCGATCTCGCTTTGGAATTTCCGGCAAAATCCACATCCGGAGAGTTCCAAACTTTTAACTTTGAGCGTTCAACTGTAAACTGCCTTCCCATGCCGGGGACCACCGAAAAGCACTCCTGGCTCAACCGCACCGTCCTCGGCGTCGGCCTCACCAGTCTCTTCAGCGACTGGAGCCACGAAACTGCCACCGCCGTGCTCCCCGCATTCCTGGCCGCCATTGGCGCAGGTCCCGCATGGCTTGGCGCCATTGAAGGCATCGCCGACGGCCTCTCCAGTTTCACGAAACTCGCCGCGGGTCATTACACCGATCGCTTGAAACGTCGCAAACCACTGGCCGTCTTTGGTTACGCCTTCACCGCCCTGGCGACGGCGTCGTTCGCCTTCGCGACCCATGCCTACCACGTGCTCTTCGGTCGCGCTGCCGCTTGGCTCGGCCGCGGCATCCGGTCACCTGCGAAGAAAGCGCTTCTTGCCGCCGACGTGCCGCCAAACGCGTACGGCCGCGCCTTCGGCCTCGAACGCCTGATGGACACGGTCGGCGCCATCGCAGGCCCCCTCACCGCGCTCTGGCTCCTCGAAGCCACCGGCCATTCTTTCCGCAAAGTTTTCCTCTGGACGCTCTTGCCAGGTGTCATCGCCGTCGCCGCTTTCTCGCTCCTCGTCCGCGAGCGGCCCTTCGCCGCCCGCCCGCAACGATCCTTCCTCTTCGGTTTGCGGGCGCTACCGCTTCCCTTCCGCCGACTGCTCGTAGGCGTGGGAGTCTTCGGCGCGGGCGATTTTTCGCACACCATGCTGATTCTTTACGCCACGCGAAGTCTGGCTCCCGCCCACGGAATGGCCCGCGCCGCCAGCCTCGCTGTCGGCCTCTACACCCTACATAACGTCTTCTACGCGGGCACGGCGTACGCGAGCGGATGGCTCAGCGACCACGTCCCCAGTCGCAAAGCGGTGCTCACGGCAGGCTACGCCCTGGCCGGAATCACCGCAATTCTACTTTGCACGGGAACACATTCCCTGTGGTTGCTGGCCCTAATTTTTGTCCTCGCAGGTCTTTACATCGGCACAGAGGAAGCCCTCGAGGATTCTCTCTCCGCCGAGCTGGTTCCCAAAGAACAGCACGGCATGGCCTTCGGCACCCTCGCCGCCGTCAACGCCGTCGGCGACTTCCTTTCCAGCCTCCTCGTCGGCTTGCTCTGGTCCGCCTTCAACGTCCAGACCGCCTTCACCGCTTCGGCCGTCCTCTTCTTTGTCGGCGCCCTGCTGATCCTTCGTCTCTGAACCCACGCCTGATGCCGCCTGGTGAGGCGAGCGGCTGTTCTTCACGCGTCTCCGCTGTCGTAAATCCCCGAATTTTCCGTCTTGCGCCGCAATACGCAGCATGGTAGCGTGAGCGAATAAAAGGCGAATCAAGGAAAGGGGCCTTTCTTGCCCGAATCACTAGCAGTTTCTAAGGCCACCAGGCCGGCAGCCGTCACCCGGGTTCACGAAGTCCTCAACGCCTTGGCGTCGCGCGACCGGAACGGTGAAATGCTCGCTGCGGTCCGGCGTTTTCCCGCCCGCGAGGCCCACTGGGCGGACTTCCCCGCATGGGCAAACGCCGATCTCGCCGCCGCCTACGCCGCCAAAGGCATCCGTCGCCTATACACCCATCAAGCCGCCGCCGCGGGAGCCGTCCACGCCGGAAAAAACGTAGTCATCGTCACGCCCACTGCATCGGGGAAAACTCTCTGCTACAACTTGCCGGTGTTGAACGAGGTCCTCGAGAATTCCGACACCCGCGCCCTCTACCTCTTCCCCACCAAAGCCCTCGCGCAAGACCAGCTCGCTGAACTTCACGACCTCAACCAGCGTCTGGAAGATCGCTTCGGCGTATTCACCTACGATGGCGACACCCCCGCTGACGCCCGCAAAGCCATCCGTGAAAAAAGCCACGTCGTTCTGACCAACCCGGACATGCTGCACACCGGAATCCTCCCGCATCACACGCGCTGGACCCGCCTGTTCGAAAATCTCCGCTATATTGTCCTCGACGAACTGCACACCTATCGCGGAGTCTTCGGCAGCCACTTGTCGAACGTCCTCCGCCGCCTCCGCCGCATCGCTCGCTTCTACGGCCGCGATCCTCAATTCATTTGTTGCTCCGCAACCATCGCCAACCCCGGCGAACTCGCTTCACGCCTCCTCGAATCCGAAGTCGAAGTTCTCAATTCCAACGGCGCTCCAGCCGCTGAAAAAACTTTCGTCTTTTACAATCCCCCGGTGGTAAATCGCGCACTGGGAATCCGCCGCAGCTACATCAATGAATCCTCGCGCGTGGCGCAGGAATTTCTGAAACACGATCTGCAAACCATGGTTTTCGCCAATTCGCGCCTGCACACGGAAATTCTCCTCACCTACTTGCAGCAAGCCAATCCGCAGTTGCCGGGAAAACCGGAAACCATTCGCGGCTATCGCGGCGGCTACCTGCCGGCCGAGCGCCGCGAAATCGAACGCGGCCTTCGCGATGGAACAATCCGGGGAGTCGTTTCGACCAGCGCGCTCGAGCTCGGCATTGACGTCGGCTCCCTTGATACCGTGGTCATGGCCGGCTATCCCGGCACCATCGCCGCCACCTGGCAGCGCGCCGGCCGCGCCGGCCGCCGCAGCGGAAGCTCCTGCGCCGTGTTGGTGGCTTCGTCGGCGCCACTCGATCAATTCATCGTGCGCCATCCCGACTATTTCTTCGGCAACACCCCCGAGCACGCCTTCATCCAGCCCGACAATCTCGAAATTCTAATCAATCACCTGAAATGCGCTGCGTTCGAATTGCCCATCGCTCCAAACGACAAATTCGGCGATGCCGACCTCCCCGATCTTTGCGCGCGCCTCGCCGAAGCCGGCTTTCTCCATCTCGCTGGTGAAAACTATCACTGGACGCAGGAAGCCTATCCTGCCGATACTATCAGCCTGCGCTCCGTAACAAGCGACAATTTCGTGATCGTCGACGTCACCGGCGCGCCAAATGTCATTGGCGAAATCGATTTCCCCAGCGCGCTCGCGTTCCTCCATGAAAAGGCCATCTACATTCACGGCGGCCAGCAACACCACGTCGAACATCTCGACTTCAAGGAGCGCAAGGCTTACGTTAAGCGTGTCGACGTCGACTACTACACTGACGCTGTCCGCTACACCCAAGTCCGCGTCCTCGAAATCGCCGCCACGTCGCGCGCGTGCGACCGCGCCAGCCGGAACGAAGCGACCGAAGGTTCCGGCCTCGGTGGAAAGGATCTCAACTTAACAGCTAGCGACAAACGATCCGGGCACTCTCACTCCCACGGCGATGTCCTTGTCCGCTCCCAAGTCGTCGGCTTCAAAAAGATAAAATTCTTCACCAACGAAAATATCGGCGACGGAAAACTCGAACTCCCCGAAAACGAAATGCACACGACGTCCTACTGGATCACGCTCGAACGCCCGCTCCTTGACCCACTCCCCTTCACCGTGAGCGAGCGCCAATCCGGCATGTTCGGCCTCCTCCACGCCCTCGAATCCGTCGCTACCCTCCTCCTCATGTGCGACCGTCGCGATCTCAGCACCGCCATCGGCGAACGCCCATTTACCCTGGGGCGGCTGCAAGAAGCGGCCGAAGGACCCCGATCCGAATCCGCCCCCGCGGTAGGGGCCCGGCTTGCGCCGCCCGCTGCGCCCCATCCCGGCAGAATTGAAAATTTCATTCCGTCCCGTCTGGAAAACGCCTTCTCCCCCAACGCCAAAGAGTTCTTCGAACCAAACCTTTACCTTTTCGACGCCTACCCCGGCGGAATCGGCTTCTCCGAGCCCCTCTTTCGAACCCACGCTCTTCTGGTACAAAAGACCCGCGAGCTCATTTCCGCCTGCCCCTGCGAGCAGGGCTGCCCTTCCTGCGTAGGCCCCGCGGGCGACCTCGCCCCCCGCGCAAAGGAAGCCGCGCTCGCCATTCTCGACAGGTTGTGTGCGTGAATGGGTGCAAGCGCAGACAAATTCTCACGGCTAGCCGCGCTGAAACCGGCCCGGCCAATACCCGCGCGCCCCGCCGCGATTCGAACACCCTCCGAAGAGGATACCCTCGGCCGGCTACTCAGCGCCGGTGTTGCCAGGAATTCCTTCGGAGAATATCTCGCAATTCGAAACTGGTTCTCCACTCCGGAATTTTCCGATCCATTTCACACGACCCTCGAATTGCTGTCGCGGCAGCGCGATGAATCGCTCTCCCGCAAAACCCACGCTGTAGTAGAAGATCCAGAAAAGTGGCTTTTCCTGGATACGGAAACCACCGGCCTTGCCGGCGGGACCGGCACGTACGCGTTTCTGATTGGTCTGGCGTGGTGGGACGCGGGCGGACTGCAGGTCGAACAATTTTTCATGCGCGACTTTACCGAAGAACATTCGCTGCTGCAGGAATTGTCCGAGCGGGTCGCGGAGCGGCCGGTGCTCGTTACCTTCAATGGGAAATCGTTCGATTGGCCGCTGCTCGAAAATCGTTTCACGATGACGCGTTCCATCGCTGCGCCGAAACTTGCGGCCCATCTCGATTTGCTGCATCCCGCCCGCGCTTTGTGGAAGCTTCGGCTGGGTTCGGTAAGGCTCGTGGAACTCGAGCGCCACGTCCTCGACGCGCCGCGGCTCGGCTGGCATCGCCAGAACGATGTGGCGTCGGCGCTTATCCCGCAATTTTACTTCGATTACCTGCGCGGCGGGCCTGCAGAACCGCTCGCCGGCGTCGTTCGCCACAATCAAATGGATTTGCGCGGGCTTGCCGCTCTCTTCTGCAAAATCAACACGCTGCTCTCCGAGCCGCCCGGCGCCGCAAACGAAATCGACAGCCTCGACCTCTTCGGCCTTTCAAGGTTTTTGCAGCGGCGCGGGGAAGACGAGCGCGCGCACTCCGCGTGTACACGGGCCCTATCGATTGGCCTTCCGGCAGAATTTCGCCCGAAGGCGCGTCGTGATCTTGCGTTGATGGCCAAGCGTCGCGGCGAACACGCCCGCGCCGCCGAGATCTGGCTGGAAATCGTTTCCGATCTGCACGACGGCATTTACGCCTGCGAACAACTGGCCATTTACTACGAACGTTACGCCAAAGACCTGAGCCGCGCCGCTGAATTCACCCGGCTCGCTCTTCGGAAACTCCGGCCGCGACGCTCCGCCTCACGCGATCCTTATCTCGCTGCTCGCTCCGCGCGGCTGGAGGAAAAGTTCCTGCACCGCCTTGCGCGTTTGCAGCATCTAATGAAGACGAGTACCGGCTCGGGAAGAGCGCTTGCTCTTTCACGCTTCCGCGGCGAATCGGAAGCATAGAGCCGATATGTCGTGGTTAAGCCGATTCCCGTGTTCCTCAATTCAAAGGAGGAAATCGGATGGAAAGCTCAGCAGCAAAACAGCAACCTATGGCCGGAGGCAATATGGCCACTGCCGAACAAGCGTATTTGCGCACCGAACTGGAACACCGCCGCGAGCGACTTCACGAGGCTTTGCATTCGCCCGCCGCCGATGCTTCTCTTTCTGAATTGTTGACAGCTGTGGACGCCGCACTGAGCCGCATCGATCAAGGAACATTCGGACTCTGCGAGACGTGTCACGACACCATTGAAGCGCAGCGCCTGCTGGCCGATCCGTTGGTGCGATTCTGCCTGGACCATCTTACGAGCGCCGAACAGCGTGCTTTGGAGAGTGACCTTTCCCTGGCGGCACGCATCCAGCGCGCTCTTTTGCCGAAACCCGGCCTGGCGCCGGCTGGCTGGAACGCGCGCTACCACTATCAGCCCGCCGGGATGGTGAGCGGTGATTACTGCGATCTTTTCGAAACAAACGGCGGCCTGCTCTTTATGCTGGGGGATGTCGCCGGCAAGGGTGTGGCTGCGTCGATGCTGATGAGCCACCTTCATGCAACGTTTCGCAGCCTCGCCGAAGGCGGCCTCCCGCTCGATCGCATGGTGGAAGACGCGAACCGCATTTTCTGCGAGAGCACTCTGGCCGGACAATTCGCGACTCTCGTCGTGGGACGAGCTGCCCGCGATGGTTTGGTGGAGTTTGTCAGCGCGGGCCACCTTCCCGTGCTTCATATCCATGGTGACGGAGCAACGCCAAAGGATTCCACGGGAGTGCCTCTGGGTATGTTCTGCAACACCCGCTTCCCTGTCCATCGGCTCGCACTGGCTCACGGTGACACTCTGTTCCTATATACCGATGGTTTGACGGAGGCGCGGAATCGTGCAGGCGCAGAGTACGGTCTGCACCGAGTCCGCACGCTGGCGGAGCAGCACACCGGGATAGAGCCTGGGAAGCTGATTTCGGAATGTGTCGAGGACCTGCTGAGCTTTCAAGAAGGTTTGAAGCAAACAGACGATTTGACGCTTCTTGCCGTTCGGCGTGCAGCGTAAGCGTCTATGGCTCTGAAGGAAGTTGGGAACTTGGACGTGCAACTCCTGCCGCGACAATGTTTTCTCCAGGGGCAGAGACCATTGCGGTCTTCGCCGGGACGGATCCGAGTTTTTCCGGTGGCTGCGGAGCCAAAGGCCAGTTTAGTGCTTTGGTGAAACCGTCGAAAATGCTGCGTGTTGTGCCTTCCATGGTCACGCACTCGTCTGCCAAACAATCCAGGAAAACGCCGCCCTCCGGAGTATCAAAAGAGAAGAAGTTCGGGCGGCGGAGCAAATTCGAGCGCTCCGAGTATTTTTTCTCGAGTGCTTCCGAATATTGCCCGAAGAAGCGTGCCGCGTGTTCTTCGCTATCCAGGTGCAGGCGGGTCACGAGGATGAGCTTTCTCGTTTGTTTCTGCTCGGAGACGATGTAGCGGTCGCCGTCCCAGGCTGCTGCCAGAGTCTTTGCCCGGTCGTCGTCGAGGAATTGTTTCAAGACCTCCTTCCAGCCGAATTCACCCATGATGTTTTCGTCGAGCTTTGACCAGTTGTCGCCGAGCAATTTCTCGAGCGGCGGAAGAGCCACACTCGTGGGAGTCTTGCCGGACCGATAGAGCGCCGGGTGGAGAATCTGCTGTGTGGAAACCGGCGGCTTCTCGAACAGGCCCGGGAGCGCAGCCCAGCCCGTATTCTTCATGACTGCAGCCGAGAAGGTAAGTCCGCCGAGATAGGGGAAGATCAACGCGTCCTTGAGGAATGGCGGAGCTTTTTGCAGCGTCGGAGTGGTGCCCAGGTCGCCGATCAACATGCCAGGATCGAAATCCGGCACATCCTTCAGGGAGCGCCCGGTTCCGAGCATCAAGTAATCGACCATGGCGGCCATGGCGCTGCCCTCGAGCACGGAGTCGCGCGCCAGTTCGGCATCCTCGTTGGGCCGCGCTGCTTTTACCCACGCTTCGATCTGGAAATGCTGGTCCTCGAGCGCATGCGTCAGTTCATGCGCCATCACCATGCGCTGGTCGGCAAGCGGGCTCCAGTCCGCGATATAAAATTCATGCGTCGCCGGATCGTAAAGCCCCTCGACCTGTTCGGTGAGCACATTGACCATAAACGAATCGAGGTCGAATCCCTTTGGGAGGAGGCCAAAGGCTTCGGCGCTGCGCTGGTCGGCGTAGCGTTCGGCGGCATTCTTGTCTTCGTTCATCTGCTTGATGACGTAGGCGCGGATTTCCTCGCGCGAACGCAGGGATTTCTTCAGCGGTGTGCGCAGTTTCAGCCCAGTGATTTGGCTCATCTGGTTGAGAACTTCGTCGGCAGCAGCAATGAAATCGGCATTCGTGGCCGGCTTGGAATCCGCGGAGGGCGGAGCGACGGCTGCTTCCTGCGCGCGGACGGCGACACCACTGAGAAAGAGGGTGAGGCTCAAGAAGAGAGCGCGCAGCCCGAAAAAAGTACGTTTGAAGTGAGAGGCCATATCGTTTTCAGAATAGCAGAATCCCGATGGGGCCGTCGCACAACGGCGGGCACGATCCTTCGGCAGGCTCCGGAGAAGTTGTATCGTGCCCCGACAAAGGAACGAATTCGCGCCGGAATGAAGGATGGGCGGCATGGAATGGTCCGGTCAGTCGCGGTCGGGACGAAGCACGTCGAAGATCCATCGCTGCTCCCGTTTTTGCGGATCAGCTTCGCGTTTGCAAGGCGGAACGGAGGACGTGTATACTTGATGTATATACATTGAGAGGTGTGAAGATGGCGACGGCGAAGGTGTTCAAGTCGGGGAACAGCCAGGCGGTGCGGCTCCCGAAGGCGTTCCGGGTGAAGAGCAAGGAAGTGGAGATTTCGCGGCGTGGGGATGAGATCGTTCTGCGCGAACGCCAGGGCGTGATGGCGCGGGCGTTCGATCTGCTGGCCGCGTTGCCTGCGGACTTGACGCTCGCGGGACGGGGGAAAGATAAACCGCAGAAACGCAAGGGGCTGTGATGGAGGCGCGCTTCCTGCTGGACACGAACACCTGCATTTACATCCGGCGAAAAAAACCGGAGGAGGTGCTGCGGCGATTTCGCACGCTCAAGCAGGGAGAGGCGGCGCTCTCGGTGATTACGTTTGGCGAACTGGTGTACGGGGCGGAGAAAAGCGCTCAGCGGGCAACGGCGCTCGAACTGTTGCGCGAGCTGGCGGAAGTGCTTCCCGTGCTGGGCTTGCCGGAGACGGCGGCAGAAGCTTACGGAACGATCCGAGCGGAACTGGAACGCCAAGGCCAGATGATCGGGAATAACGACCTGTGGATCGCGGCGCATGCCAAGTCGGCGGGGTTGAAGCTGGTCACCAACAACGAGCGGGAATTCCGGAGAGTGCGTGGTTTGAAGGTGGAAAACTGGGCGATGCAGGGAGCGCGGTAGATTCGTTGCCCAGGGCAGGCAGGGCAAGCGCGAACTCCGGCAGGAACCGCTCATCATCTCAATTTTTCTTTCGGGTGACGTGGAAGAGCATGGGGATGTCCTTGTTATCCTGGCGCCAGGTCCAGGTCTCAGTGATGTGATCGGCGTCGTTGAAGCTGAGGACGAAGTGATGCTGGTGGCCGGTGGAGGGTGATTTGAGGTTGCCAGCGCCCTGGTAGTCGAAGCTGAGCTCTCTGACATCGTCGGAATCGGGCACTACGCGCATGCGCGGCTGGTTGTTCGTGGGGCAGTAATGGACGAGGGCGATACCGTCGCCGTCGATGCTGTAGAGGGTGACCATCTCCTCCATGCCAGAGGGGGAGAGCGTTTCCATGACGGCGGTGGCGGAGGCGAGGGCCTTGAAGCTGGTTTTCACGGGCATGCCGTTGCCGTCCTTGCCGTCCCAGTCGCCGGAGAGCGATTGCAGCTTTTTGAAGGCGGCAGCGGAATGCGTCCCGGCCCACAGCGGCGCACCGACGGATACCGCCAGCAACAGAAACAACGAGAATTTGCGTCGTATCACGGATGCCTCCTCGAAGAGAACGGCCCAGGACGTGGCCCCCCACAGAGCTACGGCGCGTCGCGATTTAAGAGTTTTGACGGCGGAACAGCAGGAATGGAGGCAGGTGTGAAAAGAACAGGGCCCCATTTTCGACAGGAGTCGGAATCTTCGATCGCAAGCCCCCTTCGCATTCGCTCAGGGCGAGCAAGAGTGTAGTATTTGCTGGAAGCTTTTGAACGAGTGGGAGGAAATATGGCCAAGCGATGGATGAACTCAGGACGAAGGTCGAATTGGGCCGCGGGCGCGTTCAGCCTTTTCCTGCTGGCCGCGAATTTCACCATAGCGCAAACGCCTTCGCCGACGTTGCTGGTACTGGAGAAGAGCGATAATTCGCTGGCCATTGTTGATCCTGCGAACTTGCAGATTGTGGCGCGTGTTCCCGCCGGGCCGGATCCGCATGAAATCGTGGCATCGGCGGATGGGAAGCTAGCGTACATTTCGAACTACGGCGGTTCCGACAGCGGGCTGAACACCATCTCAGTCATCGATCTGACCGCGCGGAAGGCGCTGCCGCCGATCAACCTGGGGGCGCTGCGCTCCGCGCATGGCTTAGCGTTCGCCGGCGGCAAGCTCTACTTTACCGTGGAGACGAACAAGGCGATTGGCCGCTACGATCCTGCCACGCAAAGCGTAGATTGGGTTCTTGGCACTGGCCAGGACAGAACGCACATGGTGGCGGTGTCCGAAAATCTCGACCGGATTGTCACTTCCAACGTCAGTTCCGGCACGATCAGCATCATCGAGCAAATTTCTTCTCCGGCTGGCGGTCCTCCTCCTGGTGGACCTCCCCAAGCTATGGGACCACCCGGCGGCCCACGGAAAACGTGGCGGGTAACCCACGTGGCAGCAGGCCGCGGAGCGGAAGGCCTTGACGTGTCGCCTGACGGCAAGGAGATCTGGACGGCAAACGCGCAGGACGGCACCGTGACCATCATTGATGCCGCTAGCAAAAAGGTGACTGAAACTCTGCCCATTTCGCTGAGGGGCGCCAACCGGCTGAAGTTCACGCCGGATGGCAAACGGGTGTTGATCGCCGGTGGGGGTGGCGGCGCGGTCCCAGCGGGCAGCAATCTGGTGGTGCTAGACGCGGCTAATCGGAAAGAGGTCAAGCGGCTCAATTTTGGAGGCGGTGCAGCCGGTATTGTGATCGTCCCCGATGGTTCCCGTGCTTATGTAGCTGTCAGCGGGAAGGACAAGGTCGCCGCCGTGGATTTGAAGAGCTTGGAAGTCACCGGATACGTGTCCACGGGGAAGCAACCGGACGGACTGGCGTGGGTGCAATGAAACGGAGCGCCGCGGAGGTTCGTACGGCTGATGAAAACGCAGCAGTTATACCCCGGCGGAAGCCGCGCGGCACAAACCACACCACCTTACCAACCGGCTTGCGGTTCACGGTTCTTTGTTCCGAAATCTTAACAGTATGGTAATTCTGTTGTACTCTGCTTGCGGGGATCCAGTCAGCTTCCGGGGGATTGCTGCTTCCCGGTCTTCGTCTGCGACCAGCCCGCGAGCGACTCGGACTGACCTATCGCGATGTAGAGCGTGCCAGTTAGGAATTGGCAGCGCGCCGAGGACGTCCCGACTTCATTATTCACATTAGCCGGCTGGCCGATATTGAAAACCGCGGAGTTGTGCCGGGCTTGCACAAATTGTATACGCTGGCGGCCATCTACCGGTTGAACCCGCTGGAACTCTTTCGCTGGTACGACGTTCCCCATCGAAGAGCGCTTTCATGATGGAACGTCGTTCGGGGTGCCGCAGGCGCATTTGATGGCCGCGCCGAGGTCGCTCCGGATACCGATGAAATTTGACCCAGCGTTCGATCCACGACGAACGGAATTCTTGTCGCGGATGGTGGAAATGTGGAGCCGTTTTGAGGGTGTGCTCACGAACGGCAATGGTCATCACATCTATGGGTATATGGGCATGAGCGACCGGCGAATGAAGCCGCTGCTGCGTCCTGGGAGCATCGTGCTGGCGGATGCGTCCGTACGCAAGATCGATGACGGTGATTGGACGACAGAACATGACCGGCCGATGTACTTCGTGGAGGTGCGCGATGGGTATCGTTGCGGATGGTTCCATCAGGAGGGCTCGCGGCTGGTGATGCAGCCGCATCCGCTGTCGCATTGTTTGCCGGAGACGTGGCGCGTGCCGGAAGAGGCAGAAATCGTCGGGCGTGTGACGGGCGTGGTTACACGCTTGAATGAGCCGGGAAACGTTCTTCATCGAGGATCTCCAGAAGAGCCCGGAGATTGGAGCAGAAAAGCTCTTTGAGATAATCCGGCGCTGCCTCCGGCAGCAGAACCCGATAGGCTTCGATGCGGCGCCAATGTGAAACCGCGCTGGGCAATCCACCTTCCATACCCGCGAGGCAGGCCCACAAATCCTCCTGCTGAATGGAAAGCGGCGCTTCCAAGATCCGCTCAAAAATCTGCTCGTGACAAAGCTGCAAAGCCTGCTGGATAGCTGCGTCCGGATAAAGGGCGGCCAAGCCGGCATGCTCATATCGGCCGCTAGAGAGATCCCGCAAGGAAGCCATATAGATCAGCCGGGCAAATAGCCCGGAAATGCCCGCAAGAGTTGTCAGCGTGAAATCCTGAATGACTCTGCGGTTTTGCTGTAGCTGTGTAAGCGTTCTCATGCCGCCGAGTGTTCCGCAGAGGGAACATTTTCAAGCGCAAAATCCCGCCAAGACTCTCCCTCCTCAAGCTGGCCGCGAGGAGGGCTCCACCCTTGAAAAAAATATTGCTTGCCGTAGCAGTTTCTGTCTTGGTCGTCTTGATGGTACTGCCCGTTGTGCGGTCCGTCAACCTTTCAGCCGGTAAACCCGTCACGATCGATCGGACGCGTATGCCGACGGCGCACCTTTGCCGCCGCCGCTTCCACCAAAACCACCGTCAATGAACGCGAGTACGCTGGTGGCAGATGGGGCGTTGCTGCCTCCACCGCTCCCGCCAAAGCCTCCGCAGAGCACGTTACTGGTATAAGGAATTTCTAATACTCCTTTCGGCCGGAACTGCGCCGGCCGTTCCAGTACTGGCAGACTACCTGCCGGGCGCATACTGACTATTTATCTCACCGACAGAGAAATGTTAGGATGCGCTCGGAATGAATGAGATTGTTGCTTTCGGCAAGATGCTTTGGGGACTCATCGTTTTCCTCGAAGCCGGACTATTGGCGCTGCTCCTGTATCGCAAGAACCATCGCAAATTCCCATTCTTCTTCACGTATGTCCTTATTGCATTCCTGCAAAGCGTTGTCCTCATGGTGAGCTACAGGCTCTGGGCGTTTTCCTCATCGAATGCGGTGAGGATTGGATGGGGGACGCAAGGAATAGTGATTCTTGGGCGGATGCTGGCCGTTGCGGAAATTTGCCGGCGGGTGCTGGGAAGGTATCGAGGCATCTGGGCGCTGGCCTGGCGCATGCTTGTCGGAAGCGCCGTTCTGGTGCTGTTATATGCCTTGGCCATTGCGGGGTTTGAATGGCAGTTACTCGCGTTGAACGCGGACCGAGGCCTAGAACTGACGATCACCGTCGTGCTGGTGATGCTCTTTCTGTTTGCGCATTACTACGAGCTGGCCATGGACCCCGCCGTCCGTTCACTGGCGATCGGCTTCTTTCTTTATTCGTGCTTTGCCGTGCTCAACGATACGATTCTGGAAAGTTGGAAGTATCGCTATGCACCACTCTGGAATCTGGTCGGGATGTTGGCGTACTTGGCGAGCCTGCTACTTTGGAATTGGGCCGTTCGCAAGAAGCAACCCGAATTCACCCTCGAACCCGCACTGCTTTCCCAATGTGTTTATCAGGCCCTGGCGCCGGAGATCAACCTCCGCCTGAAGCTCCTGAATGAACACCTGAATCGAATTCTGTGTCCGGAGGCGAGGAGACCGTGAGCCTGTTTTTCTATCTCTTCTCGGGACTGATCGGGCTGCTTCTCATCCTCTTTCTTTGGTCGGTTCGAAGCACCAGGAGGCGCGTGCCACCCTCCACGCGCGCGGGAGTCCCCGATGAGTGTGGGCGCAGGAATATGGCGTATTTGCCGCAAATCCGGCAAGCACTCGCAAAGACGGACTACGAATTCCTCTCCAAAAGAGCCTCGAGAGAAATCGTGCGGCGAGTCCGCCGGGAGCGCCGGAGTGTCGCGCTCGGCTATCTGGCTGCATTGCGCGGGGATTTTCAGAGTCTGCTGCGGATGGCGAGAGTGATTGCCGCGCTGTCTCCGGAGGTGGCTGCGGTCCACGAGTTCGAAAGGCTTCGTCTCACGGCAAAGTTTGCGTGGCAATACGAGATGATCCGGTGGAAGCTGCTGGCGGGCTTCGCCCCGGGGCCCCGACTGGACGGTTTGAGTGATCTGGTCAGTGGACTGAGCGTTCGCTTGGAAACGGCAATGAAAGAGCTCGGGGAGCGCGCCGCGGCTGCGGCAGAGTTGGCTTCATCGATGAATCGCCGCGGTCTGGATGTTGCTTAGCAGCAACTCGTCCACCGCTGCCAGGAGATCGGTCGCCTTGAAAGGCTTCTGAAGAATCTGACGGCCATTCCCGGCAATGTTCTCGCCCGCATCCTCAGTGGGTGCAACGGCGCACATCAAGATCAATCTGCGGCTGAGCAAGGGCTTATGCTCGGCCAGCCATTCGCCCAAGCCGCCTCCGTTCGCAGCATCAGAAATCTGTAGATCCGCGACGATTAGATCGAAGTCTTCCTGTTCAAGAAGGGCGCGGGCTTCCGGGATGTCTCTTGCTGTCCGTACACGATGATCGCGGCCTCGCAGAATGGTCCCGACGGCTTCCAGCACGGAATCATCATGATCCACTAAGAGGATTCGTCCATCTCGTCCTAAGGTGGGCCCTTGCCCCGGTGCAGAAGGCGCTGGAGAAGTCACTGGTTGACGGGGCAACTCGATGGTAAAAGACGCGCCACGGGCCGGGATATTCCTTACGCGAATAATTCCCCCATGTTCCGTGATGATTCCGTAGCAAATGCTCAGACCGAGGCCTGTTCCTTTGCCGACAGGTTTGGTGGTGTAGAAGGGATCGAAAACCCGGGAAGCGTCTTTCACCCCGGGCCCGCTGTCAGTGAACTCAATCGAGAGCCGGTCGCCATCGAGCGCGGTCGACACCCATAAATCGCCTTCAGTCGAATGTTCCAGGATGGCGTCAACGGCGTTGTTCACCATATTCAGAAAAACCTGCTGCAGCTGGTGCGGATCGGCAGAAGTGACTGGTAAATTCTCCGCAAGGTCAAGGTGGATGCGGACGTTGTGCATGCGCAGATCATAGTCACGCAGCGCCAGCGTCTCCTCGAGGGCTTGGTTGATCTGCACGGGAACGCGCTCAGGTTTATGTTGGCGCGCGAAGCTAAGAAGATTCTGCACAATGCGGTGTGTTCTTTGTGCCTGCTTGTAAAGTTTGTCGGCGTATTCCATGCCCTGCTGTCCCATTTGTCCGCTGGAGGTCAACAATTGGCTGTAACCGAGGATGGCGGTTAGCGGGTTGTTCAATTCGTGCGCAACTCCGGAGATCAACTGCCCGACCGCCGCCAGCTTCTCGCTGTGGAGCAACTGCTCCTGAGTGCGGCGCAGGTTTTCGTAGGCCTGACGAGTCTCCTCATAGAGAACCGAGCGCTCGATGGCGCTAGAAATCTGGCTGCCGACGGCAATGAGCAGGTTCACGTCAGCCGGAGAAAACTCCCTAGGCGTGCGGCTGCCGACCACCAAGCCTCCGATAACGCGGTCTTTGGACCACAGGACGACGACGTACGCGGCGGCAATCTCCTCGTTCAGCTGGACATTGCGGAAAATCGGCGGCAAGGACAAACCCTGGGCGGAGAGAAACGTGGCGTGCACAGACTTGATATGCTGCCTCAACTCCGGGTTCACGGAGACGGGCGGAAAGTGCTTTGCGAATTCTGAACGATGGCCGACGGCCGCGATGCGCCGCAACTGTGTGCCTTCCTGATCGAACAGATAGAGCGAGGTGGCATCCAGATTGAAAAGCTCGGCCATCTGACGCAGCGTGCGATGCAGCGAATCGCTCAGGTCCATCGATTCCGTCAGCGTCTGGGCGATCGAATTCAATACCAGGAGTTCCCGGTTGCGGCGCCGGATTTCGTATTCGGCCTGCTTCCGTTCGGTAATGTCGAGTAAAAAGCCCTGATAGGCCGTCACGTTGCCGGCGGCATCGCGAACGGCGATAGAAGATTCCAGCATGGTACGGATTTCGCCATCCTTGCGCCGCATTTCGAATTCGAAATCGGCGACCGTGCCATGCTGCTGCAAAAGCTTCTTGAGCCTTTCGCGATCGGAGGCATTGGCATAGAACGCGGCAGGAATGTCGACTCCCAGCAGTTCCTCGCGGTCCTCGTAGCCGGTCATTCGAAGAAGGGCATCGTTGAAATCCAGGAAGCGCCCCTGGGGAGTGGAGATAAACACGCCTTCTTGAACGCTGGAGACGAGCGTACGGTATTTTTCCTCCGCGCGCTTTCGATCGGTGATGTCCTTCAAAATGTGGACGGTTCCGAGTTGCAGCCCACTTGGATCCGTAAACGTGGAGTTGGAGGCCAGGAAATAGCCGGGCAGCCATGGATCAGGCTCGTCGCCTTCCCCGCCGACTCCCTCGCAGTAAGGACAACTCTTGTAGGCAGCGTTTTGCACGGGGAGGAGTTCCGTAACGCTCCGGCCGACAAGAGGCCCTCCCTCACGCCCCAGGAGCTGGCTGAGCCGCTGATTGCTCCGCAGAATGCGCCCCGCGCGGTCGTGGACCAGAATGGGATCGCCAATGGAATCGAACGTATATTCCCACTGATGCTGCACGGCGGTGACTTGTTCAAGCAAGCTCACGTTCTGAAGTGTCAAGCCGAGTAAGTTCGCGATGTTGACAAGATAGGACAGCTCGTCCGGGTGGAATCGTCCGTGGCGCGTCGAACCGATGGCGATGACTCCCAGTGGGCCCTGCTTCCCGGGAAGAGGCAGAGTAACTAGCCCTTTCAATCTGGCTTCGTCGACTTGCTTCCGGAGTGTAGGATCCCACTCATCTTCCGACTGCAGAAATTCGCACTCCCCCTTCATCACGCGCTGCGCCCAGGGCTCCATGGCGGAAAGTTTGGCATAGCAAGCCAAGTATGACTGGTCGAACCCCACCGATGCCCGGGCCACGAGTTGCGCCGAACTACCTTCGCCTTCCTTCAGCCGGACGATGCCGTGCGAGGCGCCAAGACTCTCCACGAGATGCGAGAGAACTTGGTCAATCACTTCCTGGACGGAAAGCGTCTGCGTGCTTGCCGCTGTCAAGAGCGTCAGGCGACGCATCTTGTCATTCAGGTCTTCACTTCGAGTGCGCGCACCTTCCAGGACGACCACCACCATGGCGATTCCCAAGGCCACTCCTAGAATGTGATCGAACGCCACGCGCAAAAGAAAAAGCGGGCTATCCCGCCAGAGCGGACGATCCAGTCCATGCAGGCCGCTCAGCAGGAAAATTCCCGCAAGAAGCTGCGCCCCGTGACTGCGGCGCGTGAGATCAGACCTCCACATCATCCAGCCGGCAAGCAGGCAAATGATGGTCTCGAAGATGGCAGTTTCCCAATGAAGGGAAGCCACCTGTTGCGGGCCTCTGCGCTCGATATAGTAGATGGCTGCCAGAATCAGGCCCATCAGCGGAACCGGAGACCCGAGCTGCCGCTCCGGGCCTGCCGAGCAGTGCACCACGGCTACCAGGAAGAGAAGCAAGGCCGCAGCTTGCGCCAAGATGCTTGCCGGATTCAATCCCGGGAGTTGACGAATCAACAGCGCCACTTCACACAACGAGGAGAAAGTAAAGCAGCACCATCCGGTAAGCCAAAAACGGAAATAATCCGCATGATGATCGCGACGGAAAAGCAGAAAGAGGACCAGCAGGATGATGAAGGCGGTCGCTTCGAAGAAAGCGATCCCTATCAGGCTTTGATTCGCCAACACTATACCCGCCTCCCGGCTGGTAGTGCCGTCGCTGCGGTGATCGTGCTGCCGCGAAGCTGGATGTGGACGGCGAGAAGCTGTGAGAGACAACCCTTCTGTGACGCTAACACGCTATTTTCTGACTGGGCAAGGCCGTCCCTATTTGCGTGTGCCGTCACATATAATGCCTACTGGGGGAACCAACGTGGAGATGGAAAACATTCTGGTCGTGGACGATGAGGAAGCAATTCGAGAGGTCGTCTCGACCATGCTCGAGTCGAAGGGCTATCACTGCACGGCCGTGCAGAACGGGCGCATCGCGCAGGACCAGGTCAAGAGAGCAACACCCGATCTAGTCTTGAGCGACATGATCATGCCGGAGATGGACGGGATCAGGCTGCTCGAATGGATGCGGCAGTACGATCCGGAAGTGCCGGTGATCATGGTCACGGCCATTCACGACATTTCCACCGCGCTGGAGGCCATTCGCCGCGGGGCCTATGACTACATCCTCAAGCCGTTCGAAAAGGACCAGCTCTTTTTGGGCGTTGGACGGGCGCTGCAGCACCGCCGACTGATCATCGAAAACCGCAACTATCAGCGCAACCTGGAGCAGCTCGTCGAAGAGCGCACCGCGCAGCTCACCGCGAAGCATGTGGAACTCGAGCAGTCCTACGACGACACACTGGAGGCCCTCGGAAGCGCCCTGGACTTGAAGGATGCCGAGACGGAAGGACATTGCCAGAGGGTCACCGCGTTTTGCATATCGATTGCCAGAGCCATGCCCGTGCCTGACCAGTATCTGCCCATCCTGGCGCGCGCCGCTTTCCTTCACGATATCGGCAAGATGGCCATTCCCGATGGCATTCTGCGCAAACCGGGTCCGCTGAACGACGACGAGAAACAGATCATGCGCAAACACTGCGAAATCGGCTACAACATGCTGATTCGCATACCGTTTCTGCGCGATGCCGCAGAGATCGTTCTCGCACACCAGGAGTTTTTTGACGGCTCCGGTTACCCCCGCGGACTGAAGGGCGAGCAGATTCCACTCGGTGCACGCATCTTTACGATTGCGGATTCGCTCGACGCTATGGTCAGCGACCGCCCCTACCGCAGAGCCTTGCCGATGTCCCATGCCCGGGAAGAAGTCAAGCGCTGTTCAGGAAGTCAGTTTGACCCTGCGGTCGTCGACGTGTTTATGACCATTCCGGAACAGCACTGGTTGGATCTGCGGGAACACCTCGGCTCCCCGTTTCGCCTGGCACATTTGAAGAATCTGTAGAGGCGGGTTTATTGGTTTATTCCACCATTTTTCTCTTCTTCCCTTCGATTTAGAAAAGAAGTCCGCGTTTCCTGAACTCCGAAGGGCTCGACCGCTCGGTCCTCCGAACCATCATTACTGCTATGTCGAACAATGAAGGACAAAGTAATGCTTTTCCCTGCTTCGCTTGCAAGGAATCAAGGGAGACCGTATGATTCCTCCTAATGGCACTCGTTCCGATTAAGACCGCTTCCGAAACCGGCTACTGCGATTGCATCTGCGGTTGCTACGAACTCGCCAGCTTGCGCGATGAAGACACGGGCAAGGGATATTGCCCTGGCTGCGGGAAAGACCACGTCGATCTAAACACAGGTGTAGGCATCCCGCAGCCCGCCCCGGCAAAGGTTTCAGCCAATGCCCCGCGCAACCTCAACGCCGCGGCCATGCCTTCCCCTGCCGATCCGCCCGGCCGCCTGCGCTAGACGGCACAAGAAAATGCAGGGCTTTCGCTAACTTACCTACGCTGACGCGAAAGGGGCTGTGGGACCTGCGGTCTCATCTCTTTGACACACTCTCATGCCTATCGGCGTGATATTCGTCGTTGCATCCAAACAATTCGATCTCCGTCCTTCTCTCGATCGGAATAGGCTGTGGTACTGAACCCCATCTCGCTCAAGGCCGATTCCCGGCCGCCAGCAGGGAGGGCGTCATTGGAGAGAACAATGCCTCCCCTGCTCAGCATGGCCGCTAAGTTCAGCTCAGCAAGGTCTTGTTCGAAAGCGCTGTAGTAAACAAAAATATTGGTTCCCACAATGAGATCAAACTTCTCTTCTTCCGGCAGGACAAGCTTTTCGTAGACCACATCCAACCGTCTGGGCGTAACCCGAAGAACCATGGCCGGCCGGACTCTCAGAGCACGCGTTCTTACCTCGCCTGCCATCGGCGGAGGAGGAAGCGCTGGCGTCTTCTGTCCGACAACGGCGCCTAAGTGCTCCCAGTAAAACAGCGCTTCAGCCGTCCATTTAATGTTCGACCGGACCGGCAGCTGGAGCGGGTAGCCGGCTCCGCCCTGCGCTTTTTTTCGCGCAGCCCGAATATGCGAATTCACGCGGTCGCTGATGTCCAGCGTGGTCACCTGCAGCTCGCTTTCCTTGGCCAGGCCGAGCTGCAGAAGACTATCCGCCACGGCAAAGGGCTGAAGTGTTTGCTCGGGGTAGTAGTCGAAACCTATGTCCTTGTTGATCGTATCGAGACCCGGACCCACAATGGCGACTCGCCGCACTGCACCCGGGCGAAGTATTCCCTTGTCTCTCAATGCCTTCAGGGCTTCTTCCAGCGCGAAATTCGGGAAGATGGAGGTATCCAGGGAAATCCCGCGGCGTTCGAAGACTTGCGAGCGCGTCCGAAACTCAGTGCCGGGATCCGCTTCCTGCGCCCTCTCCAGGGCGTCCGCAAGCTGCTCATTCTCGCCCAGCATGCGCTCCAGGTTGGTAGCCAGGAACGAGCCCAGCTTGTTGTAATCTTCCGCTGTTGCGAACTGGAAACCCTTCTTCTCTAGAAGGGCGCGCATGTATTGCAGTCGCTCGTTTCCCTTTGGGTACGCGAGACCGATCGAAAGATCTCGAAGGCGTCGCTGGTACGCGTTTCCCGCGCCGCCGGCCTGTGGCTTCGTGTCTTCCACCCCGGCCGCAATCTGCTGGAGCAGAGCCGGTGTAAGCACTGGCTCCTTTGTGAACGAAGTCCCAAAGAGCAGGAGATTTGCCAGGGTGTCCAGGTCACCCTGTTCGAGCCGCGATTGCAGTTCTGATTCCCTTTGCTCAAGATACTTTGCCCACGCGTTCGAATCGCGAGTTGCTTCGCGTGGCAAGCTTTCCGGAAGCGCCCCCGCATACGCTTCGATCACTTGTTGTGCTTCGGGCAGCGGAAGATGGCGAACCTCAATGTTTGCGGTCTGCGGCGCAGCGCCAAAGGGAGCAACAGCAGTCAAGAGCGCCATCCAGGCAGCCTTCGCGGCATAGTTCATAAGGAGATCTTCCAAGGTTTGGAGGACGAGTTTCAACCCTAAGTTGTCACGTAGGGTTGCCGCAAAAAGAAAACCGGGGAGCCTGGATTCTGGCTCCCCGGGAAGGTGTTTCTTGATTGCGCCGGTGTTCTCTTAGAACTCGAACCGAATCGCCAGTTGCATCGTGCGGCTGCCATCCTTGTAGGCATCCAAGAACGTTCCAGCGCTCACGTCGGCGTCGCCGCCGGTAGCGTGGTCGCCGCCGGTAATGAAGAGATTTGCGTGATTAAGGAGGTTGTACGCCTCACCGCGCAATTTCAGCTTCATGTTTTCGCGAATGGAGAAGGACTTCTCCGCCGCGATGCTGATGTTCCAGTATCCCGGACCGCGGAATGCATTCCGGGCGTTCATTTTCGCTGGGAACGGCCCGAACTCCGAAGTTCCGGTGATTGGATCAAATGGGGCAGCGTTGTCAAACAGCGGGTTGCCGCTCCCATCTGTAAACGGAGTGTAGATGAAGTTGTCGGGCACGCCTGTCGCTGTCAGAGTGCCAGGTCCCTTACGGGAAAGTCCTGCTGTACCCGCCGCATTAACGGCGTACGGGCAAACCGTGAAGAACGTCCACGTGCAATCATAGACAGAGAACGGTGATCCGGTCTCGGCTGTAACGATAGGTGCGATTGTCCAGCCGGAGACTACCTGCTTGTGCCATCCGGTCGCGTGTTTGCCGAAGGGCACTTCCCAGATGGCCACAGCCGTGAACCGGTGGCGCGTGTCGATGTAGGAGTTACCGTAGTCCACTTTCGGATTGAACGAGTCCAAGTAGCCCAGATTGAATTGGTTGCCGGAAGAACTGAACGTATCACTCAGTTCATCCAAGGCGTGCGCCCAGGTGTAGTTTGCATCCAGCGTCAGACCCGTACCCGCCCAATTCCTCATCCCCAACCGTGCGACAAGGGCGTTGTAATGTGACTTGCCAGCGTCGTTCCGGAAGTTGATGTTGGAATACTGAGTGGTCTGGAGGCGCGTGTTCTGATTCTTTGAGACCGTGAAACCACTAGCGCTTCCGTCGGCAAATGTGACCGAGTTAAGGCAAGGATACGCCGGGATTGTATAGGCTGTGTTGTTAAAGGGGTCGGTAGCGGTCACCGGCGAACAGGTATCACCTCCGAAAACATTGCCTGATCCCGTCCGGTTGATATTTGCGATGTCGTAGAGTTTTTCGCCAAACGAACCCGAATAGTCTACACCCATGACAAGGTTGTGCCGAATCTCACGCTCGATTGACAAGCTTATGAGATGCGCATAAGACGTGGCGATATTCGGGTTCACAGCGCGCAGACTGACCTTCGGAATCGCTTTGGTGATTCCGGAACCAGCCAGCGGCCCCGCCGGGCTCGCAGTCACGGGCAGAGAATTTGCCGGCACATCCACGCCGTTCTGGATAGATATGACCGCATAGTTCGGCGGATTCTGGATCACGTTGAACGTCACGTTGCCAAAGTTCCGCTCGTAGGCGATGCTGTAACCGCCGCGCACAACAGTCTTCCCGTTTCCGAAGACATCGTAGGCGAACCCGACCTTCGGGCCGAAATTGTTCCAGTCTTTCTTCCAAAGTCCGCCCAAAGAGCTGTCCGGCGCGATCGCTACACCTGAGTTGCGGATCTGCTGAAAGATGGATGACCCCGACCCAAAATAGAGATTGGAGTCCAGATTGGCATTCTTGTTGTGCTGGATTCCAAAATACTCCCATCTTAGGCCAAGGTTTAGGGTCAGGCGGTTGGTGAGCTTCCACTGATCAGCTCCATAAAGCGCGAACTCGTGGTACCGGTTGCTCCGTGCAAACACCGGTTGGTTTACTGGCGTCACCACGTTTCCCTGGATATAAGGATTGCCCGCTGCGTCCGTGCAGTCCAGACGCTTAGGCCCTTGAGGATTATTAGGATCTTTAGGAAGCAGCGGGAACGGGCAGGGGAAGTGACCCTGAGGATCAATGGCGCCCTGGAACTGGGCCAACTGACCATTCAGGAAATTCCTCACCGAGCCTGCGGTCCAGGAAGAGCCGCTGGTCCTGAAGGAAGCCACCGGTGTCTCATAAGCGCCGAACGTGCGGTTGTCGCGCTGGTAATCGTACGAACCGCCCCACCGGATAGTGTGACGTCCCTTGACAAAGCTCCAATCCTGGTAAGCCTGCACGAAGTTCTGCGGGCCGCCGAACGGGATCCCGTTACCCGGAGTTGTCGGCAAGTATCCCGGCAGGGTGACGGCACGTCCCTGGAAAGTAGTCGTCGTCGTAGGGCTGACATAGAGTCCCGGGGAGATCGGCTGCGTGCCGAGAGGCTGAAAGTCATTCAAGCGGTTGAACACCAGCTTTTGCTGGCTTGTCAGCCGGGAGTTGAAGCTGTGGGTCATCGAAACAAGAATGTTATTCTGGGTAATCGCTTCGCCCGTGTCGTAGCCCGAATACGCGCTATCAGAAACCGTTCCCGAGAAGAGAGATGACTTGTTCAGCGCATAACGGCTGTAGATGGTGGTCCTGTCGCTGACGTTCCAATCGACGCGCCCTACTACCAGTTCCTGATTCTGCGGTGCGCCAGCTCCTGCGTCCGCCGGTACGCTGTAATTCACCTGGTCCATGAAGGTTGCATCGCAGGAAACCGTTTGGGGTGTGGCGATCCCATACGACAGCGTGCCGCCTGACGCACAATTGGTACCGAGGACGTCATGCAGGGTAGCCGTCGTCTGCTGCTGGGCATTGGAGCGCAATGTGCCGAATTGCTGAAAGAAACCTGTAGTTTCGGTACCCGCAAGAGAAACGAAACTGGGGTCTACAACCCACCTTGTTCTCTCTGCATTGCTGCGGATCCGGTTCCACTCTGCGTTGCCGAAGAAGAAAATCTTGTTCTTCTTGATCGGCCCGCCCACGGAACCACCGAACTGGTTGCGAACATAAGTTGGCTTCGCTTCGCTGTTGGCGTTATTGAAAAACGAATTCGAAGCGAACTCCGAAATGCGGTTGTACTCATATCCCGACCCGTGGAAACTATTCGTTCCGTTCTTCGTCGCCACGTTCACGACTGCGCTCGAAGCGCGCCCGTATTCCGCAGTGAAGTTGTTTGTCAGCACGCTCACTTCCTGCACCGAATCCAGCGGAATCGTCTGACCAACCGTGGCCGTGAACTCGTTGTTGTTCGCGGAACCATCGAGAAGAATGTTTGTGGATGCAGACCGTAACCCGTTGAAGGAGAACCCGACGCCTCGCACGCTCGGATCCGAATCCGATGCGGTTCCGACGTTTCCAGTGTTGGCATAAGGATCGCGATT
>Ga0066659_10000070_pt1 | contig 24741 bp, 20 predicted proteins | sample GraSoiAngelo_108_FD_75176 | JGI IMG/M metagenome (GOLD analysis project Ga0066659, IMG submission 75176) | Grasslands soil microbial communities from the Angelo Coastal Reserve, California, USA - 14_0903_09_40cm | ecosystem: Environmental > Terrestrial > Soil > Grasslands | place: USA... | reverse complement strand
TGCGCGGTCCGCGGGCAATCCGCGATTCACACCCAGCGATATGATGAAAAGGATGCAGCCCGTGGCCAATGCCGCGCGCGTGGTGCCAAGAATCATGCGCACGACATTTTTCGATTTTGGGATCCGGATATCACCTGGGCGCAGTACGCGCGACACAACAAAGGGAACACACGTCGCCGTCGCTACCGAAAGAGTCATCAGAAACACATGCAACAAAGTCCCCCGGAAATCCTGCCGTGGCAGGTACCGTAGCCAAAAAAAGAACAGCGTCACTGGAACAATCCAGTACGCCAGCACCGTCGAAAGAACCGTTTCGAATGCGGTCATGGCGGAACGCGATTCCCCCTGCCAGCGGAAGTGTCTCCGCACCAGCCCCATCAGGTACCATGGGCCGTCCTTCTCCAGCGTTTGCCCATCTGGAAAAACCGCCGGAAGCGCGGCCATGCTTCCCCACAACCTCAACAACAGGAAGTGAAATCGGAGTGACAGCGCCAGGAGCACCAGCGGACCGCCAAGATAAAGCCCCGTCATGGGAAGCAGATTCCCGAGCCGCGTGGTGTGCAGCGCCGAAGAATTGACCAGCAGCCGAACGTCGCTGGTGAAAGCAATCAGCAGGCAGCAGATCGCGCTTACGCCCAGTGTCAGGAAATAAAACCAGCGCGCAACCTTTGTCGCATCGCCGATGGCCTTCGAACTGTCCACCGCGGAAATCGATTCGGGCAAGACGGCATCGAAAAGATTTGTTCCGCCTAGCCGGCCAAACCACAATCCTTCCGCACCGTACAGATTCGCGCCCATCAGGTTAGCGCCGCGCAGTTCCGTGCCCAGCAGGTTTGCGTTCTGCATGTTCGAACGCACCAGGCTCGCGCCGCGCAAATTTGCCATCGAAAGATCCGCGCCCACAAGGTTCATCCGGTGCAGGTGAGCGCCCTGCAAATTTACTCCTGTAAGGTCGGCCTTTGCTAAATTCACGCCGCACAGATCCGCCTTAGCCCCCGATTCTCCGCCCGATTCCGCCCAGATTTTGTGTTGATCCAGAATCTCGGCAAGCTCGATCAGCGAGATCGCGGCGGAATCTCCTTCGGTTGAGGTCTCTCCTCCAGCGGCTGGACTTCCCGCGTCAGTTTCGCTCTTCAGTTCCTCAATTTCTTTGAGTGCATCTAGTTTCAGGCCCATTCGAGCTGTTTCCCCCAGCTTTCTTTGTCCGCCCGTCGACATTTTCGTCGTGCTCCAATAAATTCAAATTCGCGCTATCGTGCTTTTCGGAGCTTCGATTTTTTTGCGCGCGAATTGTTTACGGCACGGTTCGCTTACCCCCACGGACCGTGTCTCCGCCGGGCAGCTTCCATCCTCTCCTATTGATGCTGTGGAAATCGCCTGTCCAAAAGTACAGGCGGCGCACCGGTAACGGGTAGCGGCTAATGAGAGCAAAGCGACGGAATGCGAACGCCGATCCGAGTCGTTCTCAGTCCAATTAATTATGAAAGAAGGTGGAGTGTGCTGTGCGAGACTGTGTGACAAATACGAAATTCAAGTGCCAAAAAAAAGTGCCGGGGTAGCTTCGCTGAGGGGCCAAGGCACCCCGGCTTATCCCGCCCGCCTCCGCAGTGAGCGAGCAAGGAACTCGTCGAGAAACTTTCGCGCCGCAACAGTAACAAAACTCGGCAAATCTCTTTGCTGCCGCAACTCGTAAATCGGGCGGCTCTGAATCGGGAAGCGACCGCTTCCCTTCTCTATCCTTTTATTTGTCTTCGTCGCCGCGAAGGAATTCGTAGCGCTCGATCGCGGCAACCACGCCAACAGTGCCTTCATCGCGCGGCTCGGTCCGCTGCACGCGGCCGAGGCAGCGGACCCGTACCGGTCCGGCCATCGTAATTTCGTTGGGAAGCGTCAGAAGAATCTCGACGGGCGAGCCTTCCTTGACATCCTTGGAAAGAAAAAAGTAGACACCGCGGGAGCTGACGTCCCGTGACTCTGTGCTGGTCTCACCAACCGCCGCTCCCGTCGTCCAACGAACGGTGAGGGGCAGCCGCATGGAAAAGCGCTGGGTAGTGCGGCGTTCGGAACCCGTCAAGGAAGTCCTCCTGATTCGAAGCTAGAGTGTATCCGGGTAGGGGTCAGCTAACAATAGGACTCCCGATACAAAATCGATTCAATGCAAAGAAGTACCGACGTACTAGGACGGAGCCCGAAAACTGGGACTAGCGGCTAAGTCAACGCCATTTGTCTTCCAGGGATCTCCCTAGTCAAAAACTACGCTAACCATAACAAAAGACAGGCCATTACGCCGAAATTTGGGCAGCGGCAGCTCGGAACCGGTCTCGGGCGGGTCGGGAGGCCCGTTATTTGGGTTTTCCTTTCGTAGAGGTTCTGAAGAGCATGCCGCAACCAGGAGCTATATTGAGGAAGTAAACTGGAGCGCAAATTAGCTGTCCAGGTTCTGTGGGAGCGAGGCCAAGATGGCTGGGTTGAAGACATAACACGCGGAGGGGAGGGAGAGTGGAGCAATACGTTTTTGTCAGGTTGCACGCGCGGCAAGGCGCTGCGCGACGTGACCGGGCCTTCGCGGCAGGAGCCTGGCTGCCTGACTTTTCACACCTTCCGGTCGATGCGTGATCCGCGGCTATTTTTCATTCATTCGCGATGGGTGGACGCAGACGCATTTCAGAAACACGCGGAATTGCCACATACAGTGCAATTCCTCGAACGCGTGGATGCGCTCCTCGATCAGCCACGGGACGTGACCAGGACAGAGCTGAGCGAGTGATGGGCGGATATCCGGCGCGGCAGTTTCTGCCCACTTGGCGGGTCCTCCTTTTACACACAAGAATTTAGGTCGCCTTGCAGGGAACAGGCGCAAGCAAGGGTTGAGGTCAGAACTCAGAATGAAGATTTGCTCAGGGGCAGTTGACAATTGTCAGAGTAACAGTTTGTGACTGGCCAGATTGAGGGACGGCCGAATCACCCGCACCCACGGTCCCGGTGAAAGTTCCCGTCACACTTGTAGTTCCACTGAATATGCCTGTGCTCGTGTCCAGGTTTATGGAGACCCACGAAGGCGAAATGAATCCAAAGTGGATCGGAGGAACCCCGCCAGATGTAGTAATCGTGAAAGAGTAAGGCTTATTTGCGCAAGCGTTGGGCCAAGTTGCAGGGCTGGTGATCACGAGGGGTTCAGCGATCTGAACCATGTATTGAGTGCGCCCAGTCTGGGGTGGATTTCCGGAGTCTGCCGCCTTAACCGCGAACGTGTAGAAGCCATCTGTAGTGGCAACACCGCTAAGCAAACCCGAGGAGCTCAGAGTCCAACCCGGTGGTAAAGACCCTCCGTCGATTGACCAGGTGACATTCCCTGAACCACCCTTCGATGTGAACTGTTGCTGGTAAGAAACGCCGCGTGTCGCACCGATACCCAAGGTCGTAGCAATTGTAAGAGGCTCGATAACGCCACTGATGTTCAAATAATATTGCATGTCGGGACGGGCGTCGCCGCGCCAGTCAAAGACATGCAAATAGAACGTCGTCTGTGTAGACGAGGCGCCAGGCACCTTGAAGTCGAGCGCCGAATCAAGAGTGCTGGAGTCGAGGTTATCGTTGAGGCAGGGCGAGACGTAGGCCGGTTGACCACAACTCAACATTCGTTGGCCGCTTCCATCTAAGATCTCTATGACACTGTCAAGAGTGTCCGCTCCCCAGGAACGTTGCGCAAACGTTTCCGTGTGAACTAAGCCCCCGCCATTTGCTACAAGTTTGTAGAAATCCGTGTCGGGGTTGGGAGTGAGTGCGTTGATGGGATCGAGATAGGGGCTGATAGAAAGAGGAATGGGAAGTTGGAGACTGGCACTGTTTCCAAGGGGAGTGGCAGTGGCTATGGAATCGTTACGGCCAAGACCCTTTCGGATTTGGATAAAAGTGTTTGCAGTTGCGGTTTGCACCGGGTTGCCAGAGTCGGTCCCCATCGCTACGAAGTTAAAGGTGCCAACCTGAGTGGGGGTGCCATCGATGTACCCGGTGGCCTGGTCCAAGTTCAGGCCCGGAGGTAACTGGCCAGAAGAGATGCTCCAAGAGTAGGGAGGAGTTCCGCCAGAGGCAGGAATTTGCGAATGATAGAGCACATTGACGGGAGCAGGTGAAAGTGGGTTACCGAGAACGCTCAAGAGAGTGGGGACCACGCTCAGCGCCACTTGTTTCGTAAGAATGTAAGGGGGAACGCCTGAGTCAGTTACTTGCAAGACAAAAGTCGAGGAGCCGAGTTGGGTTGGGATGCCCACAAGATTGCCGGCTGGGGCCAATGCTAAACCTGGGGGAAGAGAACCTGAAACAAGGGTCCAAGTGTAAGGATAAGAACCACCGATCGTGGAAAAACCAGAATTGTAAGGTTGGCCTATATAGGCAGGGGCAAGACTGCCAATTATTTGCATTTGCTCCGCAATGTTGAGAATGCCCTGGCCGGAATCGCTTTGGACGGCGGAACTGGAATCATTCACAGTCACAGAATAGACAAAGCTGCCAAAATCTCCGGGTGTACCACTAACTTGGCCTGAAGCCGGATCAAGAGAAAGACCGGCAGGGAAATTGCCAGAGATCGACCAGCGTAACGGGAGCGAGCCGTTAACCGCGGCGAAAGAATCTGAGTACACTTGATTTTGTCCACCATTCTTCAACGAGGCTTTTGTAATCGCCAGGTGGGTATCGACGACGATGGTGAGATCCAGTGTTGCCGTCTGGGGTAAGGTGTAGTCCTGTGCTTGAACTGTAAAAGTATATGCGCCCGCCTGCGTGGGTATTCCGGAGACAATGGCAAAATTTAGATTCAATTGACTCACGTTCAGAGAGAGACCTGGCGGTAACTGACCGGCAGAGATGGACCACCTGGCAATAGCGGAGGAGCCCTGACCGCTGATCGAAAGCGAGTAAGGAGCATTGGCGTGGGCGGGAGGAGGATTGACAGGATTGATGGTCAGCTTGGCCCAAACGGTGAAATTGAATTGTTTCGTTGCGCTTGCCTTGGTGTCCGCCGCCTGAATGGTAACGGGGACGCCGGACCCTGCTGTTGGGGTGCCGGAAATGACACCGCTCGCCGAATCAAGCACCAGACCGCTCGGCAACTGGCCCGCAGTGATTGTCCAGCTAACCGCGGTAGTTGCGCCTTGCTCTTGGAGAGCGAGACTAAAGGAAACCGTCTGGACGCATTGAATGTTGGAGCCCGTTGTTATGGTGATGACCTCGGAAGGAGGTGGTGGAGGCGGGGGTGGGGACGGAGCAAAACTGGAACCCCCACCACACCCGACAATGGACACTACAACCGTAAGTGCTGCGAATGTGGACAGTGAAGCGGCCCTTCGATTCACGAAAGCCTCACCAAAGGCCAAAGTTCGCGCGGGTCCCTAAGGAGAAATGGAGTCGGAGGTGACTCAAGGCGAACCTCACCATCTTCAAATTGGTCAAAACGGGGCGGCGTCTGGTTGAGGATGAAATTGATGTTGCTGAGTTTTTGTCCTGCCTGCACGGTTAGCGCGTCTTTCTGGGCCGGATTGTCGAAGGCAGACTCATATTGATGCCAGTATTCGTAAGCGCCATAGGTGATTGCAGGAGGATCGAGGGGACCCACACTGGAACCCCCGACGAAAGAGGAGTCGACGTTCTCGGTTTGTACTGTGTAGGTGCCCGAGGTAACTGGGATTTCGTAATAGCCAATCAAAGCAGGATTGCGGCTCCCGTACTGGCTGCCGCCCGTGTTATCGCCCGTGATCGCCTGGCCCGGATTGCCAGTGAATTCAAAGCCAGAAACGACGGACACCGCGACGCGCTTAGATTCATCCTGCGGGGTAGACGGATCATCAACTTGGCGGGCGATTACATTCAAGCCCTGAACATGAGTAATGCCGTCCGAAAAAAATACAAATCCACTGATGGTCCCGTAGTTGGAAGCAAAGGTAGCGTGCGGACACAACTTAGAAATCCAAGCAACATCGTCAGGCGCAAGAATGGGAAGACCGGCGGATTTTCGAGATTGGCAGAACTCTACCGGAAACATGATCGGTAACCCTGCTAACTCATCAACGGGACAATTCCCAGCAAATCCGCTCTTGAAGAGGTCCAAGTTAATTTGCGAATGGCCGAGACCCGAGAAATGTCCCATCTCATGAGTTATGGCTTCATCGAATTGATCGGCGGTCAGCTCGTAATTTGAGGTTGTTGGATCGTTGACCCCGTCCTGGAACTCGCCGTTGAGAAAGACTAAAGCAGAAACGATATGACCTGCCTGGTAGTCCAATTTACAGGTTCCCGAAAAACCGATAATCAACGGGCTAAGGCCCAAGGCCCGCAGGAGCGAACCATCGGCATCGAAAATGACGGGGCTTTGAGTGCCGCCGTTGCACAAGCCCAAAGCCGCATTAAAATCCTGAATGGTCTTTACATCCCCATTTGATGGGATTCCAGCTCCGGAAATCTGTCCCGCATAGGAATAAGTGATCGAAGTAGTAGGCACAGACTGCCAGTTCTGAAACAAACTCTGGACACGGGCCACACTTTGAGAATTGCTACTGACTATCTGACCGCTTGGGCTCACGCTAAGCGGTCCGCCGTCGACGGTGTAACGAATCGGGTTGGATACGTCCCACACGAACGGCTGCCCTGCATTCGTTGCACCTGCCCCAGTGACGCGGAGGGGCCCCCCAGCATCCGCAAATCCACCAAATAGAAGGCAGGAAAGAAAAAACGCTCCTAAGCGTCGTTTCACTTTGCTGCTCCGATGAGTTCGTGAATTGCCTCTTCGAAGACATCCAGAGGGACCTGACCATTGGGCTTTGCAAGCATTTCCTTAACCGGTTTAGAGAAAATCAAACCGCGTGAGCTGGCTTTATTTTCGACGTGGCTGAACAAGCCAAGATTGCCACGACCGTTGAGGGCGTACCGATTCCCCTTGGCGTCACGAAGGATTCGAAACCGCCCCTGTTCGAGGGCCACGGGACTTGTGAGACCGTAGGGCGAGACGGGGTTCAAGAAGAGCAGAAGCTCACCAGCGGCTTTGTATCCCCCCAACACCGGTAGCTCTCGAGCATCCCAAAGATATTGGCGAAAGGTTATGGTGGAAGCGGGCTCGCCCTTCAGCACTCTATTGACTGCTAGTGTAACGACGACAGTCTGCAGATTTGAAAACTGAGGATGCGGCTCAACTTTGGCCGAAGTCACCTGTCCACGAAGGATAGTCTGTGCACCGTGAACCAGAGTATCCAAATCGGCGGGAGCAGTGTTGGCACCACTTTGTGAATAGGCTGCTGGGCACAGCAACAAGAGCAAAGCGAAGAATGGAATAACTGCGCGGGCCGAGGGAAACTTAGGGTTGAAATCTAGTAATTCCTTGTTGGATTCAATAGAGGGGCCACGGGCCAAGCTGGGGATTGGGAGTCGCATGATTCGCCTGCTCACCGACTTCAAGTAGAAATCCTGGAGCTCCGGGGACGCAGAGAAAAGTAATTATGACAGGGCCTAAGCAGTAGCAAGTGAATACAGTAAAGAGCACTAAGGTAAAGACCCTAATCGGTTTCGACGCTCCAACAGCGAGCAGACATGAAGGCTCAAGCAGCAGGCTCAACCCACCGCACTGCTAGCGCGAACAACAGAATTACGATCAATCAACATTACAGTGAATAGCTCCACGATAGGAGCCGAGCGTGAGCTACGACTGGTCTATAAGCCTGTGGTGTATCGCGTACAACGCCAGCTCAAGGCGGTCGGAGACGCCAAGCTTATCAAAAATATTGTGCAAATGATTTTTTACGGTTTGCTCGGAAATGAAAAGTTTTTCGCCGATTTCCTTGTTGCGAAAGCCCTGTGCGACGAGCTGCACAATTTCTTTCTCGCGGTCGCTGAGCAACGGCTTTTCGCGGCGCGGGCCCGCTTCGCTGGACTTTGAAAACGCCTTCATGACCTCGGCGGTCATGCGGTTGTCCAGCCAGATTTCACCGGCATGCACGCGATGGATGCTTTTTACCAGGAGATCGGTGGCGGACTGTTTTAGCACCACGCCGCGCGCGCCAAGGCGCATGGCGCGAACCACGTCGCGATCATCTTCCGCAGCAGTCAAAACCACCACGCGGGTGGGCAGCGTATCGAAATTGACTTCTTCGAGAACGGCTAAACCGTCTTTATCCGGCATGCGCAGATCGAGCAGAAGAATGTCAGGCTTGAGCTTGGCGAGGAGCTTGATGCACTCGGCGCCGTTCTGCGCTTCGCCGACAATCGTGATGTCCTCGTCGGAATCGAGAAGCTTCCTCAACCCATCGCGAAAGATCGCATGGTCATCGGCTAGTAGTACCCGTATCTGCTGTTTTGTTTTGGCCATGTTCATGTCAGGGTTAGTAAGACCCTGAAACCCGTCATCCGAGCGGGACTTCGATCGTCAGACGCGCTCCATGTCCTGGGTTTGACTCGACAGTCAAAACCCCGCCCACGGTGCGCGCACGCTCCTTTATGGAAATGGGACCCAACCGCAGCCGATCCAGCTCGTCGCCGGTAAACCGGCCGGCGAAGCTAAACCCTTCACCGTTATCATCTACAACGAGTACTAGACGGCTGTCATCCTGCGACAGTTTTACCACGACATGGGAAGCCTTGGCATGCTTTTTTATGTTGTTGAGTGCTTCTCGGTAAATCTGGAAAATCTCTCGGCAGACGCGGTCGGGCGCGCGCAACTGGGCGGAATCGATCAGCAAATCCAGGGCGACCGTCGATTCGTTGCGGTACCGCTCGGCGAAGCCCCGCATCAGGTCCACGAGATCGGCGCTCTGCACACGCAGCGGACGCAGGTCGGTGACAGTCTGGCGCAGCTCGGCACCCTCGTTCCGAACGGTCTGCTGGAGGCTGGCAAGGCCGCTAACGGCCTGATCAGGGGCGGCGGGCAACCGGCGTCGCAGAACATCTAGCTGGATTTCAATGCTCAGCAGGGTCTGAAGAATACCATCGTGGAGGTCACGCGCAATGCGGCTGCGTTCAGCTTCGATGGCTCGAGCCCGTAAGTGCCTCAAAAGAAAGATGTTCTCAAGAGCGGGAGAGACATGCGCGGCGATGCTTTCAAGCCAGGCTAAGTCCTGCTTTTGGAATGGCTTACGCCCATTTAGAAGAAATATTCGCCCGGTCGGCTGGCCCCCCTGGTCAAATGACACAGTCACAAAGGAGCTAACTTTAAACTCCTGCTGTGCCGGACCGGGCAGCCGAGGCAGGTTCTTGATAGGTCGGCCATCCCGCCGATCCCAACCAAACCCTGAGCCGGGTCCCCCTAGAGAGTTCCAACAGATAGTGGCGTCCATATCGTCCAGGAGGAAGCCGTCCGTACGCGCCAGGGGCATGCTTTCTGGAACCAGGCGCTCGCTTTCTCCTGATTTCAAGCGCCAGAGGAAAATGCGCTCAAGATCCGTATCGCGGTAAAGGAGGAGTGCCTCCCCGGCGCTAAACGTGGTCGCCAGTTCTTCAAGGAACAGGCGCAACGATTCGGCCAGCCCCTGGTCCACTTGCATGGTTGCGTTGATTCTGGAGAAAAACTCAATCTGCGAAGAGAATCGGCGGTTGCGATCGCCCAGAAAGGCGAGGCCCGCGCCACCCGCAAAAGTACCGATGGTGAGCCCAAGCCAAGAGGCCACGCGCACCCAATGGATTTCACCTTTTACGGCCGTGAGCAAAACCAGAATCAGCGAGAGCGCTCCAGCCAGCGGCAATGTTAATTCCACTCCCCAGCGAATGCCGGCCGCATAACAAAGAAACATATACGGAAACCAAACCGGAACTGTGGAAGGACTGATGTACATGAAGAAAGCTAGGGCAAGAAGGTCGCTGGCCAGCGGCAAGTGCCAGGAACGTTTGCGCAGAAGCCGTTCTAGTTGGGTGACGAGGAGCGCCACGATCAGATAAGCAACCAAGAATGACGCCGAGCGCCGCCCTCCTCGCGTAGGTGGCTGTTCGAGAACGGCCAGCAGCGCCAGCAAAACAAAAATCGGGCGAGCATAAACGATCTGCCGCTCGAAATGGTGCCGGTCCGTTTGATTAGGGCTCATGCGCGGGGACGTGTTTCCTGTCAAATCAGTTTAACAATACGCGGGAAGTTCGTGGCGCCGTGGTTTCCTGGTTGCAACCTGAAAGATAAGTCTCGCGGGAGCGAGTGTTTTGCGAGCCGGCATAAGCGGAATTACTTCCCGCCTGGGTCCCAAGTGAAACGTATCCGGCCGCTTTTCGACACGCTGGAAATAGCGTAAACTAAGCTAGTTCCGCGGATGGTGGGAGTAGCTCAGCTGGTAGAGCGTCGGTCTGTGGCACCGAATGTCGCGGGTTCGATCCCCGTCTCCCACCCCAAACATTCTGTACTTGGTTATTTCTCCCTGAAAATTACGCGGTTTCTGCATAACGTTTCGCGTGTTCGAATTATCATTGATAGATGATTCCGATAAAGTGTCGCGGACTACTCTTCGATCTGGACGGCGTCTTAGTGGATTCGACGCCTGCGGTTGCGCGTGTGTGGGCGGGCTGGGCGCGTGAGCACGGGTTCGACCCTGACAAAGTCGTAAGGGAAGCGCATGGACGGCCAAGTATTGCGACAATACGTGAACTTCTGCCGCACGCCGATCACGCCGTCGAAGACCGCGAAGTTGAGCGCCGTGAAATCGCTGACGTCGATGGAGTCATCCCTTTGCCCGGCGCGATGGAATTGCTTCAAGCGCTTCCTTTGCAGCGCTGGGCCATCGTCACCTCCTGCACTAGGCCTCTGGCCGGCGTTCGCATCAATGCGGCTGGTCTCCCGAAGCCCAGGCATCTAGTCACTTCAAGCGATGTGAAACATGGAAAACCAGACCCTGAGCCCTATCTGAAAGGTGCGCAATTCCTCGGTTTGCCCGCACGTGACTGCATTGTCGTTGAAGATGCTCCCGCGGGAATTCGCGCCGGCAAAGCGGCAGGTGCGCGCGTCCTGGCTCTGCGCACGACCGCCAGCGACGACGAACTTCAACAAGCCGGCTCCGACTGGATTGTCGATAACTGTGCTGCGCTGTTTCTGGATTCTTCCTCGGCAGGTGAAGAGCTCTTGCTCATCGGCCGCCGGACACAATAGTCCATGCTCCGTATAACCTGCCCATTCGTACAGTGCTCCTCAAGAAAATAGACGTAAACGTTCACTGGCCGCGGGTTCCTGTTCGCTTACAATACTTTAGCAAGAAGTAAGAGCGTGCAATTGCGCGATTCGCCTCCGTTTCTCGGGCTTCGCAAGGACAATTCCATGGGTACCACTACACAGACAATCCCGCAGCAGTCAGCGCCCGCCCAGGTTCCTGCGCCCGCCGCTCAGAGGACGATTCACACCGCGCAGCTCGTCGCCGCTATGCTGCAGGCCAGCCCGCACGTCAGCGACCTGATTTTCTCGCCCGGCCGCGCCCCTCAAATCGAAGTGAGCGGCCAGCTCATGGAGCTCAAATATAAAGGACTGGAGTGTCTAAGTTCGCAGGACACTCTCTCCATCGCCAACGACATTATGGGAAAAAACGAGACGCCTGCGCGCAAGCTCGAGCAGGATGGCTCCGCGGATCTTTCCTACGGAATCGCGGGCGTGGCGCGTTTCCGCGTAAACATCTTCAAGCAGCGAGGAAGTTGCGCCATCGTCATGCGCGTCGTCCCGGACAAAATCCCCGGATTCGATGAGCTGCATCTGCCTAAGGCTCTGAAGGAAATTGTGGATCTGCGAAACGGCGTCGTGCTTGTGACCGGCCCGACCGGCTCCGGCAAATCTTCAACTCTTGCCGCTATCCTCGATAAGATGAACGAAGAGAAGGCCTATCACATCCTCACGATTGAAGATCCCATCGAATTTCTTCATCGTCACAAGAAGGCGACGATCCATCAGCGCGAACTGCACTCCGACACTCCGACTTTTTCCCTGGCTTTGCGTGCCGCGCTCCGGCAGGCGCCAAAAGTCATTCTTGTCGGTGAAATGCGTGACCGGGAAACGATTGAGATCGCCCTGGAAGCCTCGGAAACGGGGCACTTGGTCATGTCTACCCTGCACACCATCGATGCATCGAAAACCGTCGAGCGCATCGTCGGTGTTTTTCCCATGACTGACCAGCAATCCATTCGTACCCGGCTGTCCAAAGCCTTCCGTTACATCGTTTCCCAGCGCCTGCTTCCGCGCAAGGACGGAAAAGGACGCATCGCCGCCGTCGAAATCCTCAAGTCCACCATGCGTACGCGCGAGTACGTTGAAAAAGGCGAAACCGAAGGCAAGTCGCTCCTCGATGCCATGCGTGATGGCACTACCGAGGGCATGCAGCACTTCGATGGCGAGATTGACAGGCTCATTCGCGCGGGAATTGTGGACTTCGAAACTGGGCTGACCTATTCAACGAATGCCGGGAATCTGCGTCTAGAAATGGCCGATTACCTTGAAGAACGCCCTAAACAAGCACCGGCAAGCAGGCCGGCGGCTCAGGATCCCAACCGCACTACCGAAATCGAAATCGAACGCTAAATCAGCGCCGGGCAAACCAGGCCCAGGCAATGTTCAAGCTCTACGGGATGCTAGGCAGCATTCCTTATTTCACGCACACCAGATCAATATAACCAGACGATTTCGAGAGCCGCTCAATCATCTGGTCATCCGAAGCCAATTCGAGGGACGATCGAGTCAAAACATAGACTCGATACTTCCTCGACCGGAAAAAGTGGAGAAGCTCCGACGGCTCCTGACCGAGCTCACGAAGTGAGTCAGGGCTGTACTCAATCGACACCGGAGCCTTGGGAAACTGTTCGAGTGTCTGCCGCATTCCTTCACAAACGGCAAGCTCATAGCCCTGCACGTCTATCTTCACAAACGCGATTCGCTGCAGCCCATGCACACGTACGAATTCGTCCACGGTTATAGCGGCGACGCATTCCACATTCTCGCTGGGCACGCCCGACTCTTTGAATTTTGCCGTGACCACACGGTGGTCCGCAGAATGTTCCTTGTTGTGCCAGAACTCTACGGAGCCGACCGTGCTTCCAACCGCAACGGGGAAGGGCTCGACAATCCGCGACAAATGTCGGCGCCCAATCTCCTCAATCAGCGTGTTGTAGCTCTCCTGGTCCGGCTCGAATGCATAAATTCTTGCAGATGGACTCGCCACTTTCGCAAACAAGCATGCCGTATAACCGATGTTCGCTCCAATGTCGAGAATGTCGCCGTTGCGAAAGAGCTCTGGCCTGTGTTTGATCAAATACCAGTAAGGATCTTCATACAGCCTTTTGTAGAGAAAGTACAAGGAGATGAACGCCCTGCGGAACCAACTAAACTGCAGGATTCCCGTGGACCGTACGAGATTATAGGTTCGAGTTAAAACTGCCACCGAATTCTTGCCGTGCGTCATGCGGTATTCCTGCTGGGTTCGGATGCGTTCATTGGCCTCACGCTGGCAGGTCTCTTTTTTCCAGTACGATCAAAACACGCAAGGACGCGAGACGCCGCCACAGCGGCAGTGTTACTCGTTCAAGCGCCGCCACCCCCGGATAAATAAATTCCGGCAACAAATTCATTTTCTTGAAGCCAAGACTCAGCAGATAAGCGAACAGGCAAAACTGCTCGAGCTTCGCTAACTTCAGCTTAGGAACGAACGCCAGCGTTTTCGCCAAGTTCCGGGGCCCGAAGAGCAAATGCGGAATAGCTTGATTTCCGTCGAATGCTTTTTTCGCCGTCGCTCTGTCAGGATTTGAAACCTCATAAGGGCTGACGGAAAGATCGCAGTCCTCCTGGTGCAGATAACGGTAGATTACGAAGGAGAATGGCGTCACCCAGGGCTCCACCAGGATCAGTCGTCCTCCTGGCGCCAGCACGCGCTCAGCCTCTTGCAAGAAGGCCATCGGCGCGGCAAGGTGGTGCAGAGTATCCAGGCCAAAGACGTTGCTGACGCTGCCTTCACTGAACGGAAGTCTCTGCGCATCCGCTATCACGTCAAGCCATGGGCAGTAAATTAAATCCGTGGAGATAACGTCTGGGAGCGCCGCCTTGAAGAAGCCTGGTCCCCCGCCAACCTCAATGCTGATTCCGCCAATCTTCCGTTGCGCCAGCTGCCGCGAAAAAAACTCTTCCTTGTAAATCCTCCGCAGGACAGCCTTCTCCAACCATACGCGCCGGTGCCTGTTCAGCGCTTCCTGTGCCTCGCGATCTGCCAACATGGATCAGCGCGCCGCGGCTTCAGCCGCAGGCCGCACTTCGCGAATACCCGCCACTGGCTGGCGATTCCTCACCCATGGATGTTTTTCGGGGAAGCGCAACATCCTCCATCCCGAGAGGCAAGCGAACAAAAAGTACCAGCCATCCACCATTACACGCATCTTCGATTTTCCCGCGCGCCGCTCCGTGTAATGCACGGGGATTTCCAGAATCCGCAACCTCAGCCTGGCCGCGCCAAACAGCAGATCGAAGTCGCCCCAGCGTTCCTTTCCGCCCAGCGGCATTCGAACGTAATCCCTTTTTAGAAACGCTTTCGTGCCGCAAAGGGTGTCGCTGACGCGCTGCCGGATGACCTTGCTTGCCAAATAGCAGAACGCCTTGTTCCCGAAGAAGTTCGCTATTCTCATGGCTTTGCCTTGCATCGGGTATACCAGCCGCGTCCCGTTCACAAAATCAGCAGTGCCATCCTGCAGCGGTGTCAGGAACTTTGGTAATTCCTCCGGCGCAACGGCCATGTCCGCATCCAGAATCATCTGCACATCGCCTTTCGATGCCTCAAACCCCGCGTTTACCGCCGTCGCTTTGCCTTGGTTCTTTTCCAGAACAATCAACCGCACTCGCGCGTCTCCGGCCATGACCTCTTTTACTCTCTCGGCTGTTCCATCTGTCGAGCCGTCATCCACAACAACTATTTCTGTCCCGGCTCCCATGTCGGGCACTCGCCTCACACACTCCGCAATATTCTCCGCTTCGTTATGGCATGGCACGACCACGGAAACTGAGAGCGCACGCCGTGGCTCTCGCCGCCGCGCCGCTACGTATTGAATCGAAGATGTAAATCGCACCACCGGCAATTCCGGCAGCAACGCATTCAGCAGCGGTCCAAGCAATGGAACGCGCACCGGCACCGGAAGGACCAGCCCCTCTTCCACAACGTCGAAACCCTGTAAATGCAGTACTCCGCAAATATCTTTGTTGGTGATGAAATTCCGCGTTGATTCCGGGATTCGCAGCCCCCATTTGCTTGCCAGCCTCAAAATTGGCGCCCACACGGGATTGTTCGTTGTGACGATCAGAAGTGTTTGCTCGTTGATCGTCGGACGCAAGGTCTCCAGCATGTCCCAGACGTCATAGACGTAATCGAGCATGTTGTTCATGACTACATACTGCGACTGCATGGCCCGGGGCATTTGCACCGAATCTACTTCGATGGTGGCGAATTCGAACTCCGGGTGCTTTTCTCGGGCTCGTTCCGTCAACGCATCCGTGAAATTCAGCCCCATGCCGCGCGCAGGCTTTAGCGACGCCAACAAGTCGCCAGCTCCCGCCCCCAATTCCAGCACTTCTGCGCCCGGCGGAATCATTCCCCCAATCAGAGTCGCCATTGCCTTGTGATAATAGCGATTTCTCCGTTGCCAGTGCTCCCAAACGGGAGCGACTCTCCCAAAGTATTCCTTGATGGATGTTTTGCTCACTCAAACTCCGCGCCAACGTTCCTCAAACTTCCGCGAACGGTTCTTTTGGCTATCGTAATTATATAACCCGGAGTGTCAGGCACCGCCTGCGTTCGTTGTCCCCTCTCCACTACTTGCATGCCCGCGGGCACATCTTCTCTCGGCCGCCTTGAATCGTACTCATCGGGTTTCGCTGTCCGCCTTGCGCTCCCAAATGAATGCCGTCCAATCTTCTGCCGATACTCCTTCCTTAATCACGGGTCCCACCTCCCGGTAATTCTTCCTCAGATAATCCCCTAAACGAGTGTCATAATCCGTCCCGAACCGCGGTACGCCATACTCCGGAGAAATGCGGTTTGACCACAGCAGATAGCGGACGTGTTTCCGTTCAATTTCACTGATCAGTTCATCCGTCATTTTGCCCGGCACTAAGACCCCGGGCGTGAACTGGTACACCCGTGTCGGGCAGTGGGTCTTCGAAAGAAAGTACAAGCTGGTATCCTCCGGTATCGAGAGAACGGATTGTCCCAGCGCGTTTTTCTCTTTCATGAAATCAATTGCTTCCTGATAGTGAGCGGCCATATCCGGCCACGTTCGAATCGTCCCGCGCTCGGTAACCCATGGAGCGTAGTCCGCCGAATGACTCCCCTCTTGTTGTACGTAAAAGACCACCGCTGCCAGACACAAGGCGCAAGCCAGAGCGTCGGCACGCATCAGGGCACGCCGTGACGTTTCCGGCGAACGTAGAAACGGGAGAACGATCAAGAAAAGAGAAAGAATCACCGGACCGTTGTAATAGATCGCGTAACCGGAAGGAACCGTATTTAGAAGAATCCGAAAGGCCAGAAGACTCGAGAAGCTCAGTGATGTCGCAACCGCAAGGCTCCGGTCCATCTCCGGATGCCAAAAAAAGTAACCCCAGGAAGCAACCGTGGCGATCGCTATGTACAAGACCATGTCGCGTGGAAAAAACACCGCGAGCAAGGCTTCGCGCCAAGCCAAACTTGAGAATAACTGTGCGGCCGCAAGAACAAATAGCGCAATTCTCAGAACCGTCCGGTAATTCAGTTCCGGCTTCCCACGTATCGCCAGCACAATCCCCTGCCAAATTCCCAGCAACATGACCGTCCGGCGCGCGCTCGCAGCGAACGCAGCGGCATTCAAGCTGAATCCTGTCGACTCCAGCCAGAACTTGCCGTAGGTCTTGATAAAGTACGACGTCGGCCAGCTCATGAAGTTTTCTTGCGTGATGAACTCGGCGCCCCTTAGGGACACCATCCAGCCTATGACCGCCGTGCACAGCAGCAAACCAGGAAGTATCGCGACAAAGTCTTTCAGCACGATTTTCCAGGATTGCTGCCGCAACCCGCGGACCACAATCAGCACTCCAAGCGCCGCGTAGCACGCTGCGCCAAACTCGAGCTTGAGCAGCATCGCCGCGGCCGCTGCGATTCCTGCTCCGAACATCCATACTTTCTCGTTCGAACCGCAAAGGCGCACGATCATCCATAAGAAACACGTTGCCGTCAGGCACCCGTATACCGCGCTGAAACTGTACGGCAGCGGAAAACAGAACAACGATGGTTGGAAAACTTCCAGTAACAACACGGCTCCGGCCATCCAGCCTGCCAGCCAGGACCCCAGCCGCATTCCCGTGAGGAAGAGAAATATCGCCGATCCGAGCGCCGAAAATGATCCCGCCAGGTATAGCACGTTCAAATGCACGCCGAACAAACGGAACAAATAACTGTTAAAGTACGGAGCAGCCGGAAAATACATGAACCATACGTCTTTGTAGAGCGCCTTCCCTTCGGCAAGCACGCTGGGAACGTACATTTCGTGGCCTGAGTCGACCGTAAGGTTCCCCCATGCCGTCCAGGTGGACACCAGTTTCACAGCCCAAATCACAACGAGCGCAAATAGAGCCGCTCGCGTCGTGAGGTTCCAGCCCTTCTCCGGAGTGAGCATCAAGCGTGGAAAACAGGAATCAGCCGCCGCAGCCGCCCTGAGACTCGTCGCGGAAGAAGACGCCTCTTCTTCAGATATCATCGTTGTCATTCTTCATTCCTGAGAATAGCAACTCGTCGTGCCATGGCACTTTCCTATTTGAGCCCCTTTCTTAGGGCCCCATTCGGAGAGCTTTGGCACCCCTTACCACATGGGCACCACTGCACATAGATGAGAATAGCGTTCAGGCGGCGGGTGCCTGACTTTTTCTCATTCCTGCGGCCGGAAATCAACTATCTCAGAAACCGGTTCATCCCTTATAGCAAGGTTCCTTCTCTTGTTCCAGGCCCCGCGCTACTCTTCTGCGCACGCTCGGGCCCGGTCAAGCAGGAGTTCGCGTTCACGTGCGTTGCGCGTCAGCGATGCGCCGCGCTCGAACTCCGTCTGCGCCTCGGCGAAGCGCCTGAGCTTGAAAAGAAAGTCTCCGCGAACGCTGGGCAAGAGGTGGTAGGACTTGAGAGACGGTTCCGAAACGAGCGCGTCGATGAGCTCGAGCCCCGCCGCCGGACCGAAGGCCATGGCGTGCGCGACCGTGCGATTCAGCTCTACGATTGGCGAGGGCGTAAGCCGGGCGAGCGCGTCATAGAGCGAAGCGATTCGCCGCCAGTCCGTTTCTGCGGCCGTACGCGCACGAGCATGGCACGCGGCGATGGCCGCCTGCATGGCGTAGTTGCCAAGCGCGCCGCCAAGCCGCTCGGCACGCTCGAGGGCGGCCAGACCTCTGTGAATGAGGAGTTGATCCCATCTTGCACGGTCTTGATCCAGCAGCAGGATCGGTTCCCCTCCCGGGCCAGCTCGAGCGCCCGCGCGCGACGCTTGAATCTCCATGAGCGCGACCAGCCCATGCACCTCAGGCTCGTTCGGAGCAAGTTCAGCCAATATACGGCCAAGGCGGAGGGCATCCTCGCAGAGCGCAGGGCGCATCCAGTCGTCTCCGGACGTCGCCGAGTAGCCCTCGTTAAATACGAGGTAGATCACTTCCAGCACGGACGACAAACGGGCGACTAGATCGGGCCCTCGCGGCACCTCAAAGGGGACCTTTGCCTCGCTGAGGGTCCGTTTGGCCCGCACGATGCGCTGCGCGACCGTCGGCTCCGGCACGAGGAAGGCACGCGCAATCTCGTCCGTTGTCAAGCCTCCGAGCAAACGCAGCGTCAGTGCAACACGTCCCTCCGTGGAAAGGACCGGATGGCATGAGATGAACACGAGGCGAAGGAGGTCATCGCTGATATCACCGTCCTCCGCAATTTCAAAATTCGCCACCGCCATCTCCTGCTGTGTCTGGAGCTCGCGGCCGAGTTCTTCATGCTTGCGTTCGAGAAGTTTATTCCGGCGAAAGTGATCGATCGCGCGGTGCTTCGCCGTGGCCATCAGCCAGGCGCCGGGGTTATCCGGGATGCCAGACTCCGGCCACTGTTCGAGTGCGGCAACGAGAGCGTCTTGCGCGAGCTCTTCGGCAATACCGACATCGCGCACAATGCGCGTAAGGCCGGCGATAATTCTGGCCGACTCAATCCTCCAGACCGCGTCGATCGCGCGATGTGTGTCGGTAGCCGTCACGGCTACCCATCACACCATCTTCAACTCGCTCGTGCAAGTCCGCGCGCACCAACTATAGGTTCGCTTCCTATGCTTTGGAAGCAAACTCTTCCGGCCCGAAGATCTGGCGAATCTCCGTCTCGCCCTCCCACCCTGGCCAGTGTTTCTTGTGCAGTTCCATGAAGCGCATCGCCCCTTCAATGGCCTCTTCCTTCGACTTCAACTCAAAGACAGCATAGCCGCCGATGACTTCCTTGGCCTCGGTGAAGGGTCCGTCGACCTTGGTTAGTTGTCCTCCAGAAAGTCGGACGCGCGTGCTCACCGCAGTGGGAGCCAGCCCGCCGCTTGCAACCATCGTGCCGGCTTTGACCGCCTCTTGGCCGAGCTTGTCGATTGCTTCCATTAACGCTTGTGGTGGCCGGCCCGACCTTTCCGCCGACTTAACGATCATCATGAATTTCATAGTCACATCTCCTTTATTTTTGGTTGGAAGCTAATTCTCCTCGCGGCCTCGTCCGATTCGGAAAACTTGGCTCTGCTTATAAGTCGAGCGACGGTCCGCGAAATCGACTGCTCGACAGATCTTCTTCAAGGTCCAGGCGTGCCGCGACGCTCGCAACTAAACCGTCGCGGCCTTCTGCAAGCATGTGTCCGCTTCAAAGATCTGCCGAATTTCGCACTCCCCATCGCCGGCGACCTTCAGGAAATCCTTCGTTAATTGGATGACCTCTTCCTTGGAATTTGCCCGAAGGATCGCGAACCCGCCCACGACTTCCTTCGCCTCTGTAAAGGGACCATCGGTCACCGTCAACTTCCCGCTCGAGTTCCGCACCCGCGCGCCAAGTGCGGTGGGCAGGCATCCCTCAGTCGCCAACAGCCAACCGGCCTTCATGCCTTCCTCGACTAGTTTGCCCATTTTGTTGATCTCCTCTTGCGATGGAGGGCCGGTTCTCTCGGCGTGCTTATAAATGCTTAGGAATTTCATATTGTCTTCTCCTTGTTTTGGGTTTGGAGCCGCGCCCTGCGAAACGGTCACGATCTCCTCCAACTAAACTTGTCGGACTAAGGCTTGAAAACTCCGGCCTCTACAACTACGACGAACGAAGCTCTGCGAAATCGACAAGGACAAACATTATTTTTCCAAACCGTTGCACGTTCAAGACTCCTTGTGCAACTTGGACTGCCCCTGCATCTCGGCAAACCCCGCTGCGGCTTCCTTGACGTCGGCCGGGAAGTCCGCAAACTCCTGCACCTGGCGAACCTCGATCAATTCGTTGTCCGACCCGGGGCATCGCTTGGCCCATTCGATGGCCTCTTCCCTCGACTTCACCTGAATCATCCAGTACCCCCCAACGATCTCCTTCGCCTCGGCGAACGGCCCGTCGGTCACCTTGGGTTTGCCCCCGGAGAACGAGACTCGCGCACCCATCGAGGGCGGGTGTAGCCCATCCAGCGCGAGGAGCACGCCTGCCTTCTGTAGCGATTCGTTGTACTTCATCATCGCAGCTACGGCCTTGGCGTCCGGCATGGTACCCGGCTCGGCCTTCTCGTAGCCCTTTGGGATGATCAGCATCATGAATCGCATGGCGGTGTCTCCTTCTCGTTTGGGTTCCGGACCTGGGCTTTCGGCGCGTCTGGACCGACGGAACCGGGTCCCTCCACTTATACGTCGAGCGACGCCCAGTAAAATCGACAGGTTACCGTATCTTTTTTGCTGGAAATTGTTAAAGGTTCGCCAATCACTCCACCCGCCCATATGAGGACGTCCCGGTCAGCTCTAGCCAGCAATTACGCAAAGCAGTGGCCACATCGACGTCACAATTTGTAACAGATGCTGCAAACACTTGGAATCCCCGCAAAGATTCACTGACACACACTGCCAGCCCGCCAGAATAACCGGCCTCAATACCTCTAACGCAAGCCGTATTGTTCCTTCGAAAACGCTCCACCCATGTACCGCAGTCCCATCATACCTGCCAATCAACGTGGCGAGCGCAAACCCAACGACGGCAACTCCCACGATTAGCTTAAAGTTCCCAAAGTATGTGTCCTGTCCTTTCATGGCCCCCTCCCGTGCTTCCTTTCTCCCTGGCTCTACCTTAATGTCGAACGAGGGGCCACCAAATCGACAGCTTCCGCAACTTTTTGCCTCAGCTGAGCCGGCCCGATCTCACTCCTACTCGTGCAGGAATCCTTCGCCTGGGCAAAAGGAATTTCGTCGATACTCTGCGATAAAAATGGCAATCGAGTAGCATTGGAATCCCCCACTTCTAGCTTGCTTTTTCCCATCTCCCCGATATGATGGCTCCGTTTCGCGCATACCTCGAGACCGCACATTGTCTGGCACAACGGAAGCCTCTTCCATTGCTAGCTCCACGCGAGCAGCTGGTCGCGGCCGCCTGCTTCAGGTTCTAGGCATGTGGTTTGGCATGGCCGCGGCCATCGGCAACACCATCGCGGCCGGCATCGTTCGTACGCCCGGCGACGTTGCCAAACTTCTCCCCAACGTCTGGATGTTTCTTGCCGTTTGGATTCTCGGCGGGCTCTACGCATTTTCCGGTGCATCTTCCATGGCGGAGCTTGGCGCCGCCATTCCCCGCAGCGGCGGCCAGTACAATTTTTCTCGCCGCGCCCTCGGGGACTACGCCGGATTCATCGTCGGCTGGAGCGATTGGCTATCCACGTGCGGCACTGCCGCCGCCGTCGGCATCGTCATCGCGGAATACAGCGGCCACCTTTTTCCTGTTCTCGCGGGCAACACAAAAATAGAAATCATTTCCATTGCCATCATCTGCGCTCTTGGAGTCTTGCAATGGCGCGGCATTCGCTGGGGCAGTGGCGCGCAACTTTCCACCGCCGCAATGAAGACCGGGGCCTTTTTTATTTTAGTCCTCGCTTGTTTTCTTCTCGGCGGCCCGGCGCATAAAGCGACAATGCAATCCGCCTCTTCATCGCTTCCTTTGCCCGCGGGATGGCCCCTGGCCATCGCCATCATGCTCGGTTTGCAGGCCGTGATTTACACCATCGATGGCTGGGACGGCGTCATTTATTTTGGTGAGGAAGTTCGTAATCCCGGGCGCGATATTCCGCGCGCCATCTTCGGCAGCGTCTTTTCCATTATGGGAATTTATCTGCTGCTGAATCTCATCGCGCTCTATATTTTGCCGATGCGGGAAATCGCCGGGAATAATTTCGTTCTCGGCGCCGTCGCCGATCGCGTCTTCGGAGCCCTCGGCGACCCCATCATCCGCTCCATCATGATCATTTCCATGTTGAGCTGTCTCAATGCCAATCAGCTTTTCTGCACGCGCACTCTTTATGCCATGAGCTGCGATGGATTATTTTTCCGCCGCGCCACGCAAGTGAACACCGGCGGCACTCCCACGGTATCTCTTCTCCTCAGCACAATCGTCGGCGTCCTCTTCGTGCTCATTTCCTTCCTCAGCTCCAATGCCTTCGAACGCGTTATCGCTATGCTCTCGTTCTTTTTTGTCGCCAACTATACCCTTTCTTATTTTTCTCTTTTTGCGCTGCGCAAGCGCGAGCCGCAGATGGCGCGGCCTTACCGGGCGTGGGGATATCCCTGGTCGACAGGAATCGCCCTCGCCGCTTCCGTGCTCTTCTTAATTGGTTCGATTGTCACCGACCAGAAAAACGCCCCGCTCGCGCTTGGAATGCTGGTGCTCAGCTATCCGGTCTTTCGCGTTTTGAAGTGGGTTACCCAACGCGCTGGCGTGCTCGCTGGAAAAAGTTCTTAGCTCACTTTTTCCGCAATCGACTTGCCCTGCATAAACAGCAGCAAATAATCTTTCCCGCCCGCCTTCGAATCCGTTCCGGACATGTTGAATCCGCCGAACGGGTGCGCCCCGACCATCGCGCCCGTGCACTTCCGGTTCAAATAAAGATTGCCGACGTGAAACGTTTCTTCCGCCTTCTTGATTTTCTCCGGATTCTTCGAGTACACCGCGCCGGTCAACCCAAACTCCGTATTGTTTGCGATTTCCAGCGCCTGATCAAAATTCTTCGCCTTGATCACCGCCAGCACCGGCCCGAACACTTCTTCCTGCGCCAGCCGCGCTTTTGGAGCCACGTCTGCAATAATCGTTGGCTCGATGAAGTACCCGTCCCCCGCTGCGCGCTTCCCGCCCGTCAGCAGCTTCCCTTCTTTCTTTCCGACTTCAATGTAATCCAAGATCGTTTTCATCGCCGACTGGCTGACCACCGGCCCCATATAGTTGTTCGGATCGTCGCTCGGCCCCACCGTAATTTTCTTCGTGCGTTCCACCAGCTTTTGCACGAACGTGTCGTAAATCTTTTCTGAAACAATCGCTCGCGAGCACGCCGAACATTTCTGCCCTTGATAGCCGAACGCCGCCTGTACCGTGCCTTCCACCGCCGCGTCAATATCCGCCTCTTCGTCCACCACGATGCCGTCTTTACCGCCCATCTCCAGCACTGTGCGCTTGATCCACATTTGTCCCGGCACAGTCTTCCCCGCCAGCTCGCTGATTCGCAGCCCCACTTCCTTCGATCCCGTGAACCCGATGTACCGCGTCTTCGGGTGGGTGACCAGCGTATCTCCAACCGCCCCGCCCGGCCCGGTGATGAAGTCCACCGCTTCCTTCGGAATGCCTGCCTCAAAAAGAATGTCGATAAATTTTGCCGCAATCGTTGGCGAATCGCTGGCCGGCTTGAGCACCACCGTGTTCCCGGTGACCAGCGACGCCGCGACCAGTCCCGCCATGATGGCGCACGGAAAATTCCACGGGGGGATGATTACGCCCACGCCCAGCGGAATATACATAAGGTAGTTGCGCTCGCCGCGCATCGGCACTAGCTTTTGCGGCTCGCCCAATCGCAGCATTTCGCGCCCGTAGAATTCCAGGAAGTCGATGGTTTCCGCGATGTCCGCATCCGCTTCCACCCACGTCTTGCCCACTTCATAGCACACCAGCGCGTTCAGTTCATATTTCCTTTCGCGCACGATCTGCGACGCTCGAAAAAGAAACTTTGCCCGCTCCTGCGGCGAAACTTTTTTCCACGTGTCAAAGTATCTGTTGGCGTCTTCGATGGCCTGCCGCGCCATCTCCGCCGTGGCATTCTGGAAAACACCGATAATTTCCATCGGATGCGAAGGGTTCGTCGACGTGCGCTTTTCCGTTGTGGTCACCTTTTTGCCGTTGAGCCACATCGGGTATTCGCGCCCAAACTCCGCCTTCACCTTTTTCAGTGCCTCTTCCATGCGCGTCCGGTTTTCCGGCTTCGTAAAATCAATAAACGGCTCGTTGGTGAACTCTGAAACGTGAACAATCTTTTCGGCAGTAGCCATGGCGGCCCCTCCTCGGTGTCAGACAACCATTCTACTGCCTCCTGAAACGTCGCTACAAGCCGCGACGTTCGCCTTAGCGGCATAGCCAACCTCTATTTCGCTGCGCGATCCCGATGAATCCTGGACATGTTCTTTTCTCAAGGACTCATGGCGTTTCTCTCGCCATTGCATGTGGGGCTCTTTTGAACCATTGCACGGATGCTCAGTGAGCTCTACCCCTT
>Ga0066659_10000058_pt1 | contig 25545 bp, 18 predicted proteins | sample GraSoiAngelo_108_FD_75176 | JGI IMG/M metagenome (GOLD analysis project Ga0066659, IMG submission 75176) | Grasslands soil microbial communities from the Angelo Coastal Reserve, California, USA - 14_0903_09_40cm | ecosystem: Environmental > Terrestrial > Soil > Grasslands | place: USA... | reverse complement strand
GTGGATGTAGCCGCTCACGAACGCAGCCGACAACCCGGCTGTATCCGCCTGATCCTCGAGTACGAGCGCGGCATTGGGTGTGTAAAGGCCCATTGGCCGCACGCGCGCGCAGTTCAGCGAGTCGCGTTCGATATTCACGTACCCGGCGGCATTCCGGCGCGACGCATCCGCCCCACTCCGTCGCACCACGACCTCACCGAACTTGCTCACCGCCAGATTCTGCGCTCCCGCCGAGAGCGCAAAAGCCAGGGTGGGGGCGCGCATTTCATAGCTGCGCGCCGACAGTGCCGCGAGACCGGGTGCCGTGCCCGCGGTGTCGATCGCGATTACGGCGAGCAATGCCCGAGTACGTGCGGTCAGACACTCGATGTGATCGTTGCCGACCAGGAAATAGGGCGCGAAAGTGACCGCCGACTGATCGGCGGACGCACCGGCCCGAAACTGCGGGTTGATCGCACAGACACCCCATACGACGAGCCTCGTGCGGAAGGGCTGACCGGCGTTTACTTCGGCGGGCCAGTCCATCCACTGGACCGTGACAGGATCGATTTTGGCGTTGGGCTCGCACGCTGCGAGGAGGCCTAGAACGAATACCAAGGATCGTGCTTGGCGCATACTCGTTCTACCCGCTTAGGTAGCCTCCGCGTCACCTTCCACCCACATACGCGCCACCGCCCGGATCGTCCCGGGTGCGTTTCCCTCGGCGCGATTGTTCGCCAGGATGAACGCCTCGACTCGGCGGCGGTGGGCTTCACTGACGAGACGGAGCAGATCCTGCCGCAGACTGGGCAGCGGCTCCTGCACCCGGTCGTACGGCTGGAATTGTTTGACGGCGTCGGCATAGCGGCGGCCCGGTTTGAGCAACGCGCGTGCAACTGTGAAGGCCGTGGGAAACGTCCAGCCGAGGTCGATCTGCTCGCCGATCGGCGGCATTTCGGTCCATGAGTTGAACACGTGCGCCACGCCATGCCGCTTCAGGACCTCGCCATGCACTGGGGTGAGCAGCTCCGGATTGCGCAGCTCGACGGCATAGCGAAAGTCTTTGGGCAGCTCACTGAGGAAATCGTCGAGCTGGTCGGCCCATTGTAGCGGATCTGGCAGGTCCTTCCCACGCATCGCTTGGAACTCGAACACAAAGCACCCCGCGTGATCCCGAAACACTCGGCTGTAAGCCCCCAGCACATTGTCTTTGAAGCGCACCGCGTTCAGAAAGTCAGGATTGCGCATCCCGGCGAGACCCGGCTGCGGCGAATCCTGACCCAATCGCATTGCGGTGATACGGTCCCAGACCTTGCTGACACACGGGAACGCCGGCGGCAGGGCACGAGCGTAGGACTGCAGCTCCTCTTCCGAGGGCGGATCGTAGAACACGCTGTCGATCCCGACTGTGCGAAACAGGGGATAGCGCGTGTATTCCTCGAGTCGCTTGGCCGGCTGCGGACCGCGATAGCGGCGGTGGTAGACATCGCCAAACCAACCGTCATAGGTCCAGGTGGACGTGCCGAAGCGAATGCCAGGCGGGATGCCTCTGCCGAGCTGGACGAGCTCTGGGCTGGGGGGCGGAAGTGCTTCAGGCCCAAAGAGATCCGCTTGCGTCATGCCCAAAGTCTAATCTTCCCGAGGCTGCTTGCGAGTGACGTGATCTTCGGGATATATTCGGGTCCCCTTGGGGCTTTTGTCAATGTCGCGACGTCCTACGAGCTCGCTCGCCGCCTGCGTCTGGGTTCCCCTCTTCCCGCTCCGCTGTGAAGAGGCTCGTCATGAGGGGCTGTCGGCTTACCCCACGGCCCTGCTCGCCCCTGACACCACACGCAAGCTCTGGCAAGTCTCCCCGCTCGCCCGCCATGCGGGGGTGAAGCCGGGAATGACCGTCAGCCAGGCGATCGGGCTCTGTCCCACGCTGCGGCTCATCGAACCCGACCCGGTCCATTACGACGAGCGCTTCTCTCACCTGCTGTCGGCACTGAGCGAAGTGAGCCCGGTGGTCGAGCCAGGCGAGTTGGGGCTCGCGTACGTGGGGACTGACGGGCTGGAGGGGATTTTCGGCTCGCCAGGAAAGATCCTCGAGGCGATACGGCGGACGGTCGGACAGTCGGACGGTCGGACGGTTCGACTGGGATGGGGATTCGGGAAGTTCGTCGCGTGGGTCGCCGCTTCGCGTTCCAAGCCTGACGAAGCAGTGATCGTTCCGGTCGGATCAGAAAGGAAATTCCTCGCCTCCCAGCCGATCGCCGTCCTTCCGCTCGACACCGATATCCATCGCCGGCTCCGGCAACTCAATATCCGCACGCTGGGCGCGCTCGCGGCGATTCCTGAAGCGGCGGTCACCGCGCAGTTCGGTGACGTGGGGAAACGCCTGTGGCGACTCGCCGCCAGCCGCATCGCGGAGCCCGTCGCGGGACGCGTCACGCTCGAGCCGATCGTGGTCGCGCTCACATTCTTCACACCGGTGAGCGAGCGTGAGTTGCTCGTGCACTCGCTCGAGCAGCTGATCGCACGCGCGCTCAATCATCCCCGCCGCATCGGCTGGCGCGTGCACGCGGTGCGGCTGCGTGCCGATCTCGAGGGTGGGGATGTGAGTGAAAACGCAGGTAGGGGCGCAGCATGCTGCGCCCCTACAAACCGTTCGTGGCTCGTCAATGTGATATTGAAGGATCCGACCGCCGACGGTGATCGCATCGCGGCACCGTTGAAAGTCAGGCTCGAACAGTCGCCACCCACCGGCGCCGTCGAGCGTCTCGTACTCGAGTTCACCGCGTTCGCTCCTGGAACCGCCGAGCTGCAACTCTTCGCACGCGACGCCGCGGCTGCCGCGCGTGCTGGGCAACAGCGTGCGTTGCACCATGCCGCGCGCGAAGTCCGGATGCGCGTGAAACGCGCCAATCTCTATCACGTCATCGAGGTGCAGCCATGGTCGCGCCTGCCCGAGCGCCGCTACGCACTGATCGACTACGAGCCGTAAACGAGCCCCGCACCGTCACGGTGGAATTGCATGAATCCGGTCTGATGAAGGTCGGACGCCTGGGCGGCCGGTCGGTTGGAAACGTCGAAGCGATTCTCGAATCGTGGCGAATTGACGATGAATGGTGGCGTCAACCGATTTCGCGCTCGTATCTGGAATTGTTGTTAGAAGGAGGAAAGCGCGTGGTGGTATTTCAAGATCTCATGACAGGTCTCTGGTTCATGCAGCAGCCATGACTCACGGGATGTATGCGGAGCTGCATTGCCACTCCGCCTTTTCATTCCTCGACGGCGCCTCCCCGCCCGACGAGATCCTCGCGGAAGCGCACCGGCTGGGCTATCCCGCACTCGCGCTCACGGATCGCAACGGCATCTACGGCTCGCTCGCGTTCGCGCACGCCGCCCAACCGCTCGGCCTGCAGGCGATCACCGGTGCCGAGGTCACACTCACCAATGGCAGTCATTTCATTCTGCTCGCTGAGACGTCGCAGGGATACACAAATCTTTGCCGGCTCCTCACCGAGACGCACCTCGACGCCGAGCGACTCGACCCACGACTCCCACTCACGGCCCTCGAGGCGCGGCATGACGGGCTGATCATTCTCTCCGGGGGACGCCGCGACGGATTGTTGCCGCGGACAATGGAGACCGAGGGGATCAGCGCCGCCATCAAACTCGCGCAGCACTGCAAGGAAGTCTTCGGGCGAGACAGGTTTTTCGTCGAGATCCAGCGAAATCGTGTCCGTGGGGATATTGCGCACACTCGCGCCCTGATCGACATCGCTGGCAACTTGCAACTTGCCGTCTGTGCAACTGGAAATGTCCACTACCACAAGCGCGAGCTGTACCGGCTGCACGACGTCATGGTCGCGATCCGTCATCGGACGACGCTCGATGGCTCGCATCGGGTGCGAAATCCGAATAGCGAATTTTACTTGCGGCCACTGGACGAAGTCGTGGCGCTGTTCAGTGACTGTCCAGATGCTGTCGCCACTACATTGGTCATCGCCGAGCGCTGTAAGGCCTTCGACCTCACGCGCGACCTGGGCTACACCTTCCCGGACTTCCGCGGCTCGGGTCGCGCCCCCGCGCCCCAGGCGTTGGCCGAGCTGTGCCACGCCCGAATGCGGGAGCGCTACCCGCCTGGCTCCCTCTACCACGCGCAGGCGGTGCGTCGTCTCGAAGACGAGCTGCAGCTGATCGAGCACCACAAGCTCAGTGGCTTCTTCCTCGTCTATCATGACCTCTTCGATCTCGCCCGCGAAGTCGCGGCCGACATCCGGCGCGGGTCGCGGCGGGCCATGGGCAACCTCCTTCCCGGCCGGGGACGCGGGTCGTCCGTCTCCTCGATCGTTTGCTACCTCCTCGGCCTGTCGCACATCGATCCGATCGCCAACAAGCTCTTTCTGGGCCGCTTCCTGAACGAGACGCTCGCGTCGGTGCCGGATATCGATCTCGATTTCCCGCGCGAGATCCGGGAGGAGCTGATTCGCCGGGTGTACACCCGGTACGGGGCCGAGCACGCCGGACTGGTGTGCTCGTTTCCCACCTATCGCCTGCGATCGGCCGTCCGCGAAATCGGCAAGGCCCTCGACTTGCCGCTCGGCGAAATCGAATTGGTCGCGAAACTGTCGGACGGGAGGGCGGACGGGCTAGCGGACGAGATGGAGCATCTGCCGGGGTTTGCCGGCCGCAAAGATGCTCCGTTATGGAAAGAGCTGTGTCAGCTCGCGCAGGAGATTCGCGGGCTCCCGCGCCACGTTTCGCAACATCCGGGAGGCATGATCATCTCGTCGCGCCCGCTGATCGAGCTGGTGCCACTCGAGCGCGCCGCGATGGAGGACCGCGTCGTCTGCCAGTGGGACAAGGATTCCTGCGACGACGCGCGCTTCATCAAGATCGATTTTCTTGCGCTGGGCATGCTGTCGCTCGTCGAAGATTGCGCCGAGCTGATCGCGCGCCGCACTGGAACCGCGCCCGATCTCTCACGCATCGATTTCGAGGACCCCGCGATCTACGACCGCATCTGCGCCGGCGACACGATCGGCCTGTTTCAAATCGAGAGTCGCGCGCAGATCCAGATGATCCGGCGCAGCCGGCCGCGGAACCTGGAAGACCTCGCGGTCGAAGTCGCGATCGTGCGACCGGGGCCGATCGTCGGGGGGGCCGTGAACCCTTACGTCAGGCGGCGAGAGGAACAGCGCCGCGCCCACGCGGCCGGCCGGCCATACGAGCCGCCCATGGACCACCCCTTGCTCCGCGAATGCCTCGCCGAAACGCTCGGCGTCATTCTCTATCAGGATCAGGTACTGCAAGTGTGCCAGGCGCTCGCGGGATTCACGACCGGGCAATCCGAAGCGCTGCGCCGCGCGATGAGCCGCCGTCGCTCGCACGATCTGATTTCGGGCTTCTGGGAAGAATTTCGGGCCGGCGCCGTCGCCCGCGGCGTCCCCGAAGCCACGGCGGAGAAAGTCTTCAGCCAGGTGATCGCGTTCAGCGAATTCGGATTCCCCAAGTCGCATGCCGCGGCGTTCGGCCTGCTCGCGTATCAATCGGCATGGCTCAGACACTATCACCCGGTCGAGTACTACGTCGCCCTGTTCAATAATCAGCCGATGGGATTCTACTCGATCGATGCGCTGGGCCGCGATGCGCTGCGCAACGGCATCGAGATGCGGTTGCCCGACATCAACCGGAGCGATGTGTGGTGCACGGTGGAGGGCCACACGGTGCGGATCGGACTGGGCTTCATTCGTCGTTGGAGCGAAGAGACCGCCACGGCAACCGTCGTCGAGCGAGAGCACCATGGTCCGTTCAAAAGCGTGGGTGATTTCATCCGGCGCGCACCGCCCATGCTCAAACGCACCGCAATCGAAGCGCTGATGTGGGTCGGCGGCTGCGATGCCTTCGGTCTGACGCGCCGCGAAATGTTATGGCAGGTCGGTCTCTGGCTGCCACCCAAGGCCTCGCGCTCCGTGGACGGCCGGGGCCGCCGGCAGCTCGAGCTGGCGCTGAACCACCCCCATGAGCAGCTGGCCTTCGGCGGCCTCACACCGCATGAGCGTCTGCTCGCAGAGTATGCCACGCTGGGCTTCTCGGCCAGCGGCCATCCTCTGTCTTTGGTGCGCAACGCCTTACCACCCGGACTCACGCTCAATCGCGATCTGGACGACTTGAAAGCCGGCGTGAAATGTCAGGTGGCGGGTCTGGTCGTCGCTCGCCAGCGGCCGGAGACCGCCAAAGGAATCGTCTTTCTCCTGGTCGAGGACGAAACGGGAATGACGAACGTGATCGTGCGGCCTGATGTCTACGATCGCTATCGGGCCGCTGTGCGAGGGGAGCCGTTCGTCCTGGTAACCGGTAAGTTGGCCAAGGACGACGGGACCGTGAACGTGCTCGCAGAGAAAGTGGAAGGATTGAAGCTTCAGGGGACGAGTGCTTTCAACGATGACCCCTCCCCCGTCACCCGTCCCACGTCCCCATTCTCTTTCTTGCGAGCCATGCGTCGCGTCGCTCCCGATTCCAAGGACTGGGGATGAGCGCTCGAGAATCCTGCACCCTCGGCTTTCGCGTGAAATCGGGTTGGGCTGCGGCCGTCCTCATCGCGAATTCCCAACGCGCGCCCACGGTCATCGACAGCCGTGTGATCGAGCTGGCCGACCCCGGCGTGCCGGATTCCCGCCAACCCTTTCACGCCGGTTTCGGGACGGAGCAGACCGACACCACGAAGGTGACGCGTCTGATACATGGCATCGAGCAGTTTTCGCGCCGCAGTATCGCGGCGTTGTTGGCTGATTACCGGAAGCAGCACCACGTACGTCGTGCCGGCGTCGTGGTCGCTTCATTGACCGATCCAGCGACGATAGGGAACCAGCATATGCGGGCCCACGCCTCTGAGGGCCGGCTGTTTCGCACGGTGCTGGTCGACGCGCTGGAGCACTGCGATGTCGCCGTTCGAGTCGTCCTCGAACGGGAGGCCTACGAATTGCTGGGCAAGGCGCTCCGGCGGCCCCCAACCGAGGCGAAGCACAAGGTCGCAGCGTTGGGTGAGCGTGTTGCTCGGTGGCGCGCCGAGCAGAAGGTGGCCGCCGCTGCGGCGTGGCTGGTCAGCTAATGGCGTTTTGCAGCTCAGCGCCGCATCCTGTACGCATGCGAATCCTGCTGTGCTGCCTGCTGGTGGTCGCGTGCGGCGGAGGGCCGTCTCCCGAGAAGACGGCACCGGCGCCGCCTGCTCCACCCATGCGGGTGTTCGATCGCACGCTGCATGCGATGACGTTCAACGGCACGCGCCTGACCTACCGCCTCACCGGGGACAGCGGTGCGCCCCCGATCGTCTTCGTCCACGGCACGTTGGCTGATCTCAATTCGTGGTCAGGCCAGGAGAATCTCTTCGCGCAGCGATACCGCGTGCTGGTGTACAGCCGTCGCTATCATCGGCCGAATCCCCAGGCCGAGGACAATCAGACGTACTCCCCCAAGCTGCACTCCGAGGATCTCGCGGCCATGCTGCTGACGCTGGAACTCGCGCCGGCACAGATCATCGGTTCGTCGTACGGCGCGTACACGGCCCTCCAGCTGGCACGCGACCATCCGCAGCTCGTGCGCGGGCTCGTGCTCGCCGAGCCGCCGATCTCTTCGCTGCTCACCGGATCGGAGTCGGGGGACTCGGCCCGGCGCGCGTTCTACAGGAACTCGCTCGATCCGGCGCGTGCCGCGTTCGTGAGGGGAGACTCCGTCGCGGGTGTGCGACTCTTTTTCGACGCCACGACGAGACGCGGCACGTTCGACCGCCTTCCCGCGGCCGCGCGCGCCAGCCTGCTGGCGCATGCCTTCGAGCTGCGGCGCGAAATGCTCGCCGAGCGCGGCGACTACCTGCCACCCGTGACGTGCGCCGACCTCGGAAGGATCACGACGCCCGTGCTGCTCGTTCGCGGTGAGCGCAGTCCCCGAATGTTTCAGTTGATCATGGATGAGCTGGCGCGCTGCCTGCAAAACGACACCACGGTGATCATTTCCGGTGCGGGGCATCCGCCGCACACGAGCAATGCCGCGTACTTCAATCTGGTCGTGTTACGGTATCTCGCCTCGCACTAGTATTCCTCGCCGCCGCACCCGCTCTGACCGCACAGCATCGCAGTGCGCAGCTCCTCGCCGCCGCCCAGGCACACATCGCCACGAGGCAATGGGACAGCGCCGACGCCGAATTATCTGACGCGCTCGCGAGCGCCCCGTACATCATGGACAGCTCCTGGGCGTACGTCTGGCGCGGCGTGCTGGAATACCAGCGTGGCCACTACCAGCTCGCCCGGCTCAATGTGCGGCGCGCGTTGGCACTCTATCCCGATCCGGGCGTCCGCGGACTCGACACAATCTCTCCCGGCCTGGCGAATCTGTTTGACGTCGAGTCCCGCGCGCATCGAACCTTCCGGGCGTGGGATCTCGATCAACCGGTGCGCTGGCTGACCGCACCGCAGTTTGTTTACCCGCGCGAGCTGCGCCGCCGCCGCGTGTCGGGAGCGGCGGTCGTACGGATGCTCGTGGATACGCTCGGCCACGTGGAGGAGCGCAACATCGAGATTCTGGAAATCCCGGACTCCGCGTTCAGCACGGCGCTGAAACAGACGCTGACAAGCGTACTGTTCAGCCCGGCGCGCATTGCCGGAAAGCCGGTACGCAGTCTCGTCTCGTACCGCTTCAATCTCACGCCGCCGCCGCCGCGCGATCCGGTCCACCTCATTGACCTGGCGCGGACACAGCTGCGAACCGGACAACCCGACAGCGCGATGGAGCTTCTCGAAGAGGCGCTCGATCCGGTGAACGGCGCTACACCCGCGGTTCTGGTCTACGCCGAGCTGGTACAAGGCATCGCGTGGCAGGCGAAACACGACACGGCGCGCGCCGCCGGCTCCTTTGAGCTGGGACTCGGGCAATATCGCCAGCTCGCGGCGCGGGGCGTGGACTTCGCTCCCTTCCTGCGCAGCCTGGCGGACTCCATCCGCTTGACGGCGCGGCGAGAATGATGGCATGAGCACACAATTGGCCACCCTGGCCGGCGGCTGCTTCTGGTGTCTCGAGGCGGTCTTCGAGCAGCTCCGGGGCGTCACGAAGGTGACCTCCGGCTACTCGGGCGGGCAGGTCCCGAGTCCGAGTTACGAGGCGGTTTGCACCGGCACGACGGGACATGCTGAAGTCGTCCAGGTCGCGTTTGACCCCGACGAAATCTCCTTCCGTGACCTGCTGGGCGTGTTCTTTACGCTGCACGATCCCACCACGCTCGATCGCCAGGGCGGCGATGTGGGGACCCAGTATCGGTCGGCGATCTTCTCCCACGACGACGCGCAGCGGCGCACCGCCGAGGAAGTCGTCCGCGAGCTGGAAGCCGAGCACGTGTTCGATGACCCGATCGTGACGAAGATCGAGCCGTTGAAGGCGTTCTATCCCGCCGAGGAGTACCATCGGAAGTATTACAGAAGGAACCCGAACCAGCCCTACTGCCGGGCGGTCATCGCACCCAAAGTCGCGAAGTTGCGCAGCAAGTACTTGGAAAAGCTGAAAGTCTAACCTGCGGCCTTGCTCTTGCCGAGGTAGGTGCGCACGAGCGGTGCGGGCCGGCGGCGGAGCAGCGCACCGCGCAGCATGTCGCCTTCCTCGGATGGCACGTCAACGAGGAAGCGCTCTCTCCCCTCTGCTTCTTTCACCACAATCGGCACACCGTCGCGATAGAGAATGCGGTTCGTCGTAATCGCCGGAACGGCCTCATCAGGCGTGAGAATGCCGACGAGGTTCAGGGGATCCGCGCCGCTCACGGCGATCAGTTCCCCTTCCCCATGCTCCCGGCGGGTGGTCCGCAGGAGTCCGATCGCTTCCGGCAGGGCGTACTGCTCCCCTGAAAATCCCCCGACGAACCGGCCGCCGCGAATCTCACCACGCGCCTCGAGTCGCCGGAAGACGCGCAGGATGTCGCGCCACGGCGCGAGCAGCGTCTCGCGCTGCACGAGCCGCCGGAACACCACCCCGTAGCGCCGCAGCAACTGCCAGGCGATCGCCTCGGCGATCTGTTCGGCGGGAATCGGCGGCGGTGAATGGCTACGCGCCCAGCGTCCCGCGGTCTCGACGCCGAACGGTGCGATCCTCCCGCGGCGCCGATACCCGCCGCCCAGCGGCCGCCGGCGATCCGAAGGCACCAGCAGCGCCCGCAATCCGGCAAAGCTGTCCGAGGACACAAGCCCCCAGGCGACCAGCTCGGCCAGTCCCTTCTCGACCTCCGTGCGCAACAACCCGGTGGCGTTGACGAGGTCGCCGAAGAACAGAGCGCCGCGCGACTCGAACGCCGTGAGCAGCGCCTTGCCTGTCGACGAGAGCGGCAGCGTCGCTGGATCCACTTCGGGGTTCCCCGCTCTCCAGACCTCACCTCGCTCCCGCCGGAAGAGAGCGACCGGTGTAGAGCGAACGGGACCGACCTTTCTGGTCCGCGTTCCGCCTTCCGCATTCCGCGTTGCCGTCAGCCTCCCCCACGCGATTTCGCCGGACAGGCACAGCCCGTCGAGCCACAGCGGATCGTAGTCAGTGAGCCGGGCTGGCAGCACCTCGGACTCCCACGCCCCCGCCGCCAGCTCGTAACCGTCGAGCAGGTCGAGAACGGCAGCCAGACCCTCCGGTCCCTCGGCCCGCGACTCGGTCGCCAATCGCTGCCACTTGAAGAGGAAGCGCAGGAAATCCGCCGCTGTGACCGGTTCGATTTCTTTGCGCAACCGGTCGAGCGTGTAGCGATGAATCCGCGCCAGCAACCGCCGCTCGCACCACTCGGTGGCAGCGACGCCGGAGGAGAAATGGCCACGGAGCGCGAACCCCTCGTGCTCGAGCGCTGCCAGCGCGAAGTCCACGTCGGCCACCGGCAACGCCAGGGCCTCGCCGATTTCAGGGGCCATGGTGGGACCTACCACCTCGAGGCGCCCGCGAACCAGCTCGCGAATCGCGTCTTCCCTGGTCCAGACCTTGGTTGCTTCGCGCTCCGGCGGCACCACCGCCGGCTCGTTGCGAGCGCCCGGGAACGCCGCCTGAACCAGCGGCAGCCGTTCCGTCGCCACCCAGAGACGCCCGTCGACTGTGGTCACGCGACCGGCACGCTCCAGGTCGTCGTACTTGGCTTTCCAGGATGCGTGTGTGCCGGCTTCCACACTCGGAACCGCGCCCATGATCAGCAGCGCGTCGTGCAGCTCGTCTGCCGTTTCCGGATCGGGCCATGCTTGCTCGCGCACCTGATCGATGGCGGACTGATCGAGCTTGCCGAATTCCTCGGCCGTCTTCACATCGAGGCCGCGGCGGGTAATGACCGCCTGCGTCCGGCGCTCCTCGAGCGGTGCATCGTCGAGGAACGCATAAGGCCGCGCGTTCAGAACTTCGTGACACAGCGGCGACGGCTCGGTCGTGTCGCGCGCGATGAGGGTGAATTGCCCCGCTTCCATGCCCTCCAGCACGTGCTTCAGGCCGGGGAAGTCCATCGCCTCGAGCAGGCAGTCGCCGATCGTCTGATTCACGAGCGGATGATCGGGAATCTCGCGATCGCCGACGAGGTTCTCCGGGCACGCGAGCTGATCCGGGAAGACCGCCGCGACAAGGTCTTCGGCTTCCATGCGCTGCAGCGGCGTCGGCACTTTGCGGCCGCCGCGGAAGCGCAGCACCGCCAGGGCGCGTGTCGCATTCCAGCGCCAACGCGTCCCGAATACCGGCGCATCGAGCATTGCCTGCACCAGCAGGTGCTCGGCCGTCGCAGGCTTCAAGTATTGGAAGACGTCTTCGAGTGGGAAGCTGTGCTGCGGTCCCAGCGACAAGATGATGGCGTCTTCAGTCGCCGCCGCCTGCAGCTCGAAGTTGAAGCTGCGGCAGAATCGCTTGCGGAGCGCGAGACCCCACGCGCGGTTGATGCGGCTGCCGAAGGGCGCGTGCAACACGAGTTGCATCCCGCCCGCCTCGTCGAAGAAGCGCTCCAGCACCAGGCATTTCTGTGTCGGGATCGTCCCGAGGATGACGCGGGTCGCCGCGAGGTACTCGACGATGGTCCGTGCACCCGCTTCGTTCATGCCGATCGTGTCGACCAGCCACCGAATCGCCGCCGGCTGGTCGTCCAGCCGGTCGGCGATGTCCTGACGCAGCCGGGAGACTTCTTCCGACAGCTCGTTCGTACGGCCCGGTGCTTCGCCCAACCAGAACGGCAGCGTCGGCGGCTGGCCTTTGGCGTCGGCCACACGCACCTGCCCCGACTCGACTCTGACGATCTGATACGATGTGTTGCCCAGCTGGAAGATGTCGCCAGGCGTGCTCTCGATAGCGAAGTCTTCGTTCAGCGTCCCGACGAACGTCTCGGTCGGCTCGAGAATCACCCGATAATCACCGAGATCGGGAATGGCCCCACCTGAGGTGATCGCGGCAATCCGCGCTCCCCGGCGTCCTTTCAGCTTCTTGTTGATGCCATCGTAGTGGACATGCGCGCTGCGCCGCCCACGCCGCGTGGTGAACCCCTCGGCAAGCATCTGCACGACATCGTCGAATTCCTTGCGGCTGAGCTCGCGGTACGGATAGGCGGACCGCATGCGCTCATAGAGCGCCGCTTCGTCCCACTCTTCGCAGGCCGTGGCGGCCACGATCTGCTGCGCCAGGATGTCGAGCGGCTTGTTTGGAATGATGAGTCGATCGAGCCGCCCCTCGCGCGTTGCGCGCAGCAACGCCGCGCATTCGATCAGCTCATCTCGCGATAGCGGGAACACGCGTCCCTTGGGGATGGCTCCGAGCCGGTGCCCCGCCCTGCCCACGCGCTGCAGGAGTGTGGCAATCGATCGGGTCGACCCGACTTGAATGACGAGGTCCACGCTGCCGATGTCGATCCCCAGCTCGAGTGATGCGGTGGCGACGAGCGCCTGCAGCTCCCCGCGCTTGAGCCGTTCCTCGGCCTCGAGCCGCTTCTCGCGCGACAGGCTGCCGTGATGGCTGGTCACCCGATCGGCGCCAAGGCGCTCCGAAAGGTGCATCGTGAGCCGCTCGCACAGCCGGCGCGTGTTCACAAACACGAGCGTCGTCTTATGCTGCGAGATCAGCTCGGCAATCCTCGCATTGACCTCTTCCCACACTTCCGCCGACATCACGGCCTCGAGCGGCGACGATGGGATCTCGAGCGCCAGATCGAGTGTGCGGATATGGCCCGCGTCCACGATGGTGGGCAACGCCTGGCCGGTGCCGACCAGGAATTGAGCGATCTGCTCGATTGGCCGTTGGGTGGCCGAGAGGCCGATCCGTTGTGGCCGCTTGCCGATCAGCGTGTCGAGCCGCGCCAGCGACAGCGCCAGATGGCTGCCGCGCTTGTCACGCGCCACGGCGTGGATTTCGTCGACGATCACCGTGCGGACCGAGCGCAGCATCTCGCGCGCGCGCTCGGAGGTGAGAATCAGATACAGGGACTCAGGCGTGGTGACGAGGATGTGGGGTGGGCGACTGAGCATCGCCTGCCGTTCCGACTGTGGCGTGTCACCGGTCCGAACCAACGTCCGGACCTCGACGTCGGGCAGGCCCTGCTCCGTCAACGAAGCGCGGATTTCGGCGAGCGGCTCCGACAGATTCTTCTGTACGTCGTTGGACAGCGCTTTGAGCGGGGAGACGTAGACGACCTGCATCTCATCCCGCAGCTCGCCGCTTAACCCCTGCCTCAGCAACCCATCGATGGCCGAGAGAAAAGCCGCGAACGTCTTGCCGGAACCCGTCGGCGCCGCGATGAGCACGTCCGCGCCATTCTGAATGACCGGCCACGCGCGCTTCTGCGGCTCGGTCGGTTCGGCGAAGCGGGTCGAGAACCAGCGTTCAATGACAGGATGGAAACGCGACAGCGGCATAAGGCCCGAAATATACCCGAAAACCCCGCTAGCCGCGCAGGGCCGCCATCCGCTCGATCGTCTCGCCGATCTTGTTGTTCGGCGTCGACGCGCCGGCCGTAATGCCAATCTTGAGCGGGCCATCCGGCAGCCACCGCTCCCGTCGCTCTTCGGTGGCATGCGTGCCGACCGGCCGATACCGGATGCTGCCGTCCGCCACATCGATGCAGGCCGCGTCCTCGATGTGATACGTCGTGACTTTCTCATTGCAAATGGCCGCAAGGTGCGTGGTGTTGCTCGAGTTGTATCCGCCGATCACCACCATCAGGTCGAGCGGCTCGGCGATCAGTTTGAGCACCGCGTCCTGACGTTCCTGCGTCGCCGAACAGATCGTGTCGAAGGTTCGGAAGTGTTCAGTCGCCGCGGCGGCGCCCCAGCGCCGCCCCATGCTTTTGCCCACTTCACCGGCGATGGCCAGCGATTCGCCCGAGAGCATCGTGGTCTGATTCGCGACGCCGACGCGCTGCAGGTCGCGATCCGGATCAAAGCCCGGGGTCATTTTGCCATTGAACTGCTCGAGAAACTCCTCTCTCGTCCCCCGTCCCTCGATGTACTCGCACACGACGCGGGCCTCACTCATGTCGCGCACGACGAGATATTTGCCACCGGGATACTTGTTGACCTGGCTCGAGGTGGCCTTCGTCTCCTCGTGGTAATTCTTGCCGTGAATCAGCGCGGTGAATCCGTCGCGCGCGTACGACTCGACCCGTTTCCAGACGTTGAGCACCGACCCGCACGTCGTATCGACCAGCACGCACCCGATCGCCCGCAGTCGCTCGAAGTCCCTGACCGGCACGCCGAATGCCGGCAGGATCACCACGTCATTTGCGCTGACCGAGCTGAAGTCGAACTCACCATCCCGCCCCTCTGGCCGGTGCAGGAACTGCACGCCCATCGCGGCGAGCTTCTGATTGACGTGGGGATTGTGAATGATCTCGCCGACGAGAAACGTCCGCTTGTCGGGAAACTTGGTGCGCGTTTCGTAGGCGTACTCGACCGCGCGGTCCACGCCGTAACAGAAGCCGAACTCGCCTGCCAGCCGGAACGTAAGGTCGCCTACTTCGAGCGTGTAGCCGGAAGCGCGGATAGCATCGACCACCCGGCTGTGATAGTCGGCCGAGAGCACCCCTTCGATGGCGCCCTTGAGCCCGAACCCTTTGCGGAAATAGGTCTGTTCCACGCGCTCAATCTAACTGGACACCGCGGCCGCCGCGGACCGCATCGAGCACGCGCTGCACCTGCCAGCCGTCGCGGAAGGTGGCGGGTTCCCCCTGCGGGGTACCGCCGCGGATCACCTGCACCATCTCACGCATCAGCCGCACGAAGGAGCGCGCCCACATGTTGTCCGGATTGATCTTCTCCCACAGATCATCCGTCGCGGAGATGTCCTCCAGCGGACCTCCTGCCTTCGCCAGCTCGAGTTTCGTTTCGCCGCTCAGGACCAGGGTCCCTTCGCTCCCGGTTATCTGGCCGTGGTGGCCCGTTCCGTGATGGGCGACGGTGCTCAACGTGATCGTAGCCACCGCACCGCTGCGCGTCCGCAAGACGCAGCCCGCGAAGTCGTCCGCGGTAACTGGACGAAGGTTGCCCGTGTCGTCTTTGCGTTGCTTGACGAATGTCTCGACAAGTCCGGCGACGTATCTGATTTCACTACCCGTCCAGAACCGGCACAGATCGATCAGGTGTGACCCCACAGCGCCGAGGATGCCGCCGCCGCGCGAAGCGTCGAACCACCAGTTCCACGGCGCGTCGGAGGTTTGCGGCCTGCCATCTCCCCGGAGATACGGCTTGAGCGAGAGCTCGATGTGGCGAACCTCGCCGATCGCGTTCGACCGAATCAGCTCGCGCGCGCGCCGGCGGTTCGGCTCGAAGCGCAATTCATGGTCGATCCAGGCGAGCCTGTCGGGATGCTGTGCGGATGCTGTCACCATCTGCGCCGCTTCGAAAGCATCCAGCGCCATGGGTTTTTCGCACAGGACGTGCTTTCCGGCCTCGAGCGCCGCCATTGAGTAGCGCGCGTGGGAATCAGGCGTCGACGAAACGACCACCAGATCCACGTCGGGCGAGCGCGCGAGCTCCGTTCCGTCGGTGAAGACGTGTGCCGAGCCGAACTCGCGCGCCACTGTCTCCGCGTTCGCTCGGCGCCTGCTCGCGATGGCGGTGGCTTTGGCGCCAGGTACGAACGCTAGCCCGGGAAGCTGCACGCGGCGGGCGAATCCGGACCCGATGAAGCCGATACGGACGTCGCTCGCCGAGCTCATGGCTGCGCGACGCAGAACACGGTATCGGTCGGACGGGCAAGGGGAACGTCGTGGTATTCGATGCGCGTGGGCGTCCGGATCGCGTTCTCGATACCCGATCCCTCGATCCGCCCGCTGACCTTCGCGCCCCCCCTCCCCCCCTCGCGCCGAAGCTGGACGGTGCCGGTATCGAAAAAGAAAGCGTGTGCCACGTCCCTGAGCAGATAGCGCACCGCGACCGTCGCGCCGGGCGTGGTCGTATCACCCGGTACGATGATCCGGTAGGCGGCGGTGACCACGCTATCGCGATATCGCAGACGTACGAGCACGCCGGTGCCCTCGGGACTCACGGCTTCCAGAAGCATGGATCGTCCATCCGAACAGCGGTGCGTCACCGCGGGAAGAGAAATGCGAACCGTGTCTCGCGGGGGAAATGCGACCACCGCGTCAACACGGAGCGGCTCGTCGCCACCACCCTCGCAGCAAGTCAGAAGCAGGAGCAGGGCAGGGACTCTTAGCGAGGTGATGGTGTGACTCCGAGAAATTTGCGTGCCGCCTCGGGGGGGAGCGTATGGGGAGCCAGCGACGCGATCAGACCGGCGGGGAGGGGGATCGGCTTCAATTTCCTGCGATCGACGCAGACCAACACCATCCATCCCGCGGCTCCGAGTGCCGTCGCGTCCGCTCGCAAAACATCGAAGTGCAGGGTAAGCGACTTTGTCCCCACCTTGCCGACATATGCCGCAATGCGTAACCGGTCATCGAGGCGCGCCGGCCAGTAAAACTCGGAGTGCACCGCCTTGCGCGGCAAAAAGATGTCGTATTCGTCAAACATCCGTGCGTACGCGAGCCCGCAGTGCCGAAACATTTCGGTTTCGGCGATCTCGAACAGGCGAACGTACGAACCGTAGAAAATGATGCCGGCGAAGTCTACGTCAGACCAACGGACGTATTCCTCGATGACGAACGGCTGCGGTGCGGGGGAGCCCATCCCCCGGAGAAGCTAGGAGACTACGGAGAGGCGCGGAAGCCGTCCATCCCGTAGGACTTGAGCCGTCTCCAGAGCGTCGTGCGACTGATACCGAGCCGACGCGCAGTCTCCGCGAGCTTGCCGCTGGTGTCCTGAAGTGTCGCGGTGATGGCTTGGCGCTCGCGCTCAGCGAGAGTGAGCGGTCCGGTCTGGGGAAGGATCGCTGCTTCGCCGAGATTTTGCGTGCCGTTTTTCAGGAGAGAGAACCTGGCGCCGAGACTCTGCAGTCGGTTCCGCACGTCACCGTTTTGTCCGTCAATGACGCGGCGGGCGCTGGCGTTCGCGTAGAGCAGGCGGCCTTGCTGATCGAAGATCACAACACCCTCGGTAACAGAATCGATGACCGCACGCACGAGGGGGGAAAACGTGGCGGGGATGCCGCCCGCAGGGCTGACAGGCTTGTCGATCATTGGTTGGTTATCCTCATACAAAACATGCCGGTCCGAGGTTTCATGTGGACGACGCGGGCTGTTAGATTCGTGTCAAGATGAGACTCGCTCATGAGGCAAAAGGTTGCTGGTTAGGTTTCGGTCTGCGTCCCTTCTTAATGAGTTCTTAATGCCCTCCAGCATCGACCGCCGGGGCAACCTTGCCTAAGGACGCCGCCTCTACCCGCTCCAACATCCTCGCGGCCGCCGTGCAGACGCTCCAGCGCGGAGGCGTGGAAGGCTTCACCCTCGACGCGGTCGCCCGGCGTGCCGGCGTTGTGAAAGGGTTAGTCCTCTATCACTACGTATCACGCGACCGATTGCTGCGCGCCGCTGCCTCCCAGATCGACGCTTCCCGCAGTGCCGCGCTCGAGCGCGCCCTCTCCAGCCCCGGCGCGGCTGGTCTCGAAGCGTGCTGGGAGGAGTTGCGCCGCCAGTCGGAAGACGGCACGACACGGGCGTGGTTAAGCCTCTGTGCGGCAGGTCTTGTTGACCGATCGGCCAAGAAGGCCGAGTTCGAGGCTGCCGCCCGCGATGCCATCGTGGACGGCTCCGCCATTGCCCTGGCGACGGGCGTGCCGCTCGCCGATGCCCGCGACGCTTACGACGCGCTCTGGCTTTCCTTGCTTGAAGTAACCGCGAAGGCCTAGCGCCGCCGCGGCCGCCTGCCGCCGCGCATGACGCGAGCGCGATGCATCGTCCCCAGCGTTCGCAGTCCCTGTCGCAATTCCTCGAGGGAGCTCGCCCGCACAGCTTCGTGCTTGCCACGGGTTACGGTGTAGCGCACCGGCCGGTCGAACGCCGGCAAGTCCTTGGGATGCAGCCGCCGCGCCTGCCCCTCCTTGAGCCGGAGTCGCACCACCCCGACGCCATGCTCGACGTCGTAATCCACCGGCACGCGATCACCATAGAGAAACACTGAGGAGGGCAATGCATCGAGGCGGTGGCGTTCGCTTTCGGATATGGCCGCATCAGGGTCGACGTCAATCCGCCTGCCAATGAACGCATCCCACGAATTCACGCCGGTGAGTTGCGCCGCGATCTGTCCCGCCACCTGCTCCGGTTGAGCCTGGCTCAACCGGCCCCCCGAACGACGCCAATAGTGCCCGAACCGCTCCAACGCGCGTCGGACTCTGGACTGATCCGGATGCGGCGTCGCCCCTGCGAGCAGCCCCTCGACTAAGGCCCCTCGGGCGGGTTCAGCCAACTCCGGAGGGAAGGGGCTTGGCAACGGCTCGACGTCCCGATCGAGCGTGAAGCCGAAATAGTCGACGGTCCGAACGACCATCAGTCCTTCGCGCCGGCGCTGTCGTTCGAAGACAACCACGGGCTTGCCGCGGCGGGCGTAGCGTCGAATTGCGCGCTCTGGTATCTGCGTCCCTTCGATACTCGCGCGCGGCACACCAAATCGGTCAGCGAAATACCGCAGAGACCCAGCGATCGCCCCCCAGCTGCCGCTCACCGAGCTGCGGCTCACCCGCGCCTCCCGCCCGTCCGCCGTCTGTTCGTCTATGACGAGATCGAAAGGCATGATCTTGGCCAAAAGGTCAGCAAAGAATTCCAGAGTCTTGCGATCGCCATAGGGGAGTTTGGCGGGCAACGGTAGCTCCAGCTGCCGGTAGACGGACGCGGTCCCCAACGCGATGTCCTCGATGGCCTTGACCAGTACACCACGATCCTCGGCCCAGCGCTCGATCTCCTCTTCTCGAAACAGGTGACGGGGCAGGCCATACACTTCGCCCAGGTATCCGTATTTGTTTACCGCTTCCGCATACACGTTGTACGCCGTGATTTGATCCGACCCCGGCACAATGAGTCCGCCGAGTTGACGTTCCTCGCGCGTCATGCGATGCAGCGATTCGATGTTGGAGGCCACCGCGACCACAGGCACCAACGCCGGCTCGGCGTGGTACAGCATTTCACCCCAGGGCCGCTCCACCGGCATGGCCTCGACATCCCGCCCGTAAGTCGTTAGCCGGCCATGCTCTATGAGCCCGCGCTCTGTGAGGAGCTCGACGCTTTCACGGTAGGCACGTCGATCGAGCGGGACCGGCAAATCGAGCTCTGTGGCGTCGACACCGATCGCGGCGCAGGTAATCGCCACGCGCTCCGCATCGCCGGCGAGCTGGAACTCGGGCGCCGTAGGCCGGAGCTGCTCAAACGCGAGGTCGCGGTCACTGAGGATGTACACTTCCCCGTGCTGGACCCGTCCATGCACCCGGCCCGCCATCTGTAAGATCTCATTCGCACCCAGGTAGGAGCGTGTCAGAACATTCTTGCCGCGCTCGACCACGTTTGTGTAGCGCGCATCGTAGATCACGACTGTGTCGAGCCCGCGAATGTTGAGTGCGGACTGACCGGCGGCCGTCATCGCCAGGAGGAAGGGGCGTTTGACCAAACCGTCAAGAAAGGGACGTATGACCCGGATCGGCTCGCCACCGTGATAGAATGCCGTCGCGAGGTTGGGCCAGCGGTCGCCGAGCTCTCTGGCGATCTGCTCGACCTCCGCTCTGGTTGGCACAAACACCGCGACTCCCCGCCGTTCGCGGATAACGCCCTTCATGAAACGGTCGTTCAAGAACTCGAGCGGCTGCTCTGCCAGCACATTGACTTGGGCGGCCTTCGCGGGGTCGAACGCCCGCGTTTCCAAGACTTCGGCAGACTGGAGGTAGCCGGAATAGAAGGTCGGATCGACCGTGGCAGATAACCAGATGAATCGGCAGCGGGCCCGTTTGCCAAGCGCCAGGCACAGCTCCATCTCGGCCGAGGTTTGATGAATTTCGTCGACGACCAGTGTGTCTTGTGCCGTGATCAGGCCGTCCTGGAACCAGCGCCGCGCAATGCCGGTCGTGACGATGACGACGTTCCAGGTCGGAGTTTCCGGGGTGGCTTCTCGCTCGCGATTGACCACGCCGACTTTCAGCGGCGCCTGCAGGATGGTCTCCGCCATGCTGCGGATGGCTAGCGTCTTTCCGGTGCCGGTACCGGCGACGATCCCAAAGCCGTGACCAGATCCGGCAAGCCGACGGATATCGTCTCCGTGTTCACGCTCCAGCAGGGTCTCGAGCCTGAGTCCCAGGGCTAATTCGATCGTTTCGCAAGCCGCGCGCGTGGGCGCGATGACGATGACTCGCCCGGTGGTCGGTTCGGCTGCGAGAAAGGCCTGGGGATCGGGGGGGAGGAAGTGGTCGCGGGATATGCGCACTGCCGGAATATAGAAAGAGGGCCTACAAAAAATTCCCCCCCCCACGAGGTGGAGAGGGGGTCAGGCGTGAGGTCCTACCAGCCGCGATGATAGCGGTGTCGGTGAAACCGATAAGGCCGCACGACGATGACTCGCGGTTCCCGGTAGTATCGCGAGGCCACCACGATTACGGGCGCGCGGGACGGTAGCGATGGAAGTAAAGGTGTGCGTAGCGGTGGTAGTACGGGCGGCCGACGACGACCTGGCCGGCAAAATATGGATCTCCAAAACTCAATGAAACACCGACGCGGGTCTGCACGCGTCCGACTGAGGTGCCGAGAACAACCAACAATGCAACGAGAACCAGCATGCGTTTCATGGCTTCCTCCTTGATTGGAGGCTTCATTAGGAAGAGGCGTGCCACGAGAGGCGGTCGCTGTAAGTTGTTTGTTGTTAGTTACTTATGTTGTGAGCGTCATATCGCGCGTGTCCGTCCACAGAAACACCTGTCCTTCCTCTCTAATCTCCGAAACTTACCCCCAGGTCCCGGGCCGTGGCGATGGTATCAGAGTCGAGCGGCACGCGGCGCGGAGCTGCAAGCGCCTCTTCGATGGCGATCGGGACGATCCGGGGCGGCTGTAACGCCACCATCATCCCGAACTGCCGCTCGGCCACCAGGCGCACGGCGGCGGCACCGAATCGCAATGCCAGCAATCGATCAAACGTCGTCGGACTACCGCCGCGCTGCAGATGCCCGAGCACCAGCGACCGCGCCTCCTTTCCCGTCATCTGTTCGATGGAATGGGCCACCTTGTCGCCGATGCCGCCGAGTCGTTCGTGGGCGGGATCGATGAGAGAGACCGTGCCGCCTTTCGGAACGGCGCCCTCGGCCACGACGACAATGCTGAAGTGCCGCCCCTCGGCTTCGCGGCGGCGGATCTTGTCGCACACCTTGTTGATGTCGAACGGGATTTCGGGAATCAGGATGACATCGGCCGAGCCGGCGATTCCTGAATGCAGCGCAATGAACCCGGCGTAGCGGCCCATCACTTCGACGACCATCACCCGCTCGTGACTTTCGGCGGTCGAATGGACCTTGTCGATCGCGTCCGTGGCGGTGGACACCGCGGTATCGAAGCCAAACGTCGCGACGGTGCCACCAACGTCGTTGTCGATCGTCTTGGGCACGCCAACGACTGGAAGTCCTTTCTTCCACAGCGTCAGGACGATGCCGAGCGTGCCTTCGCCGCCGATCGCCACGAGAGCATCCAGCCGATTCGAGCGAAAGGATTCGAGCAGCTCATCCGTCCGATCCAATTCCGCCCACGTCCCGTCCGACTGCTGCATGCGCCATTTGAGCGGATTACCACGATTCGACGTGCCGAGAATCGTGCCGCCGAGGTGCGTGATCCCGCGAACCTCGTTGGGGCCCAGCGGCATGAGCTCGCCCTCGCCCAGCAGGCTCCCGAATCCCCGCCTGATTCCGACGCATTCCCAACCGCGATGGACGGCGCTCAACACGACGGCCCGGATGACGGCATTCAGCCCAGGCGCGTCACCGCCGCCGGTGGAGATCCCAATTCTCACCGCTTGCTGGAGGGAGTGTTGGGGCCGGCTGCCCCGCGAATCAACCGCAGCACTTCGCCGGGTTCGGCATGCCGCTTGGTGGTTTTTTTGGAGAAGACCCGATGTCCGTCGACGTCTACCTCGAAGACGCCGCCTGACGATTGGATCAGCCGCACGTCAGCATGCGGGAAGGCATCGCGGAGCTCGGCCGCCAGACCGGTGGCCCGAGGCTCGTAGTTTCAGATGACGCAGTATTCGATGGTGACGGTCATGGCGTGAAGGATAGTCGCGCTTGACACCCCGCGCCACGTCGCCGACCTTGCGCGACATGCGGCTTCCGTCGCGCTTCTCGGCGGCACCGGCGCTCATCGTGCGTCTCGCGGTTTCCGTTGCCGCGCTGGTCAGCTTCGGCGCTGCGCTTGTCGCCTACGTCAACGGCCGCGTTCCCGCCGGGGAGAATCTGCCGTTCGCCGGCGCCCTGCTCGTCCTCGTCGCCGCGATCACGCGCCGCTACGGCATCGCGCTCCCGGGAAACGGCTTCTCGTCGTACGTCCTCGGCGTCATGCTGTACGCCATTCTCGACCGCGGCTGGGCGTTCGCCGCCATCGTCGCGCCCTTCGCGATGCTCGCGGGCGACGTGCTCCTCCGGCGTGTGCCGGTGCGCACCGCGCTCGGGAATGCCGCTCACCTGACGGCGGGATCCGCGTTCGTCGGCTGGATGTACCTCCGTCTGAGCGGCGCCACCGGGGCCGCCGCTCTTTCCGCGGACAACGCCTGGGTCGTCGCGCTCACGGTCGTCCTGTTGCCGGTCATCGTGAACGGCACGTTCTATCTGGAGCTCGCACTGGGGCAGACGATTGCGTGGGTGGATGCGCAGCTGACACTGCGCTGGGAATCGATCGTCTATCTCGTGTCCGCGGCGCTGGCGCTGACCTGGCTGGCCGTCGCGCATGCGGTCATTCCCGTTGGAACACGCGGGTTACTGTTGGCCGCCCTCGGGATTGCCACGGCCGGCAGCTTGCAGGTGTTGCGATTGGGCGTGCGTGCCGACGAGCTGAGCCTGATTCAACGACTCGCCCAGGTGATCGCCGCCGAGCTCACGTTGACGCAGAGCTTCAAGCGCGTACAGGAGCTGACCAGGCAGCTCGTCCCCTGGGAACAGATGGGCTTTGCCCGCTACGATGCACGGACCCGGCAGATGGAGCTCGTGGCCGACACGGCGGCGCAGCCGGGCACGACATTCCGCTTCGATTCCGACGCCGGTCTGACCGGCGAGGCGGTGCGGCTGAAGCGCCCTGTCGTGGCGCATGGCCTCGCCAAAGATCAAGTCGTCGTGCCGGGCGGGGAAACGCCCGGTTCGGAGATGCTCGTCCCGCTGTACCACGCCGGCCAGCTGGTGGGCTTGTGGAGCGTGCGGCACTCCGATCCGGCGATGTACCGCCAGTCGGACGGGGATCTCCTCGAGCTACTGGCGCCGCAGCTTGCGCTGATGGTCGCGATCGATGGCTCGCTGCGCCCCGTCACGGGCGCCTCTGATCAGACGATGCAGTACGTCCAGACACTCACGGCCACCACGGAAGAGATCCACGCGTCGAGTGAGGAAGTTGCGGCCGCCGCCCAGCGCGCCAGCCACGGCGCCGGGCAGGCGGCGACTCTGGTCACCACGGCATCGCGCGAGGCCGGCCAGCTGAAAGACAGCGCCGCCGAGCTGGCGGCGGCCGGCGATCGGACGCGCGAAGCGGGCGCGCAAATGGAGAAAACCGCCGACCGCGTGCGGACCGGAACTCAGGACGCCGTGCGTCAGTTGACCGATCTTGGCGCCACCACCGAAGAAAGCGCCGCCGAGGTCGGGCGGCTGCGTGAAGTCGCCACGCAGGTCGAGAAATTCTCCGAGACGCTCGGGTTCGTCGCGAATCAGACGAATCTGCTCGCCCTCAACGCGACGATCGAGGCGGCGCGCGCGGGCATTCACGGGCGAGGATTCGCGGTGGTCGCCGACGAGGTCCACAAGCTCGCCGAAGCGAGCGGGCGCGAGGCGCGCAACGTCGGCAAAGCGGTCCAGGACACGCGCCGGGCGTTGGACCGCGCCGCCCAGTTGATCGAACGAATCCGCGGCGATCTGCGCCAGGTGGTTCAGAACTCCGCCGCGTGGCTGCAGGACCTCGATCGTATCGCGGAGGCCGCCGCCGAGACGGCACGGGCCGGAAAACAGGTGGCGGAGTTCGGTCGCCAGAGTACCGACCTGGCGGCGAAAATCACCGAGTCGCTCGGTCAGGCGCGCGCGGGAGCCCAGACTTCCAGTCAGGAGGCCGAAGCCGTTGCGGCGGCGGCCGCCGAGCAGTTGCGGGCCATCCAGGATCTCGCGCATGGCGCGACCGAGTTGTCAGCCCTTGCCGAGCAGCTGAGGCAGGCGCTCCGCTTTATTCGCGGCGGAAACGGCCACCCCTAGACCAGGCGGATGGTGACGCGCGCTACAGGGGTTTCTCAACTCGAGGTCGATTATTAAAGTGGAGTGCCGCTAACCTCGGGAGAGACATGCGCACGCGGACGACGCTGCTGGTGCTGGGCCTGAACGCCGTTCCTGCCCTCTGCGTCGCGCAGCATGCTCATCAATTCGAAATCGGCGCGTTCGGCTCGTTCACCCGCTACGACCGTGCGTTCGGCCTAGACAACAAGATCGGCGGTGGCGGTCGCCTCGGCTATTTCTTCAGCCGTTCGATCGGCTTCGAGCTTGAGCTGGGCTACCAACAGCCCCACCCGCTAGGCGGCGTGTCCAACCCGGCGTTGTCACTAGGCAGCGGCAGTCTCGCGCTCAACCTGGGAAACGAACACAACCTCTTCTATATCCTCGGCGGCTACACGCGCCTCCAGTTCAGTTGGGATGGCGGCACCAACTTCAACTTCAAGGACAACGCCGTTCACGGTGCGCTCGGCGATCGGATCTTCTTCGGCGAACGCGTTGCACTGCGCGTCGAAGGGCGGGCGATCTACTCTCCCAACACCCACCACATCAACGGCGGGTGGGCGGGACACGTGGTGGCCTCCGCCGGATTGTCGATCTTCACCGGTCCGAGCGCGTTCCGTGACACCGATCGAGACGGCGTTCCCGACAACAAGGACAATTGTCCCAACACACCGGTGGGTGCCGTCGTGGACGCGAAGGGGTGCCCGCTCGATTCCGATCGCGATGGCGTGCCTGATGGCCTCGATGCATGCC
>Ga0066659_10000055_pt1 | contig 25760 bp, 19 predicted proteins | sample GraSoiAngelo_108_FD_75176 | JGI IMG/M metagenome (GOLD analysis project Ga0066659, IMG submission 75176) | Grasslands soil microbial communities from the Angelo Coastal Reserve, California, USA - 14_0903_09_40cm | ecosystem: Environmental > Terrestrial > Soil > Grasslands | place: USA... | reverse complement strand
GGGAGCGAAGCCGAAAAGTATCGAAGTACGACACGTGGATGCGACGGCACACCTTCGACGACGGCGCCAAACGACGATTGCTGAGTGAGCTTGCCCGGTGCATCGATCCGCCGGTCGTCTCGCTCTTCGTCGACGTCCGCGAGCCGGTGCCCTCTCTACTCACCCGCTCCGTCGAGTCGGTCCGCGATCAGCTCTATCCACGGTGGGAGCTTTACCTTCGGGACTCGTCGAACGACAAAGAGATCCGATCGTTGCTTGAGGCATACGCGTCGAACGATCGGCGCATCAAGATCATTCCAGCGGATGAAGACGATCCCTCCGTGTCCGACCGATTACTCGCGTCGGTTGCAGGAGAGTTCATCGGCTTCGTCGCTCAGCACGACGAGCTCAGCCCGGATGCCCTCGTGCGCGCGGTTCTTTTCCTCGCGACATCCGCTGATGCTGACGTCATCTACACGGATCGGGACGAGATCGATGAATCGGGAAATCGCGCGAATCCGTTCTTTAAACCTGGGTGGTCACCGGAGACTCTCCTGGCTCACATGTACCTGAGTGGGCTGTGCCTCTATCGAAAGTCCATCGTCCAGCGCGCCGGCGGACTTCCACGCTCCGACGGCGAAGTTGGAGAACACGACCTGGCGCTGCGGGTGACGGAAAGGACCGCGAATGTGTATCGCGTACCGCATGTCCTGTATCACGCGCGCGCTTGGGGAAGCGCATCGGACCGTCGGACGAGTACCGAGACCGCCGGGATAGACGTCGTCGCTCGCGCTCTCACTCGGCGTGGGATCGCCGGCACCGTCGATCTCGCCGGCCCTGCGTCGAGCCACTACATCGCTCGTCTCACGCCGAATCGCGAGCGCAAGATCAGCATCATCATCCCAACGCGAGATCGCGCGGACTTGCTGGACCGTTGCCTCGAGTCGCTCTTCGTGATCTCGGCCTATCCAAACTTCGATGCCTGCGTGGTTGACAACGGCAGTAGCGAGCAGGCCACCTCCGACGTTCTTGCTCGGTTCGCCGCGCGCTTCTCTGGTCGGTTTCAAGTGCTCAGGCGCGACGTACCGTTCAATTTCTCCGCGCTCATCAATGACGGCGTCGCCGCAACAGATGGCGACCTCGTCGTCTTTCTCAACAACGACACCGAGGTCATCGCCAGCTCATGGTTAGACGACATGGCGGGCTACGCCCAGCAGCCCGAAATCGGTGCCGTGGGGTGTGTGCTCCTGTACCCAAATGGTTCGGTCCAGCACGGCGGGGTCGTGCTTGGCAGAGGAGGCGTCGCTGGTCACGCGCATGTCGGAGAGCCAGCGAGCGCGCCAGGGTACTTTGGGCGACTCGCGGCTCAGTCGAACTGCGCCGCCGTGACCGCCGCCTGCATGATGGTGCGCCGCGACGTCTTCGCCGAGATCGGCGGCTTTGACCAGCAGCTGACCGTCGCGTTCAACGACGTCGATTTCTGTCTGAAGGCAATATCCCGCGGGTACCGGAACGTGTGTCTTGGCCAGGTGCGGCTCGTGCACCACGAATCTGCGAGCCGAGGATCCGATGACGCGCCAAAGAACCGGGAACGGGCCGTGACCGAATTCAATCTGATGCGCAGGAGATGGGCCGCTTTACTGGACAGCGACCCTTACTACAACCCCAATCTCCACAGCACGCCTCCCACCTTCGAACCGTTCGCCGGATGACACGAGGTTCAGCCCGACCGGCGATTCACTCGGTTGTTCTCACGCGAACCTCTCGTATTGCGCTTCATCACACTCGACCTGAGTCACGAGTTTGGAAAGCGCTGCGGCATCTGGTTCCGTTGGCCGTTCCATCGCCGAGCTGGATTCGTCTGGTAGAAGGGCCCACATCACATAGTCGAGACCGATCTTGGTAACCGTCCTCATGTCCTGGTCCCAACATCCCGCCGGGGTCTGCCACCCCATAAGGAGCTCGTAGGACGGGAAATACTCGATCTCGTGATCCTTTCGCTGGGCCTCCGCGACCGCGGCACGGAGGACGGACTTGCTCTCGAGCGATGCGACGGCGACATGCTTCCCCGTGGCCGTTGCTGTCAGAGGGACGGGTGAGACCGTCACGAGGAAGCGAGCCATCGGGTTGATCTTCGATATCTCGGCTCGACACTGACTTAGATCGGTCTCAACGTCGCGCACCGAGAGGTTCGTGAACTGATGGCGCCTGGCGTCAAACTCGCCCGCGACGGTTCCCGGGCAGACCGGGAAGACGGCACCATCGTTCGCGTGCCATGCCTCCGTTAGCCCAAGCGTGAATATCACGACGGTTGCCGCCTCGATCGCGGCCCTCGTAGCGGCGAGGTGACTCTTTGCAATCGCGTCGAACTCCTCGTCGCTCGCCGGCAGGTATTTGAGCCCCGGTCGGAATGGGTCGACGAGTCCGGCTGGGGTCCGCCAGCGATCTTCCTCAGGCGCCCACTGGCCGGTACATCGCAAAAGCAGCTGCAGGAATTGCCTCGATGTGTAGATGTTCCCGAACCGTGCCGAGAAACTCTCGTAACCGAGTCCGTCGGGGAAGACGGTCAGCGCCCTCGGTCGCCTCTCCGTCCGTATGTAGGTGATCCCTGAACGTTCCAGATATGGAACGATGTTGCTCGCGAAGCAGCTTCCCGCCGAGAACACACGATCAGATCGGTTGAGTCCCCGGAAGTTCAATCCCGCGATCAGTTCTCGCACTTCGACCCCATCGGCCACGCCCTGCTTCCAACGCGAATACCGGGGAATCATTTGATATGGGTGCATGGTCATCCGGCAGCCAGTAGTTGTCTGACTTGGGTGACCATCATCTCGCCCCACAGACCGTTAGCGTGGGTGGCGTCGGGGTGCGAAGCGTCAACGCGAAGTGCCCCATTCACCATTGCTTCGTCGGGAACCCTGACGAAGGGCACGCGAAACTCAGCGGCGATTTCGCTCATGAGCTCTTGCGTCATGCGCCAGAGCTCAAACCTGATTGGGAGCGGCGTAATAGAAAGCGTCGAGGAGGACATCCCAAGCTTCTCGGCAAGCCCTACAAGCACCGACTCCGTACTAATGCCCGCGCGTACCTGCTCCTCTGTCTTCGGCGGTGGCGTTCCAAATAGCAGGACGTTTTCGTTGGCGACATTCGACAGGACCGCGCGTAATCCAGCGAGGCCGAATCTGAACAATTCGTACACAAGCGACCGGGGGACGAGCGGACGGGGATAACCGTCAGCCCAAGGACCGATGGCGGGGAAAATTGAAAACCGCGGCTCCGACTCGATGAGGAACTCCCAGTTGTGTTGGTTCCCGTCCCAGATCAGGCCGAGCGGCAGCGCGCGCTCGCGGGCCGTAGCGAGCGCTATCTGGAAGTATTCATCGATCGGGCCCGTCGAAGGGTCCGATGTAAGTGCGACCAGGTCGCGTTGATTGAGTACAGCGATCGGCGCGGTCTCTCCCGACTGAACGAAGTAGTCCAAGAACGAGTAGCGATGAGAATGGCCCGCCACCAGAAGAGCCGGATCGGATGAGCCGATCCACTGCGGTGCGACCTCGGCATCCGTCTTCGGCCCCGAGAGACTCTTCGGCGCGGAGTCCGAGCGCTCGTTACGTTTGGCGCTCGAGGTAACCCGCCCTCGGAAGGCGCGCGGTAGGGCCTTGAGAGCATGGAGCATCTTCGGAAGCATGCGCCACGCTGTCTTTGCAGCCACACTGCGAAATCCCTAGGGAAACACGCGGATGTAGCTCGATTCGCTCAGCAGCAGCCTTGATTGCGGGTCCTGATCCCGGCGTCTTCCGGCCAATTTCGAATGCCCGCCAAGTGTGGAGCGGAACCCTGAGTCTGGCTTCACCTATCCACGTCGACGCGGGACGAGACCGCTCGCGTTCGCGCAGACCGCTGGGTCGAGGTCACGCCTTCCGCATTATCACGAGGTCTTGGAGGTTGCCGATGTATTCCGGAACGATGTCGACGATCTCGAAGTACCTTGCCCAGTTTTCCCTTATGTAGGGGACGGTGTGGTATGTGTCTCGGTAGTACTCGGTCTCTGATCCGGTCAGGACCTCAGCGAGACCGCGGTTCGCGCCAAGATCCAGGAATCCTGTGGCCTTCCACGAGCGAATCACGTCTACCGGCAACGAGAGTCGACTCATGGTCGAGTCTGCGTGGACCGACATCAAAAGGACGGCGCCCGGGAGCGCGATCCGCTGCAATTCGGCGAGCCACTGCTGTTCGTCCCGCTCGCTCAGATGCGTGAAGACCGAGATTCCAAGAACCAAGTCAAATGAGCCACTCGCGATCGAAGTGGGCGGATGCAGCGGTATGTGCTCGAAGGTCGCGAATGCGAGGTTTTGTCGACACCAATGGACGCTTTCGCCGTCGATATCGGCGCCGGTGATCGAGCCGCCGTCTCGGTCGAGGTACCTCGTCACGCGGCCACAGCCGCAACCCCAATCGAGGACATGCTTGAACCGACCGAGTCCATGGCCGAACGTCCGCTCGAGTGCCTTGTCCAATTTGATATACGTCGTGAAGCCTTCGGTTAGAAAGCCGCTCTCCGACTCGCTCGCAACGACACGTTGGCGCTTTGCGGCGTCAGGCATCGGGAGAGTGTCCAGCGCGGGCGGAAGGTAGTAATAGTTCTGGCCCTCATCGAGCGGCTTCAACGTGGACGTCGTGACGAGTTTGAGCGCCAAAGGCTGTGACGACTCCGGTGCGGTCAGCTCCATCCTGCACGAGAAACGAGCCCGGCTCGCCTGCGGCAGGTACCAAAAGATCTTGTGTACGTCTTCGGAAGGCAGTGGATAGTCAACACGCTCCGGCAACCGATCGGAGACGGTGAACGTCACTGCCGTCGTGTCGCCGCCTGGCGCGATCGCCCATCCAGAAAAAGTCAGCATGTTCCCTTCTAGGGCCACGGTATCGACGCACCAAGGCTCCCGACCCATCAAAGACCGAAGCAACGCGGCGTGCTCGCCGCTGCGTCGTCGCTCCTCGGCGATCGCTTGGTCGCGCTCAGCGTCGCGGCGCGCGTATTCCGCTCGAAACACGATCGGTCTGACCCGGTCTCGGAGCGGTCGAGGGATCACGAGGCGCGCGAGCCGCCGGAACATCAGTGGCTACTCCCATCGCTGATCAGGACAGATCCAAGCCGAATACCCTAAGGAATCCAGCGGATGCGGACGCAAGAACCGATCGGAGACTTCGGTTGTGGCGCTGGCAGGTGGTTGGCGGTTTCTCCGTAGCGCGATACCGTTTTTGCTGATCGCATCCGGATGCACATCCCCGCTGGCGAGCGCCCCTGCGAGTACGACGCCCGCTTCTCAATCTGCCGCAACGAACTGCACACGGTCCAACGACTCTTCGATCATCTCTGCGATCACCACGCCAACCTCTAAGGCGGAGGTCTCGGGTGCTCGGTCGGTGGCAGTCCCAAACGGAGACTTCGCGAACGGCCTAGAAGGGTGGCTGATCTCGGACCCGGCCACAGCGCGGTTAGAACCTGACGGACAGGGTACCGGAGACAAGCTGCGCATTCTCGTCCCGGCGACGAAGAAGCTGCGATTCGTCAACTCGGCGCCGTTCGCGGTCACACCCGGCACGGGCTACGACCTCGTCGTCGGCGCCGATCTCGCCGCGGGCTCCGCGAGCTTCGCTTCGTTCTCGCTCGTCTTCCTGTCCCCTTCAGAAGTGGGCCGAAAGGTGAGCCGGTTCGAGCCATCCGGTAGGGCGTCGACCTATAGCGACTACACGATCGCGGGGATCGTCCCACCCGGCGCCAAGCAAGCGATGATGCAAATCTCGTACGACCGCCAGGAAGGCACCGGGGATCTGTCGATCTATGACGTCAGCTACGCCGAGATCGGGATGCTCGAGATCTCTGGATGGGCGATCGATCGTGATGCGACCGGCTCCGGCGGGTCGCCCACCGGCATCGATAGCGTCTCGCTGTACCTCGATGGACCGCCCGCGACCGGAACGTTCGTCGGGATCGCGTCCCTCGGGGACCGCCGTGACGATGTCGCCCGGGGCTGCGGCGACCAACGCTTGCTGACCTCGGGCTGGCACTACCGCTGGAACGTGGGTGCGATCAGGACTGGGACCCACACCCTCAACGCGGTGATCAGAGCGACCAGCGGGGCGATGTCTCAGGTCGCGACCACGTTCGTCATGGCGGCCGCGTTTCCCGATGACCCGATCGGTGGCATCGATGTCCCTGTCGCCAGGACCACGATCTCGGAGACGACGAGGATCTCGGGTTGGGCCATCGATCGCAACAGCACGTCCGGCCCCGGGATCGACAGCGTGACCGCGTATCTGGACGGCGGACACGACAGCAGCACTCTCGTCGGGACGGCGACGTACGGCGAAGGGCGTCCGGGCGTCGCGCTTCACTTCGGCGACGCGTTCAAGCTCTCGGGCTGGCACCTCGACTGGAACGCGGCGAGCGTCTCGCGCGGGGACCACACGTTGTCGTTCCTCCTTCACTCATCCGTCACCGGAACCACGACGACGCTCACGCGAGAGGTGAACGTCGGTGGTGGCCGCGACATAGCCGGTTCCAAGCCGGCGGGCGCCTCGAACGCGCTTGCGGGGTCTCCACCGGAAATGGCCGTGGACGGTCTTCCGGCGACGTTCTGGAACTCGGGGCACTTCGCTCCGCAGTGGATCGAGCTCGATCTCGAGGCGACCGTTGCGGTGGAGAGGCTGCGGCTGGTCGTGAGCCAGGCGCCGTCAGGGCCCACCACGCATCGCGTCTACGGCAGAGGTCCGACAGGGGGCGAGGTCCTTTTGCACGAGTTCTCAGGGATTACCACCGAGGGACAAATGCTCGAGTACTCGCCTCCCGCGCCATGGACCGGGATCCGCTTCATCCGCGTGGAGACCGTCACCAGTCCGTCCTGGGTCGCGTGGCGCGAGATCGGCGTGTACCTAGCGAACGCGACCTCTACCGGGACGGTGAGCGGCGCTGTGCGGTCGGGGGAGCGAGCGGTTCCCGGAGCGCTGGTCGAGATCCGAGCCGGGGATACCGTCACGCAGGCTGTCTTCACCGACGATGCCGGCGCGTACTCATTCGAGGGCATACCCCCGGGGACGTACACGGTGCGCGCGCACGCGCCAACCGCGTCGCTTGACCGGCGCAAGGACTCCGAGCCTCAGACCCTTGACCCGGGCGCGCGCGTTCGCGTGCCGCCACTCGTGCTCGACCCTCGCTGACCTGGAGCAGGATCGACCGCTCTCTCCTCCGGCATGGGACCGAGCGGGCGGGCACCGGCATCGGGCATTCACCTAGGCGTTTGGCGTATCGCCGCCCTAAGTCGCGCTTTCTAGGCTCGGATCTGCCGTGAGGAAATCCGGTCAGATGAGCACGAGCTGATGCGCGCGGTCCGAGAACGGCGCCGGCGAGCTGGCGAGCTACTGAGCCCCGCAGGCCGGCTGCTGGCGGCCTTGCTCGCGTGCATATGCCTCATTTACGCGTCGCCCGCGGCGAACGCTGACAGCCCGTCGCCATCACCTTCGGCGTCACCGACTCCGAGTCCAACCGCCGCGCCAACACCCGCGCCGAGCTCGCCGACACCGCCTCCGGCACCCGCGGCGCCCTCGCCCGCGCCGACCCCATATCCGTATCCCTCCGATCCGATCGGCTACGTCGATGGGCCGGCCGCAAATTCGACGGTCTTTGACGGCACGCTCGTCGTCTGGGGTTGGGCCATCGATCGAAACTCTTCTGGCAACACTCCGGGCGTCGATAGCGTCGTCCTGTACCTCGACGGACCTCCCGGGACAGGGGCGCTTCTCGGGACGGCCACGTATGGCCTCGGACGGAGCGATGTGAGCGGGTACTTCGGCGACTCTCGGTGGAACAACTCCGGCTGGCAGTTCGTCTGGACGGTCGGCGGTCTGATTTGGGGCAATCACACGATCTACACCGCCCTGCACTCGACCGTCAGCGGCGCGACGACGAGCCTGAGCCAAACCGTTCTGTACGTGCCGCCACCCCCCGATCCCGCGCCGCCAAGCCCGCCAGCCTCGTACATCGTTCCGGCCGGGGCGATCAGCGTGTCCGACAGCGCCGGTCTCGTGTCCGCTCTCGCTATGACGACGCCGCAGGACATCGTTCTCGCGTCAGGCGTCTATGACAACGCGGCGCCATTCGAGAATCCGTACGGCCATCGCATTTACTCCGCCACGCTCGGCGGCGCGGTCTTCAAGGCCGGCTTGATCATGGGCGGGAACTCGGGCCCGGGCGGCGGACTCGTGCAAGGCGTCGCCTTCGATGTGAACGACCCATCGAAGGCGTTCCTCAACAGCATCGTTCATGTGTGGGGCACGGGGCAGGGCACGCGAATCTTGGACTCGACCTTCAATGGGAACAACGCGATCGGCCATGCCGTCCTCGCCCGCCAGCCGGAGGGACTTGTCATCCGGCGCGTGCGTGTGCGGAACTTCACGGTGAATGGCATCACCGTCGATGCGAACGTTCAGAACCTCGCGGTCGCGACGCCCGCCTTGCTCGAAGACCTCGACGTCGCCAATGTCTCATTCGCGGTTCCCAAGTCCTCCAACGGAACGGCTGAAGCATGCGTGTGGCTCGGCAACAGCGGCACCGTCCGGCGCGCGCTGATTCGCAGCTGCGCGTGGACCGGTCTCTGGACGGGAACGGCAGCGACGGGATCCCTGCTCGAAGATCTGGACATCGACCTCTCCGCGGCCGGCGTATACATCGAGCACTTCACGACCAACTCGACCTTCCAGCGCATGCGTATCGGTCCGAACACCTGGACCGGCGTCGCCTGCGAATGGGCGAGCGGATCGTGGGGCTCGCGGCCCGCGTGCACCGATGACGTCGTCCAGGACAGCACCATCGCCAGCGCGGACACCGGCGTCATCCTCGACGTTGGGACGACCCGGACGGCGCTGCGCCACCTGAAGTTCATCGGACAGGGAACGGCGGCCATCAAGGACTTCAGCGGCGTCAACAACACCTACGCGGACAACGACTATCGAGCCATCGCGTCCGGGGCCGTACAGATCGAGCACTGAGGACCGCCTCAGCGGCCGAGCTGATCCAGGATCGCGCGCGCTTCCCTGTTCTCCGGGTCGAGTTGAAGAGCGCGATTCGCCTGGTCGCGAGCGACGCCGCGATCATTCGTCTCCAACGCGAGCTTTGCGCGGGCGACCCGGAGCGCGGCCGAATCGTGCCGCGCGAGCAGCTCGTCGATCGTGTTTGCCGCGGCGTGTGGATCCGAAAGAGCTATGGCGGCCGCGATCGCGAGCTGTTCGTACTCGGCTCGACCGGGAGCCAGGCGGACGGCGCGGGCCGCGGCCTGCAACGCGAGGTCGTAGTCGCCGGTGAGGCTCGCGACGTCCGCGAGGACGGCGTTCGGTTCCGGGGAGTTCGGGTCCGCCGCGACCGCGCGACGCGCCGCGTCGAGGACCTGCTCCGCGCTGACCTCAGTCGACCCCGACGCCAGCTCGTGAGCGCGACTTCGGGCGAGGCTGGACCAGTAGTCCGCGACGTATGGCGCGCGGCGCGCCGCCGCCGCGTAGGCGTCGCTCGCGGCCGGCCAATCGCCCGCGAGCTCCTCCGCAAGCCCCAGGACATTCCAATGGGCCGCGCGTCCGGAGTCCTCCTGGACCGAAGCCCGCGCCGCTGCGATCGCGGCCTCGGGCCTTCCGTCTGCGACGGCGTGGATCGCTCGTCCCGCATCCTCGCCGGCTCGTACCGCGACGAGGCCTGAGAGCGCGGCGACGAGCGCCACACCCACGATCGCGCGAGCGACCACGCGCGGGAGATTCCGGACCGGCGCGACCGCGTCGGTCGGACCGCGCTCGATCGCCGCCGCGGCAGCGACTGCGAGCCACGGCCACCACTCCGTCGCGAGCGAGCTGAACGAGACGAGCCCGCTCCCGAGATACGCGGCCGACGCGACCAGAATGGGACCGGCGACGCCCGGCGCCCGCGCGAGCCCGCGCAGCCAGAGCGACCGGCCAGCGATCATCAGCAGGACGACGAGGAGGACTAGTCCGACCAACCCGATGGTCAATGCGATCTCCAGTGGCCAGCTCGGCGCGGAGGTCGGCAAGCTCGCGTCGAGCGAAGGAAAACCCGCGTGCCGGTGCAGCGGGTACGCCGCGGCGAAGTTGTCCGGGCCATGGCCGAGGAGCGGCCGGTCGGCCAGCGCCGCGAGCGCGCTTGCAGCGAGAGCGCCTCGATCGCCAACGTTGATCGCCCGCGTGAGATCGCGGACACGTCCGGCGAGCGGCGAGACGGTCACGATCGCGGCGACGACGGTCACCGCGACGAGCCCACGCAAGAGATAGGAGTCGACGGTCTTTCGGTCGCGTCCGTGCAACCGCGCGTCGACGAGGGCGGCGACGACGACCGCGGTTGCGAATCCGAGGAGGGTGCCGCGAGTCGCGAGACCGATTGCCGCGATGAGCGCGACGATCGCGAGTGCGACCGCCGCCGCCCGCGCCCGTGGCGCGTCCGGTCTCGGGGAAGCAGCGAACCCCAGCGCACCTCCGAACAGGACCGCGAGAAAACGGCCGAGACCATCCGGGTCGATGGATCGAAACTCGGGTCGCGCGAGCGCATAGCCGATCGCGAGGAGTCCGGCGACGGCGATCGTGCCGAACAGGATTCGCCAGTCGTCGACATCGCGAAACGAAGCGCTGATCGCGAGGTAGACAACGAGCATCTCGACCGTGAAGGTGACGCCGAGGTAACTCCCCTGTTCGCCAAAGGCCGCGACGTACGTGCTCTGCGCCTGGAGTGCCGAAGCCAAGGTTGCGAGTGCGAGGGCGCCCACGAAAACGTTGATCCGCGTCCGCACGAATATCCGGGTGCCGAACCGGAGAGCGGCGACCACGATCAGCGCACCGAGCACGAGCGCGGTCCCGAGACCGAACGCCGACTTGAGATACAGCGGGTCCGCGCCGGTCGGGTCGACCAGCAGGGCGAGCCCCGCGAAATTCAGGCTGACAAGCACGACCATCGCTCGCCGGAGGGCCGAATGCTCGAACGTCATGTCCATCGTTTCGGTCCCCACGGGTCTCACGGTGCGCCAGAATCCCAGGCGCCGCGAGCCTGCCGGGTTTTGGAGGGTCGCCGTCAGTCGGCTTCGACGCCCGCGGTCACGTGGTCGACCTGCGCGAGCTCGGGTCGGATCTCTCCGGGAATGGCCTTCTTCAGCAGGTCCCGGAAGATCGCGTCGTATCTCTCAACCATCGCTTCGCGCGAAAACCCTTCGCGAGCGCGGGCGTGACCGGCGACGCCCATGCGTCGCGCGCCTTCACCGTGCGCGTGCAGCTCTCGGAGCGCCCGGGCCAGCGCGCCGGTGTCCCCTCTCGGCACGAGGACTCCCGTCGTCCCATCGACGACCTCTTCGGGGATCCCTCCTACGTCCGAGGCCACGACGGGTAGAGCGGCGGCCATCGCCTCGAGGATCGAGTAGGGCAAGCCCTCCGAGTCGCTCGGCAGCACGAACGCATCGGCGGCGATGAGCTGGGCATCGACGTCGCGACGCTCGCCGAGCATCTCGACCCGGTGGCCGAGGCCGAGCGCGGCACGCTGCGCCTCGAGGCGCGGGCGGTCGGGCCCGTCGCCGATGATGCGCAGCCGCCAGGGCTCGAGCCCCGGCTGGGCGAGCGCGATGAGGAGCGCCTGGAGGTTTTTCGGCGGCGCGAGCCGCGCGACACAGACGAGCACGGGTCGATCCGGCCAGCGGCCCCGAAGGAGGGGCCGTTCCGGAACGGCGATCCCGTTGTGAACGACATGCAGGATCTCGCGCGAGGCGATGCCCCGGGCCTCGGCGGCGGCACGGTCGCGCTCGGACACGCACACGATCGCGTCGGTGAGCGGCGCCGTCGCGCGCTCGGCCTGCGCGTAGGCGAAGCTCCCGAGACCTCCTCTCCGGAAGGCCCAGCCGTGGACGACGTACACCATCCGCACCGATCGGCGCCGCAGGGCGATCCGCGCCACGAACCCGGCCTTCGAAGAGTTCACCTGAATGATGTCCGGCCGGACGCGCTCGACGAGTCGTCTGATCTCCAGGCCCGCTCGGAAATCGCGCCAGGGGTGCGGTGCTCGGCGGAGGCTCGGGATGTGATGGAAGGGCAGCCCCAAGCGCGCGCACGCGTCGGCCAGAGCCCCCTCGGGTCCGTGAGCCGCGACGTCGATGTGGTAGCGCTCCTTGAGACCCTCGGCGAGCGCGGCGACGAATGTCTGCGCGCCGCCGGCTTCCGCCAGGGTCACGAGGATGAGGAGGCGAGGACGCTCGCTCACATGGTGTACGCGCGGATCAGCGCGACGGTCACGCCCGATCGCCGACCGGTGTTCCGCCACGCATCTTCCGGTACACGTCGCGCAGGAAGAGTGGCGAGTCGTGTGCACCCGCGACCTTTGCCCGGAAGTCGAGCAGCCGGTCATGCGGGAAGATCTGGATCCGCCGTAGCGCGAAGCGATCCGTCGCTGAACTGTTGACACCAGGCTCGCAGGAGACGGCCATGTCGTACCCGGCCGCGGCTACGAGCGCGCGATCGCGTGGACCGAAGAGTCCGCTCGGATAACAGAACGCTCGGACCCGGCGACCAAGACGCTCCTCGCGCGCGGCCTTGGACCCGACGATCTCAGCTCGCGCCTGATCGTCGGAGAGAGCGGGGAGCCGCGGGTGGGTCACCGAATGCGCCTCGAAACGAAGGGGCGAATCGCAGTCGAGTGCGACGATGTCGTCCCAGCCCATGACCGGCGGGTGCTCCCGTCGGTACCAGCTGAACTTCACGCGCCCGTCCGCCGCTCCGGTCACGACGAACACGGTCGCCAGGAAACCGAATTCTTCGAGGACCGGAAGCGCGTTCTGGGCCACGTCCAGGTAACCGTCATCGAAGCTGAGGGCAATGACGTTCGTCGGATATTCGCCCCGGGCGAGCAATTCGCTCGCGCCCACGATGTCGATCACCCGAAAGCCCTCTTCCGCGAGAAAGCCCATCTGTTCGCGGAACCGCGACGGGGTCACCGCCAAGTCGTCGCGATCGCCAGATACCCGGTGGTAGAAGAGCGCTCGGATCCCTGACGCGTGGTTCTGCCTTCTGCGCACCTGCCAAAAGACCGACCGGAGCGACGTGATCCCAGTGCGCGCTCGCGCGGCGACGATGTCCACGGCCGTGCGTGGCACGGTCAGCACCGAGACCGGGCGCGGCCGCGTTTGATCATGCCTGCCGACTTCGGCGCGCCAAGACCGCGCGGCGGGCGGGTGCGAGGCCGTCGTAGTAGAAGCGACGCAGCGCCGGCGAACGCCGGAGGTGCCGGAACGCGCGGAGGGCGGCGACTCGTGCGGCGACGAAAAAAGCCCCGCGGGGGCCGCTGGCCAGGCCCACGCCCTGATGCAGGGGCTCGAAGCCGTCGGCGAGCTCGAGCTTATAGCTCTCGGCGCCTCCCAGGAACTCGAGGCGCGTGTGTCCCTCAGACGCGGCCTCCTTGATCGCCTCGAGCGTCGTCATGAAGCCAATGCCGAAGCGCGCGAACTGCGGGTCGTAGGACTGGCGATACATGTAGGCGCTGCTGCTCAGGGCGAACCAGAGTTGGAACGCGATCGGCCGGCCATCGAGCTTCAGCATGGTGAAACGCACGACGTCATCATTCGCGAGCGCGACGAGCGCTCGCCGATGGAACCGCTGGCCCGCGCTCGTCCCGAACGTCGAGTGATCGGGTCGTCCATTCCAGCGCAGCGCGTGCAAGCGGAAGGCGTCGTCGAGTACCGCCTCGACTTCGGTCGGACCGCGTGCCAAGACGACCTCGACCTTACCGAGCTCTCCAAGGGTGCGTGCCCGCCGGCGAACCTCTCGCCGTCGTGAGCTTTGGAGCCTCCCCTCGTAAAAGCCTTCCCAATCGCGACCGAGCGCGAGGACCGGTGCCTCGACGCGCTCGAGCAGGGACAGGCGCCCGGGACCGGCTGCCGCCGCAAGGCGGCTCGAACGCGGCAGCCCGAAGACATCCAGGGCGTCGATGCCGGCCCGCCGGTGGTATTCGATGAGGAGTGCGTCGGTCGCGTTTGGCGCGGCGTCCGCCAGGAGAAGGTCGCCGAGCGCGGACTCGCCGCCACCGACGAACGTGCCGATCCGCACGCCGAGCCGCGAGCGGACGCAGAGCGGAAGCGCGCCGACGAGCTGACCATCGCGCCGCGCGATCTCTACGGCGAGCTCGAGGCCTGCGCCAAACTCGCGGTACCACTCGACCAGCCAGCGGTGCAGGAAGAACGGGCTCGGGCGAGGCATCGCGCGCACGAGAGCGTCCCAGGACGGCCCCAACGACGCGAACGCTTCTTCATCGCGGATCGTCTCGCATCTGACGGCATCTGAAGCGTCGATCGAGCTACGGTCCACTGGAATACTCGCGACCTTGGGACTAGCGCCGACTACAACGACGTCACTCACTCCCACCGGCTCATCTCGCGCCGTGTCGAAGACTGGCGGTGGTGATTTTGTGCCGCATCGGGAGTGTTCCCTACGTGAATCGCCCGAGTCGAATCGCAGTGCGCGATGGAGACTAATCGCGGCGAAATGCGACAGAACCTCGGTCCAACGACGTGACCTCGCGCCCGCCATTGGTGAGTGTTCTGACCCCGACGTTCAACCAGTCGGAGTTCATTGGGGAGTGCGTCTCCAGCGTCATCGCGCAGAGCTATCCGAATTGGGAGCAGATCGTCATCGATGATTCGTCGACGGACACCACCGAGGACGTCGTTCGGCGCTGCACGGATCGGCGAGTCCATTTCCATCGGCAGCCGCATGCGGGGATCCTCGCGCTGGCGTCCACCTATAACCGCGCGCTACGCGAGTCGCGTGGGGATCTTGTGGCGATCCTGGAGGGCGACGATTTCTGGGCGCCGGAGAAGCTCGACCTGCTCGTCCCGAAGTTCAACGATCCGTCCGTCGTCCTGGCCTATGGACGCGCCGGGATCGTCACGGGAGCGAAGGTGACCCGGACCACGATTCCCGATGCGCGATTCGCGCGGCGTTTTGGGCGTCCCGCTCTCTTCAACGACCCGCCCGGCGCGGCCGCGCGAGCGATGCTGCGGGTCGGCTATCCATTCGCGTTCCCTTGCGCCGTCGTCATCCGGCGCGCCGCGCTGGACGCGATCGGCGGCTTTCAGGCGGTCGCCGGTCTCGGAGCGATGGACTACCCGACGTTTCTCGAGCTCACCCTCGTAGGCCGCTTCGCGTATGTGGACCGGGTGGTGGCCTACTGGCGCCGGCATCCCGGCTCGGGCTCGTGGTCGACGCACGAGCCGGCGATCCGCAGCGCCTCCGCTTTCGCCGATTCGTTCGTCCAAAAGCACTCGAGGATGTTGGGGCTGTCCCCGGGTGAGGCACGCGCCGTCAATGCGGCGGCGCGAAGACGAGTCCAGCGCGCCGCGTTCAACACTGGGCGCAACCTTCTGCTGCAGCGCAGATGGCGCGAGGCACAAAACAGCTTCCTGCGTGCGGTGCGCTCGCCATATCCGCCGATCCTCCTCGGCGGCCTCGTCGGCTACGCCGCGTCCGCGCTGAAGATCGACATCGAAGGCCTTATGCGCGCTGTCGGTCGAACGTCGTTCGGTCCCGAGCGTACGGCGAAGAGGTGACCGTTTGCTCTCCCGCGAGCACTGAGGAGAAATCGTGCGCTGCCTGATCATCCAGAATCGGATCGGACTCGAGGGGCGAACACGGTGCCTGGCCGAGTTCGTCCGCCTGCTCAACGATCTCGGGGAAGAGCCGATCATCGTCTGTCTCGCTTTCCACGATCCGGACATAGGGCGTGCCTTCGGGCTCTCCGGATTGCGCTACACGCTGTCGACGCTGCTGCCGTGGGCGGGTGTCCCGAGTGCGCACCGCCCCGGAGTGCTTGTCACGAACCTCCTGGCCCGACGGATGATCGAGCGACTCAGGCCAGACCTCGTCTTCAATTCCAATAACACGTGGGCGTTTCTTCCGGTCGGTCCGCGCTACGTCCACTACATCCACTTTCCGTTCAAGGCGTCGCTGCGGTACATGTCGCGTTTCAACGGCGGCGTCTGGAAGTCGTCTGCGAGCTTCCTGAAAGTGCTCGTGCGCGAGGAGACGCCGCCCCCGGACAGCATGTTCGCCGCGAACTCGGAGTTCGTGCGTGCGGGGATCGAAGAGATGTACTCGCTCCAGGCCCAGGTGATCCATCCGCCGGCCTGGGACGGCCGGCTCTCCCCGGGCCGTCCGGACCTGCGGCGCGTGACGACCCTTGGTTCGTTCCATCCCGACAAGGACCAGCTCGAGCAGATCGAGGTCGCGCGGCGGATGCCAGATTGGACCTTCACGCTCCTCGGAAGCCCCGCCGCGCCCCGCTACGCGCGCAAAGTGCAACGCGAGGCGAGTCGCACGCCAAACCTCGAAGTCGTGCTCAACCCGACGAAGGAACGGATCGAGCAAGAGTTCTCCCGGTCGAGCCATTTTCTCCACAGCAATCCACACGAAGGCTTCGGAATTGCTGTTGTCGAGGCGGCCGCCGCGGGCTGCGTCCCCGTCGTACCCGACACGGGAGGCGTCCGCGAGATCGTCGAGGCCGAGGAGCTTCGTTTTGCTGACGTCGACGAATGCGTGGAGGCTCTCCGCGGCTCGACAGGGGAGGCGGGTCGGCGGCTTCTCATAGGCGTCCAACGAGGCATGCGTCGATTCGGCGTGGCGAGTTTCAGGTCGGCGATGGCGCGAGCCATCGGCGTACCGTCGGAGGCGGATCACGCTATGCAGGGCGTGAGCGCCGCAACGTGATGGAGGTTGGCGTGCCGCTCGTCTCGAGCACCGACCGCGGCGAAGGGCGGGAAGGCCTCTCGCCACAGGTCCTCGACGAGCGAACCTCCTTCTTGGGCGGGTCGGCCCTCATGCTCTGGGCGCAGATCGCGAGCGCCAGCGGTTTGTTCGTCGCGGTCCTGGTGTTGGCGCGCGGGCTCGGCCCAGAGGGACGCGGCACGATGGCTTTCATCAGCGTTGCCGCGCTCGTCATCGGACGGGTGGCGAGGATAGGGGCAGGCGAGGCGATGGCGATCCTCGCCGCTCAACGGAGATCGGAACGTTCGGCGCTTCTCGGCGCGCTTGCGGTTTTCGTCGTCCCGGTGACGCTCATCTTCGCCGCCGCGGTCGCCGTCGTGATCCTGAGCCTGCCCGAGCCTCGCCCCGCGGGTGTCGAGGGAACCGAGCTCGTCGCTCTCGTCGTCGGCGCCGCCGGGCTCGCGCTGTACGAGAGCTGCGGGATGTTCCTCCTGGGCTGCAAGCGGTTCGTCGCGCGTACGGTCACGGGCGCGACCGCCCCGTGGATCTACGCCACGATCCTCGGCATACTCTCCGCCACCGTCGGACTCACCGTTGCGTCGGCGGCGTTCACCTGGGCGATCGCGATGTCGATTGGCGGGCTCATCGGATTCACAGTGGCGATGCGTACCGCGGGACTCGCGCGGCCAGACCTGCGTCTTCTCGCGCAGCTCATCAAGCTCGGCTCGCGGCTCTGGATCGGGACCCTCACGAGCTTCCTGAACCTTCGGGTGGACCAGCTCCTGATGGGTTTCATCTCGACGAAAGCCATCCTGGGCATCTACGCCGTGGCGGTGAACGGCGCCGAAGTCCTCCTCTATTTCCCGACCGCGATCGGCGAGGCGCTTTACCCGTTCCTCGCCGTCGGCGATCCGCGAGAGCGGGCACAGCAGGCGCTGCGGGCTGCTCGGCTTCTGGCGTTCAGCACCACCGCCAGCATCGTCGTCGCTGCGGTCCTCGGTCCGGCCCTCATTCCGATCGTATTCGGCAAGCCGTTCGAGTCTTCGGTAGCACCGTTCCTCTGGCTTCTGCCCGGTGCGTTCGGATATGCGGCGACGAGAGTCTTCTCGATCGCTCTCGCGACGTCGTCCAGGCCCGGACAATCATCGCTCCCTCCGCTCATCTCCCTGATCCTTGGCGTGGTCCTCGATCTCCTGCTCATCCCGGGCTACGGCGCTCTGGGCGCGGCAATCGCCGCGAGCGTCGCCTATATCGCGGGTGGTGCTTCCGCGATCTACCTGCATCGGGCGGGCAACCCCTTCTCGGCTCGCGAGCTTCTCCCGAGGGTGGACGAGGTGACCGTGCTGATGCCTCGAGCGAGGGCCGCTCTCGGCCGGCTACGGTCGGCGCGCTAGCTTAGCTAGCCGGCGCGTCACTCCGCGAAGCTCGCCTCGGCGGCCCTCGGTTCCTTGACTTGCGCGGTCGCAAATGAAGGCGTGTGCACGAACATCGCCCCGGCTACCGCGAGGTAGATCCAGAGCTGTCGCCAGTGCAGCGTGTCGATCGTGAGGCCGGCGACGATCACGAGCACGAACGCGAGCGACCACGGATAGGCGCGCCGACCCATCTTGAAGACCGACCATCCGAGGGTTAGCCAGTAGGCGCACATCGTCAGGAATCCAGGCACACCGGTCTCCACGAGCACGCGCAAGAAGGTGTTGTGTGTCGAGCAGCTGGCGGTCGAGTGGCACCGGGCGTCGGACAGCCCGGCCGCGGTCTGCGCGGTCTGCCCGGTCCGTTCGACGTGCTGAAGGTCGGACGCCCATGCAGGCACGACGGGGCCCGCGACGACGCGAAGGGCCGTGAAGTACTGCGTTCCAGGTTCGAGGTTCGACAGAAGCACCACGACGGCTCGGGCGTCTGGCGGCGCGAGCTGATCGGAGAGCCCGGTGTCGGTCCATGACGTCGAGGTCACGGGTTCGCTGTTGGCCTGACTGATCGTGACGTCGTTCGCGTCGCGCCAATGGATGATGAGGAGCGCGGGCGTCCCGTCGGTCTTCACCGCTGCGCCGAACGAATAGACCACCCCCGGCTCCACCGGGATCGAGATGCCCGGATCCTGGTAGATATCCGTCGTAACCTTCCGGAGGGCGTGACCGGTCGCGCTGGTTGGATCAGCGATCGTTGCCGCGAACGCCGGTAGGGGCCAGTTGGTCGCGCCGTCGAACGCGCCGTTCGAGACGAGGTTGCGAGACGTCGCGGCTGTCGCGGGCGATGTCGGGGGTTCGCTCGGCACCGCGCGATTCTCAGGCGTGCCGCCGGTGTCGTTCCCGGCGAGCTGCCCGGATCGCTCGACCGCGATCCCCTCGAAGGCCCCCGCGCCGATGCCAAGCGGACGCTCCAACAGGAGCTCGACCGAGAGAATCCATGCGAGGAGGCGGCCGGTTTCGTCGTAGCTTTGGACCGGCTGGTAGCGGTAGCTCGGCAGGGTCTGGTGGCCGACGATCCCGGCGACCACACACATGACCCCGAGTGCGGCGAAGGGCTTCCAGTCACGCGCGATCGCGAGGACGACCATCGTGCCCACGACGCCCAGAGCGAGGACAAGCAGCGCCCAGCGCGAATACGACAAGACCACACCCGCGGCGAACACGGTGGTCGCAAAACCCAGCCAGAGAAGACGCGACCGCCCGAAGCGCAGCGAGCGTGCTGCGGCCAGTGGATAAGTGCATGCCACGAAGGCGCCCGCGACGTTTGGATCCTTGAACAGTCCTTCGCCGCGCAGGTAGTCGTATGCGAACACGCGCAGGAATGGAACGTTCACGTGGCTCGCCGATGCGCCCAGACCAACGGTGACCGCGGTGACGATCCCGGCAAGCGCCATCGCGGCCTCGATCGTCCGAATGCGTCGAGGGTCGTGCCGCAGCGCGGCGGCGAGGGCCAGCGCGACGACCGCGAGATACACCGTGATCTCGAAGAACCGCGTCTGCCCGTTTTCGATCGTGGTGACGACGGCGGTGATCAGAAGGGCCAGCAGGAGAAGTGGCTGGGGCCAGGAGAGGTCGAACCCGGGTGCCCCGAGTGCCCAAACCGCGAACGAGAGCAGGATCCCGGCGCCGAAGAGAACGTCGGCCGCGGCCAGATCCCATTGCCAGAACAGCGAGACGCACCCGAGCACAAACGCCCAGAAGCGGAGCCGCTCCAGGATGGTCCTGGTGCGTGCGGAATGCAGCAGAGTCAGGCTGGCGTGGACGATCGCTATGCGCGAAGGCTACCGAGGCGCGTGGCGGATCGCGCTCAGGAAAACGACGTAGGGCGCATACCCGAATCATCGCGGCGGCGATGCGCTATAGCTGTTCGGCGTGGAGCGCGTCGATGTCGCGATCGTCGGAGCCGGCCCGTACGGCCTCGCCACGGCGGCCCACAGCGTCGGTCTTCGCTCCGTGGTCTTCGGCTCGCCGATGTCGACGTGGCGAAGGATGCAGCCGGATATGCAGCTGCGCGGCAGCTGGGACCACATGACCCTTACCGGCCCGGCCGATCGCGGAACCATCTGGGAATACGAGCGCGAGACCGGTACCGCGAAGAGAGATCCGATGACCCCTCCGGACTTCATCAGCTATCTCGATTGGTTCCGCGAGCGATACGTCCCGTGTCATGTGAACGCCGACGTCGACATGATCTCGCAGAACGGCGACGGATTGCACGTGCGATCCGCTGCCGGTGATCTGATCGCGGGAACCGTCGTGATCGCCGTCGGAATCACTCCGTTCTCGGGCCGCCCCTCGTTCGCCACGATCGACGACGATCGGATCGCGCCGGCCACGGATCGAGACAGGTTCGGCGACCTCGCGGGTGTCCGCGTCGCGGTCGTCGGCGCCGGGCAGTCGGCGGTCGAGGCGGCCGCCTTCGCGTTCCGCGCGGGCGCCAAGGTCACGCTTCTGGTTCGCAATGAGCTGCATTGGTTCACGCCACGGAAGCCGCACGAGGATCAGCGCCTCCGCTGGTGGCTCTATCGGCTCGCGTACCCCGAACAGGGCGTCGGGCCTCCGGTCCTCAATCGCATCGTGGGACATCCCGATCTATACGCCACACTCCCGGGCCGGATCCGAGATCGGTTGACCGCGCGCATCATGCGCTCGGGCGCTTCGCCATGGCTGCAGCGAGCCATCAAGGACAAGATCGAGATCCGCCAGCACACCGAGATCCGTTCCATCGAGCCGCGCGGCAGCCAGCTCGCTCTCCGGCTTTCCGACGGCTCGACGCTGCAGGTCGATCGGCTCTTCCTCGGAACCGGCTACCGGTTCTCTGTCGACCAGCTCAAGTTCCTTGATCCAGCCCTGCGGTCGGGCATCTCCGTTCGCAATCACTGGCCCGTACTGGACAGATCCTTCCGCTCGTCGGACCCGAGGATCGCCTTTGTAGGCTATCCCGCCGAGGGGACCTTCGGCCCGTTCTGCCGCTTCGTGCGAGGCGCCTCGTTCTCGGCCATGCGGGTGACGGAGCCTCTCCGAACGAGGCGATAAGCGAGCGCCCTCGGCAGCAGAGCCCCGAGGTCACCGAGATCGACACCGTCGTAAAGCATTCCAGGCCGCCACGGCGGCCATGCCGAACGCAGCACTCCGAGTCGCGAGACGTTGCCTGGCAGGCGTGTCCGTGGGTCGAGCGCTGAACGGGTGCGCAAGAGCTCGCCGCCGATCCAGCGCATTTCAAGGTTCGCGCGATACGGAGGAAGTGGTTCGACGTCCTCGCCGATCACGGTTCGGATCGCGGCGGCGAGGAGTCCCGGTGAGGAAGCCTCGGCGAGCGGAATCCATCCATGGATTCGCGGTCCGAGCTCCATGAATCGAGGGCCAAGGGGGGACAACACATACTCGAGCTCCGCGACGCCCTCGAGTCCCCACCGGCGCATGAACGCCAGGGCATCCTCGACTCCCGGCGTCTCGACCGGAATGGTCCGCTTCCAAACAGACGTCCCGCCCTCCAGGGGGAAGAACGACAGCGTCGCGCGCGCCGAGGACGCGATGACCGCACCGGAATGCACGACCGCGGTGACCGAGCAGGCACGCCCGGTGACGTACTCCTGGGCGACCGGCAGAAGGCCGTCGTCGCTGGTCAGCGCGTCGACCGCCGCACGCGCCTCCGCCGGGCTCCGCACGTAGATGTGGCGGATCTGGCGGATGAAACCGCCCTTTCGCAAAAAGCTCCGGCGCGGTTTGACGACGCACGGATATCCAAGACGTTCGGTCGCGCGCACGATCTCATCGGCGTGTCGTTCGGTGATGGTGGCCGGCACGGGGAATCCGTACGTGCCTGCGGCCTCGATCCCTGCGGCCTTGTCCGTGAACACGCCGGCTGTGCGACGGTCGGCCGAGAGGATCCGGGCGCCCGCGATGGTGTCATCAGCGCCTGCCGCCTGCCAGCAGTAGCTGAGCGTCAGATCGCGTGCCGGCGCGACGAGGCTGACCTCCACACGCGAACAGATTTCTCGCAGCGCCGCGACGTAGCCGTCAGGGTCGGCGTCGGGACCATCCGGGCTGGGTAGGTTGACAGTCCCGGTTGTCCATCGTGAACGGGACGAGCGCGTCTCCGATTCGCAGAGGACGTTCCATCCGAGCTGACCGAGCACCCGGACCAGAACGACGGACTGCGCGCCCCCTCCATCGAGGACGAGCGCTGTTCGTTTCACGGGAGGGGTCGCGACCCCACGATCCACGGATGGCGCGGGGTTCAGCCGATCACGTGCCAGGTGGGGAGCACTAGGTCTGTGGCGCAGACGAACGCTCCCCACCCACCTACCGCAGCCGTGCGTGGGTGAACCTGCTGCCCGCGCTCGCCCCTCGTGTCTTCATCACCGTTCCCGCGATGACCTCGTGAGGTCGACGAGCGCAATGATCGCGCGGCTGTTGGCAACGCGCTCACCTACCTGCCTGACGCGTGAAGCAGCACGCCAACCGTCTTCAGGGCGATCACCAGATCGAGAAAGGCGGAGCGGTGCTTCACGTAGTACAGGTCGTACTGGAGCTTCTCGAGTGCATCTTCCTCCGAGCCCGCGTATGCGAAGCGGACTTGAGCCCAGCCGGTGATCCCCGGACGGACGAGTGATCGAACGCGATAGAACGGGATTGTCTGACCGAGCTGCTCCACAAAGCACGGTCGCTCGGGCCGCGGTCCGATGAGACTCATGTCCCCGATCAGGACGTTCCAGAGCTGCGGAAGCTCGTCGAGGCGGGTGGGCCGAAGGACTCTACCGATTCGTGTCCGACGGGTATCGCCGGTGGAGGCCCAACGTGGCCCGCCCGCCTCAGCGTCGGCGCGCATGGTGCGGAACTTGTGGATGGTGAAACAGCGACCGCGATAGCCTTCACGCTCCTGTCGGTAGATCACCGGACCGGGGCTATCGAGCCGGACAGCCAATGCCACCAGCGCTAGGATCGGCGCGACAAGGATCAGCGCTACCCCGGCCACAAGAGCGTCGACTGAGCGCCTCACGAAGTCGTACGTTCGCCCGCCGCCGGGCCGTCGCGGCAGCACGGCGAACCAGTGTGGGCGGAGATATCGAACGGGGATCCGGCCACTCACTTCCTCAAAGATGTCCGAGAGATGGCGCACGAGCACACCAGACTCGTACGGGGCGATCAGGTCGTCCATCGTCGCCGGATCGTCACCGGCAGACGCGACCACGACCTCGTCGATCTGCTGGTCGCGGACGATCTGGCCGAGATCCGCGCGCGTTCCCAAGACCGCGAAACCATCCGTCCCCACGTCGCGGTCTTTCGTCACGAGACCGGCGACCTCGTACTCGATCTCGATCGTCCTGAGGAGGTCGCTCGCGGCGCACCATGATGCGGGCGTCCCGACGACGGCGATCCGGCGCCGTCCGCTCGCACTCGCGATGAGCTTGATGTACGCGACCCGGCCCGCGCAGATCGCTGTCAGGGCCACCAAGAGCCAGACCGCGGGACCGGCAAGGCTTCCACCCAGCGGCGGGATCAGCCCCGGGATCACGAAATGGGCGGCGAAGTACACAACGCTCGTCGCGGCCAGCGCGCGGACCGCAGACTCGACGGTCTCCGATGCACGAGCCGAAACGCGAGGCTCGTAGCAATCGAAGACCGCCGCGCTGACGGTCCAGATGGCGACAAGAACCGCGAACGAGATCGGACCGTTCGACAGGGGGCTCGATCCGCCTATCTCGAGGAGTGCCGCCGCCGACAACGACACGCCGATCGCGACGGCATCGCTCAGGAACAGCACGACCCTGCGCTCGGAGCTCGAGACCCTCCGACGCTTGGCTGCTTCGGGGAGCGCCGAGGAATGCGGAGTGAAGACCCCTAGTCCCATCGAGCCGGACGCTACAGACGACCTCACCCCGCTGCGTCAGTAGAACCCCGTAGAAGCCGTCGGGAAAACGTTGTGGAGGTTCATCAGTTTCGTGACGAGTCTGCATCGAGAGGACCGATTGGGACCCTAGGTAAACACCGCATTGACAGTGCAGAGCCCTTGGTCTGTCCTTCGCAACGCATAACAGTGGACGTGGCGAGATGCGCATAGTTGTGGCCGACGGTAATCGAGCGACACGGTACGGGGTCAGCGCGGCCCTGAGAGACGAGCCGGATATGGCGATCGTCGGCGAGGCCGAGGATGGATACGCGGCCATCCGGCTGGCCCAGGACCTTCGGCCCGACGTTCTCGTGGTCGATCTTTCGCTGGCGCGTATTCGTGGCCTTGACGTGATCCGCGAGCTCGCGGCCGCCCTTCCCCAGATCCGAATCCTCGTATTCAGCAACGAGACGCGCCTGCGGGCCGACGCGTTCCGCGAGGGGGCAGCCGCGTTCGTGACCAAAGACTCGCGCGAGGAAAAGCTCCTGAGCGAGATCCGCCGCGTTACCGCACCGACACATAGCAGCGCGTCCATCGTTGGGAGAGCGATGCAGCCCTAGTTAGTAGAACTTCGTTTACGTAGCGCGATGGATCGTGCCAATGGCACGGACGGTGCTCGCCTGGGCGCCGACCAGGAGAAGTCTCAAGAGACCTGGTACACGGCATGGGGGGACGCGGGTGGCTAGCTCATCGCCTCGGGGAACCATCCTTCTCGTCGACGACGATCCCGACATTCGCCTGCTGCTCAAGACGGTGCTTTGCAACGCTGGATTCGCCACGAACGAAGCCGTATCTGGCGAGGCGGCCGTCGAGACGATGCGGAGGGAGCAGCCTCTGCTCGTCGTCCTCGACGTTCGACTCCCGGGTGTTTCGGGCTACGAAGTCTGCCGATGGCTTCGCGAGCGCTTCCGCGACATCGTTCCGATCATCTTCATGTCAGCCGAGCGGAAGGAGTCGTTCGATCGCGCCGCCGGTCTGATGCTCGGTGCCGACGATTACATGATGAAACCGTTCTCCATCGACGAACTGGTCGCACGAATCCGCGGGCTCCTGCGGAGGACGGTGCCGTCGCCACGCCTGCTCGCGGAGAGTCTGACCGCGCGCGAGCTCGAGGTGCTTCGCCTTCTTGCGGGTGGCCTGACGCAGGCGGACATCGCGAACCAGTTGCTCATCAGCGGAAAGACTGTGGGTACACACATCGAGCACATCCTCATGAAGCTTGACGTGCCGAGCCGCGCCCAAGCGGTGGCGGTCGCCTATCGCGAGAATCTGGTCGAGCCGACGGTCGCGATGCCGACCATCACGCTGACGACCGCCAGTCGCCCCTCGAGCTTCGGGCCCAGCCTGCTCCCGGCCGCGACCCTACGTATGGCCAGCGTCGCAAAGGCCGCGCGCTGAGCCGGCGGGACGGTCCGCTGACCCTCGGCTAGCCTCAGGGACGAGTCTTCGCGGTGGTCGACGGTTCTCGGCCGCTCTCCGGCGCGTCCAGTTCGATGAGCTGCTCCCGATAGGCGAGCGCGACCGCTTGCGTGCGGCTCTGTACCCCGAGCTTCATGAGAATGTGCTCGATGTGCGTACCCACCGTCTTCGCGCTGATCGAAAGGTGGCCGGAGATCTCCTTCTGACCGAGCCCGCCGGCG
>Ga0066659_10000045_pt1 | contig 26716 bp, 23 predicted proteins | sample GraSoiAngelo_108_FD_75176 | JGI IMG/M metagenome (GOLD analysis project Ga0066659, IMG submission 75176) | Grasslands soil microbial communities from the Angelo Coastal Reserve, California, USA - 14_0903_09_40cm | ecosystem: Environmental > Terrestrial > Soil > Grasslands | place: USA... | reverse complement strand
GTCGTGGCGATTGCCATTCTAGCCATTCTATCGGTCTGCGGCTTTGCACTATGGGAAGGCGTTCAGGTGGCCCTGCGTGCCACATCAGGCCACTCCTAAGACAGCGGCGCATGCAGATGTCGATACGATCTGCAACCACGGACTGGTCGACGAATCCTTTTTCCCAACATGGTTCAGCAGGCTTTTGTTCCAAAAGCCTGAGGTACGTTCCGTGTCATGCGCCACGCAGACATCCGCAACACGATAAACGTATGCGACCCGAACATGGACGAAAGCAAACGCCAGCAGCACTACAAGCTCGTTTGCCTAGTTTGCGGGAACAATTCTTGGATACATGATTTGATGTTGCGTCTGGCGACTGGCCGGGGCAAGATCGAACCGTGGAGGCCACCTTACAGTTACAGTCAGCTTCATACTGAAGATGGGAAACGTGCCGCCCAACTGAATTCGCCTCAAAGGTTGGCGCTGGCCCCGTCGCTGGCACTTCGCTGCAATCCAGAAACTTCACTCCCCAGGGGAAGTTGCGAAGGTGAGACCCCCGAGCGGTGAAACTTGAGTGAGCGGCAGTTATTCACATTTGCGATTCGAATTTGCTTGGCGCTTGGCTTGGTTTTCTGCATCTGCCGAGTGGGAAGAAGAGGGGTCGCTGATTGGTATTTCCGCCAAGAGTCGCCAACCTCGGTTCAATCCGCCATACAATGGGAACGCGATAATCCGCAGTATTATGACGCGTTGGGCACCTTCACGCACTTCTATGGGTCCACGAAAAACTTAGATGCCAGCGTTCCGTTTTACGAGAGTGCAACGCGCTTGAGCCCCTGTGACGCTCACTTTTGGAGTGATCTTGGCTCAGCCTACGATTGGGCCGGGCGAACCAATGACGCATTGAGCGCATTCAAGCGGGCGCTCCGGCTCTTCCCTAACTCGCCGGAGATCAACTGGAGATTCGCCAATTTTGCATTTCGGACTCGCAGGATCCCAGAAGCACTAGACGCGCTGCAGGTTGTGCTCGTAGGAAACAGCGCCGCGCACCGCGACGTGTTCCGGCTTGCCGCCAGCGCGACGCGGGACAATCGCGCGATTCTGCAGATGCTTCCTCCCCAGGCGTCCGTATTCTTTGACTATCTCAACTTCGAAATGGAAGCGGGTAACGTGACGGCTGCCGAACAAGTTTGGCTCCGGCTGCTCCAGCTGAAATTGCCGTTTGACCTCCGGCAGGCCTTCCCCTATCTTGACGCACTCATCCAACACCACGAGCCCGACCGCCTGGTCGCAGCGTGGTCCACACTGGCCGAGCGCTTCCCGGCGCAAATTGGCCCACTTGTAAACAATTCAAATTTGGTGAGAAACGGGAGTTTCGAACACGATATTCTTGACGGGGGGTTCGATTGGCGCATTGTCCCTGTCGATGGAGCTGTGGTGAGCATGGATCTCCAGGATGCTTTCGAGGGTGCGCGCGCGCTTCGCATCGAATTCGATGGGAAGCGCAACCTCGACTATGGACACGTATTGGAGTACGTGGCCGTCCTGCCGAACACCCAGTACCGGTTTTCCGGCGCTTTACGGGTGAAAGGGATTTCCACGGACAGCGGACCAAGGTTCCAGGTGTTCGATGCCTTCGATATGGGGAAGCTGTTCCTATCGACCGAAAACACCGTGGGTACGTCCGGCTGGTCCTCCCAACACCTTGAATTTAAAACCAAGGCCGACACGCACTTACTGATCGTGAGAGTCGCGCGGCCCCCGAGCGAGAAACTTGACAACCTGATCGGCGGCACTGTCTGGATCGACCGAGTCAGTCTTACCCCAGAAAACTAGCCGCACCTCCTGGGACGACTCTTCACGGTTCGAGGCACGGTATTTCGGGTCAATGCAGGGTTTTACCGGATTGAAGATAGTGTTGCATAAACCTATGATTTGAGTGAATGTTGGAAGGGTTCTTGCAGGATTCCCGGTCCATGATTGCAGGGCATGCTGGGCACATCACATAGCGCGCGAAAGAAAGCTCTCGGAGCCACCGAACGCCGTGCGCGGGCACGCACGCCTGTTACCCCACCGATCTACGCGGACCTGGGGAAGGTGAACGGCGGTCTCGTCTACAACATGAGTGAGGACGGATTGGCCCTCTCTGCCGCAATGATTATGGGTGGGGATGAGCTTCTAAGCATGCGGATTCTATTGCCGGACTCCGGTGGCTGGATGAAAGCAACCGGACAGATAACCTGGAAAAGTGAATCAGGAAAAACGGCGGGGATAAGATTCGTCGGATTGCCGGCAGAGACGCGCCAGCGAATCACTGACTGGCTTGCCGTCGAAAGCTCGCCAGGCGAACCTCCGTTTGGAGCAGAGAGAGACCCGAAACCACAACAACGCCCGGCGGGCAGTGTGCTGGCAGGAACGTCAGTGTTCTCGCCGCCGGATGCCGTGGAGTCCAGCACCGTTGCGGAACAAAGCATCCCTGTGCCGTACCTGCCGGAAGATTTTTCCGTGCTCATCAACCAACCGCCGGGAATTGTTGCGGAATTTCTCGCGCAATCCACTTGGGTCGGATCAGACAACCTGGCTGGCGAAGACAGTTCAGCCCAGCCTAGCGAACGCCGCGTTCATCCCCGGCAGCTGAACAGGCCCATCAGTTACATCGACTTGGGCCGGGACATCGGAGGCTGGCTGCTTAACATCAGCGAAGGCGGCCTTGCTGTTGCCACCGCTGTTACCTTGACCGAGAAGGACCTTCCATCCATACGGATTAAATTCAGGGGGTCGAGGGATCAGATCGAAGTAAGCGGGCAGATTGCGTGGATCAGTAAATCAAAACGAGAGGCCGGGATTCGATTCGTCAATGCGACAGAATCGGCGCGCCGGATAATCGCCAGGCGGATTTCCCGCCAGGAGTTGCTGCGTGAACTTCAGGCGCAAAACGTCGCGGCTCCGGACAGCCTCGCAATTCATCCGGAAATACCCGAGATTCCCAAACTGAAAATCCTTGCGCCTGTAGGTCCACCCTCAGGCAGGGTAGTTCAACAACACTGGCAGGGCTCCGTTCCTCCGCCTCTTGTTGTGACCGGCAGGAATGCTGAGAAGGAAATAGCGACATTCGTTGCGTCGGATGTTTGGCCCCCAAAGACATCAGAGAGAAACGAATCCAAGCACAAATCGACACCTGTATTTAATCCGCTGAGTACAGAAGGAGGAGCTGAGAGTCGGAGGAGAGTTGCGGTGACCGTCATACTTTCCGGTGTGGCGGCGGTAGCCATAGGATGGGTTGCAACGCCGCCAGCCGCCCGGAAAGAATTGATTGCCTTCATCGGGCAGAGTACGGAAGGCCCGAACCAGCTGGCGGAGCTGAATAAACCGATTCGAGCGCCTAAGACTACAGATGCTCCCGCGCTCCTATCGGAGACTAGCGGGCCACAACCGGATGGGTTCGACCGGGTGCCCGCTGACCGTCCCCCGAATGGTTCCGCAGAGCAATTGGAAGCCGAACTTCCGCAGGTGGGCAACATAGACGGCGGTGCCGCCAGGCCCACTGTTAATAGTGCTGTTCGCCGCGCTCAGAACTCCTTGCCGGAGAATCAGCCTGCAAGGCCTCCGGAGCGCACTGTTGTCGCTGTGCTGAATCCAGCCGTGGAGAATACTCTAAGCCAGGTCGTGGAAAATTCGCTTGCTCGACCAACTGAAAGCACCGCCACGCCGGCAACGAGCCCAGCGGCGGAGAATGCTCGAAGCCAAGTGGTGGGAAGTTTGCCTGCTCAACCAACCGAAAGCGCCGCCATGCCAGCCACGAGCCCGGCCGCGCGCGTCCCGAGTGGAACGGCGACTGAGGTGAAAGAGAGTCCCCCGCCTCCTTTGAAGCCACCAACTGCTTCCGTGGCTCCGACGTGGTCGGTGGCGGTCAGCACTGATCCTTACCCATCGATCCGAGTCCCCTCAGACATCAGTTCACAGAAACCATCGAGTGAAAGAAGTTTGCAGATCGGCCGCGCCATCTCGCTTGTCGAACCAGTTTATCCTGAGGACGCGAAGAGCCAAGGCATCGAGGGCACCGTAAAGTTACACGTTGTTGTCGGCGGCGATGGGTCCGTGCAGAACGTCGAGCTAACCAGCGGGCCAGCTTTGCTTGCGAAGGCAGCCACCAGTGCGATTCGCGAATGGCATTACGCAAAAACCTTGCTCGGTGGGCAACCAGTGGAAACGGAGCAAGATGTCATAGTCAAGTTTCGGATGGCGGGTCCGTCAAACCCTAAGAATTAAAGCGAAGAGCCTTCCGAGGGCGCAGGATACCCAAAGAGGCCATCTCATCGGTGTGCCGTGGCGATCCCTTAAGATATTGAAACGGGGCTTGAGGCAGCGCCCCACGGTTTTACAAATAGCCAGCAGGCTCGGGCCGCGATCTTAAGGTGCAGAGGGGCTAATGGATTGCTTTCCGCCGTCGTGGCTTTGAGCCGCCACAATTCCGGCTGCCCCGGCAGCTGCCAGCCCGAGAAATCCCCATCCCCCATAGCTACCCCTAGGCTTTCGGGCTCCAGAAGATGACCTCCCGGAAAGCAATTTCTCGGTGGTAGCGGCTTGTTGTATTACTGGGAACAATTGTCCGTTCGGTGCCGCGGTCACGGACTGACCAACTTGGAGAAACAGGCCCGATGTCCCCTTCAGGGTTAAGACGCCTATGGCCCCGTCCGAACAAGTGACCAGGAAAGAACCATCGGCAGCACGGTCAATTGATGCCAATGCCGTACGCTGTTTGAAGGAAGGAACCAGCACATCATTTCCAATCCGAAGTGTAAATCCATTTGGTCCGCTAACGGAATTCATCACCACCGCTCCTGCCTCCAACTCAGCCGTATATTCGTATTTCCCGGAGAAGAGGACTTGACTGCGCGGAGAGAGTTTGAGCGAGCCCTTTCCGCTCATGTTAAAGGTCGCGGAGCCGGTTTCCCCGGTACGCACTCTGTCGCCCGAAAAAATCGTGATTTCGGCGGGCGCCGGGGAGTCATTCACATAGACCTCCCCAATGCTTGTGAGGGAACCCAGAGTCTCTCTCTCTTGCTCCTGGGGCAGTGCCCGGGCACGGGTCACTGCGAGAAGGAGTAGGAGGAGCGCGACAAGAAGCCGAAGAAGACCAGTATAGATTGCGGGACCCCGCATCTGTTTTCCGGCGGAAAGTGGTGTGATAGTCAAAATCACCGGTATCTATCTGCCTGACCGAAGAAAGGTCGCGGAGGGCTGACAAAGATTTTTTAGCATCTAAGTCTTCCATTGTCGATAGGGGGGTTACCTCCGCTGGGAGCCCGTGGAAACCCTAGGGAAAGACTAAGGGATCTACCCCTAAAGGGGGTTCGTTGCTACAAGGGTTGCCGGAGAAGGGCAGCTCAAACTCGCCTCCTAAGGTTTTCACCTTGGCCACGATTAGAGTCTAGACCCTATCGACTGATTCTTGTTCACTCTCTACGCTTGGCCTGCTTTGATGTGCAGCTGAAAGTGCTGGCTCATGCAGTATTTTGAGCACTTGAGTCCGCTGGAAATACTCAAGAGCTCGGGGTGGTCGATTTGATGCCCGGTGAACCTCTCGATCTTCGGACCCAAGCCTTTAGCCGCTGCAATTTATCGGCAGGACATGTGGTTCGCCGGCGGAGAGTTGCGCTCACGAGTTCGGTGGCACGTATGTCTTCTCTGCAGTCCCTGGCAAGAATCTGGGGCTCTCTCTTGCCCGGGATTGACCACTATGGACGATTCGAAACGGCCGTTGGCCGGGGCGACAGCATCGTGCGCGCGCGCCCTATGCTCATCACGGGTCTGCTCGTGAAGAGGATCATGGATCTTTTATTGTCCGCCATCGGTGTCTTGCTCCTCTGGCCCTTCTTGCTCGCGATTGCCTTGGCCGTCAAGCTGGAGTCCGCTGGCCCGGTCATTTATGGCTCTCTCCGTGCAGGAAAAAAGGGACAAAAATTTGTTTGCTATAAATTCCGGACCATGGTCGATGGGGCGGACGAGCTGAAAAATTCCTTGCGCCGCTTCAATGAGCGCCAAGACCCTTTCTTCAAAATTGCTGATGATCCTCGCGTCACCCGGCTCGGCCGTTTTCTTCGCAAGTACAGCCTCGACGAACTGCCTCAATTGTGGAATGTGCTGAGGGGGGATATGAGCTTGGTTGGTCCGCGCCCCCATCCCATGGACGATTACGCGCGATACCGACCCAAGGATCACAGACGACTGGACGTAAAGCCGGGAATAACGGGGCTTTGGCAGGTCATCGCACGCAGGAATCCTTCCTTTGAAACATGTATGGCACTGGATCTTGAATACTTGAAGCACCGGAGCTTGTTGCTGGATTTAGAGATTTTGATGCGTACGGTTCCCGCAGTGCTGTCGGGAGAGGGGTCGTAAAGCGAAGTTTGTGAGGTGCGGTTTGATTTCTTGCGGGAGTCTACCGAAGCGCAAGATTCCTTTGTCTACCGTCGCTGGGAATTGCATGAGTAGGAATGGGGTGCTCGCTCTAGGAGCCGGTCACGTGACCCATTCAGTTGAGGCCGCTGACCGCCCCGTCTCTCCGCTACTCATCCGCAGGCAAACTCAGGGGCGCATAGTCAATTTCTGGCTGGTCCTCATTGTGATCGTCGGAGCCGCGATTGCTGTTGCGGACGGGCTGACACGGACTCCAATTCTGGACCAGCAAGAAAGTTGGAACGGGCCGTTGGAATATCAGCCGCATCTGGCCGCCCTTCTGTTTGCGACAGGGACCTTCCCCTTGATGATCGGCTATGTGCGCAAGGCAAGGGTTTCGCTGAACGTGGGACTGTTCTTGTGGTTTGTGTTTTGCACTGTGGCGTATACAAAGGATTTTTCATACCTTCGCTGGCCTGGGGCACCCTTATTCGTGACGGATGTAGTCCTCCTTGTCCTGCTTGCTTCAATTTTTTCCCTCCCGCGACCTCACTATCGGCGCACGCCAATGGCGGTGAATCTCCTGCTGCTGTTACTTCTGGGGGCCGGTGTTCTGGCCGGGGCGCGTGGTTTCTGGGGACGTCGGGACACAATGTTGGTGCTCCGTGATTCGGCCCTGGTGGTGTATCCCCTATATCTATTCGTTGGATATCACTTGTTTCGGAGTTGGATCTCGATTAAAAGGCTGGCTGTTTGGTTTCTCCTCGGAGCGGCCTTGGCCTCGCTGAACGCAATCGCTTGGTTCGTCGTCGCCCCAGGAGAAAGGCGCTTCATATACTACGGAATTTACATTTTGATTGCTCTGGCCGGCACAGTGGTGGCGATGGCAAGCCGACTGCTTCGGAAACGAGCTGGATGGATTTTCGCGGGTACGCTGTGCCTGGGTCTGATGCTGGCAAACGCGCGAAGTCTTTTCGTGTCTCTTGCGGTTTTGCTTTTCATGGGGCTGTTTGGTAGCCGAGTGATTCGAACGAAGATTCGTGCAGCACACCTAGTAGCAACCGCGGTCACAGTCACCATGCTCCTGGGCACAATGGCGTTCGTTTTTCTTCACACCGAGGCGGGCCGCGATTTTGCCGAGCGAGCAACTGAAGATCTGGCTTCTGGGGTTCTCAATTCTGGTGAGGACGCAAATTGGCAATTTCGAGTTTCTGCTTGGAAGGAGGCCTGGAGACGGTTCGAGGAATATCCTATGGCTGGCGAAGGATTTGGGATTCCCTTTACCTTTGAACCGTCGCCTCTTGATAACGATCCGCGGCCGCACAACACATTTTTGACCGTGCTATATAAAATGGGGCTTTCCGGTCTTCTTCCCTTGCTTGCTCTGCTCCTCTATTTCTTCTTGACCGCTTTACGCGCCGTTCATTGCCATTCGCAGAAGCGTTGCGTCGTTTTCTTGCAGATTGCCATCTTGGCCCAAGTTGCACTTTGTATCTATGGGTCGGCCAATTTACTGCTCGAAAGCCCATTCTTAGCGTCCCTCTTCTGGGTGGGGAGCGGCGTCGGTTTGCGAATGAGCAAAATGCTTGACCTGGAACGCTCGCTGAGGGAGTACTCGTATGGTTGCTGACGAAAATATATCGGGCGAAGGCCCTCAATCCGCTGGAGAGACTCCCGGCTTCAGCATGTCCGAGCTTGGAGAGAACCGTTTCGACAACAACTGTGCTCAGCTCAGGGGCGGGGCAATTGTCGAGCCTGCTCTAGAACAACTTTGTGAACTCTCAATACCGAACGGGACCACCCAAGAGGTTCTTCTGAAGCGATATCACACGCTGACGCGGCGTGCTGACGGAGTGGATCCACGGACTCGCAAAGTAATGTTCAAGTCTTTCGCGCGCATTTTGGGGCCATGGCTCCCAAGAAAGAAGAGTTCATCCATCCTCGACATTGGCTGCGGCGAGGGGGTGTTCCTGGCTTTCTTGAGTGAGCTTGGATACGGGAACTTGTCGGGTTTCGATCTCTCCCCCGAAAACGTGCAAATTTGTCATCGCAGAGGCCTGGCATTCGTACAACAACACGATGCATTGAGACTCGACGAGTTCCAGAGGACGACTGAATACGATATGGTTTATTGTTTCGACCTGCTTGAGCACCTGCCCAAAGAGCGAGCTGTTCGTTTTCTGCACAACGTCTATCTGAGAATAGCCAAGGGCGGATGCGCGGTTTTTCAAACGCCCAACATGGGAAGCATCCTGGCGCTATTCCACCGCTACCATGATCTAACGCATGAGTACGGCGTGACAGAAAGCTCGGCTGTCACTCTGTTGATGACGGCCGGCTTCCGGGAAGACTGCATCGAAGTTCGACCCTCGTGGAATGCCACGACCTGGCTTGGGTACTTAAGAGAACTCTATCTGCGGGGGCTCCACATTCTGGTTTGGTTGGCAGAGGGAAGCTCCAGGCCGCGCATTCCAACAAAGAATCTCTTGATTAGGGTAACCAAGTGACCGTGCTCTTCTGCGCGTTAGGCATTTACTCGAGTGTTGGAGGGATACAGCGTTTCAACGAACGAGTAGTGAAGTGTCTTGGGGAGCTGGGCGACACATTCATCACGAGCGCCTCGGTTTTGGTGCTTTGGGACAACAGCCAAGACCAGCAGAAAGTAGCTCCTGGCGTGCGTTTCCTGCCCTGTGGGCGTCGCAAGTTGCGCATGTTGCTCCGTTTTGCTTGGACGATTCTCAGGCAGAAACCCGATGTCATCCTCTACGGTCACACTCTTCTGACTCCTCTCGCCACCATCGCACATTATTTGGCGCCCCATGCTCGGCAGGTGCTGTTCGTTCATGGAGTTGAAGCTTGGGAAGAGCCCCGATTGTTCGAGCGCAAAATCGTCAGCCGATTCATACATCACATAGTGTCCGTCAGCCGGTTCACGGCACTCAGGATGCTGCAGGCTTATGGTCTGGATTGCAGCCGGTTCATGGTTCTCCCTAATGCCGTCGACTTAGCAGAGGAGGAGCCTGGGAAGCCTCTCGGAAAGACCCGGCTTGAAGGAAAAGATCGTTTATTGACTGTTTCACGTTTAGAAGACAAATACAAAGGCCATCACAAAATCATTTCGTCGCTCAAAAATGTTCTACCCCTGTTTCCGGAGACCCATTACTACGTAGTGGGTCACGGGCCTTTGGCGGAAGAACTGAGGACACAGGCCGAGGCGGATGGAGTGGCCCCTAACGTCCACTTCCTAGGCTACGTGGATGATTGGACCCTGAACGCCATGTACGAGAGCTGTGACATCTTCGTGATGCCATCCAAGGGTGAAGGCTTCGGGATAGTTTTTCTCGAAGCCTGGAAGCACAGGATGCCCGTGATAGGTGGAAATCAGGACGCCAGCAGCGAGGTGATCCAACACGATGTCAGCGGTCTCCTGGTAAACCCAGACAGCACGGAAGAAATTGGCACCGCTATCCGCGCTCTACTGTCCGACCGAAACAGGAGGATTGCCCTCGGCGAAGCAGGGCACAGAAGTTTGCGCGAGAAATACACACAAGCGCATTTCAAGAAGAGACTTGGTGAGGGGCTGATGTACATAGTTGGTGTTGAAAACGGGGCAAGACAAGGGGGCTCACAAGCCGCGCCAGCCAATGGTTCAGCCGATGCAGCGATTCGTGTAAGGAGATGAGCGCGTGAAGATTGTGCTGGTTCACAACTATTATCGGCAGCCCGGGGGGGAAGATACGGTGTTCCGGGCGGAGAAAGACCTCCTACTGGCGGCCGGGCACCGAGTCGTAGAATTTGCTCGCAGCAACGACGAGATTGTGCTTGATGGGTTTCTCTCCAGAGCGAAGCTGGGGTTCGGAGCGGTGTCAGCCAATGACAGCGTCAGAAGGATCCGCAGTATCCTTCGGCAAGAAAGCCCCGATGTCGTTCATTTCCACAACACCTTTCCACTCGTTTCGCCTGGTGCGTACTACGCCTGTCGTGAGGCCAGAACGCCCGTGATTCAGACACTACACAACTACCGTTTGCTTTGCCCTTCAGCCAATCTCTATCGCGAGGGTAAGGTTTGCGAGGAGTGCGTGAGCCACAGTCTTCTGCGAGGCGTTCGTCACGGATGTTATCGCGATTCGCGCGCCGCGACTGCTGCCGTCGCCTTGACGCTGGCGTTTCATCGCCTCCAGGGTACCTGGATCGAGGTGGTGGACCGGTACATCGCACCGACGGAATTCGTGCGCAAAAAGTTTTTGCGTGCGGGGCTGCCCGCCGCAAAAGTCAGTGTGAAACCGCACTTCCTGTATCCAGATCCGGGCATGCGCACGCAAACGCGTGACTACGTGCTGTTTGTCGGGCGCCTTTCGCCCGAAAAGGGTCTGCGCACACTGCTGGAGGCCTGGAAGCTACTGCAAATCGCCATTCCATTGCGCATCGTGGGTGACGGACCACTGCGCTCCGAGCTAGAGGCAGAAAGAGACCGCGCGGGGCTTTCCCGCGTTTGCTTCGAGGGGTTGTTGCCTCGCGAGCAGGTGCACGTTGCCATGCAGCGCGCAGTCTTTCTCATATTCCCAAGTGAATGGTACGAGACCTTTGGCCTAACGATTGTCGAGGCATTTGCCTGCGGAACTCCAGTTATCGCCTCGCGATTGGGGGTCATGGCGGAAATTATCGAGAGTGGACGAACAGGTATGCACTTCACTGCGGGCAATGCTCAGGACTTGCGGGCGAAGGTAGAACGCGCATGGAATCGCCGGGCGGAAACGGTCGCGATGGGGCGCGAATGCCGCAAAGAGTATGAAACCAAGTACACGGCGGAAAGAAATTACGCAGCACTGATGTACATTTATCGGAGCGCTATACAAGAGTGCTCCTCCTCGCAAGAGAGATCTTCTAGCAGGCTGACTGCAATCCTGGACGGAAGAATCAAAGATGAAGACAACGTCGGATCCTCAACCGCGCCAAGACACGCCTCCTGAGATCTCCCCATGGAGAACACAAGACCAGATTCGAGCGACCCAAGCACCGCCGAAAGCAAGGTTATCGCCGCCAACCTCGAGTTCTATCGTCAGATCGCCGACAAATATGACCGTTACGAAACCGGCACATTCGATCCAAACGTCCAGCAGTCCATGGAAGACGACTTGGACAGAATTCAGGCGTGGCTGGTCACCCATGGACGGATGCCCAGTTGCCTCGACTGTGGCGGCGGCACGGGAAATGTCGCTTTGAAAATGTTGGAGCGGGGCTGGAAAGTAACGGTTGTGGATGTGTCCGACGAAATGTTAGGACTGTTGAAAGAAAAGGCGCGCACGAAAGGATTTTCGCCGAGGCTCATCAGCAGTTCGATAGAGCGATTCCTTACGGCCAGTACCATCACCTACAATGTCGTTGCCTTTAGCGCGGTTCTTCACCACTTGCATTCATACGAGCGCGTCGTGATGCTTGCCGCTCGTCGGGTCCGCCCCGGCGGGTTTTTCTATTCCAATTTTGATCCTGTGGTTCCGAAGCGACCGTTCTGGGCGCGGGCATTCCACTCTCTGGACACTGCTGTCGCGAAACTCACACTTGACCCCGCGGATTTCCTGCCAGGCGTCAAACGAAGACTACGAAAACTCTTTCTGCCTCGGGATCCTATGCTGGGCCGCACCCTGGCGAGTCCGGGCGATCTAGCGGAATATCATGCCCTTTCCGGCCTCGACGACACCCGAATCCTGCATCTTCTCAGGATGACCGGGTTTGCGATTGTGGAGCACCAGAGATATGCGACCGGAAGGACTAGCGCTGTTCGATTATTGAACGAACGACTGCGACTCTTAGAAAGCTTCAAGATCATTGCCCGGCGCAGTTCTGAAGAAGTGTAACGTGCGGAGGGCCGAGTTGTACCGAGAGTTACGTACTGGTCTGCTGTCGAGAGAAGACAGCGCTTTTCCGAGCCCCTAGGGCTTACTTCTCAGCTTGTGAGGTGAACTGTGCAAGTCCTGAGCGGTTTCAGAGATCAATTCCTGCGCTGGCTAAGGCCCGTCCACCGGAAATTGCGCCGGCAAAAGGTGGATCTGTTCTTGCGTCTAGTGGGAGACGCATCCGCGGAGGACACGCTACTGGATGTAGGTGGTGGGACGGGAATTGATGGGGAATTCCTCGCCCTGTATTTAAGTTTTTCGCGGGTTGTTGCCGTCAACTTAGACACACGACACTTTCAAATCCCGACGAGCATTTGTGTTAAGACGGTTGAGGCGGATGGACGTAATCTGCCCTTCAAGTCAAAATCGTTTGACTGGGTCTTCTCCAATGCAGTGATCGAACATGTGGGTAGCTGGGCAAGACAGAAAGAATTTGCCAACGAAATCCGCCGCGTCGCGACAAAAGGTTACTTCGTGGCGACGCCCAACAAACATTTCCCGATAGAACCCCACACCCTGTTGCCTTTTTATCAGTTTTTGACTCCGAAGCTGCAGCGCCGCATTGTGTGCCTGTCGCCCGGTTACATGCGAGAACCGCTGGAGATTAATCTGCTCTCGCCGCCTGATCTCTGCTGTTTGTTTCCGGAAGCTCGCATTCTGAAGATGGGACTTCGGGTGTTTCCAAACAGCCTGGCGGCAATGTACAGAGTGCATGAGGATTGCACGACCGAATCGTACCAATGGCAAACGGCTCGGGGAGCAACTGGCCTCCTTGATGAAGAGGCGTGATGCTAGTTAGAAGAGGGCAATTTGAAAACACGTCGGGAATAAGCCCGATCAAGCTTGGAGGTCCCGTATCCTACGGCTCGTATGCTGTCAGCAAGCGCATGGGGAAAATGGATCAGATCTTGAATTTCAATGGCAAGCGGGTCCTCGACCTTGGGTGCGGCAATGGGTGTTACACGGAAGAAATTGCGCGGCGAGCGGATTACGTTTGCGGGATTGATCTTCATATGCCGCATTTGCAGGCGTTTCGGGAAGCCATCCCGCGCGTGCAAGGGAGCGGTGAAGATCTGCCATTTGCCTCGGAGAGTTTTGATGTAGTCACCATGATTGAAGTTCTCGAGCATACGGACTGCGACACGAAAGTGCTGGCAGAGTGTTTTCGCGTATTAAAACCGGGAGGGCTGTTGGCCCTTTTTGTTCCGAACAAGTTCTATCCATTTGAGAGCCATCCCTGCCGGCTGGGAACTTTTTCGCTTGGTCGAAATGTCCCCCTGGTTTCGTGGCTACCCGAGTCGTTTCGCCGGCACATCTGCTACGCACGAATCTATACGCGCCGCGGTCTCTTCGCCATAGCTCGGAAAGTCGGATTTCAAATTCAAGAGTCCGGATTTATTTTTCCTCCGCTCGACTCATTTCCGCTGCCTTTTAAGAACACTTACCGGAGGATCGTCGCGCGCCTAGAGAGTACTCCGCTCGGCAATTTGGGGGTCTCCATTTACGCAGTTTTGGCAAAACCAGCGCACTCCGCCAAAACAGTGGCGAGGGGACCGAACAACCGGCAATTTGAAAGTGCGACGTTCGACGTACTGGGAGTTCGAACGCACGCGGTGCAAATCGGGCAAGTCGTCGAGCACATGAACGGATGGATCCGCGAGCGTGATGGGTGTCATTCCATCGCAGCTACCAGCATGCACGGTGTCGTGGAAGCGCAACATGATCCCTCCTTTAAGGAAATTCTCAACGCCACGGACCTGGTCGTGCCCGATGGCATGCCGCTAGTGTGGTTGGGGCGGCGCCAAGGTCACTTCCTGCGCAGGCGCGTCTACGGACCAGATTTGCTCTTGGCGTTTTGTAAGGAAAGCTCCGAGGAGGGCTACCGACACTTTTTCTACGGGGGGGAGCCGGGTGTTGCCGACCACCTGGCCGCTTCACTTAAGGCTCGGTTCCCGGGGCTGAACGTGGTTGGGACTTGCTCGCCACCTTATCGACCGCTGAATGCAACGGAAGATGAAGAAATAGTGGAGATGATACGCAGTGCTGCCCCGGATGTGCTCTGGGTGGGACTGGGAGCGCCAAAACAGGAGCGCTGGATGCACAACCACAAGGCACAGTTGCGCGTCCCTGTGCTGGTTTGCGTAGGCGCGGCCTTTGATATGCTTTCGGGGAGACGGAAACAGGCACCACCTTGGATGCGCGAACACGGCCTCGAATGGTTCTTTCGGCTTCTGCAAGAGCCACGCCGCTTGTGGAGACGCTACTTGGTTTACGGCTCGCAGTTCATCATTTACTTGCTTCTGGACAGCTTGCGGCTGAAGAATTTCGAAGCTGACGGTAGCCGCCTGCCAAAGCGAACACCTGGCCGCCAAACACCTGTCTAACCCTTTGCTTCCGGATAGTTCGGCTCATTCAATCTCAGGTCTTCACCTGCATTCCAATTCAAGGGTGCACCTAATCGACTTTCGCTGCTTTGGTTCGTAGTCTGGATTCGTCCAGTCTGCGTTCAAAAGCCGGAGTCAGAGCTATTCAAGTGAAAAGAACTGGGTCCAAAGGGTTGGCTCTCGGGATCTTTGCAATCACCATAAGATTATGGTGTTTCCCGCAGGATGTGCTGTCGGCCAAGACAATCGATTCTATCCAAGGCAACCAAGAAGTTCTCTCCACTCCACAAGCGGCAAGTCAGAACCAGAATGCGCCTCAGCCAAACTTGGAAACTGCCGAGGATTGGAATCGCCGTCTGAAGGAGCTACTGGATTCCAACTCATCGGCACCGGCCGTAAGCACCGGGGAATACCGAATCGGTCCCCAAGACGTACTCAACATCAATATTTTCGAAGCCCAGGAACTGAATCGCGAAGTCCGCGTTTCAGCAGGCGGTGACATTTCGCTCCCCTTGCTCGGGTCAGTTCGAGCGGCAGGAATGACTCCCAGGGAGTTAGAATGTGTCCTCCAGGAACTCCTTCACCGCACCTATATGAAGGATCCGCACGTCAGCGTGTTTGTACGCGAGATGCAAAGCCATCCGGTTTCAGTGATGGGGGCGGTGAGGCGGCCAGGGGTCTTCCAGATCCGTGGAAGCAAGACGCTGCTCGAGGTTCTCTCCCTCGCCGAAGGCTTGGCCGACGATGCCGGAGAAACGGCCATCATTCTGCGAGGTGCGGCTTTGTCTGCGGAACCAGAGCCAGCCGCAAATCATTCCTCCGCAACAGATCAACCTACCTCCGGCGCGCAAAACACTGGCGAGCCCAAAACCTTAGCCTCGGGCCTCAACGGCGATCGACCCACATCCGAAAATGCCGTGCAGGTCAACTTGAAAGACCTTCTCGAGTCCGCTGATTCTCGCAGCAATCCCCTGGTTCATCCCGGCGACATCGTCAAGGTTACCCGCGCCGGGGTTGTTTACGTGATTGGCGAGGTTCGAAAACCAGGCGGATTCGCTCTGAAATCAAATGAAAAGATTTCTGTCCTGCAGGCGCTGGCCTTGAGCGAGGGCCTCACTCGTACGGCTGCGAAGGCCGAAGCGCGAATCATCCGCACCGACCAACAGAGTGGTGAACGGAAGGAGACGCCTCTTGACTTGGGAAAGATCCTGGCGGGGAAAGCTGCAGATCCGCTGCTCGACCCGAAAGACATAATTTTCGTGCCGAACAGTGCTGCGAAGACCACGTTCGGCCGAGGAGCGGAAGTGGCCGCGCAAACGCTCGCCGGGCTGCTGATTTTCCATTGGTAAGAACATGGACGACCGCGATCAAGTCGAGCTCTATGGCCGCCGTCACCAGCTCGAGCGGCGCGGGCCGGACGCTCTCAACACCCGGATCGTAGAGCTGCCTGATTCCTACGAGATTCTGGAATCTGGCGAGGCACTCGACCTCCGCAGCTATGGCCGCATCCTTCGCAAGCGCCTGCCGTCAATCCTCGTCGTCTTCTTCATCTTGTTTACAGTGATCCTCATCGCGACGCTCAAGCAGAGGCCGGTCTACCGGGCACAGGCATTGCTGGAGATTCAGAAAGAGAATCCGGACATCCCGACCATCAAAGAACTCTATGAGCTCGATGCCGTGTCCGACGCGTACCTGAGAACGCAATACAGCATACTTGCCAGTGAAAGCCTGGCGCGTCGCGCAATTGACCAGCTCCACCTGGAAACCCTCCGCGAATTCAACACCCGCAAGTGGTGGCAACTCTGGCCAGAGACGAGAAAGCCTTCCACGACGCAAACTTTTGCAGTTGGTCCAGTACCGCAAGTCCGCGATCGGGAGCTTTCCGAGCGAGTCCTCGAGCGATTTCTGGATCGGCTGACCATCGATCCCGTCAACCGCAGCCGTCTTGTGGCAGTTCGATTTGACTCGCACGACCCAGAGCTTGCCGCGCGCGTCGTCAACACCCTTGCCGCGGACTATGTCGACCAAAGCCTGGAAGCACGATGGCAGGCAACACAAAAGGCTGCGGAGTGGCTTTCGCAGCAGCTGGTAGGCGTGAAAGCAAAACTGGAGAAATCGGAAGATGCGCTTCAAAGTTACGCGCGACGCAACGGCCTAGTCTTCCTTGAAACAGATAAAGGCGCCAGCCAGAACGTCGCGAACGAGCGGCTGCGACAACTGCAGGAGCAGCTCACCAAAGCTCAATCCGAGCGATACGAAAAGGAAGCTCTTTACCGGTTGGTCCAAACGGGGGAGTCCGGAGCTTTGCCTGGAGTGTTCGAAAATAAGCTGATTCAGGACTTGAGCGAGCGCCTGGCGGAACTCAAGCGCGAGCATGCTCAGTTGTCAACCACGTTTAATCCGGATTATCCCCGGGTGAAGGAAATTCAGAGCCAAATTGATGAAATCGCGGCCTCGCTTCGGGAGGAGCGCCAGCGTGCCGCCGACAGGATGGTCAACGATTATTCCGCTGCGGTGCGCCGCGAGAACCTGGTTCAGCAGGCGCTGGACGACCAACAAAAGCAGGTAAACCTGATCGCCGAGAAATCAGTCCAGTACAACATTCTGAAGCGCGAAGTGGACACAAACAAACAGCTCTACGAAGGCCTGCTGCTGCAGCTGAAAGAAGCCGGCGTCTCCGCGAGCCTGAAGGCTAGCAACATCCGCCTCGTGGATTCGGCCCAACCGCCGGCGAAACCCGTTAAGCCGAAAATCCTCCTGAATCTGGCTGTGGCTATGTTTCTCGGACTAGGACTTGGTATCGGCACCGCGCTCTTCCAGGAGCGCATGGACAACACGCTCAAGGGCGATGACGACGTCGAGCGGCTGTTTGGCCTTCCTTCTCTGGCCCTGATTCCAGTTGTGCCTCCGTCAGATAGCGACCAGCATGGCATCCACAGGTTCCTCCCACGGGATAAAGCGTTCGAGTTCAAAGGAAATGTAGCTGGCAAAAACTCGCACTCTTACTGGCACCGCATTGATCGCGACGAAACGCAACACGCCTCTCTCGTCGAAGCGTTCCGGAATCTCCGTACCTCGGTTCTGCTTTCGACTCCGGACCGGCCTCCGAGTTCGCTTCTGGTTACGAGCACGCAGCCTGCCGAGGGCAAGACCACTGTCGCGTGCAACCTGGCGATTTCGCTGGCACAGCTCGGCCATAGAGTCTTGCTTTTGGACGCGGATTTGCGTTATCCCTCGCTACACAAATTGTTCGGAACCAGTGGAAGCCTGGGATTGGTCAGCTACCTTACCGGCCAGCAGGATTGGCGCGCCGTGGTGCGTCCCTCCGGATCGCGTGGCCTTGATCTCTTGGTTTGTGGCCCCGTGCCCCCGAACCCGTCGGAGATGCTTTCTTCCCAGAGCATGAGTGCGCTGATCCGATCCGCGAGCGCGGAGTACGGCTTTATAATCCTCGATTCTTCGCCTATGCTTGCCCTGGCAGACAGCCGCATCCTCGCTCCGCTTGTAAATGGAGTGCTCCTAGTGGTAAAGAGCGGGACGACGCCTCGCGAGCAATTTATGCACGCGCAGTCCGGAATCCGCAGCGTGGGTGGAAACTTGATCGGCGTAGTGCTAAATAACGTGGACATCTGCACTAACGGCTATTACAACTATGGCCCGTATGGTCTCAATCCTGACTGTCCTTCGCACGAAACTGTGGTCACAGCGAATTTCCAGATGCCGCCCCAACAAAAAGCGAGTGACTGAACCATCGCGAGCCTTCTATGGTTCGATTGCTTGAAGTTGGCCTCATCGGTGCCGTGTGTGTGGCAGTTCTGGCCTTCGGTGGTACGGCGCCTTCGTTTTTCGCAGTAGCGCAAGTCATCATCCTGGGACTGGGGGTCCTCTTCGTTCTCTCAGGCCGGTTTTCGCGAGTTACCTCCGCCCACATTCCCATCGCCAGCCCTCTTCTCCTGCTCGCCTTGGTTCTGCTACAAGTCTGTCCGCTTCCCGTTTCCCTGGCTCCCCTGTTCGGGAGAGTGCCCGACGATCTAGTTGGCGAGTCTCATTTCACTGTCAGCATGGCGCAGTACCAAACGGTGTCGCACCTCTTGCTCTTGGTCAGTTACTTGACGGCTTACTTCCTGACCTTGGCCCTGTGCCGGGACCGCAATGCGAAGAGGCGGCTCGTCTTTGCCATTGTGTCGTTCGGCGTTTTCGAAGCTCTCTACGGGCTGATCCAATATCTCACCGGATGGCAGCAGATTTTCGCCTACGTCAAAAAATACTATTTGGAAGAGGCCACCGGCACATACATCAACCGCAACCATTTCGCTGGTTTTTTGGAAATGGTCTTGCCGTTTGCTGTGGCTCTTACTTTGCGCCGGACGAGGATTCTGTTTCAGAACCCTTCAAGCAGAACAGCCACACTCGGCAAAATTGCTTCCAGGACGGAGTTCCTTTCTCTCGTGTTCTGGCTTTTTCTTGCCACCCTTCTCTTCGTCGCCCTAGTCCTTTCGCGTTCGCGGATGGGAATTATTTCTGTCTTGGTTTCACTCATTGCCATTCTGGCACTTGATGGAACTGCGTCCATGCGGGCGCGAACAAGGGCGGCAGTCGCCGCATTGCTTTTTCTTGGTGTCCTCGGGCTGGTCGTGTGGATCGGCAGTGATCCGGTGATGAGCCGTTTTGAAACTCTCGGACAAGAATACAATTTCAGCGGTCAGAATCGCATTTCGATTTGGCGCGATACGCTCGGGCTGATTCGCCATCATCCTCTTCTCGGAACCGGGTTGGGTTCCTTTTCGACAGTTTATCCTTCCGTTCAAACCGTTTTCCTCACTCTCCTCGTCGAGCACGCCCACTGCGATTACTTGGAGGTCGCTAGCGAGCTTGGCTTGCCTGGCGCTATTTTGGTGTTTGGTTCGATCTTCTGGGTGCTCGCCCAAACCGCCTGTCAATACAAGAAAACGGAAGAAAGCTTCGACAAAGTCGTTTCTCTGGGGTGCATCGGGGGTATTGCGGCAATTCTGGTGCACAGTTTGGCCGACTTCAATCTGTATATCCCCGCCAATGCGCTGGTGTTCACTATGATCCTGGCACTGGCCTGGTCTAACGCGCATCCAGGGGAAACCAGTGTGGGAAACGCTGGAAAGGTATTGGAAGCCGCTACGCGAGAAGCAGGAAGGCGCGAGGCGGAGAGCCGAAACGTTGCATCTGGCGCCGGCTCAGTCCAATGGCGGACGGCGGGGACGCAAGAGGGATTTCCCAGGATTTCCCGGATGCCGAACGCCTGGTGAAGCGGCTGGTGGCCCGGGAATTGATTCTGAGCTTTGTGCCCGATGCCGAGTAACGTCTATGGCGGACAGTTACGCGCAGGAAATACCAGTTAAGGTGCGATCGGGTGCGGCTGCAGAACCAAGTGGAGTCACTCTTGGAAGAGGCACCTATCAAGTTATCCAGCCTCGTCTCCGATCTGTTCGGCTCAGTGCCCGGCGGATGCTGAAGGCGCTCGCCGAAGGAGATACCGGCCCAGTCGCTCTGGCCGCTTTGGCGGATGAGCGCTTACGCGCCACGCCGGAACAGTTGTGCGACGCGCTCGATGCCCGTACGGAGTTCCATGCTGTGTACCGGCGGCTGCTGAAGATGGCGTTGGGGGCGTTGCGATTGATGCCGGACGGGTGCCGATTGATCGACGATCGACGAACAGATCGGCGAACTGGACAAGGAGATGGCCAGTCTGCTCAGCGCGCACCAAGATGCCGTTCAGCGGCCGGCGGGCAGGCGTAACCTACAAGCACAAGCGCAGTGATTTTCGGATTTTCGACCCTGGGTTCCTTTAGCAAAATTCATGCAGGCTGGCCGAAAGGACGCGATTATTGCCGCCGTACACGTACTTATTCAGCGTCTTCGCCGGATTTATCAACCGCTTCGCCGTCAAGTTTATTGGGTCCGGAGGCACCCAACGGTCCATCATGGAGCCGACCGTTCGGAACCGGAAATGATCGAGCTGGGATTCGGAATCGCATTCTTTGCCGGTGAATTTGCGGGCTGACATCAGATCATCTACGGGCAGAAGCGCCGCACGTAGACACAAGTCAAGTTGACTTCCGGCGGAAGCATAATCCGATCAGTGTCCCTATCGCTCCGTACAAAATGAAATTGCCACCGAATTCGACAGCTGCGAAGATGATTTTGTGTGAGAATTCAGACGGGTCTGCAAGGCCAATGATTGAGAAGGGCCACAATACAAGAAGAATCCGCTGGCTCACAAGGCGGTACGGAGCCATAAAGCCGAGTGCAAGGGCGACGAGGATTCCCATGCATCCGGAGACCAGGAACCAATTCTTAAGTAGTGCCCGACCGGTTGCCATACTGGAATTCTCCTTACTGTGGCTGTTGAGGGTAGATATCGTTTAGCGCGTGCATTAGGTCGTCAGGTATCGGTGCCCGAGGGCCGGAGTTAATTCCTGCATCGCCAAGCATCATTTGTGCCCATAATCAGCTCGCCGCTCCCATATAGGCGCGGCGCACGTGGTGGTCGCAGCGTAGTTTTTCGCTTCGTCCCTCCAACGCGATGCGGCCGGACTCCATGACATAGCAATAATCGGAGAATTGCAGCGCGTAGTTGGCATTTTGCGCGGCCAGAAGGATGGTCACGCCACGCGCGGCGATCACACGCACATAGTGGAAAATCTCATCCACAAGCATTGGCGCCAGCCCGAGCGAAGGCTCGTCGAGCATCAGGAGAAGCGGTTCCGCCATCAGCCCGCGCCCGATGGCGCACATTTGTTGCTCTCCGCCAGACAGGGTTCCGGCGTATTGTTTCCTCCTCTCCCCGAGCCGTGGAAACATCTCATAAATGTTTTTTAGATTCTTTTTGGCCTTCCCCCTTAGCCTGCGGGGAAACGCTCCCAGCAAGAGGTTTTCCTCCACGGTCATCCGCGGCCACAATTGCCGCTGTTCGGGAATCAGGCTGAGTCGCATTCCGACCCGCAAGTCCGGTGGCTTCGTGGTGATGTCTTCCCCCCGAAAGATAATTTCCCCTCTTCGCGCGGGCAACGTGCCAGCGATGACATTCATCGTCGTTGTCTTCCCCGCGCCATTCGATCCAATCAGGCTGGTAACCGTGCCCGCTTGGACTTGTAGGTTGAGTCCCCAGACCACCTGCACGGCATCGTAGGCCGCATCCAGTGCTTCCACTCGCAAAAGCGCTTCTGCCATTGGCTCGATCCGCTCTCAATCTGCTGCAGTCTTGCCTAGATAGGCCTCAATTACGGCCGGATCATTCTGGATTTTCAGGGGCGGTCCTTCCGTCAACTTCTCTCCGAAATTCAAAACCACCACCTGGTCGCAGGTGGACATGATCGCCCGCATATTGTGCTCCACGTAGAGAATCGTGGTGCCTCGCCCGCGAATGCGCCGCAGCAAATCGAGCACCTCGTTCATCTCTGTTTCCGTGAGCCCGCTGCAAACCTCATCACAGAGTAGAAGTTTTGGCTTTGCCGCCAGGGTGCGCGCCAGTTCGAGCCGCTTTTGATCTCCGACGCAGAGCGATGCCGCTGGCCTGTCCGCCACGCGCCCCAGTCCCACCCCTTCCAAAATCTCGGCAACCTCACCCCAGGTGCTCCCGCTCGCCGGTCCGCGGCCGAAGTGCAGCCCTATTTCCACGTTTTGCCGCGTGGTCATCGAGCGAAACGGCCGCGTGATCTGATGCGTGCGTGCCACACCGGCGCGAACGGCCTGGAACGATTTCCAGCGTGTGACATCCTTTCCCGAATAGGTGATGGTGCCAGAACTAGGAGAAACCGAGCCCGCGATGATGCTGAAAAGCGTGGTCTTTCCTGCTCCGTTGGGCCCGATCAATCCACAAATCTGGCCTTCTTCCACTTCGAAGCTGACGTCCTTTAACGCCGCCAGCCCGGCGAAGTACTTGGTCAGGCGCTCAACCGACAGAAGCGGTGGCACTCTTCCTCCATATTCTCTCAATAAACCCGCGCAGTCTGCCCAGCCATCCTGTTACGCCCCGCGGCTCAAAGAGAATGATCACGATCAGAAGCGCGCCGTACAAAAGAAGATGGAACTGCGGAAACGCCGCGACCAGTTCCTCCTGCACCAATCCATAAACAAAACCGCCGATCACCGGCCCAGCCACGGTGCCCGCCCCGCCGATGATGGGCATCAGCAGAATGGCCACGCTGGTGTGGAACCCAAACACTCCCTGCGGGTGGATGTACGCCGCATAGCGGGTGTACACACCTCCGGCGATGCCTGTCAGTGTGGCGGCCAGCAGATGCACCATCAGCTTGGCCTTTAGCGGGTTTACGCCGATGTCCGCCGCAGCCTCTTCGTCCTCGCGGACGGCCTGCAGCGAGAGCCCAAACTTTGACTCATGGATCCACGCGGAAATCACTACTGCCACGGCGAAGAATCCTAGCGCGGTGTAGTAATGTTCGAGTGGCCGGAAGCGGCCATGTTCGGCGATGCGGTAGCCGCTGGCGCCGCCCGTGAACGAGAGATTCGTCATCACCACGCGCACTGCCTCGCTCACCCCGATGGTCGCAATCGCAAAATACGGCCCCCGCAGACGAAACGTCGGCAGGCCGATGAATATCGACGCGAGCGCGGCCACCAACCCGGAAATTGTGAACGCTGCGAGAGGATGCAGTCCGCCGTTGATCCCCATTGCCGCCGCATAGGCCCCCAGTCCGTAAAACACGGCGAAACCAAACGATACTTGCCCGGTAACCCCCCCAAGTAGATTCCATGCTACGCTCGCGATGATCCAGACCAGCGCGGTGAACAATAACCGCGTGAGGTTCGAGCTGATTCCGAACCACGGCAGAATCCCTAAAACTATGAGAAGCGTTCCCCACCCGGCAACTCGGTAATTCAGAAAGCGACCCATTTGCGTGCTCGCAGCCCTCATGCCCAGCGATGTTTCTTCGCAAAGATTCCGGCGATCCCGCCAGGAAGCAAAACCAGGGCCAGCACCAGAAGTGAGAAGGCAATCGCCGGCTGGTATCCTGCCGGCAACACGAGAATACTGAACGTTTCCACAAGTGCTAGCACCAGCGCCCCAGCAGCCGCGCCCCAGAAAGACTCAAGTCCTCCCAATACAATGATCACGAACGAGCGCAGTAAAAACCCGTGCCCGAAGTCCGGACTGAACGAATACAGCTGCGCAAGCAGTCCCCCGGCCGCCCCCGCAAATCCGATGCCCACTCCGAAAGTCAGCCGCGCCATTTTCTCCACCGGAATTCCCGCCAGGCGCCCCGCATAGCGGTTTTGCATCAGCGCCCGCACCGCCCGCCCGTACCACGTCTTGCGCAGCACGAACTCGAGTAATCCGAGCGAGCACACCGCCGGTATGAAAACTATCACCCGAACGGTGGGGATCGTGATGGGTCCCAGATGCATCGAGGACAAGGTCCGCGACGTAAGAATGGATCGGTCGCTGCTTCCCCAAATGAGGTAGCCGATGTTCTGCAGCACCAGCCACAGGCCGAACATTAGGAGCAAGGAAGCCAGCGTCGGCTGGTCGGATACGGGTATTCGTTTCACCAGCGTCCAGTGGACCAGCATGCCGGCCAGCAAAAATACGGGAAACGCCAGAACCGACCCGACCAGCGGATCGATATTCAACCGCTCATGAAGTTCCAGGACATAGTAAGCGCCCAGCATCAGAAATCCGGCGTGTGCCAGGTTGACGATTTTCATCACCCCGTAGATGATCGTCATGCCCACCGACATCGCCGCATAGATGCCCGCAAGCAACAGGGCTGACACCAGTAGATTGACGAAATCGGCTGCATCCATGAGGGACTATTTTTGGGCCGCTGGTGGCACGACGGCCTCTCCGTTAGCGGCGTCCTTGGGGTACACCAGATCCACTCTCCCGCCGGGCTTGTTCTGCACGATCACGAATGGCGTGTCCACCTGGCCCCCCTTGCCGAACCGCAGCACCTGCCCGGGCAGGAGCGACTCTCGGAGGTCGAGTTTTCGCAGCTCGTCCCGGATCGTCGCCTTCTTTAGCGCGCCTCCCTTTTCAATCGCGGCGGCCAGTCCCCGCACCGCCTCATAAGCCGTGGCCGCATACCAGGAATCGGGCTCTCTGCCGGTGAACCCTTTGTAATCGTCCACAAACTTCTTCACCTGCGGGTAGGGCAGGTTCTTCGACCACCAGATCCCTGCAAAAATATAGTCTGTTGCATCACCCAGCGCTTTCCGCGCGTCGGTCTCCGGCCCACGCGCCCCGTAACTGATCATCGTGTGGTGCAGGCCCGCCTGCACGTACTGCCGGTGCATCGTGATGTAGTCCTGTAGGTGCGCATCCGCCAGAAAAATGTCCGCGTGCGCGTTTTTCACCTTTTGCAGCAGCCCGGAAAAATCCGGCGATCCCAGATCAAACGATTCACTGAAGACCACCGTGAAATATCCGCCGCGCTCCTGAATCCATTTCTTGATTCCATTGCCGTAGTCCACGCCGTGGTCGGTGTTCTCCAGCGCCAGCGCCACCTTCAGTCCCTTGCGAAGCTTCCCCGTGTCCACCAGCGTCCCCAGAAATTCTGCGGTCGTGTACCCCAGCAAATCCACTGGGCTGAGCGTCCCAAAGATCCATTGGTATCCCCGGTTGAAAATGCTCGTCGCCGCAGCTCCAGTAGTAATCCACGGAGTTTGGTAACGGTCCGGCATCACCGACTCCGCCTCGCCCAGTGCCGTGGAGTAGCCTCCCAGCACCGCCACCACGTCGTCCGAGCTCATCGCGCGTTCGGCGAGTCCAGCGGACTTTGCCTGGTCCGATCCATCGTCATAAAACACCTCTCGCAGCTGCAGTTTCTGGTTCAGTTCGCGAACGAATATTCCACCCTTTTCATTAATCTGCTTGATCGCCAGCTCGATCCCTTCTTTCTGGAACTGACCCGGCTTGGCCTCACGTCCGGTCAGCGGCAACACCACGCCTACGGGAATATCTTTGGCAGCCACCGCCGCAGGATTGCTCGTTGCGTTCGGTGCACCGAACCCTGCAAGCAGCAATCCCACCAATGCCAATGCCGATAACCACTTCATTTTCATTTCATCTCCGGTCTTGATCCCGCCCATCGTCCCCCGACCGATCCACTCTTGCGGCTTCTGAATAGACGGAATCTTGCACAAAGCCTTCGCTTTGTCGAGTTCTTGTTTCAAATTGGAAGAGCCTACTGGCGACGTACCCGGCCAGCGCAACTAAAGTGTGAGCGCGAAGAAGTGGAAGTAGATGGCCTGGGGAGGCGAGCGGACTTCTCAGTCCTGCGCCGACCCAGTCGAGAACCTCGTAGGTCGAGCACGCCCCCGCTTGCCCGGCATTTGCAAATGCGAGCAGCATGGCATTGAACAGCCACGTGGGGCGCCAAATTTCGCCCTCCGGCAACGGCATTTATTTCCCCTAGCAGCTCCGGCAAAGAATAGGAGCAAGGAGTAATGAAAGCCCGATATTTTTTCTGCAAGATTGAGCGGGAACTCCAAAAAGCCTGCTTCTCTCACTCCCCGTTTTGCAAAGTCATTTCTTGACAACCAAAGACAAGGCGTATATGAACGGGGCGTTTTAGGGCCTTTCACGTCTGAACACCTGACCGGCATTGCAATGCTGAGTCACAGGGGGTATTCGAGATGAGAAGGAAATCGGTGGTGGTGTGTTTGCTTGTAACCCTTGCCTTGTGCGATCGCAGCTGGGCGCAGAGGCCGGCTGACGGCAAATCCGTTGTCAACCCGCTCGTTCGCGTCTTGCAGGCAAAGGGAATCTTGACCGCGGAGGAAGTAGCGCAGATCAGCCAAGCGTCGTCTGCCAACGACGCGGACCAGCGGCTGGCCAAGCTACTCCTGATGAAGGGCGTAATCTCACAAGCCGATTACGACCAGGCTGTGGGCACGCCGGGCATGATAAACGCTTCCAATGCGGGAACGAGCAGTCCGACTGCAATCGCTGCTGTTTACCGCGTGCCCATCAGCAATGGCGTGGGTGGCGCTTCCGCCGTGCCGCCGCCCCAAGAACCGCAAGTAATCCCAGCAGTGGCTCCTCTGCGCGTCTTGCCGATTGAT
>Ga0066659_10000044_pt1 | contig 26746 bp, 27 predicted proteins | sample GraSoiAngelo_108_FD_75176 | JGI IMG/M metagenome (GOLD analysis project Ga0066659, IMG submission 75176) | Grasslands soil microbial communities from the Angelo Coastal Reserve, California, USA - 14_0903_09_40cm | ecosystem: Environmental > Terrestrial > Soil > Grasslands | place: USA... | reverse complement strand
GCGCCCTTGCCGCCACCAGCGATCGCTCCGATAGCCGCTCCGCCGGCTGCGCCACCGCCTACCATGGTCGCAGTGCGTTTGCCTTTTCCCTTGCTGGACATAGTTGGTGCGGACGTTTGAATCTCATAATCCTTCCCGTTTACGGTGACGCTCTCAAGTGTGAGCGCCAGCGTAGCACCGCCTTTGAATCGTCCCGCAGCTTTCGCATCCTTTACGACTCCCTCGGCGCGCGCACCCTTCGGGATAGCAACCTTGTCGTCGACTTCAACGGGAGACTCGACGGTCGCTGAGAACTTGTCTCCGGACTTGCTTGTTTTCGAACTTATGGTTTGATCCAGGACGACGGTGATAACGGTCTCAGCGGGAACGACCAGCGGTCTTGGTTCGATGGCTTTTTTCACGGCGGTTTTTGCCGCTTCTGCTATGGACGGAGAAGAGCTAGCGTCCGGGCCGGCTTGCTGGTCAGCCGGCTTTTGGCACCCTGCGACCAGCATGCCCACAGATAAAGCAGACAACCAGATTGTATCGAGACGACGATTCATCAAATCCTCCACAGGCTGGACCGTATTCTTCAAACATACTCTCATCCATTGTGAAGTCAATTTGCCTTGGTCACATTGGTCAAATGCTCGAATTTTGTTCCCGGGAACAAGATCGGCGTTATGTTCCGGATGGTGTTCAGACGTTCAGGACTGTTTGAATTTATAGTGGTTTACGGCCACTGAATCCAAGTTCGTTACGATTCTCCTGGCCCGCGGCACCTAACTGATGAATCCCTTTCACCGCATTGGGGAGCTACAGAAACGAAGGCTTGACATGGGGCGCGCTGTCACTCCTTGCTGATGCTGGTATCTCGCTCCGCCACTCGCGGACGACAGATCGTCGTACAGAACAGCAACCACGGTAGTATTCCACCAGATGTTGTGATTGCTGCGATTCGCGACGTCGTAACAGAGGTCCGTAGAGAAGGGGCCAGGCATTAGCCAACTCCTCTCCGCTACCGACTGGATGGCTACCGACTGATGCCGTACTGCTGCTGACCTGACGGATGCGGTCGCACAATAGAACGAAAAGCCGGAATCTTCGGGTGCTCTTGTGTTTTCAATAACTTCCGTAGAATCAATAGAGGTGGTCTGTCAAAGAAGTCAGTTTTGCGAGCTTCGGCAGGTTTTGTGTCACACTTATGGCACAGTTTTCGCAAGGGCGATATGATTTGTGAAGAGGATTGCAATGACGACCGAGCGAATCGACATTGACCCGACGATTATGATGGGGAAACCAGTGATTCGAGGGACGCGAATCACCGTCGAGCTGATCCTACGTAAACTCGCCGAGGGCACAAGCGAGGGTGATCTTCTGGAAGATTACCCGTACATCGCAACGGAAGACGTCCGGGCAGCAGTACCCTATGGTGCGGCAAGCGTCGCGCACGAGGAAGTGGCGTTGCTTCCAAACGAGCCACTCGCGAGCAAACCCTAGCGCATGAACTTCTTGGCCGACGAAAGCTGTGCCAGGCCTGTAATCCAGGCGTTGTGCGAAGCGGGTCACGACGTGGTTGCCATCGCCGAAATTGCGAGGGGTGCGACTGATGACCAAGTGCTGGAGCAGAGGTGCTCATCACAGAGGACCGCGATTTCGGCGAATTGGTTTACGCACGCGGTCGTTTATCAGCCGGGGTAATCCTGGTAAGGTTCCCAGCCGAGCTCGCCGTGCTAAGTCTGCGACAGTAATTGAGGCGGTGTCCAGGTTAGGTTCGCGGCTGCGAGATGCCTTTACCGTAGTGGAGCCCGGACGAGTGCGCATAAGCAACAGACCGTGACCTTCGGTTCTGCAAAGTATTAAAAATAGCGGGCGAGCCATATAAGCCGGATTCCGGGATTCCAACTTTTACCCGCCCTAGAGCGGTGGTGCTCTTTGCGCAAACACGCGCTCACATTGTCTTGACACTCCTTGGCACTCCATCCAAACTGAATCTCCCCCTTCTCGCAAATCTAAGTGTTTCGTGTGAGCCGATGCGCATTCTTGTCGCCGAAGATGACGCGCCGCTTGCAGAATTTCTGCACCAGCGGCTGGAACAAGAGCAATTCGCGGTAGAACTGGTTTCCAATGGGGCGGAGGCTGAACGGCTGGCCTCCGAGCAGCCCTATGATCTCGTGATCCTGGATCTCAATTTGCCAGGAGCCGGCGGGCTGGATGTCCTTCGCGGGATTCGCTCCAAATGGCCGGATTTGCCGGTGGTCATGGTGACGGACGCGAGCATAGTTGAGGAACGCGTCCGTTGGCTCGATGCCGGTGCGGACGACTATGTCGCCAAGCCTTTTGCCTTTGTCGAACTTGCCGCGCGCATTCGCGCTGTTCTGCGCAGAAGGAACCGGCCCGCGCGCGCGATTCTGCGGATTGAAGACCTGGAGGTCGACCGCGTCAGCCACACGGTGCGGCGTGGAATTCACAACATCGAACTCAGCCCAAAGGAATTCGCTTTGCTTGAATTCCTGATGCGCCACGAAGGCCGACCGGTTTCACGTGCGGCCATTGTCGAGCAGGTCTGGAAACTCAATTTTGACGCCATAACGAATGTCGTGGACGTGTACATCAATTATCTTCGCCGCAAGGTGGATTTCGGATACAACCGGGCTCTGATTCGAACCATTCGGGGTGTCGGCTACCAGATTGGCGGAAACGGACGGCGCGCTCAATCGCCGGACTGAAATCCGCATTCAATTTCCATTCCGGGAAATTATTTTCGAGCGCGGCCTCGCGCCGAGTTTGCTATCCTACGCCGCGTGAAACCTCTTTTCCTGATTGATACCGACACCGCTTCCGATGACGCCGTGGCCTTGATCATGGCACTGCGCTCTCCTCAAGTACTCGTGCTGGCCATTACCACGGTTGCGGGGAACGTAGCCGTTCAGCAGTCCACGCGCAATGCGCTCTTCACCGCGGAACTCTGCAGCTCGGACGTCCCCGTCTTCATGGGCGCGGAAAAACCGCTGAATCGCGCGCACCAGAGCGCGCACTGGTTTCATGGCCAGGATGGTCTGGGAGACCATGATTACCCGGCTCCCCGCAGGGCACCGGAAAAACAGCATGCCGCCGAAGCCATCGTTCGAACGATCGAATCCAACCCGGGCCTGGTATTGGTGACCTTGGGACCTCTTACGAATGTGGCTTTGGCTTTGCAGCGGAAAGCAGACATCGCCGCCAAGGTCGGCCGCTGCGTGGTGATGGGCGGTGCACCGTGTTGCGAGGGGAACGTGACTCCGGCCGCCGAGTACAACATTTGGTGCGATCCTGAAGCTGCGCGAATCGTGCTGCACAGTGGACTTCCGGTGGAGCTGGTGGGTTGGCACCTCTGCCGAGGTGAAGCCGCATTGAACCCAGAGGACATCAAGTATGTGCTGAGCCTTGGCACGCCGCAGGCGCGCTTCGCCATTGAATGCAACAGCCGTGCTCAACAAGCCTATTTCGAGCAGACCGGTGAACGTGGAATTTCCTTGCCGGACCCTGTGGCGATGTCCATCGCGCTGGACCCGGCGATTGTCACCCAGCAAACCGAGAATTATGTGGACGTGGAAACCTCCAGCGAATTGACTTTGGGAATGACCGTGGTAGATCGTCTCAACGTGGCAGGGAACGACCGCAATCGTGCGGTTTGGGCGCCGATTTTGGATCGAGGCGAGAAAGCCAAGGTCCACTGGACCATCGACAATGCGCGGTGGAAGCGCACCCTGTATTCTGCGCTGTGCTAATACGACCAAGGTCCGCCTGGCCTAAAGTATAGATATCAAGTAACTTACGTAAACAAATGGGGCTAAACCCGGTTCCCTCCGCGCAACGGGGGAGCAGCATCATCCCGCGGGTGGGCAACTTCTTTCCCATTACGGTGTTCTACCTAATGGGAGCCATAAGATGTTACGCTCCCATCGGCCGGAACATTTGCCCGAGCCTAGGCTGGCCGCCCGGCCGCAGAACCGAGGGTTGTCATGACGACATTTACCGGTAAGAGCAGGCGAGGCTTGCTGGTGGGTTTTTTGGCCGGTGTTTTGATCCTGGTGGCTTCGCAGGCGCGAGCAGATGAAGAAAAAGACCCGCCCACACGCGTCGCACGCATCAGCTACGTCGATGGTTCCGTCTCCCTGCAGCCCGGTGGACAAGGCGATTGGGGCAGCGCCGCGAAAAATCGTCCGGTGACCATCGGCGACAAAATCTGGGTTGACAAAGATTCCCGCGCTGAATTGCAAGCCGGCACAGCCGCCATCCATCTCGGCAGTATGACCGCTCTGTCGTTCCTAAATCTTGACCAGGGCATCACGCAGATGCGCCTTGCGGAAGGCAGCATCAACTTCCGCGTCAGTGAACTGCGCGAGGGCGACCTTTACGAAGTTGACGCCCCGAACCTGGCTTTCACCGTGAAGCAGGCGGGGGCGTTTCGCATTGACGTAAATGAAAACGGCGACTCTGCGCGTGTGACCGTGATTCGCGGCGAGGGGGAAGTTACCGCCGGCGGCAAGACCTATGAAGTGCATCCCGGTGAGCGCGGGGAATTCACCGGTACGGACCGCATCGACTACGTCATTCAAAAAGCTCCCGGTCCCGACGGCCTCGACAGCTGGGCCGCTGAGCGCGACCGCAAAGAAGACAACTCGGCCTCCGCGCGCTACGTATCGCGCGACATGGTTGGTTATGACGACCTCGACGACTACGGCACCTGGCGCGATGAGCCTGAATACGGACACGTTTGGTATCCCGCTGCGGTTGACCCCGGATGGGCTCCCTACAGCAATGGCTATTGGAACTGGGTTGGGCCGTGGGGCTGGACCTGGGTTGACTATTCTCCGTGGGGCTTTGCTCCATTCCACTACGGCCGTTGGGCGTTCGTCGGCGGCGCTTGGGGTTGGTGCCCGGGCCCGATTTTTGGCGCGCCCATTTATGGGCCTGCGTTTGTAGGTTTTTTTGGCGGCGGTTTCGGATTTGGAGTTGGCTGGTTTCCGCTGGGCTTTGGCGAACCGTTCTTTCCGTGGTTCCACTGCCGCCACGAGTTTATCGAGCGGATCAACATCCACAACACCTTCATTCGCAATAGGAGCGTTCTCAACGGCAGCGCTCGCAATTTCAATTTCGTACATGCTCGCAACGTGAATGCCGTGACCGTGGCGAATCGCAATGCCTTCATGAACGGCCAAGCCATCAACCGCGGGGCTACCCGCCTCACGGCAGCTTCGTTGAGAGGCGCGCAAGTGACCAACTCCGTCGGGATCAAGCCGACGCAGCGCAGCTCGCTCGGAGCGGTAAATATCAGATCGCATGTAGCCACGCCGCCGGCGGCGGTTCAGAACCGCACCGTGGTCGCGCGCACAGCGCCGGCGCAAGGTGCTTCCCAGATGCATGTTCGCACGTTCAATAGCACTGGCCGCGTTGGCAATGAGCCTGGAAACCGCGGTCTGAATCAGCGTGAGGGTGCAGCAAATTTGCCATCTCGCAACACTCCTAACACGTCCGGGATGACTGCCCGGCAACGGGAGCTGTCGCAGAGCCGGCCGCCTTCGTCGATGGCGGGCTCGAACCGGACATCGGCCGCTGCTATTGGTAACACCGCGTCGCGGCGCGCCGACAATAGCCCACGCACCTGGGAAGCGCAGGGAAATACAACCGATCGCGGCCGCGCGCCGGCAGGTTTCGGAAGCTCGAATCAGCAGGGAAACCCACGGGCGCAAACGGCCCACGAGGCTTCCGGCAACCGTCCGCCGTGGGCACGCGGCGATTCGCAGTCTGCAGCCATCGGTGGCCGAGGTTCACGGCCTTCGGCGCCAAGCTACAACGGCGACCGCCCAAGCTCTTCCAGCAACGGCCGTTCTTACACTCCGCAACGGACCTACAGCAACTCGCCGTCCTACGGGAACCGCGGATACTCGCAGCCTCGGTCGTACAACCCGCCTCCCACGCGGTCTTACTCGTCGCCGCGGACATACTCCGCCCCTAGCCGTAGCTATCCTGCTCCGTCTCGTTCCTACTCCGCACCGAGTCGCGGCAATGGTGGCGGGAGTGGGGGTGGTGGCGGCAATCGAGGCGGCGGTGGCGGTGGTGGCGGCAGTCGAGGCGGCGGTGGCGGTGGAAGCCCGCACGGCGGCGGGAGCTCCACGTCTCACGGCCGTCACTAATCTCTTTGCCAACTCAGGAGCTCGTCCGGATCTTCCCGTGCGGGTTCTTTCTGTTGGGAGGATGTTTTGACACTCTTGTTTCCACGCCGATTGAAGTTGTTAAAAATCTCCCGGTCCCGGAGTTTCGTTCTAGTCCCAGTCCTTAGTACAGATCCGACGGTTGCATACGCCCTTCAGAAATAGGTCCGCCACAACTCTTTCTATTGTCATGTGTTAGATGAAGTGACGAACCTCCTGTCAGGCGTTTCCTGTTTCGACATGCAGAAATGGCCTGACAGGTGCGCTACCCCGATGGAGTGTTAGTGTGCCAAAGGGATAGAAACCAGGTACAAGGCCACGAGAAAAATGCGGCGGAATCTAAGAGACGCCGCTCGTGATTCAGGAGAGATTTAGAAATGAGAAAACACGTGCTCAAATTGGCGACCCTTCTCAGCGTTCTGCTGGCCACGGCTCTCTTTGCGCCGCAACGCGCCGCGGCTGATGATGATGACGATCCGCCAAGCCGCGTGGCGCGACTGAGCTACGCTAGCGGCACCGTTTCGTTTAATCCGGGAGGCACCGACGATTGGGTTTCCGCGGTCGTCAACCGGCCCATTACTACCGGCGACAAGCTTTGGACCGACAACGGCGCACGCGCCGAGCTGCACATCGGCTCCGCAGCGATCCGCCTTTCCGGCAACACTGGTTTTTCGTTTTTGAATCTGGATGATCGCATGGCGCAGATCCGGCTCACCGAAGGCACCCTTAACCTGCGCGTGCGGCATCTCGAACAGGATGAATCTATCGAAGTCGATACCCCCAACCTTGCTTTCTCCATCCTCCGTCCGGGCAACTACAAGATCAACGTCAACGAAGCAGGCGATTCCACTTTCGTTGTTGTGCGCGACGGTGAAGGAGAAGTCACAGGTGGCGGCTCTGCTTATACCGTTCATCCTCGAGAAACCGGCACGTTTACCGGCACCGACCAACTTGATGCCGACATTCAGCGATTCGGCGATAACGATGACGACTTCGACCACTGGTGCCGTGACCGCGACCGCCGCGAAGATCGCTCGCAATCCTCGCGCTACGTCTCTTCCGATGTGATTGGCTACGAAGACCTCGACGACAACGGAGGCTGGCGCACGGTGCCCGAGTACGGCACCGTTTGGTTCCCCCACACCGTCATTGTCGGTTGGGCGCCTTATCGCTACGGCCACTGGGTGTGGATTTCGCCCTGGGGCTGGACTTGGGTAGATGATGCTCCCTGGGGTTTTGCGCCGTTCCATTACGGCCGCTGGGTGACGGTCGCCGGAGTTTGGGGTTGGGTGCCATGCGCGCCTCGCGCGGTCGTCGGTGTCGCCTATGTGCGTCCGGTTTACGCTCCGGCGCTTGTCGCCTGGGTTGGCGGACCACACTTCAGCGTAGGCATCGGCATCGGAGGAGGCGGTGGAGTCGGCGTGGCCTGGTTCCCACTTGGGCCGCGTGAGGTCTTCGTGCCTTCCTATCACGTAAGCCGCACTTACGTGACAAACGTGAACGTCTCCAATACGACGGTGAACAACACCGTCGTAAACAATTACTACAACAACGTGGTGGTTAACAAAAACGTTACGAACATCAAGTATGTGAACCAGACGGCGCCTAATGGGGTAACCGCCACATCGCAGCAGAATTTCACCTCGGCGCAGCCTGTCGGACGAAACATGATCAAGGTCGATCAGCGCGAAGTAGCCTCGGCGCAGGTCCGTCCGACCACTCCAACAGTAGCGCCGCAACAAAGAAGCGTACTTGGCGCTGGCGCTGCGGGTGCGGCAAGACCTCCAGCGAGGTTTCAGGAACGCCCCGTCGTGGCCAGGACGCCACCTCCGCCCGTTCCGGTATCCTTCGTAAAGCAACAGCAGGCCATTCAAGCCAACGGCGGCCTGCCGCCGGCCGTTTCCCAGATGCGTCAAGCGCAGACCGAGAACGCGCCACAGGCTCGTCCGAACATCAAGCTCGCACCGCCCGCCAATGCTGGCATGCCGCAAAACATCCAGGCCAACCGGCCCGGCTCGGTACAGAACAACCGCGTCAATCGTCCGGGGCAGCAACAAACCAACGTTCAGAATAATTCGAATAAGCCGCCAACTCCCAACAACGCTGTACAGCCTCCCCCGGGTAATCAACCGGTTAATCCGCCCGCAAACAACGGACGGAACAAGTCGTACAACGACCGCCCGTCAACCGCAAGGCCGGACGGCGGCAGCCCGAACACCGCGGTGAACGGACAGCTCGATCAGAAGCATCAGCAGCAACTGGAACAGCTCCGTCAGAGACAGGATCAGGAACGCCAGAGAATCGAGCAGAAGCAGGTCCAGGAGCAACAGAAGATTCAACAGAAGAATGCCGAAGACAGCAGAAAGCAGCAAGTCGAGCAGAAACAACAACAGCAGCTCCAACAGCTCGAACAAAAACACGGGCAGCAGCAGGAGAAACTGCAGCAAAAACAGCAGCAGGAACGACAGAAGCAGCAGGAACGTCCGAAAGACAAGCCGTCCAGCAAGCCGCCGAAGGATGACAAGCCTCCCCATTGAGGCTGGCGCGACTATTTCACGAGCATCATCCCGGGCGGGCGCTGGTTGAAAATCAGGCGCCTGCCCGTTTCGTTTCTCGCACCTCCCATTTTTCGCTGGTGAAAGGTCTTCCCGCCTCGTCTGATTTTCCGCAGGGGGTGCCACCTCTCGGTTTTTGGAGGGTGGGGGATTGATAGATGAAAGCTTTTGCCGTGTCGCGTAAGATTCCTCTTCCGGGCTCATGGCGAAACGATCTAAATCCCGCGCCCCCTCCGCTGTCGTCTCGGCTGGCGCTCAGGAGTTGCGGTTGTTTTCAATTCCAGGCATTCCGGAGATTCGCCCCGGCCATGATCTCGTCAAATGCGTGACCAGCGCCGCCCGTCGAGCCGCCATCCACTTCGCACATGGAGACATTCTCGTCGTCGCCCAGAAAATTGTTTCCAAGGCGGAAGGCGCCCTGGTTCGGCTAGCAAGCGTAAAGGCTTCGCCGGAGGCCCGCGCGCTCGCTGCGCGTCTGAAAAAGGATCCTCGCGCGGTCGAAGTGGTCTTGAGGGAGTCGCGGCGCATGGTCCGCAGCGATCATGTGCTGATAGCCGAAACCCGCCACGGTTTCGTCTGCGCCAATGCAGGCGTCGACCATTCGAACGTCCCGGGCCACGATGTTGTAACACTGCTTCCGCGAAATCCAGATCGCTCCGCAAAAAAACTCGCTGCCGCGCTGCGCAAAAGGACTGGCAAACGCGTAGCGGTAATCATCAGTGATACGTTTGGCCGACCCTGGCGCCTAGGCTTGACAAACGTGGCCATCGGGGCGTCAGGCGTTGCGGTGCTCCGCGATTTGCGGGGTACGCGAGACCGTCAGGGAAAGCCTCTTACCGCAACGATTCTCGCCGTCGCCGACGAGCTCGCCGCAGCCGCCGGTCTGCTGATGGGCAAATCGGAGGGCTCCCCGGTTGTTCTCGTTCGTGGCTATCGTTACGCGTCCGTAGACCAGCCGGCGGCCCGCATCATCCGTCCCGCTGTCGAAGACCTCTTCCGGTAATCCCATTTCTCACCGCGCGAAGCGAAGGCCCTCATCTGATCCACACCTCGGCGTAAGCGTTGGGTTGAAATCCTTCGCTGGGGTTTCCTCGAACCGTCTCCTCCTCTCCGCGTCACTGTGTTAAATTCCTTGGTACCGCTGCTTGCCTGCCCATGCACACTCCACTCCATCCCATCGCCCGCGAAGCCGCCCTTCTCTTTGCGGAACAAGCCACCTTGTCAGACCTGCTGGCCGCCGCCGCGGAAATCCGCGCCGCCGGGAAGGGAAGTGTCGTCAGCTTCTCAAAAAAAGTCTTCATCCCTCTCACCACCCTTTGCCGCGACTATTGCAACTACTGCACGTTTCGCAAGGACCCCGGCCAGCCTGGCGCTCATTTCATGAGCCCCGACGAAGTCCTGGCCCTCGCCGAACGCGGCCGTCGCGCCGGATGCCAGGAAGCTCTCTTCAGCCTCGGTGACCAGCCCGAACGGATTTTCCCCGAAGCCCGGGAATTCCTCCGCACCCAGGGTTATTCGCGCACGCTCGACTATCTCGCGGCTATGTGCGAACTCGTTCTGGAGAAAACCGGACTCCTTCCTCACGCCAATCCCGGCCTCATGGACCGCGCCGCCCTACTACGTCTGAAAGATTCGAACGCCAGCGTAGGCTTGATGCTGGAAAACGTCAGCCCGCGGCTGATGCGTGATGGCTTGCCGCACGCCAACGCCCCAGACAAGGTGCCCGCGCTGCGCCTCCGCACCATCGAAGAAGCGGGGAAACTCTCCATCGCGTTCACCACTGGAATTCTGATGGGCATCGGCGAGACCATGGAAGAGCGCATCGACTCTCTCCTCGCGATTCGGACGCTCCATGAAAAATACGGTCACATTCAGGAAGTCATCATTCAGAATTTCCGCGCCAAGCCGGAAATCCCCATGGCCGCGCATCCGGAGCCGTCTCTTGAAGATATGCTGCGCACGATCGCTCTCGCCCGCTTGATCCTCGGCCCGCAAATCAACGTCCAAGCCCCGCCGAACCTGAGCTACGACGATTTCCCCCGTTTGCTCGATGCGGGCATCAACGATTGGGGCGGGATTTCCCCGGTGACCAGGGATTTCATCAACCCGGAAGCGGCCTGGCCGCAGGTCGCGCGGCTGCGAAGCGAGACGGAGTCCCGCGGCTTCACCTTGCGCGAACGCCTAGCGCTCTATCCGGAATTCGTCCATCGCGACGAATTCCTCTCTTTGCGCGTCCGCAAGCGCGTCAGAGAAGTAGCCGGGACCGACGGATTCGCGCGTGACGCTGCCTACGCCGCCCGCATCTGATTTGTCTATGTCTTCAGCGAGAAAACTGAAAATCACCGCACTCGCCGGCGGCGTTGGCGCTTCAAAACTCCTCCTCGGTTTGTACCAAGTGATGGACCCGAGCTTGTTGACGATCATCGTCAACACCGGCGACGACATCGTCCTTCACGGCTTGAAGATTTCACCGGACCTCGACATCGTCACTTACACGCTCGCGGGAATTGTGGATACTCGAAAGGGCTGGGGATTTCGAGGTGAAACTTTTCATGCGCTCAAACGTCTGGCCCGCTATGGGCGCCCCGATTGGTTCAATCTCGGCGATCGTGACCTCGCCACGCATATCCATCGCACGGCCATGCTGGCCGAGGGAAAGACGTTGTCCCAGGCCGCGGACTCCATTCGCACCGCCCTGCACGTAAAATCGCGTATCCTCCCGATGTCCGACGAACCCGTTCCTACGATGATCGATTCGAACGAAGGGCTGCTGCATTTTCAGGAATACCTAGTGAAGCACCGCACCGAGCCAGTCGTCAGCGGTATTCGCTTTGCGGATGTGGAATCAGCGAAGCCCGCCCCGGGGGTCCTCGAAGCCATTCGCGATGCCGACCGTGTCGTCATCTGCCCCAGCAATCCCCTGATCAGCATCGGCCCGATTCTGGCAGTGTCCCAAATCCGCGACCAACTGCGAGCTCACAAAGAAAAAGTTTACGCGGTTTGCCCCATTGTGGGCGGGAAATCACTGAAGGGCCCTTCCGACAAAATGCTTGCCCAGCTAGGCCACGAGCCGACCGCCCTGGGCGTCACCAAACTGTACGCTGACTTCACCGGCGCGTTGGTAATCGATCCCGCGGACAGATCGCTGGCAGCCGCGATCGCCGCTATGGGCATGAAAGTTGTAATTCTTCCGACGGTCATGACCACGCGCACGCAAAAGCGCAAACTCGCCAGCGCTCTCCTGTCCTTTCCCCGGTAGGGCCGCAGCCGGCGCTCATGCTTGGCGCGATCCGCAAGTAACGACTCTCCATCGCGGCCACTCCAGAACTTGGTCATCACTTCGTCCGGACGCTATCTCAAAGGCAATCCCGTAAATCGAATCCCCGCACCGTGAACCTTGTAACGCATATTCAATCCAATCAGCAGCGCCGTCAGTGATTCCACAATGCGCGCATTCTCCAGTTTTCCTCCATTGAGCGGTCGCGCCCCGCGAATCTTACTGACCAACTCGAAAGCGACCTGCTTGGCTTTCTCATCGTCGCCGCACACCAGAACGTCGCAATCGACAGGTTCGTTTCCGGCAAGCGACTCCGCTCCAAGATTCTGGAACGCCGCTGCGAGACTCACGCCGGGAGGCAAAAGCTCTTTGGTCTGCTCGGCTGCCGAGCCCTGCCACACTCCAAGAACCCGCGTCGCTGCGCCGCCCACGGCCGCCGCAAGCGGCACGGTCGTATCGATTACCATGGTTCCCGGCTTCCAAACACTCTTCAATTGTTTGAGCAGTGCTGAAACGCCCGAAAAGGGAACAGTCAAAATCGCTACGTCGCAAGTTGCCGCCGCCGAAGGGTTATCCATCCCTTCGATCCGCGAATCCCCGCCAATCCGCTCGCGCAACCGCTTCGCCGTTTCCTGTGCCCGAGCCGCGTCGCGCGAACCAATCAAAACATTCTCCCCGGCCTGCGCCAGGTGGTAGGCGAGCCCGGAACCTTCGGCCCCCGTTCCGCCCAGAATTGCGATCTTTCGCGCCATTACTCTTCACCCCGTTTCAAATCCGCTGCTTCGCTTTTCCCGCACCCAGTATGGTATCTTCAAAAACTTCCAAGATGCCAAACTCCTTACTCTCGTCATTCGAATTCCGCAAAGCCCTCGGCCATTTCACAACCGGCGTGACTGTGGTTACCGTCGAGCGCGAGCCCGGGAAGATCCACGGCATGACCGCCAACTCGTTCACCTCCGTCTCACTCGACCCCATGTTGATTCTCGTTTGTGTCGACCAGCGCGCTAAGATGCTTCGACTGCTGCAGAAGGAAAAACGTTTTGGCATAAGCGTCTTAAAACAAAACCAGCAGGCCGTTTCTGAATACTTCGCAAAACGCGAACACAGCCTCGAAGCGGAACAGCGGCTGGGAATTCATATGCGGCGGACACTCGGGGGAGTTCTGGTCATCGATGGCGCGCTTCTGCAGATGAGTTGCAAAGTGATTGCCTCGCATTTGGCTGGCGACCATACGATCTTTGTCGGGGAAGTACAGGACGCGGAAATGAATGAAGGCGAGCCGCTGGTATATTTCCGCGGCGAATATCGAAAAATCGCTCGCCACTCCTAAGCCTGAGGACCAGATAATTTTCTGGGGCTCACGGGAAAACGGTCTCGAGAAAAATCCCTAGCGTTCGGAACTGCCGGAAGGCCGTGGTGATTCTGTCGAATCGCCCATCTCCTTGCGGTGGCTCTTCACTTCGCGCAGTGCATAGATCGGTTTGTTCTGCGATTCATAATACGTGCGCGCGATGATCTCGCCAAGCAATCCCATGGAGAAAAACTGCACGCCGCTAATAAACAGTGCCACGGCAAGCAGCATCAGTGGCCCGTGCTCCGCCATGATGGCCTTGTGCAGGTAAAACTTTTCGTAGGCCAGGAAGCACGCCAGTAGGGAACCCAGCCCCGCCCCGGCCACTCCCAGTAACCCGAAAAATTGCAGCGGCCGCGTCGAATAATCCAGCAAAAACTTCACGATAATCAAATCCAGGAATACACGGATGGTGCGCCCAATCCCGTAATTGGATCTTCCGCTCTTTCGCTGGAGGTTTTCGATGGGCACTTCCGCGATTCTTGCGCCCGTCGAACTTGCCAGCGCGGGGATGAACCGGTGCAGCTCGCCGTAGAGCTGAATTTCCTGAATGATCTCCCGGCGGTAGGCCTTGAACGTGGTGCCAAAATCATGCAGGTCGATTCCCGATAGCTTGGCCATCATCCAGTTGGCGATGCGGCTGGGAAGCTGTCGCATCAGCCAGTGATCTCGCCGGTGGTGACGCCAGCCACTTACCAGGTCGTAGCCCTCTTCTATTTTCTCCAGAAAGCGTGGAATCTCTTCGGGGTCGTGCTGCAGGTCGCCGTCCATGGAGATGATGACCTCGCCCCGGGCAAAATCAAAACCCGCTTTCAACGCCGGCGTCTGCCCAAAATTCCGCCGCAGCCTCACCAGGTTCACGCGCCGGTCGTGCTCATAAATTTCAGAGAGCACCTTGAACGAATCGTCCTTGCTGCCGTCATCCACAAAGACCAATTCGTAGGGTTCGCCGATCCCGTCCATTACTTCCGTCAACTTCATGTAGAGAGGTGGGATGTTTTCCTGTTCGCTGTAGAACGGAACGACGATGGAATACCGAATGGGAGAATCGCTTGCCATTCTTTTTCGCGAACTCCTTTTCTTAAGCTTCCTGGGCCACGAAGCCATAGTCTATCAGGCGAATCCCCAGTGAGGCGACAAGATTTCGGATCCCCGTGTCCGTCAGGATTTGCAGTTCGCTCTGCCGAGAATCCTGCAGCCGGGTCTCTGTCGTGCGCAACGCAGCATCAACATAGCCGGGGTGGCACATCAGCTCGGTCGTGCCGTCCGGCAGGCTCTTCACCAATTGAGCCACGCCCTCCAGGGTCAGCTCTCCGGTTTGCGCAATCCCGCAAAAATGATCGGCCGTGGAAATACCTGCGTGCTCGGCTTGCTCACGCGCATCGCGCGCCAGCAATTTCAATCCGCGCGCCTGCACGCCTTGTTTCATGACCACCGCGGTGTGCTGTCGTGAGCCGGAAGAAAGTGCTGCGCGCAGGCTGGACGCTTCCAGCGAAACTCGAATCGCGCCGATGTCATGCCGCTTCGCAAGCCGCAAGGCGATCTCAAACAGCCCCGGTAGCATATGTACATGTTTGTGCCCGTCGAGGTGCGTTGGCGCGATCCCGGCGTCGCGGACTTTCTGAATCTGCGCCTCCCATTCGGTCTCCACTTCCTCGAGCGAGAGCCCGCGCCGCGCGCGACGCAGAAGCAGGCTCTCGGGTCCGCCCGCGAACTCGCCGCCGTCATTCAGCAGACTGGTAACGCTTTCCCGGTCGGCCACCGGCGGGCCATCGCTCAAGTTCAAATGCACGCCCACCCCTAAACCGGGCGCCGACCGCGCCGCCTCCACACCCCCAGCAAACACAGCGCCGTTGGCCAGCAGCGAAGTGCTGGTCACAATCCCGTGACGAAACGCCTCGACGATTCCGCGGTTTACGCCGTCCGTCCACCCCAGGTCATCCGCATTGACGATCAGATTCTTCACCGCCTGTCCTGCTCCCGCGTGCTCACCTGTCCTTTCGGACAGCTACTCTTTCGTGTTCCCATCCGTATTCGTACCATTGACCGTTTTGACCCTCAACTTTAGCATGTCGTTATAGAGGCGAAAATGAAGGTAAAGCTGCGTGAATCCAAGCGCCTTGGTTCACGGCACCACGAGAAGCGCCGTGGCCGCCGCATGAACTCCCGGGTACCCGTGCGCCTTGAATGGGACGACGAAGCCGGGAAGCGCGTCAGTATCGAAGGGCACACGCGGGTCGTCAACCCTTACGGCTGCATGGTGGTTCTCTCGCAGTCGCTCAATCTCGAGCACCGCCTGGCCCTCAACAATCTCGCTACCGATTCCAGCAATGCCGCGATTATCGTGTGGAAAGGCAACCAGCGCCCCGACGGTTGGGAATACGGCGTTGAACTGGTCGCCCCGGAAATGGATTTCTGGGGGCTGGACCTGTGAAGCCCGCCACGAATATAAAACCTGTGCTCACTCACGCAGTGCGCCCCGCGATCGCGCGGCAGCCCACCGCAGAGGAACGACGCCGCGCCCAGCGTGTCCTCCTGCGTATGCCCGTGCTCGTCCACATCGCCAAAAGACCCGAGCCCATGAAGGGCTTTACGCATACGGTCAGCGCTACCGGCGGGATGATCATACTTCCCGAGGGTTTTGCCCAGGGCACCAAGTTCACTCTCGAAAATCCAAAGACGCAGCAGCGCGTCGAGGTGAACGTTGTCCGTTCGCCGCAGATGAATCAGGAAGGCTCACTCGTTCCTATAGAGTTCCTGACCCCCGCGCCCCAATTCTGGAATATTTTCTTCCCTCCAAACATCAACTGACGACCCGATAGTCGCTTCCTGGCATGTGAGTAGAGTTCCTTTCCGGCAGAGCCAAATCTTCAATCGTTGCGATGCTCCTCCGCGAAAAGCTCGGGGCGGGCCGTAGCGCTATGCCACGGGAGAATCCAAAACGAAATTGTTGCAGGAGAGTTCTTGGTTCCGAGCAATGACGACAAAAAAAAGAGCGGCCCGGAACATAGGGGCCGCTCGTCCTTGCTGAAAACGTTCTGAGTTAATTGATAGTGATGTTGACGGTCGGCGAGCCGTTGGACGCCGCCGGCGTCGCCATGACTGCAAACGTAGTCGCGCCGGTTGAAGTGACATTCAGCGTTCCGCTGTTTGACGCCAGGGTATACGTATCGCCCAGATAGTGTGCGCTGATCGAGTGTGTTCCCGGTGCTAAGCCAGCAGTTGTAATCGTGGTCGTCCCGTTTGAGACAGTCACGGCAGAGCCCAGCATGCTCGATCCATCAAGAAGCTGCACCTGCCCATTGGCCCCCACGGACGCCGTGACGTTGATGGTGAACTTGAAGCCAGTCGGATCGTTGGACGCTAACTTGGCACTATTCACGGTTATCTTCGTGGCCGTGGCTACGGGCCCGCCTCCACCACCACCACCGCCGCCGTACCCTCCGCAACCCAGCGTGAAGCTCAGCACGCACACAAGGCCGAGCCCCAGCGCGGCGCGATAACGCTTGCGCCCGGGCAGGACGAGCACGAGCATCGCGGCAAGGCCGGCGCCTGCGCTCAACGTCCACCAGCCCTTGACTCCGCCGGGAGGAATCGTCCCGGACGCATAGAGTGTGCGCTCTGCCGGTGGGGCCGAAGCCGTCAGCGTCGTCGATGGCGCTGCCACGGCTACGGCCAGCTGGCCGGTCACCGCCGCTGCACCCGTCACGTTGATGGCCAAGGGACTCGGTGAGCACGTGACACCAGCGGGCAATCCAGCTGCGGGACAAGTCACATTCACGTTGCCTAAGAACCCGCCGCTCGGCGTCACCGTGATGGTAGACATAACGCTGGCTCCCGCCGTACCCGTCACTGCGCTCCCGCCCAAGGTAAAAGTGCCGGTATTGGCATTCACCGTGAAGTTGACGCTATTGGAAGTGCCGCCCCCCGGAGCTGGGTTCGTCACCGTCACCGCCGGTGTCCCGGCGGTAGCAATGTCCGCTGCCAGGACAGAGGCCGTCAGTTGAGTCGCGCTGACGAAGACGGTCGTCTTCACGGCTCCGGCAAAGTTCACCGTCGAGGCATTCACAAAGTTCGTGCCATTCACTGTCAGCGTGAACGCTGCTCCTCCTGCCGTTGCGCTGCTCGGTGCAAGCGCGGTGATCGTCGGTACCGGATTATTGGCAGCAGTGATCGTAAAAGCTACTGCAGGCGAGCTACTCGCATTAAAGCTCGCATCCCCACTGTAGTTCGCGACGATGGAATGAGTTCCCACCCCAAACGTGGAAATCCCTGGACAGTAAACGCTTCATTAGCCGAATTTACGGGCACGTTGCTGGCTACTGTTGAGGGCGTTCCATTAAACGTGTCCACGAAAGTTACCGTACCAGTCGGCGAGAGTGGACTGTTGTTCGCCACGACCGTTGGGCTGATGCTGGACCGCAGGAATAGGGTTTGCGGTGCCGGCCCGCTGGTGAACGTTGCAAATCCAGCGCCCAGCGCAACGAGCACGCTGCCGGTTGTGGTGCTGCCCGCTTTCGTAACGGTCACTGTCACCGGGGCCGAAACACTCGGCGCAAATGTTCCGTCTCCCGAATACCGGGCCGTGACTTGATAGCTCGTGCCATTGTTCCCAGTCAGTTGGGTGGTCGTGCCGTTGACGACGGACCCGTTAGCATTGAGAGTGAAGCCGTCAACGCCATCTCCCGTCGAAGCGTTCGAGACCAAAGCAATGTCGCCCGTCGGCTTTGCCGTGCCGGCACTCGGCGTAACGGTAACGTTCACCGTTATGCTCTGTCCGGCGGTAATTCCAGTCAGAGGAGACAAGGTCAAGCTCGTCGTGGTCGGTGTAAAGGCCGTGAGTGCGGTGTTCCAGTTATTTACCAGGTTGTTCGCATTTACTGAGCCGAGTCCTGTTGCCAAATCATAACCCGCCGTCGTGCCATAGCCGCTGAGGACGCCGATGGTGTCGGTCCCCACAGTTACGTTGCAGTTCAGGCTGCCCTTCGTGCAGGGCACGGCAATCGTGCCCGTGGTGACGTCATTGAATGTGCAAGTTGCTGCGGGGAGTGGACTCGCCATGGAATTGCAGGCCGTCGCCGCCGCATATTGCGTCTGCGCCAGCTTATAAAGCGCGAAATTTGCGTTACCCTGCCGACCGTTTTTCTGATTCACCAACGCCATGATGCCCGCAAAGCTCGGCGTGGAGGCAGATGTACCGCCAAGACCAAGGAAATGGAAAACCTGGCCTTTCGCACAGGAAGGCGAAGAAACGGTGTCCGCTTGGCAAACCACGTAGAAACTCTTATTGAATCCGCTGCTGGCAAAGAAAGACACGTCGGGAAGGTCTCTTGCCCCATCGGCGGGCATGCCGTTGGTGGCGCTGATAAACGACTGATACGCTGGTTTTGCATAACCGCCGCTGCAGACGTTATTCACTAGCGCGAAGCAATGACTGCTACCGCCGCCGCCACCCACAGTAAAGACCGCCGCTTTGTTTGCGGCCACAGTGCTGTTGCAGTTGGCCTCCGGATTAGTTCCAAAAAACGAGTTTGTGCAGGACTCGTTCCAGGTACTCTCTGGAATGTAGCCCTTCGCCGACGCCAGGGTATTGGGGTCATTGGTAGCGTTGAAGTATGTGGTTTGCGTCGTACCATCATTGAAATCCGTTCCACCCACGGCAACGTTGAAGGGCGTGGATGCGAAGGCGTTTACCTGAAGCCCTGTGGTTGCCGGATTGGGTGCAGGAGCGTTCTGGTCCTCGCATCCGGCCGAGCCTGGATCGCCCGAGGCCACCGTCACGGTGATGCCTTCGGCCGCCGCCTGCTCCCACAGAACCTGCCAAAGCCCAGTGTTGTTTGCGCCTTCATGCGGTTCGCAGTCGCCGAAGCTCAGACTCAAGATGGGGTCGGAGTTGTTGTCTATGACATTGACGATGGCAAGGAGGAAGCCGGAAGCAATGTCTGTATCCGCGGCAATGACCAAGTGAATTTGAGCGCCTTTGGCAATAGCCCCTGACCATTCAACATCGAGGAGCGCTTCGGTCTCCGCGCCTCCGCTGACGATTCCCGGATCGGCGCCATCAATGACAACGATGGGCGTATTTGCAGCCCCTCCTGTTGGCAGACCAAAGAGCGTCCGGAAGTCGGTAACGTCCTGCTGATTGATATTGGAGTCGCCGATGACCGCGATGCTTTGGCCCGTTCCGTCAGTTCCGGCTGCCCACAGCGGAGCAACATTGTAGATGGTTGCAAAATCGGTCGGCCCGATTGCGAAAAACCCTCCCGACGTTGTGAACTCCGGGTTAACTGACTTCACTTCGGTGTTTCCTGCCGATCTCGTGTACTCGCCAGCAATGCGATGCGCCGGCCTCGCTCTAAAATTGTTAAGTGGAGCTAATCCGCGCACCACGGGGGTCAGCGCCACCGGGACTTGTGGGTCGCTCGTGTTAGCAAAATGGGTCTCCCCATTCACTACAAATTTGTGAATCTCTGTGTGGAAGGCTTCGAGTACCTGCGCGGCAGTCCCTGAAAACTCGATGGCAACTTTTCCTTTGCTTACTTTCGCGACTTGGAAGCCATGGGACTGCAGCCAGGCGGTAACTGTCTGAATGTCCGCGTCGGCGGGTCCAAACTGCGCGCCGAACCCTTCCGGCGTTAGCCACTTGTGGTAGTTGGCTGAGGCCATGTTGTATTGGTCCACCATCAATTGTGCGAGCGCCGATTCTTGCTCCATACTCCGCCTCAACACCAGCAGCATCCGCTGCATGGGTAATTCCGACGGTACCGGCCCCTGATCAAATTCTGGCCGGGCAAGCGGGTGCACGTTGCCCTGTAGGCGGGCCAGGTGCGTTTCATCAATCGCTTGGGTGATACGCGCCGGGATGGCGGCGGTCGGAGAGGCAGTGACGCTATCCAGCTTGGTTTCGGCACCGGCGCGAAACGCCGGCAGCACCAGAGTCAAAATAAGACCGAGAAGGGAATTGCGAAGCATCAGAGATTGGAATTTCATATTCCGCCCACGCTGCAGATTTGAAACCGATTCCAACTAAACGCATCCGGCCTGAAGGCGTGGCCATTTGGACAGAGGCACAACTTCCGCAAATGGCTTCTCGCGGACTGGGGCTTGGACCGGAAACGAGGCACCGTTGAACTCGTAAAGCGTATCACACGCTATTACAAGACTCTCTAGTACCCGCCGTAGGAGTTGCCGAGCGCATCGCTGCTAAACCGGAGCATCACCCATCCACCCAAACCATCGCCATTCTGATGCACCACCGGATGCTTCAGCCATTTTTTGATGAGCGCCGTGCCTCGAGGTGATTTTCATGGCGCCCGTCTTTGCAGAAATTCTCCCTTTGCTCCAGTTCCAACTCCCCTAGTGCCACTTTTATTCCACTTAGAAGCGCTGCGGGCGTTCCTGTTTTCTGGAACGCCCGCCCCTGCCATTTCCGTTTCGCTTCAAGTCATTTCACAAGAGTCAGTAACGAAAACCACGCCGGCCATAGAATCCCGGGCCTCGGCCCCAGCCATCATAAAATCCCACAAAGCCTGGGTAGGCGTAGCAAGGGCCGTAGTAACCGCACGGATAGAACCCCGGGCCAGGATAGCTTCCGGCCACGTGGCGTGGCCCCCTACGCTCCAATCTCCCGCCGTCAAAATCCTGCTGAGTGACAGGCAAGAAGGCCTGCTGGCTCTGTGTCGTGTCAATCCTAACCGGATCGACTAGCCGGAAGCTCAATTGTTCCTCCGGTGCGATTATGGTGGGGCGCCCTCGCGTTAGGAGCACCGCGCCAATGCCTGCTGCCGCGCCGGCTCCCGCGCCGATCGCTGCACCGGTGCCCCAGTCTGCCGCCGCTCCGATCAGCGCCCCAAGTCCTGTGGTGGTGCCAATCGTTGCCGCATCTTGTCCATGGGAGGTCCCCGCCGAACCTTTCGATAGCTCGGTAAGAATCGGAACTTGGCGGCCATCCACCACAGTCATGTCCGTCACCTCGACGCCCAACTGGGAAGTGCCCTTGACTCGGCCGGCTTTGCGCACCTCTTTGACCTGGCCGACCAGCACCTGGCCTCGCCTCGCCACCACCCAGCCATTAACCACAATCGGGTTTTCCAGCACCGCCGTGAAGTGGTCGCCAATCTGGTTGCGGTCGCTCGAAAGGTATTCATTGATTCGGATGAGAAGGATCGTTCCGGCTGGCACGGTCAGAGTCCCGGGAACTGGTTGGACTTGTGTGGCGGGCGTCGCGGCGGCTGGCCGGTCGTAGGAATAGGGCGGCTTGTCGGCGTCTTGTGAGGCGTAAGTTGGCTTGGGCTGCGAATCTTGAGCTTGCTGCTGGCCTGGCTGTTCCTGTCCGTAAGCGGCTGCGCTCAGGCAGACGGCTAGGGCTAGTGCTGCCGTTGCTCTCGAAATAAAACTGAAGCTCCTCGACCTAGCTGGGTGGTTCAGCATAATCTTTTCTCCCTGGACCTCCGGATCCTCTCCACACTTGGACCAGTTGGATGACCTCGCTTCGGGTTGGGGATGCCCGGGTCATTTAGGGATTTGTCGAATTTGCTACTGGCGTGGGGCCGCGAAACTTTCCGCCAGTTCCTGGGTTTAATATTGGGGGAAAATCGGGAGAATTGCGTCCCTAAGCTTTCCTTTTCTCCGGCTGCCGCTCTTGTCCCTTGCTGAAGAGTGCGCCTCACTACTGGTTTCCGGTCGAGCGTCGCGCCTCTTTATTCCGGCGTTCGAACGCATCCCAGTACTCCTCTGCCATCTTAAGGAGTGCTGTAATTCCCAACTCCTGCCCATCACCTCTTGAAACCGTGAGCCGCTCCACGCGCAGAAATAGCTCACGGTATGGGGCGTAGTTGAGAAGCCCGCTGATCCGGAATTGTCCGTCGAGGTGACCAGCGACGCATCGGCGATATCAATCACCTGGTTGCATTCCGTGGTGACCGCGCTCTCCAATTCGTTCCAGCTTAGTGATTCCTCACGACACTTAGATTGGTACTCGGCAATCAACCGTGCTTCCTCTTCGCCGATTGCACGCCTTCGAGCCGCAGGAGAAACTGCATATCCGGCGGCAATTTGTGGAATTCCAGCAAGTGGTCGCTTTGCAGATGAAGAGTAACGGTGCGCTCCAGCAGGTTGGACTGGATGGACACAATTTGCGTCGTGGAGGCCCGCCCACAGTGACACCTCAGTCAGGTCGTGCGGCAGGTTCATCCAATCGACGATCCCCGTTTGTTCTTCAGGCATGCATCAGCGTTTTAAGCGAAATCGCGGGCGGAGTACAGTCCGCACTCCGCCAAATCGAAACGCATTGTATAATCCTGCTTCCAATCCATCCACACACAGGAGGCGCCATGGCCGAGCCAACGTACGAAGAACTCAAAGCAAAACTCGCGGAAATGGAAAAACAGGGAGGAGCGCGCCGCACCGGGGCGCTCGAGTTTCGTGTTGGCGAAAAAGGAGGCGTCAGTGTCTACGGTCTGGGCCGCTTCCCCGTTACGCTGTACTACGAACAATGGATTCGGCTGCTTGAAGCAACGCCGCAACTTCGCACCTTCCTCGAGGACAACAAATCCACGGGAAAGTTGAAGCTCAGGGAAAAATAGTACTTTGCGGTGCGGTCACTACTGCTTGGCTTAAGCTGGTAAGAAAGCGCCGCACCTTCATGCTTTCGCTGCTGCCTTTCTTAACGATATCCGTCCGTTGCGGTTTTATCGACACGTCACAATCCATCGCCACGCGTATTCCTGCCTCTGGATTTCCCCTTACACTATAAGAAGCTCTCTTATCTCTTCCGAGGAATCCGGAAAATGAAGAAACTAGCAATTCGTGGAAGTCTCGCCGTGCTCGGCATGGCCATCACATTGACGTGGTGGTCCATCGACCGCGGCGATTCGCATTAGCAATCTTCAAGCCGTATTCCTGCCAAGGTCTGGAGCGGCGGTCACACCCTCGAGATCGAGGTCGAAAGCACCTCTGCAGCGACTATGCGCGTCAGCTTCTCGCAGCACGATAAACCTGCGGGCGAACAACAGACAGTCGAGACGTACGAAAAGATCGCCGCCGGGACTCGTTCTTGGACGATTGACGTTCCCGTTCATGTTGGCGGCTATATCGAGATCGGGGCGGATAAACCCAGCCCCGGAGACAGGCTGGCAATGAAGGTGAAGTCGAATGGCAGGCTGGTGAACGAACAAACAGAAAAGCTAGATCAGCCGCTCCAGTCTGGCTATGCTTTTTTTCTCCAGGTTCATTACGACGACTATTCGAAGGCCGGATCGGAAAGAGAAGAGTCGGACGCCGAAAGCGGCGGCACATCACCCGGCGAGAACCATTAGCCAGCGGTTGTCGTTGTCGTTCAGGCCATGGAATTGGATGACCTGAATCGCTCGCCGCGTTGACCGTAGATAGCTCCAGGAATGCAGTCCAGCCTGCCAGGGGAGAAAGTCGAATGGATCCTACTGATCTTTCGGAGGCGCGTGTAGCCGAGATGATTTCCCGAGTCGCGACGTATCTGCGCCAGGAAAGAGGTCTTTATTCCCGTGCGAGTGAGCCGCTGACGCTGGGATGGAGAACTGCCGTTCAGCCTTATTTCTCGAAGACTTTGCTTGAAAGCGTCAGGGCGGTGATTCTGAAGGGTGCCCGCATCCCACCCCCGCCTTTTTATTCCGAGGCCCTGGCCTTTAGCGCAGGCAGTTTTCCTGACTTCGTGCACCTGGCTTCCGTCACTTACTTGGACATAATCGTTTTTCACGACGAAATCGCGGTACGAACCCTCTTCCACGGGTTGGTCCATGCCACGCAAATGGCGCTTCTTGGAGTGGACTGTTACAGTGACCTTTACGTTCGAGGTTTCGTCAAGTCTCGTTCCTGGACCGCCATACCTCTTGAGGCTCAGGCCTATCAATTAGACACGCGCTTCGCTATGTCTCCCCCAGCCCCCTTCTCCGTGGAGGACGAAGTAAGCTCCTGGGCTCAGCAAGACCAGTACTGAGCAAGACCACTTTCGTCAATCTCAATTTCGAAATTCTAGCCTCAGAAAAGAATAGCCCCGGGTGTCTGTGGGGAGGCACCCGGGGCCGGGGGGGAGTGAGCAGGAGACTAGGCAAGCTTCTCTAGAAGACTGGCTTACTACTTCGAAGACTGTGCGGCTAGCAGGCAGAGCCTCTGCAGCTCGTCGTACGTGAAAACCATTTGCTCTCCCCGGTCGCCACATTCGAGGTGTCCGAGGCCGGATATCCGCGAAAAGCTCCGGATTTCGGTCGTCGTGAGCCCCAGAAGCACTGCCGCCCGGTCCTCTGCTACTCGCTCCTGGCCATTCATGCTCATCTGTATCCCATCCGAGTGTGTTGGAGCATGCGGTTGTCCAAACTTCCCGTCATCTAAGTCCTGTTTTTTCTGTAAGAAAGCTTTCGTCAGACTTAGGCTCTTGCACAATGTGCATAATTCCTTACACAAATAGTGCACGGATTTAGCACAGATTCTCTAGCTGGCCGGAGAGGGCTGAGGATAGACTGGTCACTTCCACGGCAGGGAAGAAACGTCCAGGTTCCCGCCGGAGAAGATCACACCGAGCTTCGGAGTGCCCCCGTCGGTACGTTTCGGCAGATTCAACGACGCTACCACGCCGGGCTTTAGCAGCGGAGCAATCGCCACAGCGCTCGATGGCTCAATGACGATTTTCATGCGCTCCCAGACCAGCCGCGCCGCCGAGATGATCTCCTCCTCGCTGACCAGGAGGATACTTTCCACATGACGCCGCAGGATCGCAAACGTGCGCGGCGCCAACGATGCCCGCAACCCGTCAGCAATCGTGTCGCTCGACTCCAGCGATTGCAGCGTCCCGCTGGTCAGGGACCGGTAGGCGTCATCCGCACGTTCCGGTTCGCAGCCAACTACCCGCACATCTGCGCGAATTCCCTTGGCTCCGAGACACGTGCCGCTGAGCAGTCCGCCGCCGCTGACTGGTGCAAACACCGCATCCAGGTCGCCTACCTCCTCCAGCAGCTCCTTCGCCGCCGTGGCCTGGCCCGCGATGATGCGGTCGTCGTCGTAAGGATGCACCAGGTGCGCCCCTGTTTCTGCCTGGACTCGGTCGCAAGTTGCCTTTCGGGCCGTCACCGTTGGCTCACAGAGAACAATTTTCCCTCCGTAGCCCTCGATGGCCGCGGCTTTTACCGCAGGTGCGTTTCTCGGCATGACGATCCATGCCGGGACTCCTCGCCAGGCGGCCGCGCAAGCCACAGCGGCGCCATGATTTCCGCTCGATTGTGTGACCATCCCCCGCGCCACCTCTTGTTCTGTCAGGGAAAGGATCGCATTGGACGCCCCGCGAATCTTGAACGAGCCGGTCTTCTGCAGATTTTCGCACTTGAAGAAGAGCCGCGCCCCGGCGATGGCGTTCAGGGATGCGGATGTTAGGACCGGCGTGCGGTGGATCCTGGGGGCGATGCGCGCATGCGCCGCTAAGATGGCCTCCCATGTGGGGGGTTGGTATTGGATGGATTCGGTGGATGAAACGGTTTTCATAATCGTCGTCTTGGGTTCGAGTTGCTTGTTAGTTCTTCACTCTTAGCGCCTTATAATGCGTTGTCCGCCGCTGTTAAAGAGGCATTATGGTATGCCAATGATGGCTCCGTTGGCTCGGATGATCCAAGCCGCCGGAAGCTCATGTGGGTACCGGTACTTCTTGGCCATGCCACCTTTGATACTTGACCGCCCGGCTGACTCTGTTACGCTGGAAGTCCCCTCCATCACGCTCGCGACAGTACGCGCGCCAGACTTTTCCTCGCGCGCAAGGGACAAGATGAAAGTAGCAGAACGCCGACAACTGACCCGCCTCAACCTACGGACACCCCTGCGCTTCCGTGCCCTTGGGGTTGCTTCGGACAAGATCGAGCATTTTACGGAAGCTCTGAATGTCTCGCGCGGAGGCTTCTTCTTCGCCTCCTCGGCTCCACTGCAGGTTGGCATGCCCATCGAAGCGACGCTGCGCATGCCCGCGGAAGTGACCGGGAATTCGGCCCAGGAGATGCGCTGCACCGCGCGCGTCGTGCATGTCCGCAACGAGCCTTACGGAGACGGCCGCATCGGCTTCGGCGTCGAAATCGAGAAGTTCCAAGCCATCCCTCCCCAAGACCGCTGGTTGAGCTGAAGGGCAGTGGGCAGTTTTCTGTTTTGGTAATCAGTCAAAACACGGGCAGAGAAGGCTTCGCGGGCGGCCCAGGCTGGGCTTGAGGGTTCGCACTTGAAAGTGCGGGGTGCGTCAGCTGAGATGCTGCGCTCCGCAATCCATGCCAAGGTCGTGCTTCGCTGGAGAAAGTCAGCGCAAGGCCTAGGCTGCCAGCTAGGGTTTTGCGGCCGGAACGGTGACGATGGTTTTCGCGCTGCCGACGTTTTCGAACCGGTC
>Ga0066659_10000039_pt1 | contig 27857 bp, 24 predicted proteins | sample GraSoiAngelo_108_FD_75176 | JGI IMG/M metagenome (GOLD analysis project Ga0066659, IMG submission 75176) | Grasslands soil microbial communities from the Angelo Coastal Reserve, California, USA - 14_0903_09_40cm | ecosystem: Environmental > Terrestrial > Soil > Grasslands | place: USA... | reverse complement strand
TTCGAAGAGTCGACAGAGCACGGTCGCCACGCGGGCCTCGGACTTCTGCCGGGTCGCGTCGTCGAGGTTGCCGGCACCAGCCGGCTGCCGGTGATCGGGTGGTGCCGTGTGACGCAGACGGGGCCGTCTCCGCTGTGGGACGGAGTGCCCGACCACTCCTACTTCTACTTCGTCCACTCGTTCACGCCGAGCGAGTCGGAGCACCAGGTCGGTTGTTCGGATCACTCGCCGGCGGCGGCGGCGGCATACGGCAACGTCATGGGCACGCAGTTTCATCCGGAGAAGAGCGGCGCGGACGGGCTTCGGCTGTACGCGAACTTCGTCGCTCTTTGCGGCTGATGCCGGCCAAGCGCGTGATCCCCTGCCTGGACGTCACCGAGGGTCGCGTCGTGAAAGGCGTCCGCTTCCAGGATCTACGCGACGCGGGCGACCCGGCGGAGCTGGCCGCCGCCTACGGCCGCCTGGGGGCCGACGAGATCGTCTTCCTTGACATCACCGCCTCGTCAGATGCGCGCCGGATCCTGCTCGACGCGGTGGCGCGGACAGCGGATGAGGTCTTCATCCCGCTCGCGGTGGGTGGCGGCGTACGCAGCGTGCAGGACATGGGCGAGCTGCTGACTCATGGCGCGGACAAGGTCTCCGTCAACACGGCGGCGCTCGCCGACCCGCGGCTGATCACGCGATGCGCGGAAGTGTTCGGCTCGCAGTGCGTCGTGCTCGCGATCGATGCCCGCGAGCGGCAAGACGGCCCTGGATGGGAGGTGTTCAGCCATGGCGGGCGTCGCGCCACCGGCCGCGACGCCGTCGAGTGGGCGGCGATGGGCGAGAGGTTGGGGGCGGGGGAGATCCTGCTGACGTCGATGGACCGGGACGGCACGCACGCCGGCTACGACGTCGAGCTGACAAGGGCGGTTAGCGATGCGGTACGTCTGCCCGTGATCGCGTCGGGCGGGGCGGGCTCGGCTCGGCACATGTACGACGCGATGACGGCCGGAGGCGCGGAGGCCGCGCTGGCGGCGTCGATCTTTCACTTCGAAGAGCTGTCCATCAGTGACGTGAAGAGAGACCTGGCGGCTCTCGGCCTGGAGGTGAGGCAATGACGCCCGACTTTTCGAAGGGGCTCGTCCCCGCCGTCGCGCAGGACGCCGACACCGGCCGCGTGCTGATGCTCGCCTACATGGACCAGGAGGCGTGGGACAAGACTCGCGAGACGGGCCGCGCCTGGTTCCTTTCACGCGAGCGCGGCCTGTGGGAGAAGGGCGCGACCTCGGGCAACACCATGGAGGTCGTCGAGGTGCGACTCGACTGCGACCTCGACGCCGTTCTCCTGCGGGTGCGCCCCGCGGGACCGGCCTGCCACACAGGCGCTGAGTCGTGCTTCTTCAACACGCCAGATAACCCCTCGAAATCTGAGGCTCGGCCGTGATTTCGTGGGGACCACCTGGACCAACGCATCTTTATGCAGTTTGACTGTATACTCATGCGCCCGTGACCAAAAAGCTCCGGGCCGCCGTCGCCGGCGCCAGCGGGTACGCAGGGATGACCGCGGTGCACCTCCTCGCGCGCCATCCGGCGGTCGAGCTGATCCAGCTGACTTCGCGCTCGTACGCCGGTAAGCCATTCACGGTCGTCTTCCCGCTCCTCGAAGTCGAGGGTGAGTTCGTCCCGGAGACAGCAGCCGATGGCCTCGATGTCATCTTCAGTTGCTTGCCGCACAACCTGGGCGCGGCGAAGGTGAGGTCTTGGCTCGACGCAGGGATCCGGGTGATCGACATGAGCGCCGATTTCAGGCTGCACGACGCCTCTGAATACCCGACGTGGTACCGGCAGCCCCACCCAGAGCCCGCCCTCCTTCAGCAAGCCGTCCTCGGATTGCCGGAGCTACACGGGCAAGAGCTCAAGGAAGCGCGCCTGGTGGCGGTGCCCGGCTGCTACGCAACGGCTTCGATCCTCGGCCTGGCGCCGGCGGTTTCCGCCGGCCTGGTGGGCTCCGACATCGTCGTCGACGCCAAGTCGGGCGTGAGCGGGGCGGGCCGATCCGTCGGTCTGGGCACTCACTTCAGCGAGGTGGACGAATCCGTCGGCGCGTACGCCATCGACGGCCACCGCCATCTGCCGGAAATCCTGCAAGAGCTTGGTGCCCTGGGCCGGAACGGCAAGGTGCAGGTGACGTTCGTCCCTCATCTCGTGCCGATGGTCCGCGGCATCCTTGCGACCTGCTACTTCGACCTGAAAGGCTCGGTGGAGCAGCTGCGCGACGTGTATCGCGAGTTCTACGCCGGCCAACCGTTCACCAAGGTCGTCGAGCGGACGCCGACCACCAAGCTCGCGACGCACACGAACCTCTGCCTGGTCAACGTTTCGGCCCAGGGCGGAAAAGCAGTCGTCACCTCCGCGCTCGACAACCTGGTGAAGGGCGCGTCGGGCCAGGGAGTCGAGTGCTTCAACATCGCGTTTGGCTTCCCGCGCACGACCGCGCTCGAAGGTGCGACGCAATGGCCGTGACATTCGCCCGCGGATTTCGGGCGGGCACGGCGGCGTGCGGCATCAAAGCGTTCACCACCGGCGCGTCCGCCATCCCGACCAACCAGCGCGACGACCTGTGCGTCGTCCACTCCGCGCATCCGTGCGATACCGGCGGCGTCTTCACTACGAACAAGGTGAAGTCGGCCTCTGTGGTGATCGACCAGTTGCACCTGCAGCGCAACCGCGTCCAGGCGCTGACGATCAACTCCGGCAACGCGAATGCTTGCACGGGAGCGCAGGGATTCCGAGACGCGCTGCTGATGGCGAAGCTGTCGGCGGACAGGCTCGACCTCGACCCGGACCAAGTGCTCGTCAGCTCCACCGGCGTGATCGGCCGCTACCTGCCGATGGACGCGATCAAGCCTGGAATCGCGCAAGCGTGCGAAACGCTCAGCCCCGACGGGGGCGAGTCAGCGGCGCGCGCGATCATGACGACCGACACCCGCCCCAAGACCGCCCACGTCGAGGTCGACGTCGGCGGCGTCACAGTTCGCGTGGGTGGGATGTGCAAGGGGTCCGGGATGATCCACCCCAACATGGCGACGATGCTCGCCTACATCACGACTGACGCCGCGGTGGAGGCCGGGCTGATGGCAAGGATGGTGAAAACCGTCGCCGACCGCAGCTTCAACCAGGTGACGGTCGACGGTGACAGCTCGACCAACGACAGCTTCCTGATCCTTGCCAACGGCGCGGCCGGCAACGAGCCGGTCCGCGCGGGGAGTGTGGAAGAGGAGCAGCTGGAGGCAGCGTTGACTCACGTGGCGCAGGAGCTGTCGCGCGCCATCGCGCGAGATGGCGAGGGCGCGACCAAGCTGATCACCGTTAAGGTCCTGGACGCCGCGACCAACGACGAGGCGCGGACCGCGGCGCGCGCGGTCGCGTCTTCGAGCCTGGTCAAGGCTGCCGTCCACGGCGGCGATCCGAACTGGGGCCGCATCGTGTGCGCCCTCGGCTACAGTGGCGCCGAGCTTGCGCTCGACCGCCTCCACCTGACGGTCGGAGGCCTTGTTGTCTTCGAGCGCGGCTCGGGCGTCGACGTCGACCTGGCGGCGGTACGCCGCGCGTTCGAGCAGCCGGAGATCGAGATCGTGGCGAAACTGGGCCTGGCGGAGGGAAGCGCCGAGGCCTGGGGCTGCGACCTATCGGAGGAATACGTGCGAATCAACGCGGACTACACGACATGACCCTCACCGTCGCGGAACGGGCCAAGGTTCTCGTCGAGGCGCTGCCCTACATCAAGCGCTTCCACGGCCAGACCGTGGTCATCAAGGTCGGCGGAAACGCGATCGAGCACGCGCGCGACGAGACGCTGCTCGACGTTGTGCTCCTGCGCTACGTCGGCATGCAACCAGTGTTGGTGCATGGGGGCGGACCCGAGATCACGGCGATGAGCGAGCGCCTGGGTCTCAAGGCCGAGTTCAAGAACGGACTGCGGATCACCGACGACAAAACTATGGAGGTCGTGAAGATGGTGTTGACCGGCAAGGTCAGCCCGGACCTCGTGGCGGCGATTCACCGTCTTGGCGGCCAGGCCGTCGGCATGAGCGGGGAGGATGGCCCGACGATCATCGCCGAGCCGCTCGACGAGTCGATGGGCTACGTCGGGCGCGTCACGCAGGTGAATAAGGAGCCGATCACGGCGCTGCTGAGCCGCGGCTACATCCCGGTGATCGCGTCGATCGGCCTGGGCTACGACGGCCATGCGTACAACATCAACGCCGACACGGTCGCGGCCGAGATCGCGGTCGCGCTGGGTGCGGCGAAGGTCATCCTGCTGACCGACGTGCCGGGCGTCCAGGGCGTCGACGGGGAGGTGGTTGCCGTGCTGTCGAAGGACGACGCGCGCCAACGCATCGAGAAGGGCGAGGTCACCGGCGGGATGATCCCCAAGCTCGAGGCGTGCCTGCGCGCCCTGGACGGCGTGCCGCTCGCGCACATCGTCGACGGCAGGACCAAGCACGCGCTCCTGCTCGAGCTGTTCACCGAAGCCGGCATCGGGACGATGGTCACGCCGTGACAGTCGAGCTCGCCGAGCGCTACTTGATGCAGACCGGCCGCCGTCTGCCGGTGACGTTCGTCCGAGGTCGCGGTTGCCTGCTCTATGACGACTCGGGTCGCGAGTACCTCGACCTTGTGGCCGGCATCGCGGTCAACCTTCTCGGCCACTCGCACCCGGACGTCGTCGCCGCGGTGTCGAGACAGTCGGCCGAGCTGATCCACACATCGAACCTGTACTTCACGCAGCCACAGGTCGACCTCGCCCGTCGCCTCGTTGAGCTGTCGTTCCCGTCGCGCGTCTTCTTCTGTAACTCCGGAGCCGAAGCCAACGAGGCGGCGATCAAGCTTGCGCGCAAGTGGGGGACCAAGAATCGCGACGGCGCCTTCGAGATGATCACCACCGCCGGTTCGTTTCACGGCCGCACCCTCGCCACGATCGCGGCCGGCGGGCAGCACAAGTACTCCGACCCGTTTCGACCGCTTCCCGACGGCTTCGTCCACGTCGCGTACAACGACGCCGAGGCCATTCAGGCCGCGACCACTGACAAGACCGTTGCCGTGATGCTCGAGCCCGTGATGGGCGAGATCGGCGTGATCCCCGCCGCACCGGGCTACCTGCGACAGGTGCGAGACTGGTGCGACAAACAAAACCTCCTCCTCATCCTCGATGAGGTCCAGACCGGCCTGGGCCGGACCGGACGCTGGTTTGCTCATCAGCACGCCGGAATCACGCCGGACGTGATGACTCTGGCCAAAGGGCTCGGAGGCGGGCTGCCCATCGGTGCATGCCTGGCCAACCAACGGGCCGACGTCTTCGAGCCCGGTGATCACGGCTCGACATTCGGCGGCAATCCGCTCGCATGTTCCGTCGCGTCCGCGGTGCTCCATGTCATCGAGCGCGACGGGCTGGTCGGCCATGCGGCGGAGATGGGCGAGCTCCTCGAGTCCTCCCTCGGCGACCTCGGAGCGAAAGACGTTCGGGGGGTAGGCCTCATGCAAGCGTTCGAGTTCGAGGACGCGAAGGCGAAGCCGTTTCAGCAGGCGTGCCTCGACGGCGGCCTGATCGTCAACGCCGTCGACGACCACTCCGTGCGCCTCGTGCCGCCGCTGATCATCACCGCCGAGCAGATCGACAGGGCGCATTCGGTCATGCGCAAGGCCGCGCGATGACAGCGACCAAGGCCGAGCGGCACAGCGCGATCCTCGAGCTGGTCACTCACGGCTCAGCCCACACGCAGCACGCGATCGCGGCGGCGCTCGCGCGCCGGGGCATGCGCGCGACCCAGGCCACGATCTCGCGCGACATCCAGGAGCTCGGACTCGTCCGGTCGGGCAGCGGCTACCGCAGCTCGTCCGGGCCGGTGCGCGAGCTCGTCCTCTCAGTCGAGTTCATCGACCCGATGGCCGTGATCAGGACGCCGCCGGGGACGGCCAACCTCGTCGCGCGCCGGATCGATGAGGCGGCACTGCCCGGCATCGCCGGCACGGTGGCCGGTGATGACACGATCATCGCGGTCCTGCGCAAGCGCAGCGCCGGCCGCGCGCTCAAAGAACTGCTGGCGAATGCCGGCTGAGGGGGGCGGCGGCGCGGGCTCTGCCAGGCCGCCGCGACGGGGGGATATCCCCCACCAAAACAAGAAAGTCGTGCTCGCCTATTCGGGCGGGCTGGACACCTCGGTCGCGATCCGCTGGTTGAAAGACCAGGGCTGGGACGTAATCGCGTTCACCGTCGACCTGGGTGAGAAGAAAGATCTCGACGCCATTCAGACCCGCGCCTTGAAGACCGGCGCCTCCGCCGCGTATGTGGCCGACGGGAGGCTGCCATTCATCCAGCTTTTCGTATGGCCCTCATTGCAGGCGGGCGCCGTCTACGAAAAGGAGTATCCCCTCGCCACCGCGCTCGGGCGCCCGCTGATCGCCGCCATGATGGTCGAGGTCGCCCGCCGGGAGGGCGCGCAGGCAGTGGCGCACGGCTGCACCGGCAAGGGCAATGACCAGGTGAGGTTTGACGTCACCACAGCAGCGCTCGCACCCGATCTGCAGGTCGTGGCGCCGGTGCGCGAATGGAACATGAACCGCGACGATGAGATCGAGTACGCCAGCAAGCACGGCATCGAGGTGCCGGCGACGACGCGGTCGCCGTACTCGACGGACGAGAACCTGTGGGGCCGGTCGATCGAAGCGGGAGTTCTCGAAGATCCGTGGGCAGAGCCGCCAAAAGATGTCTACGCGTGGACACGCGATCCACGCCAGTGTCCCGACGAGCCCACCTACGTTGAGATCGCGTTCAAGGAAGGGATCCCTGTCGCTCTTGACGGCAATCCGACCGCCGCTCTCGAGCTCGTAACTGCGTTGAACAAGGTGGGAGGCGAAAGCGGCGTCGGCCGGATCGATCATCTCGAGAACCGGCTCATCGGCATCAAATCGCGCGAGATCTACGAGGCACCCGCTGCCATCCTCCTCTTGCAAGCTCACCAGGCTCTCGAAGACATCACCCTGCCGAAGGAGGTCGCGCGGTTCAAAGACCTTGTCGCGCAGCAATGGGCGCAGATGGTCTATGACGGCCTGTGGTTCAGCCCATTGCGCGACGCCCTCTATGCATTCGTCGCGGAGACGCAACGCCACGTGACGGGCGACGTGAGGTTGAAGCTCTTCAAAGGCTCGTCGCAGGTCGTGGGCCGGAAGGGTCCGCATCAGCTCTATCAGCTCTCGCTCGCCACGTACGGCAAGGGTGATCAGTTCGACCAGTCGGCGGCGGCGGGCTTCATCAAGCTCTGGGGTATGGGCGTGCGCACCTCGGCGCGGGTCCAGGGCCGGCTCCAGGAAAGGGACCTCGGCAACTTATTGGGTGACGTGAAGAGGCTCGCACCATAGCCCGCAAAGCGATGGGTAAGAAGCTCTGGAGCGGGCGCTTCAGCGGGCCGATGCTGCCCGAGCTCGAACGGTTTGCCTCCTCACTCGAGATGGACTACGAGCTCTATCCGTACGACGTCGCGGGCAGCCTCGCGCATGCTCGAGGTCTTGCGGCGGCACGTCTGCTGTCGAAGACCCAGGCGACGGCGATCGAGCGCGGACTTCGCCGGGTCAAGCGGGAGCTCGACGAAGGCGCGTTCAAGTTCCGACCGACAGATGAGGACATCCACACGGCGATCGAGCGCAGGCTCACCGAGATCACGCCCGCCGGCGCTTCGTTGCACGCGGGTCGTTCGCGCAACGACCAGATCGCACTGGATCTGAGGCTCTTCTGCCGTGACGCCGCGGCCGAGGCGACGGTCGGCCTCGCCGCCCTTATCGAGGCCCTCGCGAGCAAAGCCCTGACCCATGCGGGATGGCTCATGCCGGGCTACACGCATCTCCAGCGCGCGCAGCCTGTCACGCTGGGGCACCACCTCCTGGCACACGCCGAACCGCTGCTTCGGGACGCCGCCCGATTCCGGCAGGCATACGCATCATCGGGAGAAATGCCGTTGGGCTCGGGCGCGCTGGCCGCGACAACCCTGCCCCTGCGCCGTGACGTGGTCGCCCGCGAGCTCGGCTTCACCAGGCTCACGGAGAACAGCATCGACGCCGTATCAGATCGCGACTTCGCGCTTGACCTCGCGTACGCGTGCGCCGTGCTTGGTATCCACCTCAGCCGGCTCGGTGAAGACATCGTGTTGTGGGCGAGCGCGGAGTTCGGGTTTGTGACTCTGGCCGACGAAATCTCGACCGGCTCGAGCCTGATGCCGCAGAAGAAGAACCCGGACGTCGCGGAGCTGCTCCGAGGCCGTGCGGCGAGATCGCTCGGTTCGCTCGTCGCCCTCGCCACCACGCTCAAGGGCTTGCCGCTAGCCTACGACCGCGACCTTCAGGAGGACAAAACAGCCCTCTTTGCAACAGTTGACAACACGTTCGACTGCCTGGAGGCGGCGGCCATCCTGGTCGAGCACCTGGAGTTCGACCGCCAGCGCCTGGCTGCGGCTGCAGGCGACCCGAGCATGCTCGCCACCGATGCCGCGGAGGAGCTGGTCCGCGGAGGGACCGCCTTTCGCAAGGCGCACCAGGAGGTCGCAGGGCAGGTGCGGGAGGGCACCTTCGCGACATCATTCAATGCCAAGTCTTCGGTCGCAGGCCGTGACCTCGTCGGCGGTCCCAATCAGCGCCGTGTGGCTGCCCGGGCCCGGGTGGTGCGGCGCGAGGCCGTCGCGTTGCGCCGCTGGGGCCAGACGCGTCCGACCCCCCTTCACGAACGGTAGAGTTCGGGCGGCTCATGCTGCTCGCGATCGACGTCGGCAATACAAACGTGACGGTGGCGCTATTCGACGGCGATCGACTGGCCGCCGACTGGCGTGTGACGTCCCACCGCGAGCGAACCGCCGACGAGGTGGCGCTCGAGCTAAAGCAGCTTTTCGAGCTGCGCGGATTCGATCTTGGGGTCGTGAGCGGCGTGGTCATCTCGAGCGTGGTGCCGACTCTGAATCCAGCGCTGGTCGAGGCGTCCCGGCGCTACCTGAAATGCGAGCCGGTGATGGTCGGACCGGGCGTCAAGACAAGCGTCCGCATCCGTTACGACAATCCCAAAGACGTAGGCGCCGACCGGATCGCCAACGCGCTGGCTGCGTATTCGAAGTATGGGGGTCCGATCGTCGTGATCGACTTCGGCACCGCGGTGACGTACGACGCGATCAACGCCGAAGGCGACTACCTCGGCGGGGCAATTGCCCCCGGCGTGGAGATCTCGCTCGACGCCTTGGTGTCCCAGACGGCAATGCTGCGCCGGGTCGAGCCTGTGGCCCCCGACTCGGTGATCGGGCGCAACACGGTGGCCTCGATCCAGTCCGGCCTTGTCTGGGGCTTTGTCGCCCAGGTCGAGGGCATGGTGAAACGGATGGTCGACGAGCTCGGCGGAAAGGCGCGGGTGATCGCCACAGGCGGCCAGGCCTCGCTGGTGGCGGGACTCACCAACGTCATCGAAACCACCGACCCGCTGCTGACCCTCGAGGGTTTACGCCTTATCTACGCGCAAAATTCGGACGGGGGTGCTAGAACGTAGCCCGCTCATGAAAACGGCCCCGCGATTTCATCTCTACGTGCTCGACGGCGGCCGGATTGCGGGCCTGGAAGGCGCGGGTCTGGAACCTGAAATGCTCGGTGATCCCTCCAAGGTCCAGCAGCCGGCTCTGGTCGTGCTCGGGCCCGGGCAGAAGGCGCCCGAACAGCTCGCCGAGATCGCCATCGAGGTTCCTCCCGACGCCCCGCCCTCGGCCGTGCGCGAGCTGGTCCGCGTCGGCATGGAGAACATCGCGCTCAAGCGGCAGGTCACGCAGTTCGAGGACGAGGCACACCGGCGGCATCGTCAGTTTCGCGAGCTCAACCGAATCGGCATCGCGCTGTCAGCGGAGAAGGACATCGACCGTCTGCAGTCCTTCATCCTCACCACGATGCGCCAGCTGACAAACGCGGATGGCGCGAGCCTGTGGCTGAAGATGGAGGAAGAGGGCACGCCGAAGCTGTTCCTGGCCTCGAGCCAGAACGACTCGATCGACAAGGACACCTACTCGGCGTTCACCGTGCCGGTCGACGAAAGGAGCGTGGTCGGCTACACGGTGTCCACCGGCAAGAGCCAGATCTATGAGGACGCATACAAGCCCCCGCCCGGCAAACCTGTCGGCGGCAAGAGCTTTGACGCGCAGTTCGGCTACCGAACGAAGTCGATGCTCACCGTGCCGATGCGCGACTACAACAACGACGTGGTCGGCGCCGTGCAGCTGATCAACGCCAAGCGCCAATTCGAAACGAGGCTCACGCTTGACAACGTCGACGCTGAGGTGGCCAGCTTCCAGCCCGACGATGTGGAGATGATCGAGTCGATCGCGAGCCAGGCAGCCGTGGCCATCGACAACAAGTCGCTCCTCGATTCAATTCAGACGCTGTTCGACGGATTCGTTCAGGCCAGCGTCACCGCGATCGAGCAACGAGACCCGACCACGGCCGGCCACTCGGGCCGCGTCGAGGGCCTCACCGCGCGACTGGCCCACGCGGTCACCGAGATCGACACGGGCAAGTACCGCGAGGTCCGGCTCACCGAAGACCAGTTCAAGGAGCTGCGCTACGCGTGTCTCCTGCACGACTTCGGCAAGGTCGGTGTGCGCGAGCACATCCTCATCAAGGCGAAAAAGCTGGTGCCAGGCCAGCTTGAGGTGATCCAGGCCCGATTCGAGTTCATCGAGCGGTCGGTGCAGGTCAAGTACGCATCGGAGAAGCTCGAGGCGCTGCGTGCCGGAAGGAATGGCTCGGCGCTGGACCAGATCGACGAGCGGTTGCAAGAAGAGCTCGTGCAGCTGAGAAAGTGGGTGCAGAGTGTGGTGGCTGCGAATGAGCCGACGGTGATGCCGGAGGACAAGGCCTCGATGATCGAGTTTCTCGCGCAGCAGACGTACTACGACATCTCAGGCAACCCGCATCCGATGCTGGAGCCGCAGGAGTTCAGATTCCTCAGCATCCGCAAAGGGACGCTCGATCCCCAGGAACGGCTCGAGATGGAGGCGCACGTCACTCACAGCTTCCACTTCCTGACCAAGATCCCGTGGACACCGGTGATGAAAGGCATCCCCGAGATCGCTTACGGTCATCACGAAAAGCTCGACGGATCTGGCTACCCGCGTGGCTTGACCGGCGAGCAGATTCCGCTGCAGGCCAGGATGATGACGATCGCCGACATCTTTGACGCGTTGACTGCGCAGGACCGTCCGTACAAGAGAGCGGTGCCGGCGACTACGGCCCTCGACATCCTTCATGACGAAGCGCGGCAGGGCAAGCTCGACCGCGACCTGCTCGACGTGTTCGTGACCCAGACGATTTACGTCCCCGCCCGATGAGGGTCAAGTTTTGGGGCACGCGGGGAACGCGACCCACCCCGGGACGTCGAACCCTGCGCTACGGCGGCAACACGACGTGCATCGAGGTCCGCGACAAGGAGAGCAATCTCCTGATCATCGATTCCGGCTCAGGAATCGCCGAGCTCGGCAATGCGTTCAGCCCGACCGAGCCATTGCAGGCTCACCTCTTGATCACACACACGCACCTCGATCACATCCAGGGTTTTCCGTTCTTCCTGCCCGCATTCGTGCCAGGCACGCACCTCACGATCGTCGGGCCTGCCGGTTCCGCAAAGTCGTTGCAAGCGGCGTTCGCTGACCAGACCGATCCCGCGTACTTCCCGGTGCGCTTGAGCCACATGCCCGCCGAGATGGAATTCATCGAGCGCAACCCCGGCGAGATGTTCGAGGTAGGTGCTCTGAGGATCACCCCGCACCTTCTGATGCACCCGATACCGACGTTTGGTTATCGCATCGACGAGGGGGACTCGCGCTTCACGTTTGCCACCGACAACGAGATCGCGCTGTTCGCCAACGGCAGCAACGGCTCGTTGAAAGACCTCGCCAACTGGTGTCGTGATTCGGACCTACTGGTCCACGACGCGCAATACAGCTCCGACGAGTACAAGACCCACGCGGGGTTCGGACATTCGACGTACGAAGAAGCCTTGTCGCTGGCCGAACAGGCCGGCGTCAAAGAGCTCGCGTTCTTCCATCACGACCCGGTGCATTCCGACACCGACGTCGACGCCCTGATCGAACAAGCACTCGGCAACCATCGGGCGGCCGGCGGCGCGGATGTGAACTCTTTCCCGGCGGCTGAGGAACAAGAGCTCAGCCTCTAGTTAACCTTTTCCGATCGTGACGGAAGAGACCGAGCTCGATCTGCCGGCTGTCATGCGTGATCGTCGGGAAAAGCTCGAGCGCTTGCGTGCGTCGGGGGTCGATCCCTACTCGCGTGGATTCATGCCCACGAACACCACCGAAGGCGCCAAGGCCCTCCTTGGCGACGCCGAACGCAGCCGGCCGGTTGCGCTCGCGGGCCGGCTGATGGTGAAAAGGCTGCAGGGTGGGCTGGTGTTCGCCGACCTGCAAGACGGTCACGGACGGATCCAGCTGATGGCGAACCGCAACGTCCTCGGCGAGGAGGAGTTCTCGCGCTTCGCAGACCTGGACGCCGGCGACATCATCGGTGCGTCCGGCCCGATCTTTCGCACCAAGCGTGGTGAGATCACGCTCGAGGTCCATTCGATTCAGCTCCTGACGAAATCGCTCCGGCCGTTGCCCGAGAAGTGGCACGGCCTCAAGGACGTGGAGATCCGCTACCGGCAGCGTTACGTCGACCTGATCGCAAACCCGCAGGTCCGCGCCGTCTTTCGCGCGCGGACGAGGATCATCGCCGCGATCCGCGGTCTGCTCGACGAACGCGGCTTCATCGACGTCGAGACCCCCGTCCTGCAGGAGATCCCCGGCGGCGGCCACGCGCGTCCCTTCCAGACGCATCACAACTCGCTCGACCGCGATCTCTATCTGCGCATCGCGCTCGAGCTGCACCTGAAGCGTCTGCTGGTCGGCGGCTTCGAGCGCGTCTACGAGATCGGGCGAGTCTTTCGGAACGAGGGACTCTCCCCGCGCCACAACCCGGAGTTCACGCTGCTCGAGTCGTACCAGGCGTATGCCGACTATGAGGACGTCATGCAACTGGTCGAAGACCTGATGGTGGTCTCGGCGATGGCCGCCGATCGGCCCCTCGAAACTTCGTACCAGGGTGAATCGGTCAACCTGACACCGCCCTACCGTCGCGAGCGGATGGCGGACCTGGTGCTCGAGCACACAGGCCGCCATGCGGCGGGCGAAGAGCTCAACGACCTTTTCGAGGAGCACGTCGAGCCGCGGCTGCGCCAGCCGACGTTTGTGCTCGACTATCCGGTGGAGATCTCGCCACTGGCCCGGCCTCGCGAGGACGACCCGAGGTTCGTCGAGCGCTTCGAGCTGATCATCCTCGGCCGCGAATACGCCAATGCCTTCACCGAGCTGACGGATCCGATCGACCAGCGCGCACGTTTCGAGGCACAGGCCGCGATGCGCGCGGCGGGCAACGTCGAGGCGCATCCGATGGACGAAGACTTTCTGCGCGCGGTGGAGTACGGGCTGCCTCCGTGCGGTGGGCTGGGGATCGGCGTCGACCGCCTGGTCATGCTCCTGACAGACCAGCCGTCGATCCGCGACGTCATCCTTTTCCCAGTCATGAAGTCCGAGGCGTAGCGGTGCTGTCTCTCGAATTCCTCCGCAAAAACCCCGACGCCGTCAAGCGTGCGGCGCAGCTGAAGGGCGAGCCGGCACCCGTCGACGACATCCTGCGACTCGACGAGGCGTGGCGTGGGCACCTGCACAAGGCCGAGACGGTCAAGGCGGAGCAGAACGAGCTTTCGAAGGAGTTCGCGAGGACGCGCGACGAAGCATTGAAGGACCGGCTGCGCCAGATGGCGGATACCGCGAAGAGTGAGCTCTCGGTCGCGGACGCGGTGAAACGTGAGCTCGATGACCTTCTGATGCGGGTGCCGAACGTCTTCCACGAGTCGGTGCCGATCGGGGAGACCGAGGCGGACAACGTTGTGACGAGGGACTGGGGGAGCAAGCCCGAGCTCGGCTTCGCGCCTCGCACCCACTATGACCTCGGCGAGGCGCTCGGGATCATGGACTTCGAGCACGCGGCGCGCATCGCCGGCTCGCGATTCGCCTTTCTGATCGGGGATGGTGCCCGGCTCGAGCGCGCGCTAGTGCAGTTGATGCTCGACGTGCACACCCGCGAACACGGTTATGTCGAGCTCTGGACGCCGATGCTTGTGAACAGCGCATCGATGACCGGGACCGCGAACCTGCCCAAGTTCGCAGACCAGCTGTTCAAGATCGAGGACCGCGACCTCTGGCTCATCCCCACGGCCGAGGTCCCGGTGACGAACTTTCACCGCGAGGAGATCCTCGACGGCGAGCGCCTGCCGCTCAAGTACGTCTCCTACGCGCCGTCGTGGCGGACCGAGGCGGGCGCCGCGGGCAAGGACACGCGAGGCTTCATCCGCATGCATCAGTTCTCCAAGGTCGAGCTGGTCAAGGTCACCAGCGCTGAGACCTCGCTGGAGGAGTTCGAGAAGCTGACGCGCGACGCAGAGGACATCTTGCAGCGCCTTGGCCTGCACTACCAGGTGATGGCCATGTGCAGCGGCGACATGGGCTTCGCGCAGTACAAGAAGTACGACCTGAACGCCTGGGCGCCCGGCCTGGACCGTTATCTCGAGGTGTCGTCGTGCTCGACCTTCAACGACTTCCAGGCGATGCGCGCCAACATCCGCTACCGCGCGGGCCGTAGGACGCCGCCGAGGTTTGCGCACACGATCAACGGCTCCGGACTGGCGTTGCCAAGGACCATCGACGCCATCATGGAGACGTATCAGCGGGCGGATGGGATGATCACCGTGCCGGACGTCTTGAAGCCCTACATGGGCGGGGTGGAGCTGATCGGAGCGCGATAATCGCTCGTGCCCTCGTGGAGGGGTGGCCGAGTCCGGTTGATGGCGACAGTCTTGAAAACTGTTATAGGTGCAAGCCTATCCAGGGTTCAAATCCCTGCCCCTCCGCCAATGTCGTAACCATTTGGCGCGCCGAAGCGCTTCAAGTGCTTGGTGGCCGACGTCACGCCTACTCACGTGGGTCAACTCTCTCCCGACGGCCGGTGGCGTTGGGACGGCGCGGCGTGGCGCCCAGTCGCGACGGATCTCCCGGCCTGGGCGAGCACCAAGCTCAGATCCACCGCGACTTGGGCGGCCCTCGCATTCGTCGTCGCGACCGGGCTTCTGGCCGACCAGGCTCTCCGCACCGGGAAGTTCGGCCTCGCCGCCTCGGTCACTTTTCTGATCGGGGCCTTCGCGCTGGTCTGGGTCGGGCGCCCGATGCGCGTGGAGTCGAGAATCCTGGTCGCTATCGGGGCCGTGTTTGCCGCGTGGTTCAGCTTGCGCGCCAGCCCGTGGCTGCTCTGGCCGGATCTCATCGCCGCCCTCGTGATGCTCGGTGCGGCCGCCTCGCTCGACGTCCGAGGTTCGGTCTACGACCTGGGTGCGATCGACGCGTTGGCGCGCTCAGTCCACGGCATGATTCAACTCTTCGCCGGCATTGCCTTCGTCGCCAGGCCCATCCTCCGGGCGCGCAATCGCGTCTCTTCGGCGATTCCGTTCGCGCGCGGCGTCCTGATCGCCCTGCCGATCGCCGCCCTTCTGGCAGGGCTCCTGGCCGCGGCGGACCCTGTGTTTGCCTCCTTCTTCAACCTCAACATCGACCTCGGGCAGCTGCTGCTCGACGTGTCCTTCGTCGCCGTTGGATCGTTCGTCGCGGCGGGCCTGCTGCGTCTGGCGCTGGCGGAGCCGCCGGACCGAGTGGACGGACCCGCTTGGCGACTGGGGGCAACAGAAGCGCTGGTCGTCCTCGCGGTCCTCGATGCGGTCTTCCTGGCTTTTGCGCTGGCGCAGGTCATGGCGGCGAGCGGCGCGGCGGCAGAGACCTTGAAATCGGCGGGCCTCACGTACTCCGACTACGCCCGGTCAGGTTTTTTCCAGCTGTTGTGGGTCAGCGGCATCACGCTCGCGCTGCTGATCATCTTCAGCCGGATCAGCGCCTTCAAAGAGCCCAAGACCCGTCTCGCGTTTCTCGTCCTGGCCGAATGCGCGATCGCGTTGACCCTGATGATCGTCGTCGTCGCCTTTCGCCGCCTGAACCTTTATGAGGAGGCATACGGGTTCACCATGCTGCGCCTGTACAGCCACGTCTTCGCGGTGTGGATCGGGCTCGTGTTCCTATTGCTGGCCGCGGACTTCATCGGCCTCTGGCGACACCGCCGATGGTTCATCGGGGCCGCGGCGACCACCGCGGCGGCGGTCCTTCTTGCTTTGAATATCGCGAGTCCCGAGGCAATCGTGGTCGCCCTCAACACGAACCACGCGCAGATCACGCACAAGATCGACGGCGCCTACCTCGCGGAGCTTTCGAGTGACGCCACACCGGCGCTGCTCGCCTCACGCGAGGAGCTGGACTCCGGTCTGCGTAAGCAGGTCACGGATGCCGCGTGCGCCGGCCCGCGAAGTTATTCGCCGCCAGTCGCGGCATTCAACTGGGCGGACGCCCAGGCCACAGCCGCCCGCCAGGCCGGGTGCTAGGCCATGGAAACGGCGCCTCGCCCAGACGACATCTCAGCCCATTAGGTTCGCACTACGATGATGCCGCGTGGTTCGACCGTGGCTATCTCATGTTTGCCGATAGAGAATCGATGTCACGGACCCCTGGCCACGACGACGAGCGCGTCTTGGAGAACTTCGTGGACCTCGCGGGACGGTTGATCAGCATCCCGGTCCAGCACAAAAAGCGCCTCGCCGTGTTGAAGTGGCTCGTCGAAGACTTTCAGCCGGGCCGGCTCTACCCGGAGTCAGAGGTGAATCGCGTCATCTCGCGCCGGCATCCGGATTTCGCTGCGCTCCGGCGCTACCTGGTCGACGAGGAGCTCATGCAGCGCCGGCGTGGCGTGTACTGGCGGACAGGCACCATGCCCAACGTGGGGTTCGACCCGCCATCGTTCCCGGATTTGGACCGGAGAACTGATTGAGCCGGATCTAAGGCGGCCTGTTACCTGGGGCTGTCCGGTGGCGTTTCCGCAGGCACAAGGAGGTCACGCCACATGCCCCAATCCTTCCGCCTTCTCGTCATCCCCATCGCCGTCGTGGTCGCTTGCTCGGTGGCCGTGACGGCCGTGATCGTGGCCAGTCGTGCCCCCGTCCTCGTCAACGTGCGGTCCGCCACGACCGCTTCAGGGATCGACTCCGCGATCCTTGCAAGCGGCGACGCGACCGTGTCTAAGAAACCCGACCTTGCCCTGCTGAACGCCGGGATCGAATCGCGGGCGAGCACGGCCGCCACCGCTCAGAGCGACCTGGCGACCAAGGTGGCCAAGCTGATCGCGAGGATCAAGTCGCTCGGCGTCGTCGACAAGGACCTCAGCACCTCGGGCTACTGGATCGGCCCCGAATACGGATCGACCGGTCAGACCATCACCGGCTATCGTGCTGGCGAGCAGCTACAGGTCAAGTGGCACAACGTCGACACGGTCGGTAGGACATTGGACGCCATCGTCCAGGAAGGCGGGGCGACGAACATCTCGATCGGCTTCGGGCTCTCGAACCCCAAGGCGGCACAGGCGGAGGCACGCGCGCTTGCGATCGCCGATGCGAAAGCCAAGGCCCAGGCAATGGCCTCCGCGGCGGGGGTGCATGTCGGCCAGGTGATTCGCGTCAGCGATGTCTCGATCATCAGGACCCCTTATCCGTACACCTACGGGGCGGCTCTAGCCGCGCCGGACAAGGCGGTGACGCAGGTCCCGGTCGGCGACCTGGACGTGCAGGTCAGCGTGGAGGTCGATTACTCGATCGCGTAGGTCGCGTCCCCGCCAAGTCGATCCAAGCCTGAGCCCCTCGCGGCTCGGTTTGGCGGCCGGTGACTTATCGTGCGCGGGACGATGATGCTCAAGCCTTACCCGGACAGCCGATGGCCTGCATTTCTGCGGGTTCTCGCCGACACGGTCGTCTTCTTCTGGACGGTTGTCTGGGCCTACCTGGGATGGCTGATCTACCAGACCGTGATGGGATTGCAAGCCATCGCCGACGGCATGACCAATACAGGCGCCACCTTCAACAAGTGGATTGCCGCGTTCAGGCAGGTGATCCCGAACGACGTTCCTCTCTTGACCAAATTTCTCCAGGACATGGCAAATGCTCTGCAGCACTACTCCGGCGACCAACTGGTCTCAGCCGGTCACAACATCCACGACGCGATCATCCGCGTCGCCATCACCCTGGCGCTGCTCGTCGCGCTGCCGCCCATCCTTCTCGTGTTGCTTCCCTACGGCGGGTGGCGATGGCGCGACATGCGAGAGACAGGCGCCGCGCTCGCGTTCGTGCGAGTGGCGTCGATCACAGGGCGGGCCGACGCCGCCCGGGCCGTGCTTGCGTATCGGGCCGTGTCCACCTTGAGCTTTCGCCAGCTGATGAGCGCAAGTGCGGATCCGGTGGGCGACCTGGTCGAGCATCGCTATGAACGGCTGGCGAACGCGATGCTGAAACGCGCGGGACTCGACCCCACGCGGCTCGCGCCGCCTGACCTGCCTGAGCTGCCGCCGCATCGCGGCCCGTAGCGCTCTCTATCGTTGTGAGCCATGTGTCGAAGCATCAAGACCCTCCGTCATGCCGACGTTGTCGCCACCGATGACGAGATCCGAGAGGCCGCGCGACAGTTCGTCCGTAAGGTGAGCGGGTTCACCAAGCCCTCGAGCCGCCACGCGGCGGCGTTCGAGGTGGCGATCGACGAGATCAGCGTCGCGTCGCACCGCTTGCTGGAGTCGATCGCGGGCAACCTCGCCGGAGCCGGCCACCGCTCTTAACGGGCAGGGTTGACGCCGGCCTTACGCTGAATTGAGGTTGGCCGGTTGGGGGAGGGGCCGGAAGCAGAAGGGAGGGCCCGCCAGAGGTGCGGCTTTTTAGAGCTGGCAGCCCCGGCAGAAGTTCAGCGGCTCCCGGTTGGAGCCGAGCTGGCTGATCCGATGGCCGCACCTGGGGCACGTCTTGCCGCCCTTCATATGCACCGACATGAAGGTCCGATCCTGTTTCGATTCGTCGTAGTTGGGGTTGGCGAGGATGGCTTCGACCGCGCGTGACAGGACCAGAGGTATGGCTCGGAAAAGCGCCTCTTCTTCCTCCGGCTTGAGCGAGGCGCGGCGCCGTAACGGCAAGAGCCGCGCTTCGAACAGGATCTCGTCCGAGTACGCGTTGCCGATGCCGGCCAGGAACTCCTGGTTGCGCAGCAGGTCCTTCAGCTCGTCGCGAAAGCGCCGCAGGCGCTTGCGAAACACGTCCAGGCCCATCTCGCCAACTGAGTCCGCCTCCGGACCCTGGCCGTCCCACGCCGGCACGTCACGCGAGCAGTCGCTCACCCAGTAGATCCGGCCCATATCGCGGAAGTCCAGGTAGCGCAGCTCCTGCTTGCCCTCGACTCGCAGCGTGAAGACCTCGGTCGCCGGGACCGGAGCGTCGCCGCCGACGATCTGAAATCGGCCGCCCAGCATGGGGTTGATGACGAGCCACCTCGGCTGGCCTCCGCCGCCCAGCTCGGTTGCGAAGACCATGTGCTTTCCGCGGCGCGTGAGCGCAGTGACCCGCCGAGCCGGCAGCTCGAGGGCGAAGTTGTCGACTGGGTAGCGGAGCAGGTGGGCCTTCTTGGGATTGACCGTCGCAGCCGTGATCAGCTTGCCCTCGACCCGCGGCCCGATTCGCATCCGCAGAGCCTCCAATTCGGGCAATTCAGGCATGCCGAAAAGATACGGACAATCTGTTTGGCCCCCTAAACCGCTTGGGATAACTCCACCGTGAGACTTGACAGATTCACAGACAAGGCCCAGGAAGCTCTGCAGGAAGCTGCGGAGCTCGCGCGGGCGACCGGCAATCAGGCCGTCGAACCCGAGCACCTCCTGCTGTCGCTTGTCCGCGAGGATGAGGGCGTCGCCCGGGCTCTCCTTGAGCACGCAGGCGCATCCTTCCAGGCGCTGCAGCCGGCGCTGATCTCAGCGATCGAGCGCTTTCCGAAGGTCAGCGGCGCCGGTCAGCCCTACCTCAGCGAGGGCCTGAACAAGACCCTTGAGCAGGCCGAGCGCGAGGCCGAGCGGCTCAAGGACGAGTACATCTCGACCGAGCATCTGCTGCTGTCCCTCAGCGATCTGAAGATCCTGAAGGACGCCGGCGCTACCCATGAAGCCCTGCTCCGGGCGCTCCGCCCCCTGCGCGGCACGCAGCGCGTGACCGACCAGAACCCCGAGTCCAAGTACCAGTCACTCGAGAAGTACGGTCGCGACCTAACCAAGCTCGCCAAGGACGGCAAGCTCGATCCGGTCATCGGCCGCGACGAGGAGATCCGTCGCGTGATCCAGGTCCTGTCCCGCCGGACCAAGAACAACCCGGTCCTGATCGGTGAACCGGGCGTCGGAAAGACGGCGATCGCCGAAGGTCTCGCCCAGCGAATCGCCCAGGGCGATGTGCCCGAAGGTCTCAAGGGCAAGCGCGTGATCGCGCTCGACCTGGGCGCGGTGGTTGCCGGCACCAAGTTCCGCGGCGAGTTCGAAGACCGCCTCAAGGCGGTGTTGAAGGAGATCGAGGGCTCAGACGGCCAGGTGATCCTGTTCATCGACGAGCTCCACACGCTGGTCGGCGCGGGCGCGGCCGAGGGCGCAATCGATGCCGCGAACCTCTTGAAGCCCGCCCTGGCGCGCGGTGAGCTGCGTGCGATCGGTGCGACCACCCTGGACGAATATCGCAAGCACATTGAGAAGGACGCGGCACTCGAACGGCGCTTCCAGCCCGTGCTGGTCGACCAGCCGTCGGTGGAAGACACGATCAGCATCCTGCGCGGACTGCGCGAGCGCTACGAGGTTCATCACGGCGTGCGGATCAAGGACGCCGCCATCGTGGCCGCCGCTGTCCTTTCGAACCGCTACATCACCGACCGCTTCCTTCCCGACAAGGCGATCGACCTGATCGACGAGGCGGCCGCGCGGCTGCGCACCGAGATCGACTCTATGCCCGCCGAGCTCGACGAGCTCGAGCGCCAGATCCGGCAGCTCGAAATCGAGCGCCAGGCTCTCAAGAAGGAATCGGACCGCGCGTCCAAAGAGCGCCTCGCGGCGCTCGAGAAGCAGCTTGCCGAGGCGTCGGAGAAGCGCACCGCGCTGCGCTCCCGGTGGAACCAGGAAAAAGAGGCGATCGCAAAGATCCGCGCTCTGAAGGCCAACCTCGAGGAGGTGCGCGGGGACGCCGAGCGCGCCGAGCGGGCAGCCGACTTCGCCAAGGCCGCCGAGCTCCGCTACGGCAAGGCCGTCGAGATCGAAAAGCAGCTGGGGGAGGCCAACGCGCGACTCGCGCAGCTGCAGGGTGGACATCCGCTGCTCAATGAGGAGGTCACCGAGGAGGACATCGCTCGCATCGTCGCCAAGTGGACGGGGATCCCGGTCTCCAAGCTGATGGAGGGCGAGGTCGCCAAGCTCATCAAGATGGAAGACCGCCTGCACGATCGGGTGATCGGCCAGGACGAAGCGGTCAGTGCAGTGGCGAACGCAGTGCGGCGCTCCCGATCAGGCCTTGCCGATCCGAACCGGCCGGTTGGCTCGTTCATCTTTCTCGGGCCGACGGGTGTCGGAAAGACAGAGCTGGCACGTGCGCTCGCGGAGTTCCTGTTCGACGACGAGCAGGCGCTGATCCGTCTCGACATGTCTGAATACCAGGAGAAGCACACCGTCGCGCGGATGCTCGGCGCGCCCCCCGGCTACGTGGGTTACGACGAGGGCGGCCAGCTCACCGAGGCCGTCCGGCGCCGGCCGTACTCAGTCGTGCTGTTCGACGAGATCGAAAAGGCGCACCCTGACGTCTTCAACGTCCTGCTGCAGATCCTCGACGACGGGCGGTTGACCGATGGTCAGGGCCGGACGGTCGACTTCCGCAACACCGTGCTGATCATGACCTCCAACCTCGGCGGTCAGCTGATCCAGGACATGTCAGGTCGTTCGTTCGATGAGGTTCGCGAGGCGGTGATGGCTGTCCTGCGCGACCAATTCCGCCCCGAGTTCCTGAACCGCGTCGACGACATCATCGTGTTCAAATCGCTGACCCAGGAACAGCTGGGCGCGATCGTCGATATCCAGCTGGCCCGGCTGCGGAAGCGTCTCGAGGATCGCAAGATCTCGCTGACGGTCACCGACGCGGCCCGCAAGCTGCTGATCGAACGTGGGTGGGACCCTGTCTATGGCGCGCGCCCTTTGAAGCGTGCGATCCAGCGCCTGGTCCAGGACCCCCTTGCGATGCTGCTGTTGGAAGGGACTTTCACCGACGGAGACGCGGTCGAGGTGGACATCAAGGGCGACCAGCTCACCTTTGCCAAAACGAAGTCGCGCGCCGCTGCTCCAGTCGCCTAACCCGAGCAAACAGTTCCGGCGGCGGGAAGGGTCAGGCTGATCAGGTAGGCGTCTTCAGCGGCATGCGCGCAGGCACTCGAGTCGTACGACGTATGGCCGTTGCCTTGTCGCGTCAGCAGCACTGAACCCGCGATCTGCCGGTTGACGGACTGCGCTTCGGCGTAAGGGGTCGCCGGGTCGTTGGTGCCGCCGACCAGGAGGATCGGGGGCGCTCCGCTGACCGTCAAGGGTCCCTGCCGGTTTTTCGGCTTCACGGGCCACAGAGCGCACTGCAGGTTGGAGTACTGGAACCACGGCCCGAACAGCGGCGAGGCTTTGGCAAACGCCGGACCGAGCTCGTCATACGGGGTCATGTCGGTGGGCACCGGGAAGTCGAGGCAGTTCGTGGAGTGAAAAGCTCCGTTGAAGAGATTCGAATAGGTGCCGTCCTTGTTGCGATGGTTGTATGCGTCAGCGAGCAGTAGAAGGATGCGGCCGTCGCCGCTGTCCGCTGCCGTTAGTGCCTGGTCGAGGTAGCGCCACAGGCTCTGGTCGTAGAGCGTGACGAGCAGCCCCGTCATGGCGAGCGTGCGCGTGAGCTGCCGGCCACCGAACCGGAGCGGCGTTGAATCGAGTCGCGCCATCAGAGCCGTGAGCTTCGTCCCCGGGTCGCCGGACCGTGCGTAGCCGCACGTGCTGCGCGAGCGGCAGTCGGCCAGGAAAGCCTTCAGGTTTTCCTCGAAGCCGATGACCACGCCGAGGAGGCTTTCGTTGGCGGGGACTGTCGGATCGACGACGCCGTCCAACGACAGCGCGCGCACGTGGGTGGGGAAGAGGTGCGCGTACCACTGGCCGATGTACGTCCCATAAGAGAATCCAAGGTAGGTGAGCTGCGGATCGCCAACCGCAAGCCGGATTTGATCCATGTCTCTAGCGGTGCTTGCCGAGTCCATGAACGGAAGCAGGTCGCCGCTGCGTCGTTGGCACCCCGCGGCAAAGTCCTTGTCCGCCTGGATCGCGGTTTGTTTCTCACCTGGGTCGTCCAGCACCGAATCGATCGCCAGGTAGGCGTCTTCCTGCGGGCCGTCGACGCAGGTCACTGGCGTGCTTGCGGCGACGCCCCGCGGGTCCCAGGTCACCAGGTCGAATCGACGATTCAGGTTGCTCAGCGAGGAGAGGTCGCTGCGCAAGAACTCGATGCCGGACTCGCCAGGGCCGCCCGGGTTCATCAGGAGAGAGCCGATGCGATTGGCCTGATCTTTCACCTTGATTCGGATCAATGCGAGCGAGATCTTTCGCGCGTCCGGATGGTCGTAGTCGAGCGGCACCTGCAAGGTGCCACATTGGAAGCGACCACCGCAGTCGGTCCATGCGACGTTCCCAGGCAGTGGCGGGTTGCTGGGGCTGTGCGATGGCGCCGGCGAGTTTCGCGTGCACGCAACGGCGAGGATCGTGACGAGCACCAGGAACTTTGCGACGCGACCCGTCACGCCTGGAATGTAACCACACCCAGTTCCCAGCTAGCTCTCAGCAGCGGATTCCGTCAACCTAGCCCCGGTGCGAAGCGCTGCTTGTTGCATTGCGATTCTCATCGCGGTCAGCTGTGCCGGCCAGCAGAACAAATCTCAGGGGCGGTCGCCGTCTCCATCCCTGTTCTGGAGTCCCACCAATTCGCCTTCGCCGACCCCGTCGCCGCCTTTGGCGTCACCCATTTCCGCGACGGTCAACAGCGGTTCATTCAAGCTCACACGGGTCGCGGCGGGCTTGAGGAGTCCGGTTTACGTAACGAGTGCCGGCGATGGCTCTGGTCGTATGTTCATCGTTGAGCAGGCGGGGCGCATCCTCGTCATGAAGGATGGGCGTGTGCTGCCCACGCCTTTCCTCGACATACGCTCGTTGGTCGTGGCAGGCGGAGAACGTGGACTCCTGAGCGTCGCTTTTCATCCTGATTTCGCGACCAATGGAGTTTTCGTCGTCGACTACACCCGCTCGACTGGCCATGTGGGCGACACGGTGATCGCGCGCTACAAGGCCGTGCCTGGCTTCGACGTGGCGGACCGCTCCTCGGGCCAGGCGTTGCTTACCATCACGCAGCCGCAGTCCAACCACAACGGCGGTCTGGTTTCGTTCGGACCCGACGGATACCTGTACATCGGGATGGGCGACGGAGGGAACGCAGGCGATATCGGCACGGGCCACGCGCCCCAGGGCAACGGGCAGAGCCTTACGACACTGCTCGGAAAGATCCTGCGGATCGAGGTCCAGGCGACCGGTCCATACACGGTGCCGGTCGGCAATCCCAACCTGGGAAGCGGGACTCGTCACGAGATCTGGGCATACGGAGTGCGTAATCCCTGGCGATTCAGCTTTGATCGTGCCACGCATGACCTCTACATAGGCGACGTCGGCCAGAACGCGTGGGAGGAGGTCGACTTCCGCGCGTCGTCGAGCAAGGGTGGCGAGAACTACGGCTGGCCGGTATTCGAGGGGTCGCATGTGTACCGATCGGGGGTGCGGCTGACGGGCGACGTCAAGCCGGTGGCGGAGTACTCGCACGCCGGCGGGAGCTGCTCCGTCACCGGAGGCTATGTATACCGCGGTTCGAAGATTCCGTCGATGTTCGGTTTCTATGTGTTCGCGGACTACTGCAGCGGAGTCTTGCGGACGCTCGTCCTGTTTCCCGGACACTGGACGATGGCGACGCTGATGGACACCGCGTTCCTGGTCTCGTCGTTCGGCGAGGACGAATCAGGCGAGCTGTACCTGGTCAACCTCGGTGGTGCTGTTTACAGGTTCGACCCCGCGTAGGGGCTCTACGCAGCGCTAGGCCGCCGCGCGGCGATTGGAGACTTTGCGCCGATATTCCAGCCGGCGCAGGCCTTTTCTGCGCTCTCGAGAGCGAAGCGGAGGGCCGGGTCCTGCGGCGAATCGGTGGTGAAATATGGGAATTCGGCGCTCGGACGTGCGTCGCTCCGCCCCCGAGCGCCTGGTGGCACTCCTCTTTTCGTCCATTTCGCATTCCCCCTTGCCGGCGCCCGCGCCAATGAGGCTGCCCGTCCAGGGCAGCTCGCCGCAACGTGCCGGCGCTGCGGGTTGCTGTTCGGATCGGTGAGGAGATTGAGCGGGTCAGCCTCCTCACTCACTTGGAGAACGCCTAGTTACGCCAAAAAAACCGTATAAATGTCGCTGAGCGACAAATTGGTGGGTTGGCCTGGTCAGCGCGAGTCCCGTAACGGAGCCACGGGCTGTCTCGTTTGCGGATCATGAGGCGAAGGCTTGGCGGTACGACCTTTGGCGCAGCCGTGGCGGTCGTATTGCTCGCCGCCTGCGGTGCTTCCCCGGCTGCCTCGGTTCACTCACCGACGGCCTCTGCTCCGACGACAAGCGCCAGCCCATCGGCCGGCGCGACCGCGTCGCCTTCATCGTCGGACATCCGGCTCGTGATCGAGGATGTCCAGGGCAACCAGGTTCGCCTGGCGAGGCTCGACGCCCGCGACACGGCAAAGGTCGCTGGTTCATACCAAGGCATCGTCAACGATCACGTGATTTTGCTCAACGGACGAATCCTCGAGTCGCTCGACAGGAGCGGGACGGTGCGCAAGCTTGGCCAGCTCGCGCCGAGTCTGAGCGGGTTCGATAACGGCCGAGTCGCGGTAAGTCCTGACCTCTCTCGTTGGATCTACACGCTGACCGACTCCGAATTCACGACGCACATACACCTCGGAACCCCGACGAGTGACAGCGAGATCGCCGCGGTGCCTGCGCCGGCCAGAGACACCAGTTACGCCGGTTTCACCTGGAACGCCAGCGGTGTCTATCTGACCCAACAGCCGACGGGACTCGGCGGCGCCGGACCCTTTCTCGAATATCGCTTCAGTCTTGCGAAGTTCGATTTGAACAGCCACAAGGTCACGATCGTGTCGCCGACGTGCACCGTGTATGCGGTTCTCGATGACGGCACGATGATCTGCCGCAGATCGTTCGCTGACGGCCGGATCGACGTTCGGTCGCCGGCGGGGCAGACGCACTTCATTCAGATGACGATCGGTGGCCCCGCCAACACGACGGATGCCTTCGCGTACGTCAAGGTCGCGGTCTCGGCGGACAACAAGCGCCTGATCGTAGGCCGGAACGGAGCCAAGGATCCGGTGATCAACTACCAGATGGCCGTCGCCGACCTGACGTCCTCGGCGGCTGGCGCGTTCGGTCCGATCGATTATCTCCCCGACGCGTGGCTGCCCGATGGGCGAGTGGTCGGAACGCACGTGTGCGCCTACGTGGATTGGGGCGGTGGACCATGCAACGCGAGCCTGGACGGGACCTACTTCTTCAGCGCCGATGGCAGCTCGCGCACGCTTTTCTTCAAGCTGACTCATGGCGCTGTCGTGGGCTACCTCTAGCGCGCCGGCAGTTCCCCGCTCGACCGGGCGGAGGCGATAGGACAGGCGACCTATTGAGGAGCCGGCGGGGGTGGAGTATCGTCCCGAACCGCCAACCGCGATATGAAAATCCCGGCCCTCCTCACCATTCTGATTTTGCCTCTGTCGCTCCTGGCCGCGCGCCCCACGAATGCCCAAGCCGCCGCGCCCACTTTCCCCATCCGCGCGGCGTTCTACTACCCCTGGTTCCCGGAGACCTGGGGCCCCGTGAGCAACCGGTACACGCATTACACGCCAACCCTCGGCTACTACAACTCGAGTGACGCGGCCACCATCGATGACCACATCGCTCGCATGGAGTACGCCGGCATCAATGTCGGCATCGCTTCCTGGTGGGGACAGGGGAGCAAGACTGACCAGCGGATAAGTCTCCTGCTCGCGGAGGCTCATTCCAGGAACTTCTACTGGACGCTGTACTACGAGCCCGCATTGAGCAGCACGCAGGTCGCCTTGGACCTCACCTACATCGCCACCCACTACGGATCCGACCCGAACTTCCTGCACGTCAACGGCAAGCCCGTCCTCTTCATCTACACCCGCGCCGTCAACAGCTGCACCGACGTCGCAACATGGGAAACCGCAAACGCCGGGCAGTTCTACCTCGACCCCCAGGTGTTCGCCGGCTATCGCCTCTGTTCTGTCCAGCCCGCGAGCTGGCACCAGTACGCGCCGACATCCGCGGAAGACAAGCAGACCGGTTACTCGTTCAGCATCAGTCCCGGCTTCTGGTTGGCGACCGACGCCGCGCCGCGGCTCGTGCGGGATCCCAGCCGCTGGCGCCTCAACGTCCAGGACATGGTCGCGTCGGGTGCGCCCTGGCAACTCGTCACGACCTTCAATGAGTGGGGAGAGGGAACAGCGGTTGAAGATGCGGTGCAATGGCAGAGTCCCAGCGAGTACGGCGTCTACCTGGATGAGCTCAGCTCGAATGGGCACGGCTTGCGGGGGGCGGCCCAGTCATCGGCCCCGCCACTGCCGGTCCGAACTTCTGCTAGTCAGTCAAGCCCT
>Ga0066659_10000038_pt1 | contig 27922 bp, 22 predicted proteins | sample GraSoiAngelo_108_FD_75176 | JGI IMG/M metagenome (GOLD analysis project Ga0066659, IMG submission 75176) | Grasslands soil microbial communities from the Angelo Coastal Reserve, California, USA - 14_0903_09_40cm | ecosystem: Environmental > Terrestrial > Soil > Grasslands | place: USA... | reverse complement strand
GAAGCCCTTTTTCGGGCGAGCGAACTTCTGCTCTACTTCGTTGCGCGAACGGCGCTATAAGTTACCTGCGATGAATGAAAATTGACAAACGCATTCAAGAATACAGGACGGGGATTGACAGGTTCCGGCAACGGTTGAGAATGACGCTATGGCACACCAGTTTACGACCTCCTACTTGAAAGATTCCATCGACCTTTTTCGCTACTACAAAAAGCTCGGCGAGCGCGCGATGAGCCAGTGTCCGGACGCGGCACTCTTCGCTACGCTGGATGCCGAATCCAATTCTATCGCTATCATTGTGAAACATATGGCGGGAAATATGGGGTCGCGCTGGACGGATTTTCTGACTACAGATGGAGAGAAACCAGACCGTAACCGCGACACCGAATTTGAAGAACCGCCCGCGACGCGCGCGCAATTGATGGAACTATGGGAACGGGGATGGAAATACGTGTTCGATGCGCTGGAACCGCTTACCGATGCGGACGGGTCGCGAACGGTGACGATTCGAACGGAGCCACATTCCGTGATGCAAGCGATCAACCGGCAGGTCGCTCATTATTCCTATCATGTGGGGCAAATTGTTTATCTTGCGCGTCACTTCGCTGGTAGCAAGTGGCAAACACTCACGATCCCGAAAAGGAAGTCGGGCGAGTTCAACAAGCAGGTCGCCGCGGGCGAGAGGTCGCAGCGCTAGCAAAGACTGAAGGAAGTCCTCAGGAAAGTCGTTGCCGCTTCTTATCTTCGCTTCCCCTTCGCCCCGCAATCCGATACCCTTCTTGAATCATGGCCACGCTGTTCGATATGGAGCCGCTGGAGGAGAGCGGCCTGAAACTGAATGAGGCACAACGGCGCGCGATCACGCACGGCGAAGGTCCGCTGCTGGTGATTGCCGGCGCAGGAACCGGAAAAACGCGCGTCATTACTGAACGCATCCGGCACCTCCTGCAATCGGATGAAAACCTCTCCGGCGAAAACATCCTCGGGCTGACCTTCACGAAAAAGGCCGCCGGCGAAATGAAAGCCCGCGTGGTGAAGGCCACGAGTGAACGCGGCAAAGCCGTGACGCTGGCGACATTTCATTCCTTTTGCGAGACGCTGCTGGCGGAGGCTGACCCGCAACGCGTGATGCTGGATGAGTTCGACCACTGGATCCTGCTGCGGCGCAACTTAAGGCGGCTGCATCTGGAAAAATACCGGAGGTTAGCCGACCCCGGGCAATTCCTAAATGATTTCGTGGAGTTTTTTTCGCGTTGCCAGGACGAACTAGTGTCCGCCGAAGACTATCAGCGCTATGCCGCCGGGCTGGCGGCGCGCATGGAAGCCGAGCGGGAAACGCTGGACGAAGACACACTCGTGGAACGCCTGGAGACGGTCGCGCTGCAGCAGGAGCTTGCGCGCGCCTACCGGGCCAGCGAAGAACTGCTGCGTGAAAAGAACCGCGTTTCGTTTGGCTCGTTGATCACCGGAGCGGTTGGACTGCTGGAGCGGGACGCGCAACTGCGCGGGGCGCTGCAAAAAAAATACCGCTACATCCTGGTCGATGAGTTTCAAGATACCAACATCGCACAACTTCGCCTGCTGGAGCTTCTGGCCGGGCCGGCGAGGAACATCCTCGCGGTCGGCGACAACGACCAGGCGATTTACCGCTTCCGCGGAGCTTCCTTTGCGAGCTTCAAATTATTTCTGGAGCGATTCGCGGGGTGGAAGGAAGGCCAGGACTCTACGCCGTTCCGTGTGGCGCTGACGGAGAATTACCGGTCGACGCCGAACATCCTGCGTGTAGCAATGCAGGTGATCGGGCAAAACGCCGTTAGTGCCGACTTTCCAAAGAAAATTCTCTCTCCAAACGAACCTCCGGGTGAAAAGATCCGCATCGTCGAGCTGGCGACTCCCGAAGAAGAAGCGCGATGGGTAGCGAGCGAACTGGAGCGGATTCATGGAGCGGGACGCCGGTGGAAAGATTTTGCGGTGCTGTATCGCCAGCACGCGCACCGGGATCATCTCGTCGAAGAGCTGTCGCGGCGAAAGATTCCGTTTGTGATCACGAGACTTTCCATTCTGGAGCATCCGCTGGTTAGGGACGCGCTCGCCTACCTGCGGCTGATCGCCGCGCCTTACGACGACATTGCCTGCGCGCGCGTGCTGGCGGCTCCGGCATGGCAACTGCGAGCGCAGGATTTGGTGCGTCTGGCAGAGAAGGCGCGAAAAGAGAAAAAGGTGATCTATGACCTCCTGCAATTGCCGCAGGGGCAATTGGCGTTCGATCACTCGCAAGCAGCGCTCGGGCAGCTGGTGGAATTTGTTTCTTCGCAGAAAAAAACACTGAAGCGCTGCACGGCGCGGGAGATTCTGGGCGTTCTGACGGACTGGCTGGAAATCCGACAGCGCGCGAAGGAACACGACCGAAAATACGTCAAGCGGCTGGCGGAATTCATGAAGGAGTGGGAACCGAAAAGCGAAACGCGCGGCCTGGCGGAGTTTATCGAATATCTGGATTATTACGCTCAGGCCGGCGGGGTGGTGAGCCTGGAAGACAACGCGCCGCCAGACGCGGTGCAGTTGATGACCGTCCATGCAGCGAAGGGTCTGGAGTTTCCCCAGGTGTTTCTGTTGCGCGTGAACAACCGCGCCTTTCCGGCAACCGAGAGGCCTCGGGTGTTTGAATTCCCTGTGGAGCTGATGAAAGAGGGCGCTCCCGCAGAGCAGTTTCATATCCAGGAAGAGCGCCGGCTATTTTACGTGGCGCTGACGCGCGCGGAAGAACGGCTGACCATCACCACGGTGACAGAGAAAAAGGGAAAAGTGCCGGTGTTCATCGAGGACATCCTGATGGAACCAGCGATAAAGCGGCTGGACGTGCGTCAGATGATGCCGAAACTGCCGCCCGCGGAAGTAGAGCAGCGGGCACCGGATGAACATCGGGAGGATGTGCAGCTCTTCCCTGCCGCGGCGGAGCCCGCAAAGATTTTTTCACGCATCGCCGATTGGGCGGAGGAGTTTCACCCGCCGTCACCGGAGCCGCTGACGCTTAGCCCTTCGGCACTGAGCGGTTACCGGACGTGCCCGCAACGTTATCTGTTCGGGTATTTGTGGTCGCTGCGGGAAGGGCCGAAGGCGGCGATGACCTTTGGCGCGGTGATGCACACGACCATCAAACGTTTCGTGGACCAACTCCGCAAAGGCGTGAAACTATCATTCGATGAAGTGCAAGGAATTTTCGAGACGGAATGGAATTCGAAGGGATTTGAAGACCAATATCAGGAAGAGGAATACAAGAAGGACGGACTAGAGCAGTTACGCGCGTTCCATACCGGCATGATCGCGGAACTCCCGCAAGCGGTGGGGCAGGAGAAGGCGTTCGAATTGCCCCTCGACAACAATGTCATCATCAAGGGGCGCATCGATCAGATCAATGCGTTGGGGAACGAGCCGGATGTGGAAATCGTCGATTACAAAACGGGACGCCCAAAAAAGGATGCTGACGCCAAGAAAGATTTACAGCTGAGCTTGTACGCGCTGGCCGTTAAAGAAATTTTGGAGCTGAACCCGGTGCGGCTGGTGTTTCATTATTTGCAAGACAATCGGCGGCAAGAAACCACGCGGGACGCCAAGCAATTGGATGAAGCGCAGAAAGTTGTGCAAGAAGCCGCGGCGGACATTCGCGCGGGACAATTCCGAGCGAAACGAGGCTTCATCTGCCGCAATTGCGCCTATAGGCCGATTTGCCCGGCGCATGAGGAGAGCCTGAGCGCTTGATCGCGTTTTGAAAGGCTTTTAATTTCTGTTGATCGGAATCTCGATTGGAGAACACGAGTGAATCGCAAAAATATTTACTTGTTCCTTTGCGTTCTGGGAGTGACGCTTCCTTATTCACAATTCGTCCCGTGGGTCATGGACAACGGTCTGCCGCTCGGGCTGTTGGTGCACCAACTCTTCGCCAACCGAATCAGCGCGTTTTTCGGGCTGGATGTCCTGGTCTCTTCTGTGGTCTTCCTGGTGTTTATGGGCCTCGAAGGAGGACGGCTCCGCCTGCGGTTCCGTTGGCTTCCGATTGTCGGTCTATGCGCGGTTGGGGTGAGCCTGGCTTTGCCGTTGTTTCTGTATCTTCGCGAAAGCGCGCTGGAAGGATCACCGGGAACAGTTGAATCATTGGCGGCAACCAAGACCTGAACGAGTCGTCGTTTCCGCAGTTACTGAGGCAAAAGAGAAGAGGCGCTCCAACCTGTGTCAGAGCGCCTGGGCTACGAAATCTTGCTGGAAAACTCCTACTTCCCCTTCTTGGGAGCCTTTTTCTCGTCCTTCTTGGCCTTTTTCTTCATGCGAATTCCCTCCTCAGTGTGGGTAGAGGACCAGCGCCGCCGCCAGTCACTCGCCTCCGACCTCATATACGAGTGATGCGTACAAGAGTCAAGGAAATTTGCAAAGAAAAAATACCGAACTATCTCGGCGTGGCCCCGGCATAGTAACCCTCGCGAGTCAGGATGGTCAGTCCTTGCCGTCGTACACGGACCTCGATAGAATGATATTCCAATCCACGGTCCGTTCCACTTGGCGCGTAGGCCAGCGTGTACTGGTTGCGAGCCTCTTCCGTAACCCGGGCGTACAGCTCTTCCATCGCCCGGCTCTTTAATCCATAATAGACGTCTCCGCCCGTATCGTGGGCGTATTTGGAGAGCCGTTCGAATCGTCGTTCGAAAAAGGCGCTTCCCACGCCAATTCCGTAGACCGCGATGTTGTAACGAAGCAGTTCCTTCAGCACCGTATCGTAGTTGTTCACATTGAACTTTGGCCCGTTGACGCCGTCGGAAATCAGAAAAATAATCTTCCGGCGCATCCGCTCCGGATCGCGGTCCTTCAGCAACTGGGCCGCGGCGTACACTGCATCATCCAGCGCCTTGGTCGGCTGGCCCTTGATGTTTATGTTAGGGCCGGCCATATTCGGCGCATCCCCGGTGGCGGAGTGTCCGTTAATCGAAGGGCTATTGGCGATGGCTGCGGTCGAAGGCCCCGCGGAGGGTTCCTCGTCCAAGCGGGTTCGTTTCAATTCCGTGAGCAGCTTGTCCTGGTCGCTTAGGAAGCCCTTGCCCGCGTGAAAACGCTGGTCGAAACGGCAGACCCAGGCTTCATCATTCAGGCTCAGACCGGCAACAATCGCACGAAGGCTCTGCTCTACTTGCTTGGCGTCCCTGGAATTCAGGTCGTTATCAATCAGCACAACCATGGAAATGGCAATGGGCTCGGCGATAAAGGAAGCGATCTTCTGTTCGACATTATCCTCGAAGACGCGAAACTCATCCCGGCGAAGGTCCGGCACGAGCCGGCCCGCTCCGTCCTTCACAGTGACTGGGACGATGACCTGGTTGACGGGAATCCGGATCGTTGTTGGGCCGCCTTGTTGGGCAGGCGCCGGAGAGCTCTGTTCCCGGGTTGCAGGAGGAACGCCCTGTCCTGTGGTTTGCGCATCAAGACGGGCAAAGGGCGCTGAGAGGAACAGCGCTCCAGCCATCCACACCGTTTTTCGTAGACTTTTCATAGTCCTCAAGCCAAACTTCCGATTGCAATTGTCCGCCTGGGCGGCGTCAGCTACACATCCATCTCACCGCTTCGCGGCATCCTACAGGGCGGCAGTAACCCCGCGAGGTTTTTACAGCTGGGCATCTCTCGCTGAGGAAAGTATACATGCACTCGATGCATAAGCTTTTGATGCAATGTGTGACGGCAACGGTTGCGGTGAGTTTATCCACTCCCGCCACATCGCAGGAGCCTGCCGCGCAAGGGCCGGTGATCAAGAGCGAAGTCAGTCTGGTAAACATTTTCGCCACGGTCCGGGACAAGAAAAAACACATCGTGCCAACCCTGAAGAAGGAAGACTTCCATGTCTTCGAAGACGACCAGGAGCAGAAGATCGCCTTCTTCGCCAACGAGAGAGCTCTGCCCATTACCCTCGGCTTGCTCATCGATACCAGCCGCAGTGAAGAGAATCGCCTACCCGCTGAACAGGAGGCAGCAGCAAAATTTCTGGACCAGGTCCTCCGCAAGGGCGATGAAGCCATGGTGATTTCGTTCGGAACTGACGTGGACCTATTGTCAGAGTTCACCGATGATCGTGCCCAGCTCGACCGGGCCATCCGCAGCGCGCGTATCAACGCACCGAATGTAAGCATGGTCAACGCAGGGCCGTTGCCGCCAGAATCCCGCACCCGCGGCTTGCGCGGAACGGCTTTCTACGACGCCGTCTGGGTGGCGTGCACGGAAAAGCTGGCAACCGAAGCGGGACGCAAGGCTCTTGTGATTATCACCGACGCCGACGATCAAGGAAGCAAAGTAGAGCTAAAGGAAGCTATCGAAGTCGCGGAGCGCACGGACGCAGTGATTCACATCCTGCTGGTCCACGATCCCGGTTACGGCACGCGTCCCGATGTCGCCAAGAAAATGGCGGAGGAAACCGGCGGCCGGGTCATTGATGTTGGATCGATGAAGCACTTGCAGGAAGCATTCGAGCAGATCTCCGAGGAGTTGCGTGACCAATACACGCTCAGCTACTACCCGACGAATGCGGCGCGTGATGGAAAATTCCGCAAGATCAAAGTGGAAACGACCGACAAGGAATTGAAGGTTCTCGCCCGAAGAGGCTACTACGCGCCGAAAGGATGAGCTTTCCGAACTCTTAGGCGGCAACGCTGAACGCGGGCTCCTGCTTCAGAAGTGACGCGTCCGTGTGGCCGCCCGGTTGTGCTTACATGCAAACTGAAAGTTTCGTGATTAATGATGTTCGCAGCAACTGCTCGCGGCGTCCGAGGCCTTAGCGGGCTGCACGTACTCCGCCTTCGAGTCAACCTTGTATCCTTCGTCGTACTTGTCATGGTGCCGCACCCAGGCCATGGTGTGCTTTAGCCCTTCTTCATCGCGCCCTTTTGGCGTGATGTCCAGCCAATTGTACGCTCCGATGAGGATGTCCAGCCCGCGAGCGTAGCTCGAATAGGTGTGGAAGATATTGCCCGCGGACCCTTTGTAAAACACACTCGTGCCGGGCCGTTCCTCGCTTGGGAATTGCTGCATGCCATAGTTGTAATAGACTTCTCCTTTCCCCAACTCTTCCTTCTTCATCGAGACCTGGTAGTCGTAGTTGAAGTCGCTGCCGTGCGACGATACCCAATGGAACCGCCAGCCCATGCGCTTCTTGAACGCTTCGATCTCCGCCAGCGGCGCCCGCGAGACCACCGCCAGCCTTACGTCGCGCGCAGCAAGGTGCACTACGCTTCCGTCAATGTGGTCTGAGATGAACGAGCAGCTCGGGCATCCTTCCGCCCACCCGGGACCGAGCATGAAGTGGTACACAATCAACTGGCTTCTGCCTCCGAAGAGATCCGCAAGCGTCTCCTTCCCCTTTGGGCCATCGAACACGTACACCTTCTCCACCTTCTCCCAGGGCAGATCGCGGCGCTGCTTGCTCAACTGGTCGCGAAGACGCGAAAACTCCTTCTCCTTCTTTAGCAGCTCCTTGCGCGCGGCCAGCCATTCCGCCGGCGACACAACTTTTGGATGTTCCATCGCTCTGGTTGCCATATCTAGTTCTCCTCTCCGGCTTCTCAACTCTCACCGAAAGACAGCCTTGCCCCCATGAATGCGGAAGCCCGACCGTACCTGGTCCGGACGAGCCTCGCATCCACGGCCGTTTACCGAAAATGGTGTGAACCGCAAGCTCAATTTTAGCTGGCCGCGGCCTGGGCCTTCTGCGCCTGTGTCGCCTGTTGCATTTGCGCCAGCACTTTGCGGATGGCTTCGTTGGACCCGGGGCTGCGTTTTTCTCTCCAGGCCTCCAGGCGATTGCACTGGGTTTCCAGGTTGGCGAGGAAGTGGGGGCTGCTGAACATCGCGCGCCACGCGCCGAGCACCGGCTTTACCTGTTCAAACACCACCCACTGTTCCCCGTTGCTTTCGAAGAAAAACTCCTCGTCGATCAGCCCGCGGTTCACGATGCTCGCCACCATCTCCCAGTAGCCGAGCACCATGCGCATGTACGTGTTTTCCTTGCTGCCCGGGGGACAAACGCGCATCAAGTCATCGGCGGTTTTCACGTGGAAGTTTGCCGAGAACCAGTCGCGCGCTTCTCTCAACTTAGGTTCGCGCCGCTCCTCGTACAGGCGCAACATCAGATTCACTTGCTCGTTCGTTACTTGGCCCATGTTTCCTCCTTTGGATTTGAGTCATGCCATGCGACAAATTCTTCGGGGGCTTGCTTCTTTCCGAGTATCTTCACCAAGAGCGCGGTCAGTCCGCCTGTCGAAACCACGCTTCCGGCCATCAGTGCTGCGCTGGCGAGGCAAAAGGGACACATGAATTGCATCTCGTACCTGGAAATTCAGCGCTAGGACGCTGTTGAACGCGAACGCGGCGCCTCGGCTCGCTTCTTCACACCCGCATTAATGTGCCCCCAGCCTTTCGTGACACCTTTGCGGTGATCCTCCTGAATCAAGCCAAGCGCTGAATGTCGGAACTGAATCAGCGTCCCGCCATCCACCTGGCTCAAACGATATTGCACATTCGAGGAGACCGGATAGGACATGAACAGCGGCCCGGTGATTTCCAAGAGCGTGGGCCGCTTGATGGCTTGCACGCTTCCCCAGAAGTGACCATTGCCATCGCCCAGGTCTCGGTACCAGCGGCCGCCCGGCCATGGCTCGATCTTCATGGGCATGGGCTTGTCTTCGGCCGTTTCGTTGAAGGGCCCGAGTTGTTCCAGGAGAGCGGCGAACGTTGCTTCGAGCGTCGCGCGCACGTGGATTTCCTCTGTCACGTTCAACGTCAAGTCTTCAATTTTTATTCCCGTCGTAATCATTTTTCCTCCGTGGAATGAGATTCGGGCCCGAATCCTTTGACGGATTGCTGTTCGCCTCGGCGCGCTCCTTGATGCGGCTTAATTGATGACGCCAGTAGCGCTCGAACGTTTCCGTCCACTCGTGAAGTGGCCGGATGGCCTCGGCGTTGGTTCGGTAGAGCATCCGGCGGCCATCGCGGCGCGCGTTGACCAAGCCCACTTCCCGCAACACGCGCAGGTGCTTGGACACCGAAGGCTGCTCCATGCCCAGCGAATCCACAATCTCCCCAACGGGCCGCTCCTCGATCGCGAGGTAGTTCAAGATGGCCCGGCGCCGAGGTTCTGCCACTGCGTTGAATGCATCCGAGGTGGTCGTCGCTCGAGCCATGCCTTCACAATACATTCCCATATAGGAATATGTCAAGCGATTTTTTCCCCCGCCTGTAAACACCCTAGCCACTCCTCCACCGTCTTGCCAGACGTCTTGAGCGATGGCGAGGAGTAGCGCCCGATTGGCCTGCGGCACATCAAGAACCGCACAAGGGATGCGATGACAAAACTAGAGGTAGGGCGTCCAAAAGGGCAGCGATCTCAAGGAGGCCTCGCGAAAATGCGCAAACTCGTTCTGCCTATCTCGGTTTTGCTGGTTTGTCCGATGATCATGGCTGGCGGAAACAGCCTGTCCGCGGATGACATCGCAAAGATAAAGCGCGTCCATGCCCTGTACCAGGAAGCTTGGCTCAGGGGAGATGCGGGTGGCGTGCGCGCTGTTTTCAGTGATGACCTGTGTGCTGCTCCCACCACATGGAGACATCCCGCGAATCGGTCAAAAGGGATTGAACGAATACTGGTTCCCGCCTAATGCTCCGTCAACCCAAATCACAAAACTCGTAGTGACGCCCCAGAGCATCGGCGGCGATGGTCAAATCGCATATGCATGGGGGACGGACGAAGTGGCGTGGACGACAACGCAAAACGGAAAGACAACAAGCGCTTCGCACACCGGCGTCTTCTTAAACGTCCTCCGGAAGCAGGCGGATGGGGAGTGGAAGCTGTCTCACCACATGTGGGATGACGCGATTAGTAAGCGTTGAATTGTTGGGATGACAGAGTGCTGGGCCTGGCCTCCAATTGGCCATGCGGTAGTTCTGTGGCTATGCCTTTCCGTGCCCTTACTGCCGCGGGAAGGTGAATTCGCCGGACGGGTTGCGCTGCTTCAGCGCGGTCACTTTGCCATTCTCCATGACGAACTCATAAATAATATCCCCGAATTGCGGTGTCCGGAACTTGAGCCCCTTGACGGGAATGAGCTTGATGGGAGGTCCGCCCGGGAAAGAAAGAGAAAGACCGGTTCCCGGCTGATAGAGTACTTCAAATTTAACTTTGGTCGGAGTCGCGTATCCGCCAGCCAGCTTTTCGAGCAGCGCCGGGTCCAGCGTCTCGGCCTTGCGCGTGAATACAACTTCCGCCTGATCCAGCGAGATCACCGCGCCATCAATGTCGCCTTGCGGATTTGTCCGGAAGTTCACGGAGAACTTGCCGTATTGCTCGTCATCGAGCGTGTCAAAGCGGTCGTAATGAAAGTGGCTCAGCGGAAAATCGAAGGCATGAAAACCGAATTGCAGCGCGTCATTCTTGAGCCCAATTTTAAGAACGCCGTAGGCCGCGTTCTCATAGTCGCCCGCGTAGTCGGCCAGGGCATGAGATGGCTTGGTATTCGGAACGCGATCGCCGCCGGCTTTCGCACGCGCTTCCGTGCCCGCTTTCTTCCCGGCAAGGCGCTGCTGGAGCTGGCGCTGGCTCCACGGCGTCCGGTCCATGCCGAGGAGCCGCTCGTACACGTTGTAGCTGACGATGTTGTAGAGCGGGGCGCTGTGATCGCTGATCACCAGAACGATCACACCAATCTTGTCATTCGGCATGAAGGAAACTTGCGAATGAAACCCGGGAAGGTCGCCGCCGTGATAAGTAAGCAGATGCCCCCGGTAAGCTGCCGTCTGCCGTCCCATGCCGTAAGCCGGATTAAGCAGCTCCCAAAATCCCAGCGCCTCTCCTAAGGTGTTTGGCAAACCAATGGCCGGTTGCAGCGTGGCTTTCAGCACACTCGCCGGCAAAACTTGTTTGCCGTTGTATTTCCCGTCGTTCATCAGCGCGATCAGCCAGTGGGACAGCTCGTCGATATTGGAAATGATGGCTCCCGCCGGAGCGACGCCCTCGGTGTCTTCGTAGTAAGGAATCTTGTACAGCTCGAACGAGTCGCGTTTTTCACGGTACGGAACGCCGTAGTCAGCCTGCTGCGTCATATCGGAGATTGTGAAGCCGGTCGTCTTCATGTCGAGCGGCGTGAAGATTTTCTCGCGCACGAACTGTTCCCAGGTTTTCCCGGACTTCAGTTCGATGATGTTCCCTGCGGCCGCATACATCAGGTTGTTATAGAGGAAGGTCTCCCGCATCGGCTCCTGCGGCTCGAGGTACTTCAGCTTTTCGAAGAGTTCCTTCTTTGTAAAAGGGGACCTGAACCAGATCAAGTCGTGCCGCGTCACTCCGGTGCGGTGCGACAACATGTCGCGAAGCGTAACGTTGCTGTTGAGCTGGTCGTTGTAAAACTGAATCGTTGGAACCGACTCGCGCACCGGCTTGTCCCAAGTAAGTTTTCCCACTTCGACAAGCATGCCCGCGGAAACGGCGGTGAACAGTTTTGAGTTCGAGGCGATCTGGCACAGCGTCGACGGCGTGAAGGGCAGCTTCTTCTCGTAATCGCGATAGCCGTAGCCCTTGGCGAAAACGAGTTTGTCGTTGACAATGATGCCCACGCCGATTCCGGGCGTATTCCAATCTTTCAGGACCTGCTCCATGTAGGAGTCAAAGCCGCTCAGCTTGCTTGTGACGTCCTGCGCTTGCGCACGAGCCGCAGGCCCGCAGACCAACAACAACAAAACCGCGGCGAGCACGATAGCCCTGTAACAACTTAGGTTGGATCGATGTTTGTTTCGTGTGGAACTAACTTTGTTTTGGAAGGACCGGCATTTGGTATCGTGGAACATGAGGCCAAAGTCTCCTCTCAGTATTTTGCGGGGGAAAACGCCGAGCATTGTATAACATGAAGCGATTTGACCCCAATCTTCCGACCGTCTACCATCCTTTCTTCATTCCTTGCCGATGCACAACGAAACCATCGCCCATTACCGCATCCTCCGCCAGCTTTGGAAAGGCGGTATGGGCGTCGTCTACGAAGCCGAAGACACCAAGCTCGGACGCCGCGTCGCCCTGAAATTCCTCCCCGAAGACACGCGCCGTGATCTACAAACTCTCGAACGTTTCCTCCGCGAAGCCCGAGCTGCTTCCGCGCTCAATCATCCCAGCATTTGCACCATTCACGCCATCGAAGAGCAGGATGGCCGCACCTTCATCGCCATGGAGCTGCTCGAAGGCCAAACTCTCGACAAGCTGATCCCCACCGGTTCCCTTCCCATTCCACGCATCATCGACTTCGGCACACAGGTCGCCGACGCTCTCGACGCCGCCCACAAAAAGGGCATCATCCATCGCGACATCAAGCCCGCCAACATTTTCGTTACCGACCGCGGCAGCGTCAAAATCCTGGATTTTGGCCTCGCCAAGCTTCTCCCTGATCATCACGCCGGCCTCGACGGATCGACTCTCGGCGATCCCGAGACTCTTCTCCTCACCAGTCCCGGCACCGCTGTCGGCACCATCTCCTACATGTCTCCCGAACAAGCGCGTGGCGAGGAACTCGACGCTCGGAGCGACCTCTTCTCTCTCGGTGGCGTGCTCTACCAATTGATTACCGGCAAGCTGCCTTTCCCCGGCACCACAAGCGCCGTTGTCTTCGACAACATTCTGCACAGCGCGCCCGTCGCTCCTGTCGCCTTGAATCCAGGCGTCCCGGCTGAGCTGGAGCGCATCCTTAACAAAGCTCTCGAAAAAGATCGCGACGTCCGCTACCAGGTCGCTGCGGAACTGCGCGCTGACCTCAAGCGCCTCCAGCGCGAACTGGACTCCGGCAGAATTGCTCCCGTAACCTCTTCTTCAGCGCGCATTCCCACGCAGTCGTCCACGCCGGCCGTCACGCCCACTGCGCCTCCGCGCGCGCCCTCGAGCAGCTCCATCCTCATCGCCGCCGCTAGCAAGAACAAGTTCGGCACGGGCCTCGTGCTTGGAGCCATCCTTCTGCTACTCGTCGCTGCTGCGTTCGGGGTGTACTCTTTCCTGCCACGCAAAAGAGTCCTGCCTGTCGAACAAATGTCGATTGAAAATCTCACCAACAACGGCCACGTCTTCTTCGCCCGAATCTCTCCCGACGGGAAATACTTGCTCTACGTCCTCGACGAAAACGGCCTGGAGTCCCTTTGGCTGCGGCACATTCCCACGGGCAGCAACACGCAAGTTGTAACGCCTGCCGCCACGCGATACAGCGGCCTCACGTTTTCTCCCGACGGCAATTACATTTATTTCGTCCGCCGCGATGACTCAGAGCAAGCTATCGCTTCCCTCTATGACACCCCCATGCTTGGCGGAACACCGCGGCTGCTCATAAAAGATGTGGACAGCCCCATCTCGTTTTCACCAGATGGCCAGCGCTTCGCCTACTTGCACCAACACGGCGATTCCAAGGTGGCTGACCTCAAGATCGCGCGCCGCGACGGCACTCTCGAGCGCGATCTTTTCCATCATGTCGAGCTTCACGCCGATAATCTGACTCTTGCCTGGTCCCCTGATGGCAAGACGATTGTGATTCCCATCGTCCAGCCCACGCCTCAGGATATTGGCGGGTTCCTCGCCGTGGATGTCGCCAGCGCTTCCATGAAGCAGGTAGCCATCGCTAAGGATCGCCTCTATAACGAGCCCGTTTGGCTTCCGGACATGACCGGCCTCATCGTCTCCGCCGCTACTATGGAAACTGGATTCAGGCGCAGGCAAATTGGGATCGTTTCCTTCCCCGACGGCGCCTTTCATCTCTTGACCACAGACACCAACGACTACTTTCATCCGAGCCTCTCTGCGGATGGCCAATCGATCGCTGCCAATCAGAGCCAGGCAAAATACCAGGTGGAGATTGCACCCGTAGGATCACTCGAGAACTTCAAACCATTGAAATTACCTTCAACTCTGCCTATTCGGAGTTGGGACTTGACCGCCGACGCCCAAGTTCTCCTCATCCAGGGCTCTGACATCCGCATGGTGAATCCATCTGGCGGAGACCGTGTCATTTTCTCCGACTCGAAATACGCGGTGGACCAGGTCGCCTCGTGCGGCCAGGGGCGCTATATCGTCTTTCGAAGCATCGGCCGTTCGGGTGGCGCCGAGGCTAATCTTTGGCGCGTCGATTCAAATGGCACAAACCTTTTGCGTCTTACTTTTGGCGTCAATGACCGAGTGCCGGTCTGTTCCTACGACGGCAAATGGCTGTACTTCATCGACGCTGCTGAAAACCACTTCCTCAAGCGCATTCCCATCGACGGCGGCACGCCCGAAACAATTATCAAGTCCCCCGCCGAACCCTATGACCTTTCTCCCGACGGCAAAACCTTCGCTACATTCGAAGCACGCGAATCGGATCACGCAACTATCCTCATTACTTATTCTGTCGAGGATGGGGAAAAATCGTCGCTCGAATTCGATCCGCGTGCGCTCCCCAGCCTGGTGTTCATGCCTTCCGGTAGGGCGGTCCTCTATGCCGTGCGGGAAAAAGGGGTCGACAATCTGTGGGTGCAGCCATTGGATGGATCGGCGCGGCGCCAGCTAACGCACTTCACTTCGGAAAAAATCGGAGGATACGAGTATTCGAAGGACGGGACACGGCTCGCGGTTGGACGGGGCCACGCCGATTCCGACGCGATCCTGCTGCGCAACATTCCCCATTAAAAAATTTCGCATTGACTTCAATTAGCGCCGCGCGCAGCGCATTTTCAACAACGGATCATTGGATTGTGCCTCCGGGAGGATTTGCCGTCGCCGGCACGTTGTTGCCGGCTCGAGCGAAATAGCCGCGGCGCGCGCGCACCTGGTAGCCCTTATGATCGGGCACCTCGATGCGGATTTTATGGTAGCGGCCATCCATAACGTAGTTCGTGGGAAGGTAGGCGACGGAATATTGGTTGCGCAATTCGTCGCCGATGTCCTGAAACGACTGGTCCAAATCGTCGACGTGATACGGAAAAAACGCGCGGCCTCCGGTTTCCTCGGCGAGTTCCTGCAAAATCTTGTCACCGTCTGTCAGGTGATATTTGCGGTCCGCCAGTTTGCTCGGATCGGTCTGCGAGAGCGAGACCCACTGTGTGCTGGTGCTGATGGTGTAGATGACCACGCTCGTGCGCTGCGCCATTTCGATGGCGTCCGCGCGCGTGTGCGTCGATAGATTATCCTCGCCATCGCTGATGAGAATCATTACGCGGCGCACCACGTCCGGCTGATCGCCCGGCGGGCGCGGAGGGTGGCTCAATTCCTTCACGCACGCTTCGTAAATCGCGTCGTAGATTGCAGTGCCGCCGCCCGCGCGGGTCTTGGTGATCTGGTCGCGCAGGGCTCCCGCGTCGCCGGTGAAGGGCTGGACGATTTGCGGCTCATCGTCGAACGTCATCACAAAAGCTTCATCCTTATTGCGCCGCAGCACGCTGAACAGGAAATTGATCGAGGCATCCTGCTCGAACTTGATGCGGTCGCGGATACTGTTGGAAGTGTCCAGGAGCATGCCGATGCGCAGAGGCAGATTGGACTGTTTGCTAAAGTAGCGGATTTCCTGCGGATATTTGTCGTCCCAGATCTTGAAATCGCTCTTTTCGAGTTCCGGTACAAGCTTGTTGCGGCGGTTGAGCACCGTGAAGAGCACATCGACGAGGTTGACGACTGACTTGATGGTTTGATCGCTCTGCTGGGTAGGTTCCTGCTTCGCCGCGGCAGGCTGCGTCGGCTGGGGTGCTTGCGGCTTAGCGTCCGGAGAGGACGACGCTTGGGGCTTCGTGGCTGGTGCCGATTGCTGTGCCCGGTCTGTCAGCGGAAATAACAGCAGCGCCAGCGCCAAAAAGATCGAACTAATGATTCGTCGCATTTGCATCGATTATAGGTATCCCGCCAGCGCGGCGTCAATTCGGCTCTGCGTTTCTCCGGCAGCGTCACAAAGTTTTCTCAAATAATCGCGCAATTCCACCGGCAATCTAGCGCGAACTTCGATCCATGCGCCGGTCCGCGGCTGCGCAAAGCCAAGTTTCACCGCATGCAAGAAATTGCGTCCCAGTGGAGGCAAATCGAGCTTGCCTATCCGCAACTCCCGCGCTGCGCCGTACAGCGTGTCGCCCACCACCGGATGCTTCAGCGCGGCGAAATGCACTCGAATCTGATGCGTGCGTCCGGTGTGGAGTTGGACTTCCACCAGCGTTGTGTTGTCGATCTTTGCGAGCGCTTTCCAATCCGTGCGCGCCTCGCGCGGATTGGCGATGGCCGCACCATGCCACGATTTGCGCTGCGTCGCCATGCGCGTTCGATGAATCGGGTCGCGTCCGATTGCCAGATCAATGCGGCCGCTTTTCTCCGTAAGAACGCCCTGCACCAGCGCGATATACGTCTTCTTGATGGCGCGCTGGCGAAACGCGTCCCCGAGTTTTGCGTGCGCCACGTCGTTCTTGGCCACCAGGATCACGCCCGAAGTCTCCTTGTCCAGACGATGCACGATTCCCGGCCGCAGCGGATCGCTACCCTTTGAAAGCGCTTGCCCTCGCCCAAGAAGCGCGTTGACCAGTGTGCCAGACACGTTTCCCGCCCCGGCGTGAACGGTCATCCCCGCGGCTTTGTTAACGGCGATCACGTCGTCGTCTTCGTAAAGCACCTCCAGCGGAATCGCTTCCGCTTCGGCGCGTGTCGCGGGCCGCGGCTGCGCCCGAACAATGATGAGTTCCCCGCCGTGAAGTTTCTGAGAGGATTTCGCTGCCTTGCCATTGACGAGGATAAGCCCGCCGTCGATAAGTTCCTGTACGCGCGACCGCGACAGTTCCGGGCGATGCGCGGCCACAAACCGGTCCAGCCGCGTTCCGGCGTCCGTATCCACCGCCAGTAGCTCATGCATCTCGGGTTGGGCTCCACGCGGCACAGGCCGATTGTAGCAAGGCTGCGATGAGAGGTACGTCCGATTAGGGAGTGCCAACCTTACTGCTTTGCCGGAACCGCGAGAGGTCCTGTGAAGTAGCCCTTGCGCGTCTTGATGGTGAGGCCTTCGCGCGTGGCGCGGATCTCTACCTTATGATAACTAGCGTTGCGGTTATTGCAGCGGGGCACGTAGGCCAAAGTGTACTCGTGCCTAGCCTCTTCGGTTATTCGGGAGTAGAGCCTTTCCATTGTCGCGCTTTGAACCGCGTAATAGATGTCGCCGCCGGAGTCATTCGCATAATTGACTAGGCGGGAGAATTTTCGCTTGAAGGAGTGTCCGACAGCCAAGCTGTATACGGATATGTTGTCGTGAAGGAGCGCCTCGAGCGTGCCGGGGTACGTGTGATGGTTAAATTGCGGCCCGTTGAGGCCGTCGGAGATGAGAAGGATGATCTTGCGGCGGCTGGCTCCGCGATCATGGAGCAGCTCAGCGGCAGAATGGACGGCGTCGTCGAGAGCCTTGGTTGGGCGGGAACCAAGGTTAGTTGGCGCTGCCAGGGGCGGTTCACCGACTCCGAGTGGATGGCTCGATGGTGGCGTGACGAAGGGGACGGCACCGGAGGTCGAAGGACCGCTATGATCCTGGGCATCCTTCAAATCGGCCCAGAGCTTGTTGAGGTCGGCACTAAATCCATCGCCCGGATAGAACGAGAGATCAAAACGGCAAATGATGGCTTCGTCGCTTGAGCTGATTCCGCCGGTTATGGCGCGCAGAGTGGGAGCCATCTGTGCCGCGTCCTGGGATTTCAGATCGTCGTCGATGAGGACGACCAGCGAGAGCGGAAAGGCTTCGGCAGTGAAAACATCTATGGATTGCTCAACGTTGTCATCGAAAATGCGGAACTCTTCTTTTTGAAGATCAGGAACGAGATTGCCGTGGAGATCTTTGGCCGTGGCAGCGAGCACAACGAGATCGGAATTAACGCTGATTTTGGTTCGGGCTTCGCTTTGCTCGGTGGCGGCCTGTGGTTGCGCTTGGACAGCAGGAATTCTTTGTGTGGACGATTGCCGTGATTGAACAAGAACGGAGCCAGCAGCCACCACCATTGCAAACAGCCTTCTCGGCATAGGAATGGCTCTCAGAACTTAGATCGTACCGGAGATTTTGACGCTGGTTGCTGTAAAAGAGTGGCCAACCAGTGGAGTCTACGTTTGAACTTCTCCCCTTTCTTTTACGCTGTTCCAACCTCACTTTGCACTCAGCAAAAACTCAACTCTCTTCTTTTCAAGCAAATCCGAACTCTTCTGCAAAAACACCGGGGTAGTGGAGGAACGAAGATGCATTTCAGTGCAAGGCCATGGGGATCCAGTAGTGTCGCGCCGTGCCCTTCAGAAGGGGTGCGGCGCGCCCGATTTCAGCGCCGCACCCCTTCCTGCCTGCATATGCAGCCCCGTTACAGGAGCACGTTGAGACTTGCCATCCGCGTCGTACCGTTGTACGAAGCTGAAATGGTGACGGAAGTCGAAACGAGAACGATGGAGGTGTTCACGGTAAAGGTCGCGCTGGTAGCTCCTTCCGGAACAAACACGCTGGAAGGCACGCTGGCTGCGCCGCTGCTGCTGGAGAGGGTAACCGTCGCGCCACCTGCAGGTGCGGGCGCGCTTAACGTGACCTGGCCCGTGGAAGATTGCACGCCGCCGATAACGGTGCTGGGATTCAGCGTCAGCGAGGAAAGCGTGGGCGGTGGGGGAGGCGCGGGATTCACGGTGAGCGAAGCTGTCTTGGTTACGCCCGCGTAGGCCGCGGAGATGGTGACCGTGGTTGACGCCGTGACGGCGCTGGTGTTGACCGTGAACGTCGCGCTCGTGGCTCCAGCCGTGACCTTCACGCTGGAAGGAACTGTAGCTACTGACGTGTCGCTGCTCGAGAGCGCGACTTGAGCTCCACCTGACGGTGCCGGCCCGCTCAGCGTTACCGTGCCCGTGGAGGAATCTCCGCCAGTCACAGTCGCAGGACTCAGGGTCAGCGAAGTAAGAGTGGGCGTCGGCGGAGGAGAAGTTGCAGACTGCTCAAAGAGCAACACTGCGGGATTCGGGTCGTTCAGTGAAACCGCTACGAAGGCCGTGGCGGAGATCATGTAAATGACGGCGTTGCCTCCTTCTCCGGAAGCGACGGTCATGGTTCCCCGTCCATTTGCTGACGACGAGGATATGGCGTATGCAGCCTGAAACGCCGCGCCCGAGACTGGTCCGCCGGACGCTCCGATGTCCTCCGTGCCGGTCATATTGCCGGTGGGGCTGGCGCCATCCGCCGCGAACTCACCGGAGAATACTTGAACGCCAAACGACGCTGGCGTAGCCGCCACACCTGCATAATTTCCATTCAGCGCGCTGTTCGTGAACGACATAGCCGCCTGGGGCTCGCCAAAGCCGGAGACCACAGAACTGTCCGTGCTGAAGAGGAAGGCTTGATTCGGACTTACCAGGTAGGCGACCCCGCCATTTGCGACGGCCATAGATGTGCGGCCATTGCTTGCCACACTGTACGTCCCGGATAGTCCGCTGATGGAATTGGAGAGCCCACCGCAATTCTCGTCGAAGGTGATGTTGAGGGCGCCGTTGCCGTCAGTTGTGGACAAGCCCGCGAGCGCGTCAGAGGAACGGGCTGATCCGTTTCCGCAAAACGTAAATCCCGTCAGGTAAATCACCATGCCGCCATTTAGCGCAGCGTTGGAGAAACCTCCTGCCGGAATCTGTTGACGCAACACGACACCATTCAGCAACGGAGTGGACGCCGACACCGGGTCCGTCCCCATCACAAATAGCTTTCCTGCGTTCACGAAGTAAAATGCGTAATTCAAACTGAATGGCGATCCCCCGATCGAGAAAGAGAAGTTGAGTGTGCCCCGCCCCGTGGAAGTATCGGACACCGAGTAATTCGCCGAAGAAAATGTCATCGAAGAGGTTGTGCCATAGGCGTTGACGTCACCGGCTTCGTTGGTCAAAGCGCCCGCTCCGTTCGAAGTAAAACGCCCGGCAATGGCCGCGCGATTGTTGGCGTCGTCAAACCCAGCGACGCCAAATGCGTAGTCCCCCGAAATGCTTGCGGTGTTGTACGCGGAAGTGTCCGCTTTTTCCATGGTCCCTGAGCCAATCGTTCCGACCCCGCCCGTAGCATCGAACTCGATGAACTGGGCATTGCCGTTGGCCATCATCGCGAAGGCGAGTTTTGCACCGCCGGGAATATTCAGAGTCATCACACCGCGATTGTCGGCACCGATCGCATACGTTCCGGTGAACGCTTGCGCGGCTAGCGCAGCTCCGGGACCAACGCCGTTGGTGTCCAGTTCGCCGTTAGTGATATTGCCGGAACCATCCGCAGTGAATCTTCCCACGGCCCCAAAAACAGATGAGCCACCGCTATTCCCGGTGAACCCGCTGAACGTAAATGCATAATTGCCATTCAACTCCGCATTGTTCACGCCGGAATTGCTTTGGGCTTGAACATTCGCGGCAAAAACCAATGCGAGACACAACAGCAGCAAAGCATTCAGCTTGTGCATCTTTCCTCCGTATGACGGCTGGGCGATTAATTCCGTCGCTGTCAGAACGAACCTACCCATGACTGAAGCGCACAGGTGAGCGTGCTCTTGACATCAGAGTCATGGAAACGGCAGGGACGAGGAGCACCTGAAAATTCACGCGGAAAGTGCTGCGCCTTTCCAAGCGTTTTGGCTCTAGAGTGCGATTACGTTCTTGTTCGCACGCCCTAGACTATTCATCCACCCTTTCTTACTCTCGGCTAGCTTCGAGGCAGCTTGCAGCCGCTCTAGATATGCTTGAGACTGGACGTGAAGGCAATCGGGTGGATGCTGCAAAACTAGGTGGAAGAAACCTGAATGGACGGACGAATCAAAGCAGCTGATTCCATTCAAGTTATCCAGGTAAAGCTGCCGGGGAAGGTTTCGCGCACCAGTGGCCGGAGTATTCGATGATGCGCTTCTGCGTGCGGAATCCGACTACGATGTTTGCGAATTCAAGTGCGACCCTTCGGACCGACGGCCAAATAATATCTCGAGCAGGATAAGAATGGCGCCAACCGTGATGGCGGAATCCGCGACGTTGAAGGCAGGCCAAGGATTGAAAGTTCGCCAAGGAAGGAAGCGGAGATAAACCTCGATGAAATCGGTGACGGCGCCATGGAGAATGCGGTCGGTGACGTTGCCTGTAGCGCCGCCAAGGAGAAGCGCGAGGCCGGCGGCATGGGCGGCGCTGATGCCGCGGCCGGCGACGAGCAACCAAGTGATGACTGCGATGATGACGAGGGAACCGCAGATAAGGAACAGGCGGAGGGCGGGTGAGGACAGACCAGCGAGAAAACTGAAAGCGATGCCGGGGTTTCGGGAGTCCACCAGATAGAAAAAATTTTGAATGACGGCGTGGGGGAAGCGATCAGCAGGGCGAGATTCGATCCAAGCCTTTGTGGCGCGGTCGAGAAAGACGACAGCGAGCGTGAGCCAGAGGAAACGGAGGCGGGAGAAAAGAGTCATGAAGTAAAGAACGTAAAGGAGATGAAGGAGGTAAAGGAATGACGGGGAGGCGGCGCGCTCCGAGGATGGCACGTTTGAAGAGCAAGCATCATGTCAGCTTACGGCGACGCTGGCTGAACCGTCGTTTTCGATTTCGGCAAGGGCATCGGAGCAGCGCTCGCAGACGGTGGGATAACGAGAGTTTTCGCCGACATGCGTTGAATAATTCCAGCAGCGGTCGCATTTCGCGCCTTCGGCGCGCTCGATTTTGACTGTCAAACCGGGCAAAGTTTCGGCTGGAACGGATGCGGGAATCGCCGATGAATGGACTTCGACCTGGGAAACGATGAAGAGTGCGGGGAGAAGAGACTGCTTTTCTTCAAGCAATTTTTGCAAGCCAGCGGCCTCCGGGCCGGCGTGGAGATGGACTTTTGCTTCGAGGCCGCCGCCGATGGTCTTTGCGGCGCGGGCTTGCTCGAGAGCCACGAGTACGGCGGAACGTACCTGTGCGAGCCGTTCCCATTTTTCCGCAGCGTCTTTGGCGATCCCACACGCGAGAGCGGCGGCTTCAGGAAAGAGCGAGATGTGGACGCTTTCCGGTTCGCCCTGGGATTTCGGGAAATGCTTCCAAATCTCCTCGGAAGTGAAAACAAGGATGGGCGCGGCCAGACGGACCAAAGCGCTGCTGATTTTCCAGACAGCGGTTTGTGCGGAGCGACGCGATTTATTTTTGGGAGCTTTGGTGTATAGGCGGTCCTTCAGCACGTCGAAATAGAAAGCGCTGAGGTCCACAACGCAATAATCGTGGATGGCGTGGTAGACGCGATGGAATTCGTAATTCGCGTACCATTCGCGGCATTTCTTGACGAGCTCAGCGGTACGGTCGAGCATCCAACCATCGATTTCCTCGAGCCGATCGTTCGAAAGCGCGTCGCGCGAGGGATTGAAATCGCCAAGGTTGCCGAGAGCAAAGCGGAATGTGTTACGAATCTTGCGATAGGCTTCACTGAGCTGGGTCATCACGCGCTCGCTCATTTTTACGTCGGCTTGGTATTCGACGGAACCGACCCAAAGGCGAAGCAAATCCGCACCCCACTTTTCGCAGATTTCGATGGGATAGAGGGCGTTCCCGAGCGATTTGGACATCGGGCGGCCCTGTTCGTCGAGCGTCCAGCCGTGGGTGACGACGCCACGATAGGGCGAAGCGTCGCGCACGCCGGTCGCAACCAGAAGCGAGCTGTGGAACCAGCCGCGATATTGATCGGGGCCTTCGAGATAGACGTCTGCGGGCCACTCGGCGCCCTTCAGCACGGACAGATTCGAAGAACCTGAATCGAACCAGACGTCGAGAATGTCGTTTTCCTTGCGCCACTTCGTGGAGCCACAAGAACACTTTGTTCCAGCAGGGAGCAATTCTTCAGAGGTATGCTGGTACCAGGCGTCGGCGCCTTCCTTTTCGAACCACTTGACGACACTGCGCAGGGCTTTGAAATCTTCGAGGCGCGTGCCGCAACCTTCACAATAAAAAACGATGATCGGCACGCCCCAGAAGCGCTGGCGTGAGACGCACCAGTCCGGGCGCTTCTCAATCATTTCGTACATGCGGTCTTCGCCCCAGGCGGGGAACCACTTCACCTGGTGAATTTCCTCGAGCGCTTCCTGGCGCAGGGATTTTTCTTTTCCGTGAGCGGCCTGGTCCATTTTAATAAACCACTGCTCCGTGGCGCGGAAAATTACCGGATTGTGGCAGCGCCAGCAGTGCGGATAGCTGTGCTTGTATTCATTATTGCCAAGAAGAGCGCCGCGCTCAGCGAGCAATTTCACGATGATGGGATTGGCGGTGAATACGTCTTTGCTTTTGTATTCGGGCAAACCTTCGAGGTAGAGGCCCTTGTCGTCGAGCGGCGCATAGATCTCCAAGCCGTACTTTTGGCCGGAATAGAAGTCGTCGGCGCCGTGGCCGGGGGCAGTGTGAACGACGCCGCTGCCCTGATCGAGGGTGACGTAATCAGCGAGAATGCCGGGCACTTGAATCGGAAGAAATGGATGCTGAAATTTCATACCATCGAAATCGCGGCCCTTGAAGTTGGCGCGCACGCGAGCTTCCTTGATGCCACATTCGGCTTGCAAAGCGGCGATGCGGTCGGAGGCTAGAAGCAGCGCGCCCTTTTCGGTGTCGACCACGGCGTACTCGAAATCGGGATGAAAGGCCAGAGCGCGATTATGCGGAATGGTCCAGGGGGTGGTGGTCCAGATGACCGCGCTGACGTCGCTTCCAAGTCCTGCAATATCTCCTCGGTGGCCGACGACAACCGCAAATTTCACCCAGATTGAGGGGCTGGTGTGGTCTTCGTATTCGACTTCGGCTTCCGCGAGCGCGGTGCTGTCATAGATGCACCAGTAGACGGGCTTGCGGCCGCGATAGACATAACCCTTTTCCATGAAATCCAGGAACGCGCCGGCAATGGTGGCTTCGTATTCGTGGCTCATCGTCAGATAGGGATCGTTCCAGCGGCCGAAAATGCCGAGGCGCTTGAAATCTTTTTTGTGCTGTTCGACGTAACGGAGCGCGAATTGACGGCACAGCTTGCGGAACTCCGCAGGCGGAACTTTCCCTTTTCCGCCCAGCTCTTTTTCCACCTGGGTCTCAATCGGCAGGCCGTGGCAATCCCAGCCGGGGACGTAGGGCGCATAGTGCCCCGCCATGCTTTTGGTCTTAACGACAAGATCCTTGAGAATTTTGTTGAGGCCGGTGCCGAGATGGATCTCTCCGGTGGGGTACGGCGGGCCGTCGTGCAGAACAAAGAGCGGCTTGCCTTTGCGCGCTTCCAGGATACCTTCGTAGATGTTTCCGTTGTGCCAGGCTTCGAGCTGCCTGGGCTCATTTTGCGGCAGGCCGGCTTTCATCGGGAAGTCCGTTTTCGGCAGGTTCAGCGTTTTCTTGAGTTCGAGTGGTTGGGCCATAATTGAAGCGATTGTAAGTCCCTTCTATGCCGTCCGTTTGTACAGGTGTACGGCGGGAAACATCGGGAAGCAGCGTAACCACGTATGTTACAATGATTGGCAACCGGTGTCAGCCGCCATGGAGCGCGCAACCTTTCCCGGCCAGCGCGAATCATATCGGACAGGCACACCGAATATGGGGAATCTGCGTCTAAACTAAAGAGGTAAACGGTGCCGGGCAAATTTATCAATCTGCTGCCGCCTGAAATCACAAAACCCAGGGTGTCATCCGCGGGCCGCGGTCCTGCCGTTCCGGTCCCGTCCACGGCGGTGCCGAAGTTCACGAAGCCCGAGATTCTAATCCCGGATAATTTCTGGTCGAACCTGAAGCAGTTCCTTACGGAACGGCCGGTCAAAGTGCGCGAGCGCAAGGATGCGCCCTTTACGCAGACAACTTTCGGATCGGGAGTAGCTGGCAACCTGGCGGAATTTTTGCGCCTTCGGCCTGCATCGAGAGGGCGCGTGAACAGCAGGCTAGCAGTAGCATGGGGCGCGAATTTCGGCGGGTTCGGCGACCGAGTCAGGGATTTTTTTTCGCCTCCGAAGCAGCCGCCTCTGCCGCCTGGGATTCGGCCGGTGAAAGTGAAAGACATCTGGTCGAAAGACGAAAACTTTGGCACCAGCCAGATGCTCGCTGTCGTCCTGCACATTGCGGCGATCGGCCTGTTGGTGATTCCAATCTTTACTAATGTACTGCCTGCCTCGACGGAAGCAAAGAACAAGCAGGTTAACGTGACGCCGCTGGACATTTCACCCTACATAGCGAAGCTGCCGGCGGGTAATGACAAGGCTGGCGGCGGTGGCGGTGCAAACAATCACACCTTGACCCCGACTTCCAAGGGGAAACTCCCCAAGTTTCAGTACACGCAGTTCACACCGCCTCAGGCAAAGATTCAGAATCTGAATCCCAAGCTGGCGATGGATCCTTCGCTGCTTGGTCCACCTGATTTGAAAGTGCCGAGCCCGAATATGGCGAACTTCGGTGATCCGCTGGCCAAGAGCGCGACGGACTCGCTCGGGAACGGCAATGGCACCGGTATCGGCAGTGGCTCCGGCGGAGGCCTTGGCCCTGGTGAAGGCGGGGGTACGGGCGGGGGAGTTTTCCGCGCGGGGCTGAACGGCGTCGGCTCGCCGATGTGCATCTACTGCCCACAACCGGAATACTCCGACGAAGCGCGGAAGGCCAAGTACCAGGGAACCGTTTTGCTCGATGTGACGGTTACCGCCGACGGGCGAGTGATCAGCCCGGTGGTAATCAAAGGCCCTGGACTCGGCTTGGAAGAAAAGGCCCTCGCGCAAGTGAAGAATTGGAAAATGCGCCCGGCAGTAGGTCCCAGCGGCAAACCGGTCAATTGCCGCGTGCAGATCGAAGTCACTTTCCACCTCTACTAGCAAGAGCTAGCAGCAAGCTCTTCCGCACAGCCTTCGGGGCGTTTGTATACGCCGTGCTCTTTGTGGCGAGACGCTCTTCACTGAGGTATAACCAAATGGACTTTTTGCGGGCAACCAATCTGCCGCGCTGTGCTTCTCAACACGCGTTCGCAGCCCGCCTCGTCGAGGAGTGCGTCCAAATTTGAGGCGGGCGCGGAGGCCTGCCCATGCGCGATTCCTTCGTGCGTTCCTTGCTTTCCTCGGTGAGTTCTAGCGACCACGTAGTTCAACGGATCCGCGGAAACTTTCATGATGCCCTGGCTCGGGGGAAGTGGAAAATGAGTTCCGCGAACGGCGCGCCATTGCATCTTTTGCATTTTGATAGATCGGCGCATTCGAGCCGCGCGCAGGGAATATCTCTTCTAACGCATTCGGCAGTAATCCTGGTGCTGGCGGCGCTTGCCGTGCATCCATTCAGGCCCGAGAAACCCAAGGAAAATGACGCTACGAAAGTCCTGAGAGGTCTTACGTTTCCGTCGCACTTGTTTGCGCCGAGCACCAGTCGCGCTGATCCAGGAAGCGGCAGTGGAGGGGGCCGAGTGATGATTCCCGCGACGGCTGGAAATTTTGCAGCGCTCGCTTCCATTCAGATCGTCCGGCCATCGCTCCCACAAACAGGAAGAACAAATGCCCGTGGCGCCCACAATATTCGATCCGAACGCATCGCCTACCCTGACCGCGGTTAGCAAAATCGGCTTGCCGTGGATGACGGAGGAAACGAACTCACCGGGACCGGGCGATTCCGATACGATCGGCAGCCGTGATGGGAAGACTATGGGAGATGGCCCGCGCGATGGACCCGGCGGGCTAGGCGAATCGCAATCGAGATACCGGGGCGGCGTTACGCTACCCAGCTGCGCGGATTGCCCCGACCCGCAATACACCGACGAGGCGCGGGAAGCCAAGCTACAAGGCAGAGTGGTACTGCGCGTTCTCGTCGGTGCTGACGGGCGAGCCTCGCAAGTCCGAATCGTCCAAGGAATCGGGCTGGGGCTTGACGAGCGCGCGGAACAGGCCATTCGCGGCTGGAAATTTGTGCCAGCGCATGATGGGGCGCGCCACCCCGTGCCAGCCTGGGTCACCGCCGAAGCGGTCTTCCGCCTGTTCTAGACAGTTCTTCTGCAACGGAATAGCATTTTTTTGACGTGCCTTACGACTTCGCCGAAAACGAGTTTGAACTTGAGGCAGAGACGTCCTCCGCACGCGGTGGCGGCCCGCCGCGCAAGTTGACAGGGGTTGGCGTCCTGGATCCGCCGTTTCCACCCAAAAGGCCATTTGGTCCCATTCCGGCGGTTCCCTCTTCGCTACTCTTCCGCATCGTCGCGGCATTGCTGATTGCGGGCATCGCGGCCATGATATTTTTGATGGTCTTTGCCAGGCACTAGCCGAGTTATGAGAATTGCAAAGTCCGCTCTGCCTCTGTTGTTTTCTGCTCGCAATTTCTTCGTCTCCTCAACAGCTGAAATCCTTTCGGGAACTTCAATGGAAATATCCACACGTCCGAACTGCGTCTAAGGAAAAAGATGAAGTTTTGAAGAAGAGATTCGAAGAAAAGGCGGTCACCTATCCCCCACGCGCGATTTTGCTGCGGGCCTTCAAACAAGAAGGCATTCTGGATCTTTGGGCAGCTGGCGCGTCAGACAAGCCTTACGTGCTCGTGCACGAGTATCGAATTTGCGCTTCGTCGGGATCGCTGGGGCCCAAGCGCCGCTTTGGCGACGAACAGGTGCCGGAAGGCTTTTACGAGTTGGATTGCTTCAATCCCCAGAGCAATTTCTTCTTGAGCCTGCATATCAATTATCCGAACGCTTCCGACCGCATCCTTGGTTCACATCAAAATCCAGGTGGAGATATTTTTCTTCACGGCGACTGCGCGTCGATCGGCTGCATTCCCATCACGGACGATGGCATCAAGGAGGTCTATTGGCTCTCGGTTCTTGTCCACGACCAAAATCAACAACACTTGCCGATTGAGATCTACCCTGCCAGGCTTACGGACGAGGGCCTCAAATCCCTGGCGGCAACTCACGCTAATCAG
>Ga0066659_10000016_pt1 | contig 35087 bp, 38 predicted proteins | sample GraSoiAngelo_108_FD_75176 | JGI IMG/M metagenome (GOLD analysis project Ga0066659, IMG submission 75176) | Grasslands soil microbial communities from the Angelo Coastal Reserve, California, USA - 14_0903_09_40cm | ecosystem: Environmental > Terrestrial > Soil > Grasslands | place: USA... | reverse complement strand
CGATGACTTGGCCGTTCGCCGCCTCTTTCGCGCAATCGCCTCCCACCTCGCAACAATCATCGACCCCAGCTCGGCCGCAATCCCCGGCGCAACCGAGTGCTCCCCGCCAGCCGCCGGAAAAAGAGGACTCACTCGGAGAGGCGGCGCGCAAAGTCAAAGCAAGAAAGCCGGCTGCGGCAAAGGGCAAGGTGTACACCGAGGATGATTTGTCCGGGATGAAAGGCCCCGGGGTGTCCGTGGTGGGGGAGGCACCGCAGAAGGATGCGCCGCGCGCACGACCCACGGGCCAGGATGGAGATGGGCGAGAGAACAACGAAGAATACTGGCGTGGGCGCGCGCAGGAGATTCTGGGCCAAATCGCCGCCGTGGACCAGGCGATGGCGAGAATGAAGGACGACATCAAGAAGTACGGAAGCGGCGGCTTTGACGTGACCACCGGGTTGAAAGACAACATCGCCTACATCCATGACCGGAATGGCCAGTTGAAGGACTTGGAGAAGCGCAAAGCGGATCTGCAAAAGCAGCTGGAGGAGTTGCAAGACGAGGGCCGCAAAGCGGGGGCGCCGGCCTCCTGGTTCAGGTGAGCACGAGACGCGCGAATCGCTCGCCAGGGGAACGCGCAAATCCGCCCCCGCGAGCAGATAAAACTTTTGTGCAAGAAAAACGACTAAGACCAAAACTGACCCTCGGGCCAGTAGTTTTTGGAACGGCAAACGCTGTAAGCTGGCGGCGATCGCTGGTTTGAATCCCTGGCTGTGGGAGAGCAACTGTGTATTGCGACCGCTGTGGACTGAACTTTCTGCCCAAACAGTCCGTGTGCACTCGATGCAAACGAGTGCCGACGCGGTACTGGCTCCAATTCATGAGTTTGATGACGATTTTTGTGGCCGTGCTTTCGAACACCATCCTGGGGCTTTCTCTGTTGCCGCGGCTGGCGATGGCGAACCACGGGCGAGTTTTGTTTCGGGGATGGTACTGGTTCAACCAGAAGGCGGCCATGTATGGCTGGGTGCCGCTGGCGATCGGCCTGCTCGCCTGGGATTACTTCGTATGGAAAGAGGCCCGGCCAAAGGTCAAAGGCTGGTTCACACGTAAACTGTTGACTTTCTCTCTGGCGGCGGGCATAGCGCCGCTGCTGCCCTGGTGGATTCCGGCGGGCCAGCCGCCCTCGCAATTCTTCGATATGATCGGCAGGCACCCTGGCGTTCCTGTCATGCTGGCATGGGGCGTCGTGCTGTTCGTTACCGTTCTTCTGTGCATTGATCCCGAATCGCGCGACTATCTGCTGGGCCACGGGAGAACGTTGAGCCTTGTCAGCACAGGCATGCTGCTGCTGGTGCTGACCATGACGGTGGTCGGCTGGTCCCTGACATACTGAGCAAACTCTCCTAAACAGCGTCTTATCCGTTTTCCCATAACACTCTTTCGAAGACGGTTCTTACGGACCGTTTGCGTCGATGAAGGTAATGACCACACGGAAGAAGCGGGTGCGCTCTTCGGCGGTGCTTGGCACCAGCGTTCAGACTGAGACAGAGGGCTGACAGAAGTACAAGGGCGCGCCTGATGATCACTAGATGCTCCTCCGGTGCCTGCGGGGCGAGTGATTCCGGGCCGGGACTCTCGTTCGCTAAACCTTGCTCAGCCACGGACTCAACAAAAGTCTTCAGGATATTACCCGACGATTGGTTCATAGGTCTGCCTGCTCCAGGATACGAGATTCACCGGATTGCCTCCACCCTGGCCGTCGAGTAGATAACCTTGCTTAGGCCTGCTTCCTCCGAAACTCGCGGGCACAACCATTCAATGTCTCCTGCGAGAAGGCCATCCCCACAGGAAGGGAAAAATTGCTGGACGTCCCGGCTACGAAAGAGGTTTGTCGGGTACTTGGCGGAATCTTCTGGGAGTCGCAGAAGGAGAATCGAATGATCAAGAAAATGCCCAAGCCCCTCTTCCTCGGATGCTTGCTAACAAGTTTGTTTATCGGCCCCCCTTCGACTTCGTCCGCAGCGGCCGACCTTTGGCGCTTCCGAGCGTCAATCGAGGGATTTTCGCCGCGCTCGCCACCGACTGCACGATATATGCTGCAGCCAATGGGAACGACGGCAACGATGGAACCAGGCATGCAAACGGAACGATTTATCCAAAAACGCTGGTGGGTGCGGCGGCATCTACGGTGCCGGGTTCGGTCGTTTGCCTGCTCGGCGGCAGGTATGAGTTGCCTTACACGTTTGTCCCTCCCTACGGCGGCACTTCCTCGTCCTGGATCACCTATAAGAATTATGGCGATGGCGATGTGCTCCTGGTATGGACCGGCGGTTTCACCGCAGCGCCGATGATTGGCATAAATTCGACTGCCGCTCCCACTCCCTATGTGCAATTCATCGGACTGACGCTGGACGGCCAGGGGACGGCTCTTGATGGTTTTTTCTGCAGGGGGAACTCCTCGGCGCGGTTCTACGGCAACGTCATCAGCAATACCGGCGGGTCCGGCATCGGTACGCAGAACTGCGATTACGTCACCGCCGATCACAATATCATCGCCCACAACGGCTACATCCCGGCCGGGGCCGATCCTACGATCGCCCAGTATTACAGTTGGACCAGCGGGATTTCATACAATATAAATCAGTGCTCTAACTCTTATGATGGATTGCATCTGATAATCGCCAACAACATCGTCGTCGGGGAAGTGGACCAAAGCCCAAACCACAAGGACGCTAACGGCAGGCACACCGACGGTGGCGGCATCATCCTCGACTATGACACTGATACCGCGCCTCCCCTGGTTACCTGTCCCTACCCGCCCGCGGCACTGGTTGTTAACAACGTAGTTTATGGTAATGGCGGCCAATGTGTCGCGGCCAATCAAGTTTCAAATTTCTGGATTGTGAACAACACTTGCTATAAGAACGGTTTAGATCTTTCTGAGGAGCCCAGTATCGGTGAGTTTGACTCGCAGAATTCAACGAATGGTCACTTCGTGAATAACATAAGTGTTGCCTGGCAAGTGGCACGCCCTGCGTACGTGCAAGCCGGTACGAATTCCGACATCTATTACTTCAAGAATCTTTTTTTTGGAAGTTCCTGCACCTTTGCTTGTTTGGATAGAACGCAGTGGTTCTCTGGTGATCCCCTGTTTGCCAATGCGCCCTATTTTGATGGGGCCGCCACTGCGGATGGGCAGTACAACACAGCACGGCCGCCTTCGGCAGGAACGCCAACCGACCACGCTTCACCGCAAAGATGCGCGGGTATGGTTCCCACCTGCGGCATCGTCAGCGGGTTCGCGCCCGCTTCCTCGGCCAGCCCCGCGTACAACGCAGGTATCGACCCCACAACCGACAGCGTTTTGTCAGCCCGGATGTCGGCAAACTTCAAGGCCGAAATGCAATACTACCTATACACGGACATCAGCGGCAGAACGCGCATTGCCGGGGTCAATTGGGACTTGGGAGCCCTGGCGCACAGGATTGACTGACGGCACTCGAGATTTGTTTGTCCACGGCCACGGGGCGAGGCCGCAATTCGCGGCTGTATTGCACTCCTCAAATGGGGACGACGCCACCGGGCGCAACAAGTCGCCACTTTCTCGGGCGATCGTTTTTCTTCCCCCCACAAGCTTGTTTCAGCGTGCCCACAATCGTTTCTAGAGCGTGCGCGAGCGACATGGGATTATAATGCTCCTGACGCCTAGAAGGTGGCAGCTATGAGGAAGCAAATCATGCTCGGCGCAGTTCTTTTGCTCCTCTCCTTGTCGATGGCCAAGGTGGTCACCGCCCACGGCGATCGACGATCAAGCTTCGAAGCAGAAACGCTTGTCGCAGAGGAAGACCGGGAACGCTTGCTCGCAGCTGGAAAGAAACTCTTCGTTGATCGTTGCGCAAAGTGCCATGACGAACGCGGGGACAAACCTCTGAAGACCGGCCTTCCCCTTAACCAGCGAGAACTATCCGACGAAGAAATTGCAGGTGCGGTCTCAGGCCGCCTCAAGAATGCACCCGACGAAGACAAACGCGCGGTCAGCCTCTATATCGGCAGCTTCATGAAGAGAAAGTGATTCCGGGTCACCCGCCAGACACGCATGCGCGAGCCCAGGACCTGCCCTAAACCCGAATACCACGTCCGGCACCGCAAAGGGCTAAAGGGATCACCCGTACCCCAACTACAGGATTTCACTGCTTGTCAGCCAGGGCCGTCAATGCTAACTACTTGCCCCCCCATCCGCTAGAATGGGGGAGCGGCAAAGCAAGGGCATTCGGGAAACCTTGGCTTCTTGGCTCTGTCCGTCAAGTCAGTTTCAGAACTCGTGCCGGAGGCGCACCATGGCGTTGCCGAAAAGAACCGAGGCAGTCGAGAATTCAAGCGAGCAAGCTGGTTATCACAATACCCAGCGGAAGGTTCTTCGCCTGAAGAGTTTCGACGCGAGAATTGAGAAACGCGATCCCCTCCCAGTCCAGGTGTACCTCGCCAGCCTGGAAGAGCCCCGGGCTCGCGAACGCACGGTCACCGAAGACGTCAGTCCCCACGGCGCCCGAGTGCTCACCAATCGATACTGGCAGCCAGGCGAAGTGCCGCTGCTTACGCCCATGATTGGCGAGTATCCGAAGCACGCTCGAGTAGTCTATTGTGCTCCGCAGCCGAACGGCGGCTATTGTGTGGGCATAAAATTCGAGGGACCCACATTCAAGTGGCACGTGTAGCCCCGCGCGATGAAGGCCCCGAGCGCACGGTAAGTCGCAAAGTCCAGCCCTTTCTTCACGTATCTCCAATAGTTATTTTCGGGCTAGAAAAAATTCCTGAACCGCAAGAGCAATGGCTTTGGGAGCCATAAGGATCGCAGAATGGTCGCGGCCTTCCAAGGATCGATATCGTGCATCGGGAAGTATGCCGACGAGGGCCTTGGCGCCGTAGTGAAAAAATGCTTCGCTCTTGCTCCCGACCATCACGAGGGTCGGTGCTGCAGTGGCGGCCCATCGGTTGGCCGGCAACGGTTTCCCTTCTTGAGTCCCCGCCAGAATCGCGAGGTCATAGGGCAGCGTGTGCGCCATAGCTGTCATTTTTGACCAACCCGGCATGAGCAGCCTCATGATGGTAACCGCAAAGGGCGGAATGCCCATACCCTCTGTGAAGAAGAGCGTGACCGCTTCGCTCTTGTGGCCTTCCGACACAAGCTCGGTGATCTGATTGCCAAAATCATCCGGCATTGGCGGACGGCTGCCGTCGATGATGAACGGCGGCTCATACATGAACAGCTGTTTAACTTTGCCGCCCAGCTCGCTTGCGGCTTCCAAAGCCAGAACCGCGCCAGAGGAGACGCCAAACACGAAGGCCGATCCGCCGGTGGCATCGATCAGCGCTTCGATATCTTCAACCTCACGTTTGACGGCATACGGCTGAGTATCCGTGCTTTGCCCGGCCGCGGCGGTCGTAGTTGATGACGGTGAAGTGCCCGGCCAAATGCCTGGCCAGCGGTCTAGTTCCGGTTCGATCTGCCAAAGCGCCCGTCACCACGACGACCACCGGCCCCGCACCTGTCTGTTCAAATGCAATGAGCGTGCCATCCTTGGAGGCTACGGTTTTTTGACTGGCATCGATATCCATCCTGTTCAGCGCCCTGTCGGCAACGATGTAGAAGCTCAAATAAAGAATAACGATGATCAGGAGCAGCCCCGTAAGCACGGCGCCGAAGCGTCGAAGAGTCCGGCGCGGACGGTGCGCTTGGCTCATGACTCGCTTGCACCCCGCTCTTTCCAGCGAGCATCCGCAGACGCCAGCAGCTCAGCGAGCTTGTCGTAGCACTCCGCCGCGCCGTGCTCCATGCCGGACTTGATCACGGCGTCGCGAATCTCCTGCGATTGGTACAGCACCGTGATTGTCAGCGTGGTCTTGCCGCCCTGCTCGGCGAGGACCAACGTATTGAGCGACTCGCCCGGGTAGTCGTCAAACGACTCTGTCGAGACGAGACGCTCCGGCGGCACGATCTCCTGGTAAACGCCGCGCATCCCCATGTTGGCGCCGCCGGGGCCATGCAGCACAGAGCGCCACGCGCCGCCGACCTTCAGATCGATCTCGCAGACCGCCAATGCCCAGCCGCGCGGCCCGAACCAACGCTTGAACAGCTCGGGCTTGGTCAAAGCATCAAAAACCAGGCGGCGCGGAGCGTCGAAGACGCGTGTCATCACGACCTCCCGCTCCGTAGGCGTAGTTACTTTCAATGTTCCGCTGTTCTTCATCGGCGATCTCCTTGATTGTTCGTGCGTCTAGGTTTCTTCTACGTATCAGGCGTCAGCGCGTCCGGGCAATTGCATGAGGCGGAGTTTGCCGCCGACCCACGCTTGCGGCATCGCGAGTACAACGAGCGCAAGTGGATACCAGTGGGGCCCGAAGGCCGGTCCCTTGTTCCACGTCACCGCGGCGCCCACGATACTCACCACAAGGCCTATGAAGCCACCCACCAAGGCGTGCTGCATCGGCCGGCCTGGCGCGAGCCGCGCGGTGATGTAGCTGGCCGCCGCGCCATAGACCGTGCGATAGACGGTTGCAAGCAGGAGGGGTCCGTCGAAGCCGACCATTGAGTCGCCCCATGGCGGAAAGACACCGATGGCGTGCAGCACAATGTCGGTGCCGAGCGAGAGAACAACGCCCGCGACCATGCCCGCTAGGACGGCGCCGATACTTCGGCCGATACGCCGCGGATGCTGGGCTTCCCTCATGACGGGCTCGCTCCTTTCTCCTTCCGAGTCGCCCGCAGCGATGCCAACAGTTCCGCAAGCCGGTCGTAGCTCGCGGCGACCCCGCGCTCCATGCCACTCTTGAGGACCGCATCGCGGGCTTCCCGCGACTGGTAGAGTACCGTCTGTGTGATCGTGGTCTTTCCGGCCAGTTCGGATAACAGGAGTGTGCCCACCGCCTCGCCCGGGTACCAGGCTTGGTCGAATCTCTCCGTGGCGACCAGCCGCTCCGGAGCCGCGATCTCGCGATAAACGCCGCCCATCCCCATTTCGGTTGCATCACTGTCACGCCGCCACACGTAGCGATACGCGCCGCCCACCTTCAGATCGATCTCGCAAACGGGCATCGACCAGCCAGGTGGCCCGAGCAACCACTGCCTGACCAGTTCTGGCTTGGTGAAGGCATCGAAGACCAGGCGGCGGGGAGCATCGCACACCCGCGTCATGACGATTTCGCGGTCACCCTGCGTCGTCAGCTTCAGATTTCCAATGTTCTTCATCGGTGATCTCCCCTATCGTTTCGTGCGTGCACGTTTTTTTCTCTTGGTCTTCCGCTCCACGGTCTTCAGTTCGTCGAGAAGGGCGTCCAAGCGCTGGAAGTTGCCTTCCCAAATACGCCGGTACCTCTCCAGCCAGACCTCAAGCTCCTGGAGCGGCGCGGGCCGCAATGCGTAAATTCGGCGCTGCGCGTCCACGCGAACGTCAACCAGCCCGGCATTACTGAGCACGCGCAGATGTTTGGAGACTTGCGGTTGCCGGAGATGCAGCCGATCGACCATGTCCCCGACGGGCCGTGGGCCGTCGCGCAAGAGTTCGACGATTTGAAAGCGGTTCGGCTCGGCCAGCGCCCGAAGTGTTGCCATCATGGCGAATTTGAATATGCCTCAAGTAGAATATTCTTGTCAAGACATATTCGTGTCGGAGAATATAGAAAATCGATGAGCTAAAATTGTGGCCGCCTGCGTCAAAGCCTCAGAAGGCGGCCGGAGGCAGATGAGAGTCGCAATCGTATCGGATATTCACGGCAACCGGCGCGCCTTCCAGGCCGTTCTCGACGACCTGCGGCAGGTTGCACCTGACCTCGTTGTCCATGGCGGCGATTTGGCTGCCGGTGGAGCTCACCCGGCGGACATCATCGACCAGGTCCGCTCGCTCGGGTGGCCCGGGGTCCGCGGGAATACCGATGAGATGCTTTGGGCCCCGGGATCGCTGGCTGAATATGCCGCCGCAAACCCGAAGATCGAGCGACTCCTTGCCATGGTCCAAGAAACGATCGCCCCGACGCTCGCAAGCATCGGTGAAGTACGCTTGCGATGGCTGGAAGGATTTCCTTCGCGGTACTCCGGGGAAGACTTTTGCCTGGTTCACGCCAGCCCCGATGACCTCTGGCGGGCTCCCATGCCCAATGCCAGCGATGCGGAATTGCGAAGCACGTACGCGTCTCTTGGTGCCCCGATGGTGGTCTACGGACATATTCATCAGCCGTATATACGCCGGCTTCCGGGCATGACCGTAGCGAATACAGGGAGCGTCAGCCAATCCTATGACGGAGATCGGCGCGCGTCCTATCTGGTGATGGACGGAGAGAGCATCGCCATTCGCCGGGTCGAGTACGATGTGGAGAGTGAAGCAAAGGAACTCTTGCGTTCGGCGCTCCCCCATGCGGGCTGGCTGGCCCGGATTCTCCTCGCCGGAAAATACTGTCCCCCCGAATAAGCGCTGGCTTCGTGGGAATTTGAGGTGATGGAAATGACTTAGGGGAGCGGCGGGGAGAAGTCCGTCAAAACGAGAAAGGTGGAATCAACCTTCTCGACGAGCTTCCCGCTGGCTTCGGACTTGTCGCGTACACTGCGCCACTCGGGATCATCGCCGAAGGCCTTCCAGTTGGCGGCTGCGGCATCGCGGCTCGGGTGCGCGAGGATGTAGAAGAGAGTCTTGCCTTTAAGGGGCTCGTCGGTGGGTGTCCAGTACGCCACGTTTTTCATTCCATGCTTCTCGAAGAGCTTTACCGTGTGTTCGCGAAACCGGCGCAGCAGGTCGTCCAGCTTGCCATCGTAAGCGTGATAGACGCGGAGCTCGTAGACCGGTGTCGAAGACTGTCCGGAGCCCGCCTTTTCTTGATCCGATGTAAGCCAGGCTACTGTTGGAAGGAACGCTACTGCGGGAAGCGATTGAAGCAAGGCGCGTCTTTTCATGGAGCGATTCTACCAGGGATTGTGTGCGACGGGCAGGATTGAGTACCACTGCGCGGTTTCGTTCCACGCGGCAGGAGAAGCGGGATTGGCATGAAGCTGACCGGGTGTGAATCCAGGGGGGAGAAATCACAACTCAATTCCCCCGCGCTGTTCAAAACCACGGTGCCCAGCAAAGCTGGCTTACCTGTCCTAATGGTCAGGATACTTCTACGGGCCACGTTCACGCGGAAACCTTGCGGCGAAAGGGCCGTCGCGCTCCAATGGAATTACTATGAGAAACACAAGAATGCCGCTCCTTTTCGCGTTCCTGCTAATTTGCGCGTTCTCCGGGCCGTCGTTTGGCCAACAACGAGTCTTCAATTGGCTCCCCGCCAATGACGAGAGCGTGCGGCTGGATCCCGCGAACTATCATACGGGGCGGACGTATCATCCGGGAGCAAATGGCGGCAACATCCACGTGGATATCAAGGCGGAAAGGCCCATGACGATATTTCTGACCTCGGCTGAGGGATGGAACCAGGCGTTGCAACATCCCGAGGCCATCCTCAGCCTGCAGCAACTGTGCACGCGAGAGCATGTGATGGAAGCCACTTACGTCTGCGATCTGCCGCCGGAGGCAATGACGCTAGTCATCCGTGACGAACGAAACAGCCTTGATCCAGCGGTCTTTCTAGGACTCGGCGCGGTGTTGAAGCCCGACAGCAAGACGGATCAGGCGGTGGGCGCGGGGATCGCGGCGATATTGACGGGCCAAGGTTCCGCCACGCGCCGGTTCACTGCTCCGAACGACGTGCACATCCAATACTTCCGCTGGGACTGCGTGGAAAACTGCATCCAGCCGGAATATCAGTGGATTCGCCAGGTCAAAGAGAAGTATGAGCTCACGTCGTTCCTGAAGGTTTATGGCGGGTTTACGCCCGACCATGACGGGGAGCAGGTGAGCATAAAAATCAAATCTCCCGTGCCGATGGTGGTGGCGATGCTGCCGTCGGAAATCGCCAACCAATTGCATGCCAAGCCGGAGATGTTTGAGTCCGCGCTGGAGAAAAACCCTTGCCAGCAGCGGGGCGTTCAGTCTCTGCAATTCCAGTGCACCTTCAATGCAGGCGATGGCCCGCAGTCGCTCATCGTCGTGCCGGAATCGACCGGAAGCGTCCCGAATCACAAAAAAGCAGAAATCGAGATGCTGGCGGTGAAGTGCATTGCCAATTGCGCCTTGCTCGAAAGCAAACGATAGAGAGTTAAGACCACTCTCTCTCTAGGCCACCAGTGCGCGACTGCGAGAGGCGTCCCACCCTCCTCGTGATGCTTCCAGCTCGCTGAAGGGGCGCTGGTTACAATCCCAAGCAAGGTGCGAATTCCGTGAGGGGGCCAGGAGCGCTTGCCGTATTTTTGGCGTGCTTGCAGTCACTCTGGCCCCAGTTCCACCAAAAAGGAACAACCCCAAGGGCCAGAGTGACTGAGGCATCGGGGTTGAGAGTTACGATCCGAGTCCTCGCCCGATTTCATGAGTTTCGTTCCCTATCTCTTTGATTGAAAGTCAAAATCCCCTGTGCTTTGTCCCCACTCACCACAGGTTTCTTGGCGCGGACGTCAAGAATGAGGAGCCCAAACCTCTCAACCCTTTACGCCGGGTCCCCCCAATTGAAAACAGCGGTTGTCGACTGGCCCATAGCTGGAGACTAGCGTGAGTGCGCAAGTCCCGCCATGTGCGGCTCGCGAGGGAATCTTGAAGCGAGTCGTCGACAAAAGCTCCTCGTTCTTGGCCCGTTGGAGGTTGCCTAGAATCACCTTGCGCAGATTGAAGCATGGCCGAGTTGCGCCAGACAGGACGCCAAGTCCTATTCCTACCCTTAGGTTGCGAGCCGAAAATCGATGCTCGATATCCCACATCAAATCGGGAATTGGACTTGCCGACGAGAGAAGGCCTTGAAACTCGTCGCCCAACGTTATGACGAATCTGGACAGAATGTTTCGGGAATAGGCCCTGTTGAGGTATCCGACGAAATCTTTGAACCTCTCTTGCACTCTCGGACGCTGAACTCGCGGGAGTTCACGTGATCTCACCATGTCTGCGATGAGGGCAATACAGAGTTTGGTCCGGACGGTAGGATTTTTCATCGTGTGCTCAGACTTCGATAGTACGCTCAATCTTGGTATGTCAACCTAAAAAGGTTGACATTCGTATCAGCAACCAGCAGAGGTTGACATCGAGATCAAAGGCATCCTTTGCCTCGGCGACCAAGTTGTCGATCACTCCAACCGCAGGGATAGGCAATACACCTGATGCGAAAGAGGGTCTTCGCTGGATGGAAATGTTCCTGCCTACGTACTAAGAGTTTCGTGGGTGCGGTGCCTGACGAAGTTCCGCACTTGCAGGGAACGGCGGGGGGACGTGAACTGCATCCCAATAGGAAGCCCTGCGCCCTCTAAGATCCCATGAAAATTGCGAGCAAGATTGTACTTTGTCTTTTGTTCTGCGCTTCCCGTGCGTCGGCGCAATTACCGGCCCCGGCGGGAGTCGGACCGGTGATGGATGCAAGCCTGGGGTATTCCTACATGAGAAGCAGTACACCGTTGTCGGTCGGAATCGGCTTGAACGGCGTGGACGCGAGCTTGACGGAAGGCATAACTCCCCGTTTCAGCGTGCGGGCGGACTTGGGCTACATGTACGCGCCCAACGTGGGTGGCACAGGGTATCACAGCGATGTTCTAAGCTATCTCGTTGGTCCCGTGTTCTATCCCCGGAGAGACCGGCGTCTGGTTACCTATGTTCATGGATTATTGGGAGGCGCCCGGGTCAGAGGCCCCGTTCCCCTCGGCGGTGGATTCGGGAAAGGATACGTTTACGATTTTTCGTGGGCCTTCGGTGGCGGGTACGAATACTGGTTCTCTAACTCTACGGCCCTGCGAATCGGCGTCGACGCCCTGCGCACCTCTTTCTTCAACGCGTCGGGAACCATTCAGGGACGATACGATCTCCGGCCCATCCTCGGCGTGGTCCACTATTTTGGAGGGCGAAGGAGATGAGCCGCCGACCGAGCTAGAGGCCCTTGGATCGCCGGAAGGAGCGGACGACGGCGGCGGCGTCCTGGTGTTGGGCGTCGACGGCGTAATTGAGGCGGCGGATGTCGGCAGCGGAGAGCTTGCCGGCGAGATCGGACAGCGCGGCGCGGAGCTGGGGAAATTTGGCGAGGGTGGATTGGCGGACGATCGGGACGGCGTCGTAAGGCGGGAAGTAGTGGCGGTCGTCTTCGAGAGCGACGAGACCGAGAGAGTCGATGAGGCCGTCGGTGGAATTGCCGGCGACGATGTCCACTTGATGATCGACAAGGGCGCGGTAGATGAGGCCGAGGTCCATGACTCTGGGGGATTCGGCGAAATGGAGACGGTAGCGATCGCTCCAGCCGCGGAAACCGTCCTGGCGCTCGAGGAATTCGTAGCCGACGCCGACGCGCCATTTACGGGCGAAGGGCGCGATATCGGAGATGGTGCGAAGGTGGAGATTCTTGGCATCGTCGCCGCGAATGACCATGGCGAAGGTGTTTTCGAAGCCGAGGGGCTCGGTGACTTCGAGGTGGAAGCCATCGGAGTAGAGTTGCTTGACGCGATTGTACACGGCGGCGGAATCGCCCTGTGGTAATTCATTCAAGACGGCCGTGAGGGCAGTGCCAGTGTATTCGACGTAGAGGTCGAGTTCGCCGGCCTGGAGTGCTTTGTGGACGAGGAGCGTGCCGCCGAGGTTGGTCTTGCGCTCGACGGAGATGCCGGTGCGGTCTTCGATGTGCTGGGCGAGGAGTTCGGCGAGGATGACTTGTTCGGTGAAGAATTTGGAGCCGATAGTGATTTTGGATTGAGGAGGTTTGTTACAAGCGGAAACGAAGCAGAGGAAGTTTACGAGACAAAGGAAGTAAGGGAAACGGAAGAGGGCGCGGTGCATGGCTCCAGAGAATTTCTCACGTAGGGAAAGGAAGAGGAAGAAAAATATAACGCGGAGACGCAAAGCGAAGAAACATTCTTCGCTTGGCCCAATGAGGGGTAGCTTGGCTTGGTTTTTGGAGTTATTCAAAAGACCTTGAGGCGACGCTCGAGGAGCCCGAGGAGGAAATCGGCGAGCAGGGCGAGGAGGGCAGCGGGGATGGCACCGGCGAGGATGAGGGCATCGCTGACGAGGGCCACGCCGCGGAAGATGAAGGTGCCGAGGCCGCCAGCACCGATGGCGGCGGCGATGGTGGCGACGCCGATGGTGATGATGGTGGCAGTGCGAATGCCAGCGAGGATTACTGCGAGCGCAAGCGGCAAACGGACGCGGAAGAGGATTTGCGCGCGGGTCATGCCCATGGCTTCGGCGGATTCAAGGACGGCGGGATCGATGCCGGTGAGGCCAACGTAGGTGTTGCGCAGGATGGGGAGAAGCGCGTAAAAGACGAGAGCGACGATAGCGGTGCGCTTGCCAATGCCGCCAATAAACGGTATCGGAATGAGGAAACCGAAGAGGGCGAGGCTGGGGATAGTTTGGAAGATGCTGGCGATGCCGAGCGCGAGGGTACGCAGGGCGGGGCGCTGCACAATGAACATACCCAGCGGAACACCAATGAGAATGGCAATGATCATGGCGACGACGACGAGCATAAGGTGATCGAGCATGGCGCTGAGGATTTCGGCACGGTGATCGGCGAAGAAGGACCAAGTGGTCATTGGGGGGCTCATGCCGGGGCTCCTGGGGTTATCGCGAGAGACGAGGTGAACGCCCGCACTTCGGTGTGGTCGAGGCGAAGAAATTCCTGTGGCGTAGCGCTGGCAACGATGCGGCCAGCTTCGAGCAGGACAATTCGCGAGGCAAGGAGCAGGGCCTCGCGCAGATCGTGGGTGACGAAGACGATGGTCTTGCCGAGACGGCGGGCCAGGGCGCTGAATTCGCGCTGGAGCTCGGCGCGGGTGACAGGATCGAGCGCGCCGAAAGGCTCGTCCATCAGAAGAATGGGCGGATCAGCGGCGAGCGCGCGTGCGACACCGACGCGTTGACGCTGGCCGCCGGAAAGCTCGCGGGGGCGGCGATGAGAGAATTCGCGGGGATCGAGTCCGACAAGCTGGAGCATTTCATCGACGCGGGCAGCGGTGCGGGAGGCCTCCCATCTCTCGAGGCTGGGGACGAGACCGACGTTTTCCGCGACGGTGAAATGGGGGAAGAGGCCGGCGTCCTGAATGACGTAGCCGATGCCTCGGCGGAGGCGGATGGGGTCCCAAGCGGCGGTCGAGCGATCCTGGACGAAGATTTCCCCTTTCGTGGGAAGTAACATTCCATTCATCAGCTTGAGGAGGGTGGTCTTGCCGCTGCCGCTGCGGCCGAGGAGGACGAGGGTCTTACCCTGGGGGATTTCTAAGGAGATGCCGCAAACGATTGCGCGGGTCAGAATATCGTTTATGTGGAACGACACACCGCGAAATTCGATCGTATTCTTGGGAGCGAGCGGAGTTTTCGTATTCATTTCGATTGACATCAACACATCACGGAGCCAACATCTTAATGCACCTAGCCTCCCGACGCCGAATTTCGGCGCATCCTTCGTGTGGAATCTGCATCCAAGAGAAGGGGATAAAGGTCATGGGAGCTCTCGCCACTGCCGTCCGCATTCGTCACGATCTTCACACCAAGCTGCTTGACGCTCGCGCGCGAACCGATCAGGTATTCCGCGTAGTTCGCGAAGCGGCCCTCTACGACCGGCCGATACCAGAGAGACACCGCATTATCTTCTATGTGGGGCACGTTGAGGCATTCGATTGGAATTTGCTGGCGCAGCGAGCGTTCGGGTTGCGGTCGTTTCAGCGCACATTCGATCAGTTGTTTGCGTTTGGCATTGACCCGGTGGATGGGGGATTACCGTCGGATACTCCGGCGGATTGGCCGTCGCGCGGGGAAGTCGAGCGCTACAACCGTCGGCTGCGCGATGAACTGGATCGCGCAATCGAGCATGCCTTGCAGCGGCCCGAGGAAGGCCATCCGCAGCTGATTGCGATGCTGGAAGTGGCGATCGAACACCGGCTGATGCATGCGGAGACGCTGGCGTACATGCTGCACCGGCTGCCGAGCGACCGAAAGATTGGCGGATCGGAGAGTGCGGCTTGGAAGGCGCACCGGGTGAAGTCACATCTGGTCGACATCCCCGCAGGTCAGGCTACGCTGGGGTTAGAACGCGTTCACGGTGATGAATTCGGCTGGGACAACGAATTTGGCGCGCATGAAGTCGCTGTGAACGAGTTCGCCATCGACAACTACAACGTAACGAATCACGATTTTCTGCGGTTCATGCAGGCGGGGGGCTACGAGAACCGTTCCCTTTGGAGCGACGAAGCTTGGGCCTGGAAGACCAAGGAAGGCGTTGAGCATCCCCTGTTCTGGGGCCGCGAGGGAAACCTGTGGATTTATCGCACCATGTTTGGCGAGATACGCTTGCCGCAGGAGTGGCCGGTATACGTGAGCCACGCGGAGGCCACCGCGTATGCAAAGTGGCTTGGGCGTAAACTGCCAACCGAAGCGCAGTTTCATCGCGCCGCGTATGGAGCCCCCCAGCGCGGGAAAGAACGCAGCTATCCCTGGGGCGAGGAAGCGCCCAGCGCTTCCAGGGGAAACTTCGATTTCCAATCGTGGGATCCCTCGCCGGCGGGAGCACATCCCGCGGGCGCGAGCGCTTTCGGCGTGCACGATCTTGTTGGAAACGGTTGGGAGTGGACGCGGACGGAGTTCGCACCATTTCCGGGGTTTACGCCGATGCCGTTCTATCCAAACTATTCTGCAAACTTTTTTGACGGCAAGCATTATGTGATGAAGGGTGGCTCGCCGCGCACCGCTGCATGTATGCTGCGGCGATCGTTCCGAAACTGGTTCCAAGCGCATTATCCGTACGCCTATGCAACGTTCCGTTGCGTCGAGGACTGATCAATCTCAAGCCCGGGAGACCCCCTCCATGCTGACCTCTTCCCTTCCCGTACGACACGTGTCGGAATTCGCGGTGGACGTGCGCGAGAGCCTCACGAAGCCAGGGCAAAGAGAACTTCCATCCAAATACTTGTACGACGAAGTGGGCTCGGCGCTGTTTGAAGCGATTTGCGTCTTGCCGGAGTACGGGCTCACGCGCGCGGACGCGCGGCTCCTGGAAAAGTATGCGAGAGAAATTGTGCGGCGGCTTCCGTCGCCGATTCAGGTGGCGGAACTCGGGAGCGGCTCGGGAAAAAAGACGCGCTGGATCCTGGAAGCGCTCTCGCGGCGGCAAATGACGTATTACTATCCCATCGAGATTTCCCCTTCGGCGCTGGCGGCGTGCGCGAAAGAGCTCGGACAGATCGATCTGGTCAGCGTCGTCGGCCACGAGCAACCTTATCTGGAAGGTTTGCGCGCCGTCGCGGAAGGGCGCGGCGAGCAGGATCATCTGCTCGTGCTGTTTCTGGGTAGCACGATCGGCAATTTCGATCGCGATGCAGGGGAAGAGTTCTTGGGCGAAATGAGGGCGATTCTCCAGCCGGGGGATGCGCTGCTGCTCGGCACGGACCTGGAGAAGAGCGTTGAGCTACAAATCCTCGCTTATGACGATCCGGCGGGCGTGACAGCGGCGTTCAACTTGAATTTGCTGGCGCGCATCAACCGAGAGCTGGGCGCGGATTTTGATTTGCGCCACTTTCAGCACGAAGCACGCTGGAACAGCGTGGAACGACGCATCGAAATGCATCTGCGCTCCACGCGCCGGCAGACGGTGCACGTTCCGGCCGCCAGTCTGCGGTTCATGCTGGACGAAGACGAAACCATCTGGACGGAAAGCTCGCACAAGTATCAGGTCGAAGAAATTCCGGGGATGGCGGCGCGTACCGGATTCCGCTGCGACGAACAGTGGGTCGACCGCGAGTGGCCTTTCGCGCAAAACCTGCTGATTGCGAGATGAGCTGACGGGTGACTGCTTGCCGACGACTTGGGCTCAAATCGCGCCGCGAATTGCATGGTTGATGCGCGTAAATGCACTGTCACTTGTCGGGCAAACAAGCTGTCCACCCTAGCAACAGGGAACCGGAGTCGTGCACCTTTCCCAGCCGAGCGCCGCAGGTTCGAGACCGACGGCCGGCCTTGCCCTTTTTTAGCCGCGAGTCACGGCAGGACGATCACCTCACCCGTCATGCCTAATTCGTCGTGAAAGGCGCAGATGTATGGGTATGTTCCTGGACTCGTGAAGGTCACGCGAAATCGGGTCACGCCCGGAGGCGCCTGTGCCAGTCCGGTGCGTTCTTGCGGCGCTGGCGCGATGCGGCCAGAGTGTACGCTATCAGCAGTCGAAGTGATGACGGCATGGCGTGCGCCATCATCATCGGAAAACAATAATACGTTGGGAGACGCAGACGGCGGTGTTTCTGGCGTGACGTTTGCCGGCTCCTGGCCGAACGTTATGGTGTGACCACTGACATCCGAGCTGGCCCACTCCACGGTTTCTCCCGCGTGGATCGTGACGCTCGGTTGCATGAAGCGCATCAGTGAGACGGACTGGAGGCCACCTGTGGTGGAAACCAGTTCCCCAGTGCCGGTAACAATCTCGTGGTTGTGTACATGGGCATTCGCTGCGCCCGAATCGTGATCTTCTGCAATCCTTCTACCCAATCCACCGTCACGGTCGGAAAGCAGGTCACGCTGCTCGATGGTCGCTTGGCGGTTGTAGAAGTCCTGATCGTGAGGAACAGGCTCCGACGGGCTTAGAACGTGAACCATTGCGGTCATGTTCGCGTGGACCAGGCAGACCAGCTTGTAATTCCCCGGGCTGGGAAATGCCACGGTATAGGTCGTTGCGGCAGTCGAGATGCGACCGCTGTTTACGCACGCGGAGCCGTCGAACGCCGAGCCATCCGCGGTAGTGTCCGGGCAACCCGCCGTGTAGGTCGGACGCACCTGTCCGGGTTTCAGAAACGTCACGGTATGCGGTTCATCGGCCGGGAAAGTCCAGATGACACTCTCTCCAGCGTGAATCCAGATCTCATTGGGAAGAAACGCCAGCGCCTGGAGCCCTTTGTCTCCCGTCTGGGCTCCCGCCGTAGCATGCCACTGGGCCTGAACTAAGGGAGGGGCGATCAAAATCCCTAGCATCCATAACCACCGGAAAAGCGACGAAATCGAAATCAAGAGTTTCATTCTTCCTCCTCGAAACTTAGTCCTAGCGCGAGATTCTGCTCAGTCGTTCCCATGGTCAATACAAGGCGGATGAAATGTTGGAGACATGGAAAGTCGCTCTGCCAGAAGAGCTTACTGTTAGATCTGACATCGGGACTGGAGGCAGTGCGTGGCGCAATATATACTCTCTCCAGAGAAGGTGGTCCTGCTTTGGCCGAAAGCCCTGCCGATTCAAACGTTCGCCACTTCGGAGTGTTCCAATTCAACCCCCGGACAGGAGAGCTCCACAAACAAGGGATCAAAATCCGGCTGGAGGGCCAGCCCGCAGTCATCCTTGCGATGCTCCTGGAACAACCCGGCGAGATGGTCACGAGAGACGAACTCGTAAGGAAACTGTGGCGCGCCGATACGTTTGTGGACTTCGAGCACAGCCTGAACGCCGCAATTAAGCGGCTGCGCGCGGCTTTGAACGATTCGGCGGACGCCCCGCGCTACGTGGAAACGGTGGCGCGACATGGATACCGCTGGGTGGCGCCGGTGACCAGTGTGCCAACGGCCGTGAACGGAAACAATGTCCCCTCGCCCAATCCCCCTGCACCTCCGCCGCGAGCGAAGATATTGACCCCTCTAACCAGATGGAGGTTCGTCTTGCCGCTGGCAGCGCTGGGAGCCGCTCTAGCGATCGGCGCAATCCTCTGGTTTCAGAGGACGGAGTACTTCTGGCGAAACCCCATTGCTGACGCGCGATTTCAGACCGTCACGGAATTCGATGGAGTGCAGCAGGCCGCGGCGGTGTCACGCGACGGTCATTTCGTGGCGTTTCTGTCGGACCGGGACGGACAGATGGACGTCTGGGTTACGCAGGTCGGTTCGGGACAGTTCCACAACTTGACCCGCGGGAGCGCGCCGGAACTCGTCAATCCATCGGTCCGCTCCCTGGGGTTCTCGCCCGACGGCTCTCTCGTCACGTTTTGGATTCGCAAACAAGGCGGCTCGAGCGGCGGCGATATCAGCATCTGGGCGGTGCCAACGCTGGGCGGACAGCCGAGCCCATACCTTGAAGGCGTGGCCGAGTTCGACTGGTCGCGCGACGGCTCCCGACTCGCGTACCATACGCCCGGACCCGGAGACCCCTTGTTCGTGTCCGACGGCAGCCGGCGATCCGAAGATCGGCCCATCTTCACTGCGCCTGCCGGGCTCCACTGTCACTTTCCGTTGTGGGCGCCCGACACGGCTTTCATCTACTTCGTCCAGGGTTCCCTGCCAGACAAATTGGACATCTGGCGCATCACTCCAGCCGGCGGGACTCCTGAACGGATCACGTCGCACCACGGGCGCGTGAGTCATCCGGTCCTATTGGATCGACGCACGCTGATGTACCTCGCTAGCGACGCCGATGGTTCGGGACCTTGGCTTTACACCATGGATGTCGAGCGCCGCATTCCCCACCGGCTGACCTCTGGCCTTGACCGGTACACGTCACTGGCGGCTAGCGCTGACGGTCGGCGTCTGGTTGTCGCGCTGACAAGTCCGATGAGAACACTCTGGCGCGTGCGGTTCGCTGATTCACCCGCCGAGGCGTCGGCGGCTGCTCGAATCCCGCTGACAACTAGCACGGGGTTCTCCCCAAGACTGGGTCCAAATTATCTTCTGTATGTTTCTGCAACCAGTACGAGCGAGAGCATCTGGAAGCTCGCCAACGGAGCTGGCACGAAGTTGTGGAGTGGCCAGGGAGCGCGAATCTTGGGCGGCCCGGCAATCTCCCCCGATGGACGGTATATCGCATTCTCGGTCCAGCAACACGGGCAGACGCTCCTCTACGTGATGCAAGCCGACGGCGCGAACGTGCGGATGGTGACCGATTCGCTCGACCTGCAGGGTGCTCCGGCATGGGCGCCCGACGGCCAATCGATCACCTCGGCGGCGGACCATCAGGGCGTCCCTCACCTCTTTCGCGTGCCTTTCGACGGTCGCTCCCCCGCTCTCTTTGTCCAGGAGTACTCGGTCGATCCCGCGTGGGCGCCCGACGGCCGCTTCGTTGTTTACTCGGGAGCTGACATCGGCACCACATTTTCAGTGAAAGCCGTCACCGCCGAGGCCGCCGCGCATCCCCTGCCAGCCCTGACCCTGACTCGGGGGGCTCGACACCTGGCCTTCCTGCCCGGAGGGCGAGCACTCGTGCACCTGCGAGGTGAGATTCAACATAAGAATCTCTGGCTCATCGACCTGGAGACGGGCGCCCAGCGGCAGTTGACCAACCTCACTCCCGACTTCGACGTTCGCGACTTCGCCATCTCGCCAGACGGCCGTGAAGTTGTCCTCGAACGAGTGCAGCAGCGCTCGGATGTAGTGCTGCTGGATCTCCCCTGACCATAATCCGGCTTTCTATCGCGTGGCAAGGGTCATTTCACCTCGACTTTCACGCGCATCCAAGGATGGATGCAGCACTCAAAAAGATGTTCACCTTTCGCGAGGCCCGTGATTTGGACTTGGCTGCCTTGCAGGATTCGAGTTTTGGCCACCGCGACGTTCGAGAAGCCGCCGGCACATTCAGGAACCGTGCTCTCTCCTGGCGCATTGAGCACCGGTAGAAAGCCGCCACCAAACTGCGCCACCTCGGTGAAGGTGTGAGGCTCGCCGCCCTGGTCGACTACCGTAAGAGTGCTTCCTTTCTTGATGTTGACTGTATCAGGTTCGAAGTCCCAGCCCGGGTCCGGAGTTCCCGCGGCTGCCTTTGCAAATAAGTCGGACAATTTTGTGTCCGCTCCAAGCGCGACGTTCCGGCAGAAGTCAGGCCCAAGCGCGGCATTGAAGGTGACCGGATCGCATTCGTCCAAGGCCACCACCTGTGCGGAACTTGGTGGATCTCCTTGCTCAAGCGCTGCCGGCAGAAAACTGAAGGTCAGGGCGGCGGCAAAAATTGTTAGGGTTCTCATCCTATTCTCCTTTCTTCTCGTTCAGGAATTCGCTCGGGAAGCGCCGACGGCTTGTGATGTCGAAGGCCGAAGCTGCGTCCCGAGCGCAAAGCAGGGGCAACCTTCGCCGCTAATTGCGAAGGCGTCAATCCTTGCCGCCCCTATCTGTTCCCAAAGTTTTCTCCATCGCCAACCGAATGAAAAGCTGGTACTTCGCGGCACGTGCCAGCAGGTCTCCGCGGGGCAAGAACTGTGATAAACTTTGCCTAATTTCCGGAAGTTGGTATGCCCACAATGGCTCCAGCGTCGCCCGTGCTGCGGTTCGACCGTTATGAACTGGATGTCCGCACGAGCGAGCTGCGGAAACACGGCGTGAAGCTGCGCCTGCAAGGCCAACCCCTGCAAGTGCTCGCGACTTTGCTGAAGCGCGCCGGCGACCTCGTGACTCGGGAAGAACTTCGGGCGCAAATCTGGCCAGCCGACACCTTTGTCGATTTTGACCACAGCCTTCACAATGCAATTGCGCGCCTCCGAGAAACGCTGGGCGATTCGGCTGAGACGCCGCGCTACATCGAAACACTCCCGCGCCGGGGATACCGGTTTATTGCACCGGTAGAGGAAGTTCAGGCGCCCGGGATTTCTGCGGGAACCAACCAGGAAAACGTGGAAGCGGTAGCGGGTGAAGCCGTAGCTGTCGCGACGCGGACCAAGCGGCGCACTGGCTTGGTCTTCACTCTATGCGCTCTTGCGGCCATCGGACTTGCCACCTGGGCGGCGTGGCCGCGTGTCTACGCGAGAAAGTCAGTTAACCGCATTTTGTCCATCGCGGTTCTGCCAATGGGAAATCTTTCCGGTGACGCCACCCAGGAATACTTCGCCGATGGCATGACGGAGGAATTGATCACCGCGCTGTCGAGAATTCAGCCTTTAAAAGTGATCTCCCGCACCTCCGTCATGGAGTACAAGGGCACCAAGAAGCACTTGCCGCAAATCGCCCGCGAGCTTGGTGTGGATGGAATCGTAGAGGGTTCAGTCCGTCGGGAGGGCGACCAAGTACGCATCACCGTGCAATTGCTCGACGGGCCGAACGATCGCCATCTCTGGAGTGAGGATTACCAGCGCGAGTTGCGCGGGGTGCTCACCATGCAAAGGGAAATGGCCCAGGCGATTGCGCAACAGATTCGTCTTCAGTTGACTCCTCAGCAGCAGGCTCGGCTGAGCTTGGCCCGCGTAGTGAATCCGGAGGCTTATGACGCCTACCTGAGGGGACGTTTCTACTTGACAACCCAATACTCGATGCCGCAACCGCTTAACACAGCAAAGAATTACTTCGAAGCATCCATCCGGGAGGATCCTGGTTTTGCGCCGGCCTACGCGGGACTGGCAAACTCTTATATTTTTTTGGCGATTTTCCGCCACTTGCCGCCGCAGCTTGGCAATCGCTCGGCGAAGGAAGTGTTACGCAAAGCCAGGGAACTAGACGACAGCGTAAGCGAAGCTCACACCGCGCTGGGGTTGTTGAGTTGGCGCGAGTGGGACTGGGCAGCTGCCGAACGAGAGCTCAAATACGCCGTTGCTCTCTCCCCGAGTGACGGTTGCGCTCGTGCAACATACTCAAATTACCTCGCCTGGAGGGGCCGCCGCGCCGAGGCTTTGGCTCAGATCACCACGAGTCGGGAGGTGGATTCCAGCGGAAGCTACGCTTCCACCGAATCAGGTGCCTATTATCAGCTTCGAGAATACGAACATTTGGTTGAGGCAAGCCGAAATGGAGTCGCTTCAGATCCGAATGAATGGCTTGAACACTATTCCCTCGGCGTCGGCTATGAAGGTTTGGGTAAACGAGCCGAAGCTATTTCCGAATATCAGAAGTCCATCAAGATGTCCGATGGCGATCAGGATCCCACGGCTGCGCTGGCGCACGTCTATGCGCTGACTGGTAGAAGAGCCGAAGCGGAAACGATCCTTCGTGGTCTGGAGCGAAAATCGAAGGATAACTATGTTTCGCCGTACCTGATCGCCACGATCTACGCTGGACTTGGCGCAAAGGACAAAGCCTTCGAATTCTTGGAAAAGGCCGAACAGGAGAAGAACTGGGACTTGGTGTGGGCCCTAAGGGCTGACCTCCGGATCGACAATCTCCGCTCTGACCCGCGATACCAATCATTGATGCGGCGAGTCGCCTTCCCGCAGTGATTGGTATGCGCTAGGTTGACATCCTCCTCTCCCTGAACGGCCCTGAACGGAGAGGTTCCTACCGAGCCGTGCCGGTTTTGCGAGGTCTCTTCGGTGGGTTCCTGGGCCGAGCTCCTGACGGCGCCGCTCGTATCTCCCGAGGCGTCACTTCCGGCGTATCCCGCCGTGGGTCCCTTGCGGGACAGAATGGCATGAGCCGGCAACTCCTCCGGAGCCTTATATCCTCGGCCTGAAGTCCACAGCTTACGGCTCCGTTGGGTAAACGCTCCCGGCAAATTGTGAGCGCGGACGCCCGAATTCCGTTGCCACAGCTCTTCGCCTAAGTCGGCCAACTGAAAAACTGCTTGGAGTCCTTGAAAGGTGCTCGCAGATGGCAAACCCTGGATCATCCGCAGTCGTGTTGTGTTTACCTGAGAATTTGGCAGGGTCCATCTGCGATAACGCGTGGGGCGCCCGGAAACCGGCGCACTAACCGGACACCGGAGAGCCGTCTTGGGGACGGAGAATCAGAAGGCTTCGATGCGCCAGACCAGGCGAGTGGACCAGGTTTTTTGGCTGGTGAGCGAGGGGCGCCAGAGGGCGAGGATTTGTGAGCCCTGGTAGACGCGCTCGAAACCTTCCTCGGATTCCGAAACGGTTTCGATCGGGGCAACCCAGAACTCTTCGACGAGCGGCGCGTGCAGCGCGATGCGGACGCGTTGCCAGCCGTCTTCCATGCGCAGGATGGGACCGGGCAGCGAACCACTGAAGCGAAGGTTGTGGCGGCCTGCGGGCGTCTCAAAGAAGCGGTCGGGCTCGGTGGGCGCAAGGAGATTGACGACCGACTCGATGCCTACGGCCAACGGCTTCTCGAGAGTTTCCTTGAACTTCAGGGTGATTTCGCAAGCCGCTTCGAAGCCGTTCGGGGCCGGACTGAAAGAATACTGCTTGAGGAGCAGGAGTTTGGCGGCTGCAGAATCAGTCCTGCCTTGCAGCATCAAGGAATCCGCGCGAAAAAGATCGGCTTCATAAGGCGCGGAGCTTTTCACCGTGAAGGCGCCGCCGGCGAAACCGGCGTCTTCGCGCAGCTCCAGAGCTTCGTAGTCCGCATGGGTCCGCGCGGGGTCGAAGATCAAGACGCGAAAAGCGTGACGAGGCCAGCGGTCGTAACGAAGGAAGCGCTCCAAGCCGGGCTCTTTTACGCGGGTCTGTTCGTGAATGGAAGCGACCGCGCCGGTGGCGGGTTTTCCCGCGGCTTCGCGCAAGCGCGTGTGATAGGCCTCGGGACGGCGCAGGATAGAATTGACGAGCGTGACAGCCGCAGGGCGGAAATCGAGCGCGGCGATGGTGCCGCCGTCACTGGGCTTCAAAAGAGCCTGAGCTTCGAGAGAGGTAAAGAGCATCTCGTTCGTGCCGTCGGCGTCGTAGTCCAAGAGTTCGACACGTGCGACAAGCGCACCGGGAGTCTGCCGGTCGGCGATGGCCTCGGCGCGAATCAGGTTGCGCCAGAGATCGGTGCGCAGATGCGGGGCATAGATTCCGCCAAAAATGCCGTGCCAATAGGCGTCGTTGCACTGGGCGCGCATGAGCAGCTCACGCGCTTGCAGCAATTCATCGGCAGCCTTTGAGCCGTCGTGCCGCACGGGCGCAGCGGCGATGCGCGCGGAAACGCGGAGCATTTTCTTGTGCAGCAGATTGGATTCCGGGTATTTGCGAAAAAAGCCGCGCCAGGAACCGCCGCGAAGGAAAGACTGGATTTCCGGACGCGCATTGAACTCCTTCAAAACCTCGTGATAGCGCTGCCGGACGCGCGTCGGGAGCGCCCACTCCATCATCTCGGTGTAGGAAGCGGTTGGTAGATCAGCGCGGCCAAGAGGCGCGCGGGCTTCCAGATAGCCGCCGGGCGTTGAAATTGCCAGCCAATCCGCGTTTTTCTCCAGTGCGGTAAAAAAATCCGAGAGCCAGCCGTCCTTGTAACAGTGTTCGTGGGTTCCGGGCCAGACACCAAACTTTTCCATGTCGTCGCCCATGGCAGCCACGCCGCCGGGGTGGACGCTGGCGGCATCGCGTAGATAAGCAATGACGTCTTCGACTTTGCCAAACGGAATGAGATAACGCAGAGCTTTCTGCCCCGGGTAAAGCCACACGGTCTTGCCACGATCCTCGGCGATGTAGGCTCCAAAGAGTTCTTCCGGTTCGAAGCCCGCGGAAAGAAAATGCATGTCATCGACGAGCGTGTAGGCGACGTTGGCGGCGGCCAGGACGGTGGGAAGCTGGGGCTCCCAAACACGCTCGGCAAGCCAGGCGCCGGACGGAAGCCGGCCGAAGTGTTTCTCGAGATAGCCGGCCAGACGCACAATCTGCTCGCGCTGATCTTCGGGAGGAATCGACACCAGGATCGGTTCATAGAAGCCGCCGCCGACCAGTTCCACCTGCCCGCCTTGGACCAGCTTTTTGAGGCGAGCGAAATACGGAGGCCGATTTTTCTCGATCCAAGTGAGCAGTGGCCCGGAGTAGTGGAGGCCGAGACGAACTCCCGGATGCTTTTCGAGATGTTCTAGGAAAGGAAGATAGGATGAGTCGTAGGCCTTTTCGAGGACATGCTCGAAATTGCCACAGGGCTGGTGCGCGTGAATGAGCAAGGTGAGATGAAATTTCTGCGGCATGGGGACAGTTTTTCTCTCTAACATCATAACCCGGCATGCGAATTTATGAATTCCGCTCGCGCGGGAAATGCACGAATTGCGTGCCTCGATGGGAGCACGTTTGAGAGTTCAGGGCGCGGAGTGCTTTAGCACCCAATCGGAGACGGCGTTCAGAGCCTCCGGGGCCATGGTCTCCTCGATGCCGCCGTATTCGGTGGGCGAACCTGTTGGGCAGTGCTGGAAGAGGTGGTTCAGGCCAGGCAATTCGGCGGTTTGAAAATCCTTGTTGCCCCCGTCCTCGAAGGCTTTCTGGATTTTTGTGAGATTCTCCTTCGGCGGGACTTGCAGATCCTTTTCACCATTGAGGGCGAGGACCGGACAGGTGGTCTTTTGCAATGCGGGGAGGGGGTCATAATCAAGAAAGAACCGGAACCACGGCGAGACCATCAGCCGGATTTGCGATTGCAAGGCGGCGGGCGCGAGTGACGCGCTCGTGCTACTGGACTGCACGAGTTCGCGCAACTTTGCTTCGAGAGTTGCCGGGTCTCTCTCCTGGCGAACTAACGCGTATGTTTGTTTGTTGAATTCACGGGTACTTGCGATCTGCCCGTCGTTGACGCCCGCCGTCTTCAAGATGAGCTCGGACTGGAGCAAGAGAGTGTCCTCACCCTTGAGGCCGGGACCCGCGAGAAGGACGAGCCAGGCTACCTCGCTCGAACGCGTTGCAACGAGAGGCGCGATCATACCGCCTTCGCTATGGCCAATGAGGCCGATTTTCCTTTGGTCAACTTCTTTGCGGGTTTTCAGGCAAGCGAGGGCCGCTTCGGCGTCGCCGGCAAAATCCTCGGTCGTCGCATTCGGGTAATCGCCGGTGGACTTACCGATGCCACGTTTATCGAAGCGAAGAACGGCGATACCTTTTCGCGTTAGGTGGTCCGCCAACACCAGAAAAGGGCGATGTCCAACCAGAGACTCATCTCGATCGTGCGGCCCGGAACCGCTGAGCAGAATGGCGGCGGGAAACGGCCCCGGCCCGCGCGGAACGGTGAGCGTGCCCGCCAGTGAGATCTTCGCTTTGCCGTTCGGGAAGGTGATTTCTTCTTCCTTGTACGGATATGGCTTTACAGGATTTTGCGGGCGGACCAGTTCAAGCAGCTGGTCCGAGCGTTGAAAATCGAGTCTCTGCTCGACGTTGTTTTGCGTCCAGCTTCCGGCGATAGCCGTCTTTGCGGTGTTGAGTGTGCCGTCATAGACTCCGCTCACGATGGGAATTTCAAAATGAAAGCCGGCATCCTTCTGGCTCACTTTGATGGCTGGCAGACCACTAACTCCCTGGTCGGGACTGTCGAGCGCAGCGACGAGCCGCTTCTGATCATCATGCGAGACGTGCAATTGCAAGCGCAGTCGCATGCCGTTGCCTTCGAGCGCGCCTTGCCACACTCCTTCGGCGCTGGCGATGGCCTCGGAAGGCTTCTTTGCGCCGGCTCCAGCAGGTTGGCGATGAAAAACAAGCGGCAGGCTTGCGCTGCCCTGCGTCCAGTCACCTTCGATGCTGTTGTGATCCGCCGCAATCTTTCCTTCGTAAGAGGCGTCCACGGATGAAACGTTGAAATGAAGAGTGGAATCTTTCTCGGCAAGCGAGGTCACTTCAATGCCGTATACGCCTTGGTCCAGACTATCGATGGTGGCTTTGAAGGAGCCGTCCGGGGCTTTTGAAACATGCAGAACGAGATGGAGGACCGCTTCACCCGCTGGAAGCGCACCGCTCCAGCGGCCTTCCAGCGTCGAGGAACTCCGTTGCGGCTGCGGCTTATGAACGGCGGGGGTCTGGGCCGAGGCCGCCGAAGAAACGGCGAGGCTGAAGAAAATGGCTAAGGCCAGACGCGATTTCCCGGGCTGCACTCAAGACCTCCACATGCCACGTTCAGGAAGGTAGATGATTTCTGGCTCAAAAGAGTTGGCATGGTGGCGAGCGCCACAGGGCGCGCGTCAGGCGCGGAGTGCAAATCAATGCCCAAATATGGAGCTCGAATTTTGCGGGCAGAAAAAGCGGCACGCCAGAGCGTGCCGCCCAAAGCCGCAAGAAACGAGGTGGGTGCTAGAAAACCGAGTCACTTCCCCTGTTTTGCATACCAATCGGCGTTGATCGGTGTGAAGCTATTCCACTTTTCCGGAAGATCCTCGAGAGCGAAAATAGCGGTTACCGGGCAAACGGGCACGCATGCGCCACAATCGATGCATTCGGTCGGGTGGATGTATAGCTGCGTTTCAGCCTCAAAAGCCGGTTCATCCTTGCGCGGATGAATGCAGTCCACGGGGCAGACATCCACACAGGCGGTGTCTTTTGTGCCGATGCACGGCTCGGCAATCACGTAAGCCATTAAGATTCTCCTTTGTTCGGACAGCCGACCAGCGCCCCTTCTGACGAAATCGCACGACCGGCAAAAATTCCTTATACCACGCGACTGCCCGGAGCGACAAGCAGCTAGAAGAATTGTACGCGGTGGGAAGGAGTTTCTCAACCGGTGGGGGTACAGATAGAATGGGAGGAGAAGGAATGACCATGAGAATCCAGGCTTGTTTTGTCACCCTTGTGCTACTGGCCGCGGCGACCGCCGTGGCCGCACCGCAGGCGCCGAAGACCCCGGCTCCGCGCGATCCAGAACTCATCGACGTGCGGGCTTATCAGAAATTGCTGGAACAATACCACGGAAAGCCGCTGCTCGTGACGTTTTGGGCGACCTGGTGCGAACCCTGTCGCGACGAGTATCCCATGCTGAATGAATTGGCGAAGCAATACGCGCCACAGGGATTGAGAGTTGTGGGCGTGAGCCTCGATGACGATGGCGATTTGATCCTGATGCGGCGTTTTCTGGCCCGATACAAGCCGGTTTTTCCCAACTACAGGAAAAAAGCGGGCGGGGAGGAACTGTTCCGACAGGGGGTACTGCCAAGCTGGAACGGGGTCCTTCCGGCTTCGTTTTTGTACGCGAAAGATGGCCGGCAGATTGGGCATGTGTTCGGCGAGGGCACGCGGGATACCTATGAGGCGGTTATTCGCGCGCTGCTCACTTCGGGATCCAACTAGAACCAATTCCAAATCAAAGTTTCTGGTGGTGCTGGAAACCTGTTGCGGAGGTTGCAGATGCTCAACACCAAGGGCAATCGCATCACTTATTTTGGCCACAGCACGTTTTCGCTCACGACGCCCTCGGGGCAAGTTGCTTTGATCGATCCGTGGGTGGTGACGAATCCGTTCTGCCCAGAAGCGCTGAAGAAAGTGGTGCGGCTGGACGCCATTTTCTTGACTCACGCGCATACCGATCATATGGGCGATCTTGTGGCTTTGGCGAAACAGCACAAACCGAAAATTGCGGCAAGCTTTGAGACTTGTCTGTGGATCGAGAGCAAGGGCTTTGCGCAAGAAACCTGCCCGATGGGCAAGGGCGGCTCGCAGAAAATCAGTGATTTTGAAGTCACCATGACGCACGCATTTCATTCGAATTCGATCGATGATAACGGGGTGCGGCATTACGGCGGCGAGCCCGCGGGATACATCATCGGTATGCCCGGCGGCTTCAAGGCATATCACGCGGGCGATACGGCGCTCTTCGGCGACATGAAATTAATCGGCGAACTCTACAAGCCGGACCTCGCGATGCTGCCGATCGGCGATCGCTTCACGATGGGCCCGCGCCAAGCAGCCTATGCGATCCGTCTGCTCGGCGTGAAGCATGTCATCCCCATGCATTACGCCACGTTTCCCTTCCTGACCGGCACGGCGGAAGAATTGCGCAAAGAGACGAAGAAGATCAAAGGGCTAAGAATCTACACGCTAAAGCCAGGAGAAAAACTATGATTCGCAGCGAGAATCTGCGCAGCGGCTACCTTCAGGACGACGTCGAAGAATATCTTTACGGGCTGCTGCCGGAACGCGACGCCGTTGTCAGTGAAATCGAGGACTACGCCGCAGAGAATCGCGTTCCGATTGTCGGGCCGGCCGTGGCCCGCATGCTGGCGCTCTTCGTGTACGTTTCTGGCGCAAAGCGGATTTTTGAGATGGGCTCGGCCATCGGGTATTCCACGATCTGGCTGGCGCGCGCGGCGGGGCCAAAGGCAAAAGTGATTTATACCGATGGCGATCCGGAGAAAGCGCGCCGCGCAAAAGACTATTTTCGACGTGCGGGCGTCGCCAAACGCATCGAGGTGCGCGTTGGCAATGCCCTGGAACTGGTAAAGAAGACGCCCGGCAAGTTCGATCTGGTCTTCAACGACATCGACAAGCACCAATACCCTGCTGCGCTGCGCGTGGCAGTGCCCAAGCTGCGCCGCGGTGGCTTGTTTATCACCGACAACACGCTGTGGTCAGGGAAGGCGGCGCGGCCGGCAGCGCCGGACGACATTCACACACGGGGTATCCAGGAATTCAACCGGCTGGTCTACGCTTCGAAGGAGCTCTACCCCGTCTTGATCCCGCTGCGCGACGGCGTCACCGTCTGCCGGAAGCAATAGCGCGCAAACCGGCTTAGGAGCGGAAGGCATTGCGGACAAGGAAGCCCACATTGGCAGGGCGTTCGGCCAACCGCCGCATAAAGTAAGGAAACCAGTCGCGGCCAAACGGGATGTAGATGCGGACGCGATAGCCATCGTTGACGAGGCGGCGCTGCAGATCGGTGCGCACTCCGTACAACATCTGAAATTCGAAATCGTCCTTGGAAATCTGCCTTGCCGCGGCGTGGCGGATGGTCGCCGCGATCATGTGCGGGTCGTGCGTGGCGATGCCATGATAGAAGCCGCTGGACAGCAGGAGCTGCATCAGCCGGACGAAATTGGCATCCACATCGGCTTTCCGCGGAAACGCAACTTCTTCTGATTCCTGGTACGCGCCTTTGCACAGACGGATGCGACAGCCGTACGCCAGCAGATCGGCGACATCGGTTTCACTGCGGTAGAGATAGGACTGGATGACCGTGCCGACGGCGGGATTCCGCGTGCGAACGCGTTTGACGATGTCGATGGTGCGCTGCGTGTAAAGAGATCCTTCCATGTCGATGCGCAGAAAATTATCGAAGCTCGCGGCGCGCTCCACGATGGAACGAACCAAGCCTTCGCAAAAATCAATGTTGATGTCCAGGCCGAGTTGCGTGAGCTTCCCGGAAACGTTGGCCTGCAGCCCTTCCTCAGCGACGCGCTCAAAAATTTCGAGATAGGCATCGCGGGAATGTTGCGCATCGGAGATGGTGGCAACATTCTCGCCGAGGTAGTCGAGGCTGGCGAACATGCCCGCGTTATTGCATTCGCGGGCGGCGGCGATGGCTTCATCGAGCGTCTCGCCAGCGACAAATCGGCGCGCCATACGGCGCGTGGTGCCGTTGGAAGTGACCCAATTGGCGAAGCCTTTACTTTCGGAAAGTTTGAGGAGTGTCGACCGGAGCATGCGGGAATTATTATGGCAGTGTAGGACAAGCGAAACTAGTCTTTGTGCTCTTCCAGAAACTTTTCCGCATCCAGGGCGGCCATGCAGCCGGAGCCCGCCGCGGTGACGGCCTGGCGGTAGCGGTGGTCCTGCACGTCGCCGGCGACGAATACACCAGGAATCGCGGTCAGGCTGCCGTGTTTTGCGAGCAGATAGCCGTTCGAATCCATCTCCAGCTTACCCTTGAAGACGATGGTGTTCGGATCGTGACCGATGGCAACGAATAAGCCGTTGAGCGGAATGTCGTGCGTTTCCTTGGTCTGCTGATTGCGCAGACTCACGCCTTCCACGTGACCTTGGGGAGCCAGAATCTCTTCCACTGCGAAAGGCGTGACGAATTCGACTTTCTCGTTGGCCCTGGCGCGGTCGATCATGATCTTGGAAGCGCGGAAATCATTGCGGCGGTGAATCAGATGGACCTTGCTGGCGTAGCGCGACAGAAAGTTGGCTTCTTCCATGGCGGAATCGCCGCCGCCGACTACGCCGATGGGCTTGCCGCGGAAAAAATAGCCGTCGCAAGTCGCGCAGGTGGAAACGCCGTGGCCGATCAGTTCCTTTTCGCCCGCTAGACCCAGCAGACGCGCTGAGGCCCCCGCGGCAACGATCAAAGCTCGGGCTTCGTAGCTGTCTTTTCCGGCGATGATCTTGAAGGGGCGCTTGCTGACGTCGACTTCGGTTACCGCCCCGGCTTTAAACTCCGCGCCGAATTTTTGCGCCTGCTTGCGCATGTTCTCGATGAGCTGCGGTCCCATAATACCGTCCGGGAACCCCGGATAATTCTCAACGTGCGTGGTGAGGGAAAGCTGTCCCCCCGGCTCGTGTCCGTCCAGAACGAGCGGTTTCAAGTTCGCCCGCGCAGCGTAAATCGCAGCGGTGAGACCCGCACAGCCGCTGCCGATGATAAGGACGTTGACCATGCAACCTTTCTCCACTCATTAGATTCGCCGCCGCGACCGCCGGATACAATGCCGTATTGTAGCATTCCCTCCCTCGCGATTCGGAAGGCGGGCAGCCAAATTGGAGAGGCCTTTTCCCACCTGCGGCATTGACCGGTGCGAACGGCCACCGCTATAGTCCAAAGAAATACCAGGTTGCCCGAGGAGAACGTCAAGATGGATCCGCGTTACCCGATTGGAAAATTTGAGATGCCCGCCGAAGTGACGCCGGCTCGGCGCCAGCAGGCCATCGATGCGATTGCCGCTACACCGGCCAAAATGCGCGCCGCAGTGAAAGGCCTCGACGACGCGCATCTCGACACGCCGTACCGCGAAGGCGGCTGGACGGTGCGCCAGGTCGTGCACCACGTTCCGGACAGCCACCTCAATGCGTATGTCCGATTGAAGCTGGCGCTCACCGAGGAAAAGCCGACAATTAAACCCTACAACGAAGCGGCCTGGGCCGAACTTGCCGACGCAAAATCGATGCCCATCGAGGTTTCCGAGACGCTCCTCGATTCGGTACACTCCCGCTGGGACCGGCTGTGGCGCTCTTTGACGCCCGAGCATTTTGCAAGAGTGCTCGTCCACCCCGAACATGGCGAGCGCACCGTTGACTGGCTGCTCTTTCTCTACGAGTGGCACGGGAAGCATCACACCGCGCATATCACGGAACTTCGCAAGCAAAAGGGCTGGTAGCAAGACGAAGGGAATCCGCAATCTGGCCCTCGACTTTGTCACCACTTCCGGCGGGGGAGCGGATCCCGACCGCTCCTCGAGTGGCGCGGTGCAGTTCGGCTCGTGTACGATGATGCGGTCGAGGAAGGAGATCGCATGAGCCGACCGGCAGGAACCTATGCTGTTTTTGAAACTTCACAGGGAAACATTGTGGTGCGCTTGTTCGAAAACGAGGCGCCAAAGACGGTTGCGAATTTTATCGGGCTTGCCGAAGGCACCAAAGAATTCACGAACGAAAAGACCGGCCAGAAGGAAAAGAGACCTTTTTACGATGGATTGATCTTCCATCGCGTGATTCCGCAATTCATGATTCAGGGAGGGTGCCCGCAGGGCAGCGGAATGGGTGGGCCGGGCTACAAGTTTGCGGACGAGTTTCACCCCTCCTTGAAGCACTCGAAAGCCGGAAAGCTCTCCATGGCCAACTCCGGGCCGGGAAGTAACGGGAGCCAGTTTTTTCTCACCGTGGCGGCGACACCATGGCTGGACAACCGGCACACCATCTTTGGCGAAATCGTCGAAGGGCAGGACGTGGCCGACAAGATTTCGAATGTGCCGCGCGATTCCAACGACCGCCCGCGAACACCCGTGTCCATCTCGAAGCTTCGCATCGAACGCGTCGCTTAAGCGGACGCCCATTAAAATGCTCACGCCTGAGCGACTACTCCGACTCATGATCGAATTGATCTTCGTCATGCTCGGCTTTCTAGTGGTGTGGCTGGGGTTGGCGCGGCGCATTTCTGTGGACCGGCATAGCGCCGCGTGGTTGGCTCTCAGCGTGGCGTTGATCTTGTGGGGCTTGCGCGCGCTCTATAAGCCGGGCCAGTGGTGGTTGCGCTGGGAGAACTGGACGCGCGGGTTGTCGCTCGCGCTTCTGGGCGTCCTCATGCTCGTGATTTCACGCGTGCCCTTCCTTTGGGTTGGTCCGATGCTTGCGGCCGGCGGCGGCCTGCTGGTGCTGCGGGGTATGATTGGTGCGTTCCTGATCTTCCGGCCGCGCTGAAGCAGCATCTTCCCGGCGGCAGATTCCGCGGTCTTCTCGGCTACTTTTCTCCTCCGCCTCGACTATAATCGCGGTAACCGACGGCGCTCCGGAGTGTTTGGAAATCCGCCCCGGGCCGTCAAAAGCCTTCACCGAAAGAATAAAGGAGAACGTCCGTGCTGAAGGAATTCAAAGAATTCGCCATGCGTGGCAATGTCGTGGATTTGGCCGTTGGCGTGATTATCGGCGCGGCCTTCGGGAAGATTGTGTCGTCGCTGGTGGAAGACGTGATCATGCCGCCGATCGGCCGCCTGCTCGGTCACGTGGATTTTTCAGGGTTGTTCATCAACCTGAGTGGCAAATCATACGAAACACTGTCGGACGCAAAGTTGCACAACGCGGCGACGCTCAACTACGGAATCTTCCTGAACACGGTCATCAATTTTCTGATTGTGGCTTTTTGCGTCTTTCTCGTGGTCAAGCAGGTGAATCGTTTCGCGGCGAAACCGGCGACGGTTCCTGTGCCGACCACCAAGGACTGTCCGCAGTGCGCCATGCCGATTCCTCTTGCCGCAAAGCGCTGCGGTCACTGCACGACGCAGCTCGCCTGAGGCCGTGATTGGTGGTTGCTGATTGGTGAATAGTTCTTGGCAGGGAAAAATCCCGCGGGGATGATCGTCATTCAACGCACGAGAGAATGCCAAGAACCAAAACCGAAAACCAATCTGCTTCAGGTCTTCGGAGCTTTCTTCTTCTGGTTGGCTTCGAGATGTGCGCGCAGGCGGTTGACCACCGTGTCTTCGTGTCCTTCTTCCACCTCTTTTTGCACTTCTTCGAGCGCGAAATGCACGACGTCGTGATGGTGCATTTCCAGGGGCGCCACGGCATCACTGAAACGCAGCCACAGCCGATGCAGTAGATTGACCTCGTTGGCCGTCAGATTCGGCGCGTGCGGCCCGAGAACTTTGTAAAGCTTGTCCCCGTTGGGCAGGTGGATTTCCAGATTGAATTGCGGCTTTTGATCGCCAAGCTTTTCCCAGGCTTCACCGACCTGCCGCGCTTGCTCCTCGTTCGATTCCTTTGTCGAACGCCCCACAACAATGGTGCTGGATTGCAGCGAAGTCGCGGCACGCAGGATACCGTCCCACAAATCGTT
>Ga0066659_10000009_pt1 | contig 39191 bp, 29 predicted proteins | sample GraSoiAngelo_108_FD_75176 | JGI IMG/M metagenome (GOLD analysis project Ga0066659, IMG submission 75176) | Grasslands soil microbial communities from the Angelo Coastal Reserve, California, USA - 14_0903_09_40cm | ecosystem: Environmental > Terrestrial > Soil > Grasslands | place: USA... | reverse complement strand
TCGGAGCGCTCGCGGCGGATGCCTTCCAGCCGGTGCTGATTATCCTGCATTTGCTGCTGGTAGGTGGGGCGCTGAGCGGGAAGGGGGAGGGGGGAAGCGGGAAGGGTAAGGCACACCGCGACCGTCACAGCTCGAAGTACCCTTCCCCCGTCCCCCGTCCCCCTTCCCCTGTTTTTCATACGCGCTTCAAGTGCCGCCCGACGCTCATCGCGCTGCCCAACAATCCGATGAGTGCCCCGAACGCCACGATCGCGGCCGCTTGCTCCCGTGTGAAGAACGCCGACTGGAGCAGGTACCGATTGATCAGGAGATACGCCGCGAACGACAGGCCGATCGCGACAGCACCCCCCAGCAGTCCCTTGATGGCGCCCTGCAACAGGAACGGCCGGCGGATGAAACCATCGGTGGCCCCCACGAGCCGCATGATCGCGATTTCCCGGCTGCGCTGCAGCACCGCCATCCGGATCGTCGTGCCGATGATGATGATCGCGACCACTGCGAACGCCGCGCCCACGACGATGCCGACGGCAGCCGCCAGGCCGCGCAGGCGGTCGAGTTTCTCGACCCAATCGCGTCCGAAACGCACATCGTCCACGAACCCGAAGCCGCGCAGCCGCTCCGCGACGGCGCTGACGTGATCCGTATCGCGAAAGCCCGGCTTGAGCTTCACCTCGATCGAGGCAGGTAACGGATTGCGCTCGAGCTCCTGCATCACATCCCGGAGCTCGACCAGCTCGGCGCGGGCGCGGGCGAGCGCGTCGTCCTCGGAGACGTACATCGCCGACTGAACCTCCGGAAAGGCTTCGATGTCCTTGAGCGCCTGTGCGACCGCCTCGACCGGTGCGCCCGGCAGCAGGTAGGCCACGACCTCGACGCGCTCTTCGACGCCGCGCAACGCATCCTGCAGGTTCACGACGACGAGGCCGAACAGTCCCAGCACGAACAGGGAAAACGCGATGGTGGTGACGGACAGCGCCGACAGCAACGGGGCGCGCTTGAACGTCAACATCGATTCGCGCAGCGTGAGGTTCATGACGCCCCTCCCCCCGCACCCCCACCCCCACCCCCACCCCCACTGGTCGCCTGGTCGTGTGTGCCCGCCTCGTCGACCGCGGAGTCGTACACGAGCGCGCCTTCCTGCAGCTCGATCACTCGGTATGGTGCCTGGCGCACGAGATCGAGATCGTGCGTCGCCATCACGACGGCGGTGCCGCTCGCGTTGATGTCTCGGAGCAGCTGGAAGACACCGCGCGTCGCGCGCTCGTCCAGGTTGCCGGTGGGCTCGTCAGCCAGGAGCACCGTCGGCTCATTGACCAGTGCCCGCGCGATGGCGACGCGCTGCTGCTCGCCGCCCGACAGCTCGCGCGGGTACGCCTGCGCCTTCGCCGCGAGGCCGACCTGCGTGAGCACGCGCATCACGCGCGCCGCGATTGTCGAGGAGCGCGCGCTCGTCACTTCGAGCGTGAACGCGACGTTCTCTTCGGCGGTGCGGTCCTCGAGCAGCCGGAAATCCTGAAATACGATGCCGAGCTTGCGGCGCAGCATGGGGACATCGCGGGGGCGCATCTCGTTCACGTTGTATCCCGAAACGCGCACCTCGCCCGACGTGGGGCGCTCGTCGGCGTAGATGAGCTTCATGACCGTCGATTTGCCCGCGCCGGAGTGGCCGGTGAGGAAGGCGAACTCCCCTTTTGCGACATGGAACGAGACGTCCTTGAGCGCCAGGCCGCCCTTGGGGAAGGCCTTGAACACGTTGGTGAACTTGATCATCTAGTGCCGCGCCAGGGCCTGGGCGAAGTCCGCGATGAGATCATCGGGATCCTCCAGTCCCAGGGAAAATCTCAGAAATCCGTCCGGGATGCCAGCCTGCGCGCGCTGTTCCGCCGTGAGACTGGCGTGTGAGGTGAGCCGCGGCTCCGAGACCAGTGTCTCCACACCGCCCAGACTGGGCGCGTGCGCCGCGATCGTCAGCGCCTTGAGGAACCGCTCGGCGGCGCGCACGCCGCCCTTCAGCTCGATGCCGAGCATGCCGCCGAAGCCGCCGAGGATGCGTTTCGCCAGCTCATGATCGGGATGCGACGGCAGGCCGGGGTAGTGGACCTTGGAGATCGCGTCCTGCTTGGCGCACCATTCCGCCACGGCCAGCCCGATCTCGTTCTGGCGTCGGACGCGCACGGTGAGCGTCCGCATGCCGCGATCGATCAGCCAGGCGGCGAATGGATCGATCGCCTGTCCCCAGACCTGCATCAGCCGGCGGACCTCTTCCACCACTTGATCCGTTCCCGCGACCGCTCCCGCGATCACATCCGTATGGCCGTTCAGGTATTTCGTCGCCGAATGGATCACGAGGTCGGCGCCGTGCTCCAGCGGGCGGAAATTCACCGGTGACGCGAACGTCGAATCGACGATCAGCGCGAGGCCCTCGGCCTTGCACAGCGTCGCGACGGGCTCGAGATCGATCACACGCATCACCGGATTCGTCGGCGTCTCGAGGAAGACGGCGCGCGTCGTCTTGCGCATCGCCTTCTTCCAGGTGCGCTGCTGCGTGGGATTTACGAACGAGACATCGATCCCCAGCTTGCCGAACTCTTCGCGGAACAGCCGGTACACGCCGCCGTAAATCCACTCGCTCGCCAGCAGGTGATCGCCGGGGCGCAACACGGCGAGGTGCGCCAGCGCGCAGGCACCCATCCCGCTCGCCAGGAACAACGCGGCGTCGGCGCCCTCGAGGAGCGCCAGTTTTTTGCCGATGTCGACCTGATTGGGATTGTTTCCGTAGCGGCTGTACAGGACTTCGGCGGTCGAGCCGACGGGATTGGTGAATGTGGCGCTTTGGTGGAGCGGGGGAACGACGGCCGACCAGTCGGCGCGCGCCTTGGGATCGCCGTGGATGGCGCGAGTGGACAGGCCCAGACGGCGGCGTTTCACGCCGCGGTGAGTCGGATGGAGCCTCCCGGAATGCGTGCCGCCAGCCGCCGCTCGATGAGCTCATCGAGCAGCGCCGGCGCCGGCTCACTGGCGCCGAGCCCCTCGAGCACGCCGTCGGCTCGCTCGCACAGCACCGCGAGCCCGGCACCGGCGAGCACCGGCTCGATCGCCTCGCGATGGGCATCCGTCAGCCCGCGCAGCAGCAGCACTTTGACCTTATCGCGGACGAGCTTGGCGACGATCTCATCTGCGCAGGAATAGTCGAGGCAGCCGACGCCGGTAAAGTCCATCACGGCGATCGTGCCGGCGGGGAGATCCCGCTCGATGTTTTCGCGCACCGCGCGCCCGGTGGGCCGCGTGACGAGGTCGGTGTAGAACCCGGCGACCGCTTGCTGCAGGACGGCATGCACCATGATGTGTGGAATCACTGCTTCGACGACCCCCCTGCTTTCTCCGACACCTGTTCCGGAATGATGAGCAGCACTTGCGACCCTGGAAACGCGGGCAACCCTTCCTTGAGCGGAACATCGTCGTCCCAGCGCGGCACGATCGCGATCCGCGCCGTACCGCTGCGAATGGCGACCTTCCCTTCCCAGCGCGCGAGGTAGCGACGGATCCCGGCGAGCCCCTGTCCGCGTCCCGGGTCGCGAAAGCGGCTGACGCCCTGAATCAACGCCGCCTCCAGCGCCGCGGCATCGCCCCAGCGCTCGCCGAACCGCTTGGCCTGCGTGGGTTCCAATGAATGCCGGAAGCCGACACCGGCGTCTGCGACCGCGATCACCACCACGCGGCGCGCCAGCTTGCGCCGCCAGTTGTACGCCTGCACCGCAACCCAGCCCCCGGTGCCGGCGTGCTCCACAATATTCTGACAAGACTCCGAAAGCGCCATAGCGAAACCCATGGTCGCCTTCGGATCGAGTCCCAACTCCGAGCTGAGAATCGCGGACGCGCGTTGCTGGATGGTGCTCACCACCGCGTGCACGTCCTCGGCCGCCCGGACCGGCGTGACCGGGAGCAGGACCTCACTCTCCGTCGCGACCTTCGCCTTCGGCACCTTGCCGTGTACCTCGAACAGGTCCGCGGCTTCGCGAAAGAAACCGGCGCGGGCCCAGTAGCTCACCACGTCCGGGTTCGCCGGGGCGGTGAGCAGCGGACGCTCCCCCTTGCGCGTGGCTGCTTCGCCCGCGGCGAGCAGGCCCACGAGACCGTACGGTGATGCCCACTCGGCCGCGTGTGCGTCGAACAGGAGACGCTCGTCCCCCCCATCGGCCGCCTGCGCGTAGGCCGCCGCGAATTGATCGAAGGAGCGGTCGTCGAACTGCGTGGGCACTTCGATGAGGCGGGTCATACCAGCGAGAGCTTGCCCAGCAGGTGATCGCGCAGCCCGGTCGCTCCGCGGTGACTCACATTGCGCGCGCCGAGCTGATTGCCGAGACGGATCGCGTCCTCGAGGCGGGCGCCGGCCAACAACGCCGCGGTGACCGCCCCGCCGAACACATCGCCGCACCCCGTCGGATCGATCACCTGGTCGAATGCGGGTGGGTGCATGGCCGGCGCGGGGATCAGCTCGGTCCGGATCGGAGTCCCGGTGAAGTAGGCCGCGCCGCGCTTCCCGAGTGTCACGCACAGGGTTGTGCAGCCCTGCCCCAGTGCATCGGCGGCGATCGCGAGCGGATCGGAGCCGAGCTGATGCATCTCGTCTTCGTTCAGCTGGACGATGTCGAAGCAGCCGAACCACGCCGGCGCCTGTGGAAGCGCGCGAGGGACGCGCAGGCCATCCGGCTCCTTGCCGAGAAAGAGGCTATGCAGGTCGGCGTAGATGGTGCGCGGGAATCCGTGCCGGAGCAGCCGGGCGGTTTCGAGACTCATTTCGAATCCCGAAATGAAGTTCAGGTATAGCGCGTCGAGATCCTGGACGAGGGGACCGAGCTCGCCCCAGGTCCACGGGGGCACGCCGCCGGTCATCTGCTCGCAGCGCCGCTCCGCCGATTCGTAGCGTAGCGTCACCCGATTGTTCGGCTGAGGAACTTCCAGGAATCGTACGTCGTGCGTCGTGCGTCGGAGGCTGCGGAGAAACTCGTTGGCTTTTGGCGCGAGGTCGCGCCCGACTTTGATCAACGGGACAATCTGCCACTCTTCGGGCAGCGTGGCATCGAGGGCGGCGAGCGCGTAGGAGATCCCGCCCCATTCTTGCACGGCGGGTTGGGCGGGATCGCGGCCGTAAATCGTGTCCCACACCATGGACCCGATGACGCCGAGTCGCTTCAGCGCAGTCCCCAATGTTTTTGGATGAAGACCGCTGCCGCGCCGAACACGCCCGCGGTGCCGGGGAGTGTGCCCGGGACGATCTTGCAGGCTTCCCACGCCGGCTTGAACGCGCGGCGCTTGACCTCGCTGCGCAGCGGATTGAAGAGCTTGTCCCCCGCCTGCGTGACGCCGCCGCAGATCACGACGACCTCCGGGTTGAAAATGTTCAGGAAGCTCGCTACCGCCGCGCCGAGCAGCGACGCGGTCTCGCGCACGACCTCGAGCGCCCATTCGTCGGCGTCGTTTGCGGCTTCGTACACGATCTGCGCGCTTATTTTTGAGAGGTCGCCCTTCACGTACTGCGACAGCGACGTCTCGACCCCCGATTCGATACCTTCGATCGCACGCTCCGCGATCGCCGGGCCTGACGCGTACGCCTCGATGCAGCCGTAGTTGCCGCATTTGCAGCGGCGTCCGTTGGCATCGATCGTGACGTGGCCGAATTCGCCGGCGACGTCGGTCACGCCGTGGTAAATCTCACCGTCGATGACGATGCCGCCCCCAATCCCCGTGCCGAGCGTGAGACCGATGACGTAGTTCGCGCCGCGCGCCGCGCCGCGCCACCATTCGCCGAAAATCGCGCAGTTCGCGTCGTTGTCGAGCGTGGCCGGAAGACCGAGCCCCTCGCCGACGCGATCGCGCAACGGCATGTTGGTCCAGCCGAGATTGGGTGTGAGCAGCACGACGCCGGTCTTGGTATTGAGCGGTCCAGGCGAGCCGATGCCGACGCCTTCGACCTTCTTACCGGACTCCGCAATCGATGCCTTGGCAAGCTTGATGATGCGAGAGGTGACGACATCCGCACCCTGCGCCGCGAGCGTCGGCTCCGAAACGACGCCATGAATCTCCGAGCCGTCCTCGGCGAGGACCCCGGCGACGAGATTCGTTCCCCCAACGTCAACTCCGACGACGTAGCGCACCAAGATCCTCGATCGCTCGGGTCACAGCTTCAACCGTGAGTTCACGCATACAGCGGTGATGTCCCAACGGACACCGCTGCGGCCCGTGTGGCGAGCAGGGCCGGCACTGCAGCCCGTCGAGCCCCAGCGCGACGTCTCCCGCGCGGAGCGGCCCAAACCCGAATTCCGTCACGGTGGGGCCGAACAGTGCGACGATCCGCGTCCCCATCGCCGTCGCCAGATGCAGCGGTGCGCTGTCGTTCGTCACCAGCAGCGCGGCCCGCGCGATGAGCGCCGCTGACTGGCGGAGGGTGAGCTGTCCGCACGTGCTTGTCGCCACAACGCGCTGTGCCGCCGCCACTGCCGCCACGATCTGCGATCCCTCGTCGGCGTCGGCCGGACCGCCCACGACCACCACCGGCATACCCTTGGCCGCTAACCGGTGCGCCAGCTCCGGATAATACGGCCACCTCTTGCTCCCCCAAATGGAGCCCGGCGCCAATGCCACGAACGGCACACCGCCGTCGAGGCCGATCTCCGCCAGCACGTCAGCTACGACCCGCTCGTCCTCTGCCGTGGGCCGCAGGTGGGGAGGATAGGCGCCCGGAGCCTCGTCCGCGAGGGCCAAAAGTCGGTCGCTCTCATGGCCTAGAGCTGGCTTTGGGCGAGCGACTGTATAGAGGAAGGACCATCTGCCCGAAAACCCGATCCGGGAGGGAATCCGCGCCAGCACACTGAGCGCAGCAGTACGTAACGAGCGATGGGGCAGGTAGGCACGCTTGTACTGCTCGGCCCTCAGCCGCCGCGCGAGTTTCCGGAGGCCCGTCCAGCCACGGTCGCCGCCGCGCTTGTCGTAGGCGATCACGTTCCGGACCGCCGGGTGCGTTTCGAGCAGCGGCGCCGCGAGCGGCGTCGTCACCACGTCGACCGGACCATGATGGGCCGCGACGGCGGAAAGCAGCGGCGTCGTCAGCACGACGTCGCCCAGGAATGCGGTTTGAACGACGAGGGTGGCCGAGCTCAAGGGAGCTCAGCCACGGCCCAGACTCGTGTCACCGACCGGTTGCTCTCGGCGTGGTACTCGACGACGGCAGGAGCTGGCGCTCCAGGAACGCCGCCGCCGCCTTGTCGACCGCCAGGATGTTCGCATACCGCAGGAAATGATGCGTATCGTCCGGAATCACCAAAGTCTCGAACGGGACCTTGGCTGCCGCGAGGCGTCGGACGAGGTCGGTGCTCTGTGAGAATCGTACGTTGCGATCGTCATCGCCATGAATCAACAGTACGGGTGATCGCCAGCTGGCCACCGAAGAAACCGGTGACGAGTGCCATGCGGTGGCGACTGCCGAGTCAGCGTCGGGAGCCTGCTCATAACGCTGGCGGTCGAATGCTCGCGAATAGGCCGACCAGTCGTGCACACCGTGGATATCGACACCGGCGGCGAACAGATCGGAGTTGCGCGCCAGCGCCAACGCGGTCAGGTAGCCGCCGTACGACCCGCCATAGATGCCGACCCGACTCGCGTCCACGCGCGGCAGCGAACGGAGATAGGCGGCCGCGGCCTGGATGTCGCGATACTCGGCGGCGCCGTGCGCGCCTGAGCTGGGGGGTTGGTGAAAATCGTAGCCGTAGCCGATCCCCAACCGGTAATTCACCGCCAAGACGATGAATCCGCGGCTTGCGAGATACTGATTGAGCGCGTACGCGTTGGAGTAATAGTCCGAGTAGTGCCAACCGAGCAGCATTTGCCGCGGTGGTCCGCCATGGACGTAGACGATGGCGGGCTTGCGGGCACCCCCACCCCCTGTGCTCGATTCGAACAGCTGCCCATGAATCGTCAAGCCATCGGCGGAGCGGAAGACAACCTGCCGCGGAGTGACGAGGCCCGAGGGGAAGTCGCCAGGAAGGTGATCGGCCGCGATCGTATGACTCGGGCCGCGGGCGGAGGGGGAGCCAAACGCCTTGGTCGTCGGCAACGGTGGGCGCTGCGGTGTGGCGCTGATGAAGACGAGCGTCGTACCATCGCCGGTGATCGTCGGCGCCCATTCCAGCCCGTTGCCGGGTGTCAGCACTTCGGGGGCGGCGCGATCGACGGGAACGCGCACGACATGACGTCGATCGATATCGAGCGAGTCGCTCCCCATGTTGCCCGCGAACACGAGCCACTTGCCGTCGCTGCTGAGTGAAATGTGCTCGGCCATGTACCGGCCGGGCGTCAACAGCAGCGCTTGTCCGCCGGTTGCTGGAATCGAATACAGGTGGGGCCAACCATCCTGATATGAAAGGAAGACAATGCGCTCGTTCGCGCCCCACCCGAGGTTTGTGCCCCCGTCGGTGGTCGGCGCCGAGCCGGCGAGCGTCTCGGGCGATTTCCAGAGTCGCTCGGCTACGCCGCTCGTTGCATCGGCGGTCCAGATCTCCCACGGATTGGGCCGCGGGGGGAGCAAGGAATCCGGCGCGCCGCCGGCGCCTGGCAGCCGGACGAACGCAATCCGTTTCCCATCAGGCGACCAGCGCGGCGATCGATCACGGGCGAACGCCGGCCCGAGCCAAGTGACCGGCGTGCTGTCATTCGTATACACGCCGATGAAGGCGTGATCGCCGCGGTTCGCGACAAACGCGAGCCGCGAACCGTCCGGCGACCAGCGCGGGTCGCCGACTTCGCCGCGCACCGTGAACAGTTGTTTGCCTGGAGTGGATCCGTCGATCGGCGCGGTCCAGATCTGGCCACCTTTGACGAACGCGACCACTTCGCCGCGCGGCGAAACGACGGGCTCATCGCCGTCGGCAATGGCTTTCGCATCGCCGCCGTCGAACGGCACGCTGAAGATCTGGACCTTGGGCGGCGTAGGATTCGAGCCGACGTTTACCGGGAGCGCGTCATCCCAATTCGACCCGTGATCGCCGCCGCGAACGTAGACGACCCATCGTCCGTTCGCCGACACCGTGACGCTGCTCAGCTCCTGCCCGTCATCCCGGTCGTAGTGCGTGAGCTGGCGCGCCGAGAACGCGGGCCCTTCGGCGACGAAGATGTTGCGCCGGCCTTGCTCGTTGAACGCCCATGCGATGCGCTCCCCCCCTCCGCTGGCGCTGGCGGTCAGCTCGGTCGGGTACGGGTAGGAACGCACTTGCTCCAGCGTGAACCCCGCCGTGCGCGAGGCTTGAGCAACCGCGGACGACGAAAGCACGCCGAGAGCCGCTGCGAGGATTGCGCTGCGCATGAGACCTCCTAGTCGACCTGGAGCACTGCGAGAAATGCCTCCTGCGGAATCTCCACCGTCCCCACCTGCTTCATCCGTTTCTTTCCCTCACGCTGCTTCTCCAGCAGTTTCCGCTTGCGGGTCACGTCGCCGCCGTAGCACTTGGCCGTGACGTTCTTGCGCAGCGGGCGAATCGACTCGCGCGCGATCACCTTGGTGCCGATCGCCGCTTGGATCACCACTTCGAACAGTTGCCGCGGAATGAGCTCCTTGAGCTTCTCGGCGATCTTGCGGCCCCATTCGTAGGCCTTGTCCCGATGAATGATCACGCTGAACGCGTCCACCGCCTCGCCGTTGAGCAGCATATCGAGCTTCACGAGCTCGCCGGGGCGGTAGGCAAGAAACTCGTAATCGAGTGACGCGTAGCCCCGGGAGATCGTTTTCAGCTTGTCGTAGAAATCAAGAATGATCTCCGCCAGCGGAAATTCCCAGTCGAATTCGACGCGTGTGGGATCGAGGTACTGCATGCCGCGGTACACGCCGCGGCGCTCCTGACCGAGCTGCATGATACCGCCGATATACTCGGCCGGCGCGAAGATTCGCGCCTTCACGTACGGCTCTTCGATCCGGTCCACGGTGGAGCCATGCGGCAACAGGCTCGGATTCTCGACCAGCTCCATTGTACCATCGGTTCGATAGACGTGATACTCGACGTTCGGGACCGTACTGATCAAATCGAGATCGAACTCGCGCTCCAGGCGCTCGCGCACGATCTCCATGTGCAGCAAACCGAGGAAGCCGCAGCGGAAGCCAAAGCCCAGCGCCACCGACGTCTCCGGCTCATAGTGCAGCGAGGCGTCATTCAGCTGCAGCTTGGCGAGGGCGTCCCGCAGCTCCTCGTACTGCTCGGCGTTGGTGGGGTAGAGGCCCGCGAACACCATGGACTGGATGTCGCGGTAGCCCGGCAGCAGGTCGACGCCGCGATGCTCCGCATCGAGCACGGTGTCACCGGGCCGGGTCTCGCGCACGCCACGCACGTTGGCGACGACGTAGCCGACCTCGCCGGCCTCGAGCTGTTCTGCCGGCTTGTGCCCCAGCTGGAGATAGCCGACTTCGTCGACTTCGTAGACGTCGTCACGGTGCGCGCCGAAGGCGATCTTCATCCCCCGTTTGATCACGCCGTCCACGACGCGGATCGAGGGGATCGCGCCGCGATAGCGGTCGTAGTAGGAGTCGAAGATCAAGGCGCGCACGGGGGCTTCGTGATTGCCGCGGGGCGGCGGAACGCGGGCGACCACGGCCTCCAGCAGCTCCGGGACACCCCGCCCCTCTTTGGCCGAGATCCGCAGGATCTCCTCGGGCTTGATGCCGATGAGGTCGTGGATTTCGTGCGCCCGCTTGTCCGACTCGGCGCCAGGCAGATCGATTTTGTTGAGGACGGGTATGATTTCCAGGCCCGCATCCATCGCGAGCAGCAGATTGGACAGTGTCTGAGCCTGAATTCCCTGGGATGCATCCACGACCAGAATTGCGCCTTCGCAGGCGGCCAACGACCGTGACACCTCGTAGGTGAAGTCGACGTGGCCAGGAGTGTCGATGAGATTGAGCTCGTAGAGCTGCCCGCTCTTGGCGTGGTAGCTCAGCCGGACGGCATTCAGCTTGATCGTGATGCCGCGCTCGCGCTCCAGGTCCATCGTATCGAGCACCTGATCGCGCATGAGCCGCTTGTCGAGCGTACCGGTCAACTCGATAAGTCGGTCGGCAAGTGTAGATTTGCCGTGGTCGATGTGGGCGACAATGCAGAAATTCCTGATGTGGTCTTGACGCATCGCGCGGAAATATAGCCTCCATGCTCCCCGTCACCGGATGGTTTGATCCCTCGCCCAAAGGCGGCGCGCTCCGTCTTGCGGCGAACAGTTATCTGCCCGCAAAGGGTGACCCGGCGGTGCGGGTGCCGGGCCTCCGTCGCGGCGACCTGATCGTCCTCGAAAACGGTCGCGTGACGACGGTCAACGGTCTCCCGGCGTCGCAGCTCGACGGGCGTCCAGAGTTCGCATCGCTCGGCGCCGTCCATCCCAGCCGGCCGCTGACCCTCGAGACGCCACGTGCCTCCAGCCCACGGACCGCGGATATCCAGCGCGTCGTCGATCTCATCTGCCCGTTTGGCTTCGGGCAGCGTGCGCTCATCGTCTCGCCTCCCAAAGCGGGGAAGACGATGATGCTCCAGGCGATTGCGGAAGCGGTGGCCGAGAATCATCCCCAAGCGCTGTTGCTGGTTCTACTCGTCGACGAGCGGCCCGAGGAGGTCACGGAGATGGTGGATTGGGGCAGGGGCGAGGTCGTCGCCTCGAGCTTCGACCTGCCGCACGAGCGCCACGTGGCCGCGGCGGAAATGGTGTTCGATCACGCCCGCCGCCAAGTGGAGCTCGGCCGGGATGCCGTCATCGTGCTCGACTCACTCACGCGGCTCGCGCGCTCCCACAACACCACGGGGCGGGGGAGTGGCCGCACGATGTCGGGCGGGCTCGATGCCAATGCGTTGGCCAAGCCGAAGGCCCTGTTCGGCGCGGCGCGCGCCGTACCTCAGGGTGGATCGTTGACCGTGATTGCGACGGCCCTCGTCGAAACCGAAAGCCGGATGGACGACATCATCTTCGAGGAGTTCAAGGGAACAGGGAACGCCGAGCTGCGGCTATCGCGCGCGCTCGCCGACCGGCGGATCTATCCGGCGGTCGACATCGCCGCGAGCGGGTCCCGGCGCGAGGAGCTCCTCGGCGATGCCAAGACAATCGAGGCCAAGCAAAAACTCCGGCGGGGTTTGGTGGATCTCCCGCCGGAGCAAGCCATGCACAGTCTCTTGCAACTAATGAAGCGCGCTAAGACGAACGCCGAGTTGTTGAGCGTTTAGTGCTCTCACGCCGCACGCCGATGACGTGGCCACTCGCGGCATTCACCTGGACGTCAGTCAAACCGGGCCGGCCTTTCCGTTGAACCTTGAACGTATACACGAGTCGGGTTTTCATCTTCGCGAGCGTAACGCCCTGGACGTCGCCGGGGACGCGCTTGAGCGCAATCGCCCTGGCCGAGTCTTCGCTGATTTTCGCTTTGGCAACGAGGCTGTCAGGAACGTTGCGATCCTGAGCCGCGAGATTTCCGGCGGCGAGGGAGAAGGCGGCCGCCAGCATGAGTGAGGTAAGCAGGCGCATATTTCAGGCTCCTGAGAAGGTGGTCGTCGCTTGTTGAGACCATGCAATAGCCGCAGCCGTCACCGCAGCCGGAAGTCCGCACCCCTGATCGCGACAAGCAGGGTGGGCACGGCAAACAAGGTGATCGGCGTCGAGAGGACTAAGCCGCCGATGACGGCCAGCGCCAGCGGCCGCTGCAGCTCGCTGCCCGCGCCGATGCCCAGCGCCAGCGGCAGCAAGCCGAACAGCGTGCACAGCGTGGTCATCAGGATGGGCCGGAGCCGAACCCGCGCCGCTTCCCGAATCGCCACTTCCAGCGGCACCCCCTCGCCCCGCATCCGCAGGCGCGTGAAGTCGAGCAGGATGATGCCGTTCTTGACGATCAGTCCGACGAGCAAGATCAGCCCCATGAATGAGGCGACGTTCAGCGCCGTCTTGGTGAGCAGCAACAGGACGAGCGCGCCGACGAACGAGACAGGGGCGACGAGCAGCACGACGAGCGGCTCGACGAACGACTCGAACTGAACGACCATCACCGCGCTGACGCTCACCGCCGCGAGGAAGAGCACGAGGAGCAGCGCCCGAAAGGCTTGCTGCTGGCTCTCGTACTGCCCACCGAGGGCGAGTCGGATGCCCGGCGGTGGGGGCGCCGCCGCCAACACCCGGCGGACGTCCGTCATCACTCCACCGAGCGAGCGCCCGCTGACGTCGGCCGTCATGGCGATCATCTGCTGTTGATTTTCGCGCTCGAGACTCATGCGCGACTCGGCCGGCGTGAACGTGGCGACGCTGCCGAGTGGTGTGCTGCCCGTGATCGGCAGCGCGCGGAGGCGCAACGGATCGAAGCGCACGGAGTCGGGCGCCCGCACGCGCACCGCGACGGGTCGGTCCCCACTCCGGATCTCGCCCGCGTGCGTACCGAGCAGCGCGCCGCTCACCACATCGCCGATCTCCTGCGGCGTCAGACCGACGCGACCCGCCTCCGCCTGATTCACGCGCATCAAGAGCTCGGGCGACGGCTCGCTCACCCCGTTGTACAAGTCCGCCAGCCCCGCGACGCTGTCGAGGCCCGGTTCCAGCCGGCGCGCATAGGCTTCGAGCGAGTCCAGCCGTTCCCCGAACAGTTTGATCTCGACCGGCCTCGCGGCGCCCGCGAGGTCATTGATGACGTCCGAAAGAATCTGCACGAACTCGATGTGCAGCCGCGGCACGGCTTCGGTGACTTCGTCGCGCACATCGTCCATGACGGCGAAAATGTCCCGTGAACGCGCACTGGGCGGTTTGAGCCGGGCCACGATATCGCCGGTATTCTGCGACGTGGCGAACAGCCCCAGCTCGGCGCCGGTGCGGCGGGACGTCGCTTCGATTTCCGGCGTCGCCGCCAGGACTCGCTCGGCGATGCCCACCTCCCGATCGGTCTCGTTCAGCGCCGTACCACCGGGCGTGAAGTAGTCGAGCACGAAGGCTCCCTCGTCCATCTCGGGGAGAAAGCCGGTCTCGACCAGACGCCACAGTCCGATGCCGACGACGACGAGTGCGACCGCCGCGATGACGATCCGGCGCGTATGCCGCAGCACCGATCTCAAAGCCCCTTCATAGCGGTCGCCCAGGGTATCCAGTGCCGCCTGCGCTCTCGCGAGCGGCCCGGCGCGTGTCGGCTCGACTTCATGCGCAGTCACGAACTGCTCGGCCAGCAGCGGGATGATCGTGAGGGCGAGGATCAACGAAACGAGCACGGCGACCGTCAGCGTGGTTGCCAGGGCGGCGAAGAACTGGCCGACGACTCCCTGTAAGAGACCGAGCGGCAGAAACACGACCACCGTCGTGAGCGTGGACGTCGTGACCGGCCAGATGAGCTCCTGCACCGCGCTCCGAATCGCTTGTTCCCGATCTCCCGTCAGCCGCAGGTGACGGGCGATGTTCTCAGTGATGACCACCGCGTCGTCAATGACCAGGCCGATCGCGATAGCCATTGCACCCAGCGTCATCAGGTTGAAGGTCTGACCGAGCATCCGCATGACGAACACCGTGATGGCGAGCGTGAGCGGAATAGAGGTCGCACTGATGGCGGTAATTCGGCCGTGCCGCAGAAACGCGAGCAGGACCAGCACCGCCAGCGCGGCGCCGACGAGCATCGCGTCGCGCACGGAATGGACCGCGGCGCGAACGAGCTCGGCTTGATCGTAAACCGGCTTGAGGTGAACGCCCGGCGGAAGCGTAGGGGCGATCGCGGCCATGATCCGCGCGACGCTGTCGGCGATGGCCACGCTGTTGCCGCCCAACTGGCGCGTGATGTTGATGAGCGCAGCCGGCCGGCCGTCGCCGGCGATGATGCGCACATGGTCTTCGGTCCCGATCTGGACGGTGGCCACATCCCGCACGTGCAATCCACCACGCACGACCACGTCGCCGATGTCGGCCACGGCGTGCGCTTCCTGGTCCGTGACGATCAGATATTGCCGGTAGTCCTGGGCGACGCGACCGACGGCCTGAACGGTGATGGCCCGCCGGATCGCGTCGGCGAGCTCGCCATACGAGATGCCATGCGCGATCAGCCGGGCGGGATCGGCGATCACCTCGATCTCGCGCACGTCCGAGCCCTGGACGTCCACCCGGCCCACGCCGGGCACGCGCGAGATCAGCGGCTTGATGTCGTAGCGCGCGAGGTCATAGAGCGTTGCCGGTTCGCCGCCTTCGACGTTGTACGAAAGCACCGGAAAGAGGGACGGCGTCAGCTGCTCCACCTCCACGTCCAGATCGGTCGGCAACGAGCCCTGGATCTGATTGACGCGCGCGCGCACGAGCTGCAGCGCGCGATCCATGTCGGTGCCGGGGGCGAAGGTCACGGAGATCTCGGTTGCGCCGCGAATGGTGTGCGAGCGCACGCGGATGACGCCGGGAACGATGCTGACCGCTTCCTCCAACGGGCGGGTGACGCTGAAGACGATTTGCCGAGCGCCCAGCGTGGACCCCTGCGCGACGATGGTGATGCGCGAAAACCGTAGCTCAGGGTAGATGGCGGAAGGGAGCCGCAGTGCGGCCCAGATCCCGGCCGCACTGACGATGCCGACGACGAGATAGACGAACCGCCGCTGGCGGCTGAGCAGCTCGAAGAGCGTCACGGATGGTCGAGCTGGACCTTTGCGCTGTCGGTCACCCCATAGGCACCGGTCGTGACGACGCGCTCACCGGCGGCAAGCCCCTGCAGGATTTCCGCGCGCGCCTCAGAGCGACCGCCGACGACGACGGGGCGAGCGCGAGCGATGCCCGCCGAGTCGACGACGAACACGCGGAATCCCTCGCCCTCGGGGACGAGCGCCTCGACCGGCACGGTGATGGCCCCCGGGTGGACGCCGGTCACGATGCGCCCGAACACCGATTCGCCGATTCGCAGCACGCGCGTGGCTCGACCAACCCGTGCCCGGACCGCGACCGCGCGTGATGCCGAGTCCACGGCGACCGCTACACTGACGACGGTTGCCGTGCCAAGCGGTTCCGTTCGGGAGCCCTCGCCGGCGCTCAAGGAGAGCGTGTCGCCCGCGTGAATCCCTCCCGCCTCGCCGGGCGAAACATTGAAGAGGATATCGAGTGCCGTGGGGTCGGCCACCTCGACGACCGCCTGGCTCTGATCGACCGAGGCGCCGAGCACCGCCGTCATGCGCGTCACGATACCGCCCAGCGGCGCCCGCAAGGTCGCGAGCTCCTGCGCGCGCCTGGCGGTGACCTCCGCCGCCCGTGCCGCGGCGAGATCGGCGGCGGCCTGGTCGGCCTCCTTTTGCGAAAGGATGCCCGCCTGGGCGAGTCGCGCGGCACGCGCGGAGTTCCGCTCCGCGTTGGCCAGCGTGGCGGCGGCGCTCTGCGCCGCCGCATCGAACGGCGCACGCTCGAACTCGACCAGCGAGTCCCCCTTCGCAACCCGCTGGCCCGCGACGACAAAGATGCCGGCCACACGCGTGGGGCCTGGCGCCGCGAGGGCCGCATAGCGACCCGGTCGTGCGCTCACCATCCCGATGGCGCTCACGGTCTGGTGAAACGGTTCGCGGGCGGCGAGCGCAGTCCGGACGCCGACGAGTCCCGCCGCTTCGTTGGCCTGTTTCGCCTCGCTCCTGCAGCTCAGCGCGAGAAGGACGAGCGCCGCTAGCGACTTCCACGGACGTGTCATGGCTGACCTGATGTTGCCGTAAGCCAACGCAGCGTGCGCAGCGCGGCGTCGGCGGCGGCGAGATCGTCGATGTAGCGCGCGAGAATTTCGCGCGCGTTCCGTTGTGCTTCGAGCACGTTGGCCAGGGCGACTGCGCCTTCACCGTAGGCCTGCAGCGACATGGCGGCGATGCGATTGGCGCTCGCGACGAGCTGCGAGGATCGCCGCACGCGATCACCCGCAGCGATCAGCTCTCGGCGCGCGCGTGCCACCGCGGCGTTGGTCTCGCGGCGCGTCAGATCCAGCTCCACGCGCGCGCGGTCCCGCTCCGCGATGGCGCGGGTCACTTCGCCGCCGCTCCAGTTGAACAGCGGAAAAGGAAGCGAGAATCCGATCACCGGGAGCACTTGGTTGGGGTTCGGGCTCGTCGGATCTCCCTTGTCGAAACCGAACTCGAAGCTTGGCGCGAAACGGCTGGCGCGGGTGAACGTCAGCGAACGTTCGGCGGAGCGCAAGCGCGCCGTCGCCGCCGCAACCGGCAGATACTCACCGGGTGGGGGGCTCACCGGCAATGCCGCGGTGTCTTTCGCCGCCGCGAGCGAATCGGCGAGCGCGATCGCGGTACTGTCGCCGCTCAGTCCCATCTGTAGCTGCACGGAGAGCAGCGTCCCCAGCGCGGTCAGCGAGTCATCGATGGCGATATTCTGCAGCTGGCCCGCATTCACAGCCGCGAGCCGCACGTCCAGCTCGCTCACGTCGCCGACGTCGCGGCGCAGCTGGGCGATTTTCAGCAGGCTGTCGGCATCGTCCGCCGTGCGGTGCGACAGTCGGGCGTGCATGCCCGCGGCCAGTGCGCGGGTGTACGTGGTGTCGACATCGAACAGAATCGCCGCGCGGTCATACGCGAATTGATAGCGGGCGGCGTCGCGGGCGGCCTCCGCCGCTCCGATGCGCGGCGCCCGCAGCCACGGCAGGTCCAGTGGCAGATCGCCGAGCGCATGGTAGTTGGGGGTGTCCTTGCTATAACTGCCCGACACCGTGGGATTGGGAAACGCCCGGGCGGTTCGCACCGCCCCCAGCGCCGCGGTGGTATCCGCGCGACCCAGCGCCACGCGCGCGCCACGCGTAAGCGCGGCGGCAGCGGCATCGGCGCGCGTCACGGGCTGTTGAACGAGCAATGCCAGTAGCAACCGCAGCATGGCGGGAAACTAGTCTGGCGACCTTACAGGATGCTTACAACCCCGGTGGGAAATCGATCTGGACACGCGTGCCGGAGGAGTCGGAGGAGACCGAGATCCGGGCGTTGTGGAGGTCGGCGATCCAGCGCGCGATCGGAAGACCAAGCCCGGAGCCCTCTGCCTGGCTGCGCGCGCTGTCACCCCGATAGAAGCGCTCGAAAATCCGGGGCAATTCCTGGGCGGAAATGCCAACGCCGCTGTCGGACACAATCACGGAGCGCTTGCCGTCGCGAGCTGTAACGTCGAGCCGTACGCGCCCACTCTGCGGGGTGTACTTGATCGCGTTGTCCAGCACGATGAGCAGCAGCCGCTCGACGAGCTCCGGGTCGCCAAGAATCCGTGCCTCTTCAAACGATCCTACGACCAACGACACTCCCTTGCGCTCGGCGAGCGCGCGGGCGGCGGCGACCGCGTGTGAAGCGACGTCGTCCAGATAGAGAGCGCCCCGCACCACGCGGCGCTCTCCGGCGTCGGCATGCGCCAGCATGAGGAGGTCGCCGACAATCCCGCCCAGTCGATCCGCTTCCCGTTCGATGGCCTGAAAGGCGGCGGCATCGCCCGCCGGGTCACGCGGCTGGGCGAGCGCAACCTCCGTTCGCGTGCGCAGCAGGGTGACCGGCGTGCGCAGCTCATGCGCGGCGTCCGCCATGAAGCGCCGCATCTGCTCCATCGAGCGCTCGACTGGAACGGTGGACTGACGGGCCAGCAAGGAGCCGCCGGCGATTACGAGAATCAGCGCGCCCAGCGTCGCCGCGCCGAATGTGCCGATCAGCCATGCGTACTGATCCGCGATCTGGGGCCGCTCGGCAACCGCCGCCGCCACGTACGACGTGCCTGAGGGAGTCGTGAATCGCTCGGCATGGAGCCGGAATTGCCCGCCGTCGGGTGCCTGGCGCTGGAGGTTCACGCGACCCGCCACCGCCGCGCCGCGCGCCGCGGTGTCTATCCAGGCGGCGACCTGCGCGGGCGTGAGTGCCTTGCCCGTCGCATCGAAGAGGTACAGCGAGCGATCGGGGATCTGCAGCTCTTCGACCGCATCCGCCGGGCGGCCCGCGGCGCGCTCCGCCTCGAGCTGGGCGGTCGCGGTCTTCACCGCCGCGGTCGCCGCGATCAATGAGGCGTCCAGGCGCCTGGCGACCTGTACGCCAATGGCCACGAAGACGCCGGCGCCGAGCAACAGCAGAATGATGGCTAATGTGGCGGCGTACCAGAGCGTCAGCCGGACCCGCAGCCGTCCCAGCGTCACGGGAGCGCTCTCCCTGCCTTCCCCGCCGTCCCCTCGATCCGGTAGCCGGCGCCGCGGACTGTCAGAATGAGCTTCGGCTCGAACCCATCATCGATCTTGCTGCGCAACCGGCGGACCAGGACCTCCAACACGTTCGCGAACGGATCGTGATTGTCGTCCCAGATGTGCGCTGTAATCGCGCCGCGGTCGACGACCTGGCCCGAATGCCGTAGCAGGAGCTCCAGCAACGCAAACTCCTTCGCGGTCAGCGCGATGGGACGGCCAGCGCGTCGTACCACGCGTGCTCCCACGTCCATTTCGAGATCCGCCACACGCAGGATGGCCGGTGTGACTGCCAGCGCGCGCCGGCGCGCGAGGGCCTGCAGGCGCGCGACCAGCTCTCGAAACGCGAATGGCTTGGTGAGGTAGTCGTCTGCACCGGCGGTCAAGCCGCGCACCCGATCGTCCACGGCGTCCAGCGCGGTCAGCATGAGTACGGGAGTGTCGACGGCGTTGCGGCGCAACTGCGCGCACAGGTCGAATCCGGTTCCCCCCGGCAGGCGGACGTCGAGAATGATGACGTCGTAGTCGCCTGCCTGCGCGCGCGCCTGTCCAGCAGCAAAGGTCGTCGCGACCGTCGGGTCGATGCGGTGCTCGCGCAGGCCGTCGCGCAGTAATCCGGCCAGCTCCGGGTCGTCCTCGACGATCAGCACTCTCACGCAGTCAAGATGCGCAAATGCGCGACGGCGGCGCCAGAGGCGCGGTTGGTAGGCTACTTGCTGCCGACGATGGTGCGGTAGCTGTCGGGATTCCATTTCGGGCGCTCGGCGGCATTCGCCACTTCCGCGCCGAGATAGAAGATGAGCTGCGCGACGCGCGACTCCTTTTCGGTGTCGATCTTATCCGGGGAGTCGCCGACCTGGTGGTAGTCTTCGTGGGTGCCGCTGAAAAAGAAGAGGATCGGCACGCCCTTCTTTGCGAAGTTGTAGTGATCGGACCGGAAGTAGAAGTTCTCCTGGGGCCAGATGTCGTCGATCGGCCGCATGTTCAGCTCGGGGTGGGCTGCGCCGACGCGGTTCAACGTCGCCCCGAGGTCTGAGTGCTCCTTGCCGATCGCGACGATCGTGTCGCGCCAGTTGCGCCCGATCATGTCGATGTTGAGATCGGCAACGATTTTGCCGATGGGGACGGCGGGATGGTTGGAGAAGTACTCGCTTCCCCACAGGCCTTTCTCCTCGCCACTCACGTTCAAGAAAATGAGCGAGCGCTTTGGCCGCGGGTTCATGGTGGCGAATGCTTCGGCGATTCCCACCACCGCCACCGTTCCCGAGCCATCGTCATCGGCGCCATTGCAAATAGAGTCCGCGCCTCGAGCGCGGCAGCCGCCACTGCCACGTGGTCCCGCCACCCCGATGTGGTCCATGTGCGCACTAAACACCACGTATTCGTTCTTGAGAGTTGGATCGGAGCCCTCGAGGATGGCGACGACATTCGGCGCGGAGCTCTTCGCAACTGTCCGCAGGCGCGCATGGACGTGGAACAGCGCATTACCCAGCGCTCTTGCCTGGAACACGGTGGACGATTGGGCAGCGGCGAGATCACCCCCGAGCTTGGAGAGAAGCGGCGTCAGCGCGCCTTCGCGGATCGCCATCTGGAGAGGCACGCCGGCTGGGCGGTTGGGGTCGCGCACCTGCGGCGGCGCGGCTCGCTCGAGCGCTCGCGCCCAGAGCGAATCCGGCTGCCGGCTGACATAGACGACACCAGCTGGTTTCCAGCCAAAAATGCGTTGGCGCTCTCCCCGATTGCGAGGTCCCGCGGCAATGATCAGCATCTTGCCCGTCAGGTTCGCCGTGTCGGCGGACAGTGCACCCGAAAGCGGCCCCGCAATCAGCACCAGCGGCCCGGCGTAATCTCCGCTCTCGAACGTATTGTCGGCGAACCGGAACTCCACGCCATGCCGCAGGGTCACCTCGTCTCCCGTGCCGTGCACGAACGCTACCGAGCTCTCGGCGAGAACCTGCACGCGATCGAGTGAATACCTCTGAATGAACGTGCCACCGTCCCCGGCCGGCTTCAGGCTGAACCGCCGATACTCACCGGCGATGTAAGCCGCGGTTTTATCGAGCTCGGGGCTCGGGGTATCCCGGCCCTTCATCGAATCGTCGGCAATGATGTTGATGCGCCGGCGGATATCGTCAGGGGAAATCGTCTGAGCCGCCCGCTGAAGGGAGGTGGGCGATTGCGTAAGCATGACCAGCAGCAGCGCGACCACGAGCGAACCTCTGAGGGAGTGAGGAGAAGGCAAAAACTAACGCGCCCGACTGTGTGCGACTACGATCGGGCGCGTCAGGTTTCAGTCTGAACGTTCAGGGCTTGCGCCGCCGCACCTCAGGCTCGTTACGCGGCTTCGAGGACTCGCGTGGCGGATCGCGACTTGGTTCCGCCCGCGGCTGCGGCTGGCTGCGCGGTTCGTTCCGGGGCTCAGTCCGCGCCGGCTGACTCCGCGGCTCATTGCGCGGTTCGTTCCGCGGCTCGACGCGCCGTGGCTCCTCACGCCGAGGCTCATTTCGCGGCTCGACAGTCCGCGGTTCGATGCGCCGTGGCTCGTCGCGCCGAGGCTCCACCGCTCGCAGTCCAGGATTCCCTCGCGCCCGGTCCGACGGAGGGAGCACCATGGGCCGATCCGAAGACCTGCTGTCCTCGGGCCGCTCGCGGCGACCCGGATTGTCCGGGTGCTGCGGGTGATCCGGGTGATCCGGATGCTCACGCCGACCGCGATCGTCGTTGCCGTTGTTGCCGTTGTTGCCGTTGTTACCGTTGTTGCCGTTATTCCCGTTATTCCCGTTGTTCCCGTTGTTTCCATTGTTCCGGTTGTCGCCGGGACGATCGCGGCGATCGCGCACATTGGGAGGCGGGATGATGCCGAGGCCACCCAAGTCGCGGCCTGTTACCCCGCGGCGCCCATTGTCGTTGACCGGGCGTTCACGCTCGCGCGAGACGAAGCCCTCGCGGCTGGGCCGCTCCGATCCCCAATCCTTGAAGATGAAGCGCGGCTGCGGGCGGTAGGGGCGCACGAACACGACACGGCCGCCGCCATAGTAGCGATATGGATAGTACGAGGGATCGTCGTACACGAACATGCGGAAACGAACGCACGAGGTGTAGTACGGATCCCAGGAGGAATAGCTCACATAGCTGTGGCAGTCGTAGCACAGGAAGCGGGGATAGTCGTAGTGCTGACCGACGTTGTACGAGATGACGTCATAGTCCCAGTCCGAGTACCCCTCCGGGACGATGCGCTGAGCGAGATCGGTCATCGCGACGTATGGATCGCCACGGACACGGCCATCTGCGATGGAGCGATAATCCCAGTGATCGCCGCTCTCGATCTGGTCGTAGACGAATGCGTCTGCCGACGCGACCGCGAACAGGTAACCGACGCCGGGATAGTCGTCGATCGTGAAGGCATCGCTCCCCAACTCGCGGCCGTCGACCGCGAGGTCCCGGCCGCCACGCGCGAAGTTGTCTTCCCACGGATCGCGCGGGAACAACACACGCACACGACCGTCCGTATCCACACGGAAGATCGTGACATAGGCGTCCTGATCGAGGCGGAAAAACAGCCGCACGCGCTCACCGCGGGTATAAACGGCCGCGTCGCCGCGGTTGGCCCACAGCTCGATGCGCGGGCGGTAGAGACTCGGCGCCCGAACGGCCGGCGTGGACACGAAGCCCAAGCTGAGTAAAGCGATGGTTGTGAACATGAAGCCTCCCGGCCCCGCCTAGGGCAGAGACTATGCCATAGGTCGAATACGCCTAAATTATATTGCTATAATGACTTGGCCATGTCACCATCCATCCCGGCTGTCCCACGGCAAGGACATTTCTTGGCTCAACGTCTAGATCTTCTCGATCCTGCCGAGGTCGCCCGCCTCGGCGGCATCGAAATCGTCGCTGAGGGGGTGGTGGAGGGCTTTCTGGCCGGCGTACATCGATCACCCTTCCGCGGATTCTCCGTCGAGTTCACCGAGCATCGGGCGTACCAGGCGGGCGATGAGCTGCGGTATCTGGATTGGCGGATTCTGGGTCGCTCCGATCGGCTATTCGTGAAGCAATTCGAAGAAGAAACCAATCTGCGCGCCATGGTCCTCGTCGATGTCAGTCGCTCGATGGCGTGGCAGGGGACGCCGGAACGTCTCACCAAGCGCGCATATGCCGACCGGCTGGCCGCCGCGCTGGCGCTGATCCTGTTACGGCAGCGTGACGCGACGGGCCTCGTCACCTTCGATGACCAGGTCCGTCAAGTGGTCCCCGCGCGCGTGAAAGCGGGTCAGTGGACGCGCATCGTGCGCGGCCTGCTGGACACGCCGGACGGGCAGGGGACTGCGGCCAATGCGGCGCTCCAACGACTGACCGCGCTGCTCACGCGCCGCGGGATGGTCGTGCTGCTCTCCGATCTGCTGTTTGATCGAGAGCTGGCACTCGCCGCGCTGCGCTATTTGCGCCACCGCGGGCATCAAGTCGTCGTCTTTCATCTGATGGATCCAGCTGAAGTGGACCTCAGTGGTCCGCCGGAGGTGCGGTTCCGCGACCCCGAGTCGTCGCTGAGCGTCGTCGTGCGGCCCCGGGAGCTGGCGCGCGCCTACGCTGAGACAGTGCGGCGAGAAATCGCGGCGTGGCGGAAAGCCTGCCGCCGGCATGGCATCAGCTACCATCACGTACAGACCGACATGCCGTTTGGTCTCGCGCTGCGCCTGTTGACGTGAGCTTCCTTCACCCGCTGGCCTTGTTGGGGCTCGCTGCCGCGGCGATCCCGGCGCTGCTCCACCTCCTTCAGCGCCGCGTTCCCCCGGAGCTCGATTTCCCGCCCGTCCGTTACCTGAGCGCGGCCGAGCGGGAAAGCGCTCGACGGTTGAAGCTGCGGCACCTACTCCTACTGGTTCTGCGGACCGCGTTGATCGTGATGATCGTACTCGCTGCGGCGCGACCGCTCGTGCCGCTGCGGGGCGGCGGGGCCCATCAACCGACCGCTGCGGTCATCATTCTCGACAACTCCCCGTCCTCCGGAGCGGTTGTGGACGGCGGCCTCGTGCTGGACCGGCTCCGCGTCGCGGCACGTTCCTCGCTCGCGCGGACGACCTCCGCCGATCGGTTGTGGCTGATGTTGTGTGACGGCGTGCTGCGTGGCGGCACTCGCGAAGCACTGCTCGCGATCGTCGACAGCACGCACAGTGGCTGGCAACGGCTGGACCTCGTGCAAGCCGTCGAACGCGCCGCCCGCATGGTCGACGCGCAGCCGCTGCAGGGACGCGAAGTACACGTCTTGAGTGACCTGCAGCGCACCGCGCTGATCTCAGGGCGTGCCGCTGTCCCACCAGGCGTGCGTGTCCTCGCCCTCGAACCAGGGCGTGCGGTCGCCAACCGGGGGATCGCGTCGATCACCGTGTCGGAAGGCGCGGCGATCATCGCGCTCAGCGGCTCGGGGGCAGGCGGCAACGACTCGCCGCAACCGGTGCCTGTCACCATTCACATCGGCGGCGGGCAACGCGACCGCGGCGAAATCGCCGCGCGTGGTCTCGCGACGCTGGGGTCGGCGGTCACTGTGTCCCTGCCGGCACAATCGCTGGCGCCGGGCTGGTGGATCGGCGAGGCGGCACTCGAACCCGACGAGCTGCGGGCCGACGACCGTCGACCTTTCACCTGGCGCGTTGCGCCACCGGCACGCGTTACGGCGACGTCGGGAGCGGGCTCGTTCGTAGCGGCTGCACTTGCCGTCCTGCAGGAGGGACGGCGGGTCAGCGAGGGCCGTGATGTCGTGATCAGTGGCGGCGAGGCGTCTCCCGCATCAGCAGGAGCTGCGATCGTGCAGCCGCCGGCTGATGCGGCGCTCGTCGGCCAGGCGAATCGCACACTCGCGTCGCGCGGAGTGCCCTGGCACTGGGGACAGCCGGGTACGCCGGGCAGCATTACGGCACCGCAGGTCCCGGTTCTCGACGGTACACCGGTCGCGCGTCGCTACCGGCTCGAGGGGGGAGGGGGAGGGGGAGGGGGAGGAGGGGGGGGCGCTTCAGACGGGGTACTCGCGACAGTAAACGGCGAGCCCTGGCTGGTTCGCTCCGGGAATGTCGTGTTGCTGGGCAGCCGGCTCGACACGGCCTGGACCACATTGCCCACGACGCCGGGGTTCGTGCCCTTCATCGACGCACTCGTCAATCGAATCGCGATCGGGCAGGCAGAGGTGAGTTCCGCGGAAGGTGCGCCGCACGTCCAGTTTCGCACGCGCGGCGCTGATACCGTGGGCGCGACGGTGTTTGGTCCCGACCCACGCGAATCGGATCTCACGCCCGCCACGCCGGCGCTCGCGACGGCGGCTTTCGGGGGAAGGGATCGCGCCGAGGTGCTGAGCGCGAACGACTTCGCCATCGAGCGGTTCTCGGGGACGCGGCGCGCGGATGCGAGTATGCTGCTGCTCATCCTCGCCTTGCTGCTCGCGGCGACCGAGCTGGTGGTCGCCACTCGCACGCGCTGATGGCACTCGACTTCCTGCTCGAGAGGTTCCAGGAACTTCCCGCCACGCGCTCGCTCATCGAGCGGCTGCCAGCTTCCGGGATGCGCGTCGGTGTGGGGGGGCTGCCCGGGTCAAGCCCGGCGGTGCTGGTCTCCACGCTGGCTCGCCGGCTGCCGCAACGCGTGTTCGCCATCGTGGCGCCCACGCCCGCGGATGCCGAACGCTGGCTCGCAGATCTGCAGACCCTGCTCGGATCCGACGTGACCGCGTTATATCCGCAACGCGAGTCGCTGGGTGCCGAAGAGCCGCACTACGAGCTCGCCGGCGAGCGCATCGAAACGATCGAGGCGCTACTGCGCGGAGCCGTTCGCGTTCTGATCACCACCGCACGAGCCACCGCTGAGCGGACCGCCGTCCCGGCTGCGCTCGAGCAGGCGCGCCTCGTGATCGAAGTCAGTAAAGAAGCAAGGAGTCTATCCGAGACCGCGGAGCGACTGATTGGGATGGGGTACGCGCGTGTGCCGACAGTGACGGAAGTCGCGCAGTACAGCGTCCGGGGCGGCATTCTCGACGTGTATGGCTTCGGGATGGCGACGCCCGCGCGGATCGAATGGTGGGGCGACGAGGTTGCGTCGGTGCGCAGCTTCGACTTGGACACGCAGCGGTCCGGCGAGGTCCTGAGTCGGGTGACTATCCTCCCGGTGAAATCCGAACAGCTCAAGACGCCCGCTCCCACGGGATCGCGCCGCAGCAACCTCCTCGAGCTGCTTCCCACCGACACGATCGTCGTCACCGATCAAGAGTCGGCCGTCGACCGAGAGGTCGAACGCGCCTGGGCGGATGCGGCCCATCATCTCGAGGTCGCGCGCCGCATGGGAGAGGAACCGCCGGCGCGTGAGGATTTGCTCGAGGATCCGGCGCAGTGGCGAGCGAGACTCCTTACCCTCCCTCGCATTGCGCTGTCCGACGCCGAGACGGAGCAGCGGTTCCCGCTCGCTCCGCCGGAGCACATCGACCGCGACATGAAACGCCTTCGCCAGATTGTCGCCGAGCCACCGCCGACGGTGATTCTGTGCGACAACGAAGGCCAGCTCGAACGTCTAGAGGAACTGCTTGGCGCTGACCGGGCAACGCTCGTTGTGGGGGCGCTCGAGGGCGGATTCATCCTGCCGACGCTGCGCGTCCTGACCGATCACGAGGTCTTCCGGCGCGCGCGCCGACTGCGGCGCCCACGCCGTTACCGCAGCGCGGTCACGACGGCCGCGTCCCGGCCCCTGACCCCGGGCGGGTATGTGGTGCACCTCGAGCATGGGATCGGCATCTACCGCGGTTTGCAGACCATCTCCCTCGGTTCGGATGGCGCGACACTCGAGGTTGCGGTGGTGGAATACGAGGGGGGTGATCGCCTCAACGTCCCCCTCTACCGGATCGATCAGCTCGAGCCCTATCGCACCGCGGGAGATGGCGACGCGCCCCCGCCGCGTCTCCATCGTCTGGGCGCAACGACCTGGCAGCGTCAGCGCGACAAGACGCGGGCCGCGATTCGGGCGATGGCGGCGGAGCTGCTGGACTTGTATGCGCGGCGTCAGCTCGCCCACGGGTATGCCTTCCCGCCCGATACGCCGTGGCAGCGCGAGCTCGAGTCTGCCTTCCTCTATGAGGACACCCCCGACCAGCGGCGCGCGTCGGACGAGGTCAAGCGCGACATGGAGCGCGCCCGTCCGATGGACCGACTGCTCGTGGGGGACGTCGGCTACGGCAAGACCGAAGTAGCGGTGCGCGCCGCGTTCAAGGCGGTGCAGGCGGGCAAGCAGGTCGCGGTCCTCGTGCCGACCACGATCCTCGCCGAGCAGCACGGCCGTACATTCCGCGAGCGGCTGGCCGATTACCCGGTCCGCATCGAAGTGCTCTCGCGCTTTCGGAGCGCAAAAGAGGCCGGGCCCATCGTCCAGCGCCTTACCGGTGGGGAGGTGGACGTCGTCATCGGAACCCACCGGCTCCTGTCCGCGGACGTCACGTTCAAGGACCTGGGGCTGCTGATTGTCGACGAGGAGCATCGCTTCGGCGTTCGACACAAAGAGCGTCTCAAGGCACTGAAGCTGAGCATCGATGTGTTGACGCTGACCGCAACACCGATTCCGCGAACGCTGCATCTGTCGCTGGCGGGGCTGCGCGATCTCACGCTGCTCGAGACGGCGCCCAAAGACCGCTCACCGATTCTCACATTCGTGGAGCCCTGGGACGATGCGCTGCTCGAGGAAGCAATGGCGCGCGAGCTCGACCGCGGCGGCCAGGTCTACTTCGTGCACAACCGGATCGAGACGATCGACACGATCGCCGCGCGCGTGCAGGCGCTTGCGCCGCGCGCGCGCTTCGCGGTCGCGCACGGGCAGATGCGCGAACCGGATCTCGAGGCCGTGATGGGGCGATTCGTGCGCGGCGAGGTGGACATTCTCGTATCCACGATGATCGTCGAATCGGGGCTCGATGTGCCGAACGCCAACACCATGATTGTGGATCGCGCCGATCGGCTCGGGCTCGCGCAGCTCTACCAGCTGCGGGGACGGGTCGGGCGCAGCCATCGACGCGCCTTCTGTTATCTGCTCGTGCCCGACCTGGTCGATGACCAGGCAGAGGAACGTTTGCAGGTGCTCGAGCATCATACTGATCTGGGATCCGGGTACCGGATTGCGCTGCGCGATCTCGAGCTGCGCGGAGCCGGGAACCTGCTGGGTGGCGAGCAGTCGGGGCACGTCCAGGCGGTCGGCTTCGACATGTATCTCCGGTGGCTGGACGAGACAGTGCGCGGGCTGAAGAGCGGGGAGAGGGGACGGGGGAAGCGGGAAGAGTTCGCCCCTCCCGACGTGACATTGGATGCGCCGGCGCATTTGCCGGATGAGTACGTCACCGATGACGACACGAAGCTGGATTTCTACCGGCGGCTGGCGCGGGCGGAGCAACCAGGTGAGATTCAAGCCGTCCGTGACGAGCTGCGTGACCGTTTCGGGCCGTTGCCGGCTGACGCGGAGCGCCTGTTGCTAGTCGCCGAGCTGCGCGCACTGGGCGCGCGGACGGGCCTGGAGACGGTCCTGATCAAGGGCGACGAGGCGCGGCTGACATTCCGGCGTGATGCAGCGCCGCGGCTGGCGGGCCTGCAGGTGGCGCTCGAAGCCGTGCAGTTCGAAGCGGATGTGCGGCGCGCGGTGCCGCTCTCCCTCAGGCTCCGCCGGCTCGGCGGAGAGTCGATCGGCCCCGGCCTCGTCCGGGCGCTCACGGCCGTACTCCGCGATCATCATCGTAATTAGGGAAAGGAAACGGATGCGACGTTCGAGTCTGGTGTTCGTGGCGTTGACACTCACGCTGGTTGGATGCGACGCGCTGCGCGACGCGTTCTCGTCGCGCGCCGATGTCGTGGCGCGCGCCAACGGCCAGACTCTGACGGTGGACCGGCTCGCCGGGTGGGCGGGTGTGAACCGAGATCTGCCGCTCGATCCGCAGACGCTTGGCCGCGTGTCGCACGCCTGGGTGGATTACACGCTCTTTGCGGAAGCGCTGGCAGGCGGAAAAGACCTCCACGATTCCGCGACCGCGGCGGCCACGATGTGGCCATTGGTGTCGCAGATCAAGTGGCAAAAGCTCCACAACCGCATCACCGCCCGCGAGAGTCTCACGCCGCAGCAGGTGGACTCGGCCTATCAGACAGGCCAGGTTCGCGTGTTCCAGCACATTCTGTTTCAGGTGCCCCAGAACGCCGCGGACAGCATCGACAACCGCAAACATCGGCAAGCCGAGCAGCTGCTGCCGCAGGCCCGCGCCGCCGGCGTGCGGTTTTCCCAGCTGGCCGTGCGTTACTCAGAAGATCCCAGCGCCAAGACAGCGGGCGGCTCACTGGGGCTCGCGACCCACGGCCAGTTCGTCCCGCAGTTCGAGGAGGCCGCATGGCAGCTCGCGCCCGGCGGCGTCAGTTCCGTGGTCAGAACGCAATTTGGCTATCACATCATCCGGCGGCCGCCGCTGGCTGAGGTGCGGGATTCGTTCCGCGTGGGCCTCGAGTCCCAAATTACCCGCGAGCTGGACTCCGTGTACGTCGACAGCCTCGATATCAAGCGTCGCATCCAGCCCGTGGGGCGCGCGCCCGACTACGTGCGCACGGCCGTGCAGGATATCGACGGTGCGCGCACCAGTACTCGCGTGCTCGTGAAGTTCCGCGGCGGCTCGCTCAAGGTCCGGGACTTGATGCGCTGGCTCGCGGCCCTCAACCCCCAGCTGCTGCAGTCGCTGCCATCGGCCAGCGATCAGCAAATCAACCAATTCCTCAAGGCGATCACGCAGCGGCAGCTGCTGCTGGAACAGGCAGACTCCGCGAAGGTCACACTCAGCCCGGACGACTGGCGGCAGGTTCGCGAAGAGCATGATTCCACGATCGCCACGCTCACGACGATTTTGAACCTCACGCCCGAGGCACTGCGGGATTCGGCCGGGACGTCCGCTCAACAGCGCGTCACCTTTGCCGCCGCCCGCGTGAACGACTATCTGGACCGCGTGCTTCATAAGCGGGCGCGCTATTTCCCGGTCCCGATGTTCCTGGCCGAGAGGCTGCGCGAGCAAGGCAACTGGAGCGTGGATCAAGCGGGGATCCGACGCGCTGCGGAGCGCGGTGAGGAGCTGCGCGCCGATTCGACCCAGGCAGGTGGAGTCGGGGGGGGGGCGGGGGGGGGGGCACCACGCATGACGCCGGCCCCTGGACCTCCGCCAATCGATACCGCCCGGCACCCCGCGCCGGGAAGAGTGCGGTCGCCGCGATGAGAGCTCTCGCCTTACTCCTCGCCGCTTCCATGCTCTCGGCGAGCGCCACGGCGCAGACGCTGGACCGGATCGTCGCCGTCGTCGGCACGCATCCGATCCTGGCGTCGCAAATCGATGAAGAAATGGTCCAGCAGCAAGCGCAGGGGCAGCCGCTCCCGACCGACTCCGCCGGTCTCGCGACGCTGCGGCGCCAGATTCTGGATCGGCTGGTCGAGGTAGAAATCCTCGTGCAGCAGGCGGAGCGCGATACGTCGATCAAAGTCACTGATCAGGAGGTTCTCGATCAGGTAGAGCAGACCTACCAGAATGTCCGTAAGCAGTTCACCTCCGAAAACGATTTCCGCGATCAGATCCGGCAGGCGCGGTTTGGATCGGTAGAGGAATGGCGGCGGTGGTTGAGCGACCAGCAGCGCCGGCAGCTCCTCGCGCAGCGTTTGATCGAAGCGCAACGGCAGAAGGGCAAGCTCCGGCCCATCCCGCCCACAGAAACGCAGATGCGGGAGTTTTGGCAGCAGAACAAGGATCAGCAGCCCAAGCGGCCGGCGGCGGTTTCGTTCCGGCAGATCGTCATCAAGCCGGTCGCGGATTCGGCCGCGCGGCTGCGGGCGTTCGAGCGCGCCGAGTCGCTGGTGGTCCAGCTGCGGCACGGCGGGGACTTTGGCGCCACGGCGAAGCGATTCTCGAACGACAGCGCGTCCGCGGCGCAGGACGGTGAGCTGGGCTGGTTCCGGCGCGGCGTCATGGTCAAGGAGTTCGAGGACGTGGCGTTCCGGCTCCGGCCCGGAGAGATCTCCTTTCCGGTGGAAACATCGTTCGGCTTCCACATCATCAATGTGGAACGGACGCAGCCGGCCGAGATCCTCGCGCGCCATATCCTGATCACGCCCGAAATCAGTCAGGGGCAAATCGCGATCGCTCGCCGCCTGGCCGATTCGCTGCATGGAGTGCTCGCGCGAGGCTCGCCCCAGGTGTCGTTCGATTCATTGGCGAAGCGGTACGCCGATCCGCTGGAGCCGAAGCTGGCGGAAGATGCTCCGCTGACAGAAATGCCTCCCGAGTATCAGAAGGCCGTTGCTGCCGACACGACCCTCGGACTGAAGCCCGTGTTCACAGAAGGGGCGGACACGCCGCGCATCAAGTTCATCGTGCTCGAAGTCACGGCGCGCCATGCCGCCGGCGAGCTGTCGTTCGACGATGTGAAGCTGCGAATCCGCCAGTCGCTCAGTGATCAGCTCGCGATCCGGCATTTCATCGATCAGCTGCGCCGGCAGATTTACATCGACATCAGACTGTAGCGGTGGCACTTAACCGGCCGCGCCTGGCGGTTGCTGTGGGGGACCCACGTGGGATTGGCCCTGAGGTCGTGCGCAAAGCCCTGCGCCAACCCTTGGATGCCGAAGTGCGGATCGTCGGGGGCGGAGGTTTGGAAGACGGACCGGCGAATGAGGTCGAGGCCGGTCGCGCGGCGGCGCAGGGCATCGAAGCTGCCGCCCGGCTCGCGCTCTCCGGCGAAGTCGATGCGATCGTCACGGGCCCGGTCAACAAAGCCGCGCTGCACGCGGCCGGGTATCGGTTCCCGGGAATCACCGAGTTCCTGGCACATATCGCCGGCGATATCCCGGTCGCGATGATGCTGACGACCGGCCGGCTGCGCGTCGTCCTCGTCACCACCCATCTCTCGTTGCGTGAAGCCATCGCCTCGGTGACCACTGAGCGCGTCGTGCAGGCGGGGCGTATCGCGCTGGACGCGCTGCAACGGTGGTGGGGTGTGGCCACGCCACGGCTGGCGCTGTGTGCGCTCAATCCGCACGCCGGGGAAGGCGGGCTGTTCGGCGACGAGGACGAGCGCATTCTGGAGCCGGCCGCGGCGGCGCTCGAGGCGGCGGGGCCGCTTCCCGCCGACACCGTCTTCGTGCGGGCGCTGCGCGGTGAGTTCGATGCCGTGCTCGCCCCCTATCACGATGTGGGGATGACGGCGGTGAAAGTGTCGGGATTCGGGACGGGTGTGAATGTCACGTTGGGACTGCCCTTCATCCGGACGTCACCCGATCACGGCACGGCGTTCGACATCGCGGGGAAGGGCATCGCGGACCCCGGTTCGATGCGCGCGTCGCTCGAGCTGGCGGTGCAGCTCGCGGCCGCGCGTCAGGCGAAAGGGAACTAGCTCGAGGGCTCCGGCACGTGGCTGGTCGCCGGCCACACCCGCACCCGCCCGACGCGCCGGCCGTCCATCTCTAGAATTTCGAACGTCGCCCCTTGCAAGTTCACGCGGTCGCCGACCTTCGGCAGGCGGCCCAGCCGTCCGAACAGCAGCCCGCTAATCGTCGTGTAATCGGTGTCGTCGAGCTGCAGCTTCAGCGCGCGGTTGACGTCGCTGATTTCCGTACTGCCGGCGAGAATCGGCACACCGCTTCCCGCGCCGCTCGCCGGCGCGGCCGATGCCGCCACGGGCGGCTTGTCGTACTCGTCGTAAATCGGCCCGACGATCTCCTCGAGCAGATCCTCCATCGTCACGAGTCCAGCGGTGCCGCCGAATTCGTCGAGCACGATCGCGAGGTGCACCTTCTGGCGTTTCATGTCGGCCAGGACGTCCTCGACCTCGCGCGTGCCCGGCACGAAGAACGCGGGCCGCGCGATGTCCTGCACCGGCGCGTCGGCGCCGGAGAGCAGCCCGCGCAAGATGTCTTTCGCGTGCACGATGCCGACGACGTCGTCGAGCGACTCGCCGGTGACGGGATAGCGCGAACGCCCCGCGGCCGCGACGCGGTCGGCCGCTTCCGCGAGCGATGCCTCCGCGGGGAGCGCGACGATCTGCGTCCGCGGCGTCATCACCTCGCGCGCATTCTTTTCGCTGAACTCGAAGACGCCTTCCAGGAGCCGCGCGTCGCCGGCGCCCAGGCCGCCGGTCTTGCGGCTCTGTTCGACCAGCATGCGGATCTCTTCGGGAGAGTGCACGCGGTCATGCTCGGTGCTGGTGCTTTTGATGCCGAGCGTGCGGACCAGGAGATTCGAGCTCCAGTTGAGCAGCTCGGTGAAGGGCCGCGTGATCCAAGAGAACACGATCAGCGGAGCCGCCACCCAGCGGCTCGTCGCTTCGGGGTAGGTGATGGCCCACGCTTTCGGCGCCTGCTCGCCGAACACGACGTGGAGGAACGAAATCAGCGCGACGGCGGTGACGGACGCGATGCCTCCGCGGGTCAGGAAGTCGAGGCTTTGCGGCAGCGACGAGAACCAGTCGCGGAACAGATGCGCCACCGTGTCCTCGGCGACGTAGCCGAGCAGAATCGAGGCAACCGTGATGCCAAGCTGTGCGGCGGAAAGCTGGCGGTACAGGTCGCGGAGGGCTTTGCGGACCGTTCGCGCCTTGCGGTCGCCACGTCGGACCATCGCTTCGATCCGCGTCCGGCGCGCCGCGACGAGCGCGAATTCCGCCGCGACGAAGAAGGCGTTGGCCGCGACGAGCACGACGACCGCCAGCAGGCGCAGACCGAGGCCGTTCACGGCCTAATACTATTAGATTTGCGCCGAGGACACATCCGTGCTGCCCGCTGAAGCCCACTGCACCTATCGCGCGCCGATCAACGTCGAGACTCGACGGCGCCTGACGCTCGCGCTGGCCATCACCGCCGTCGTCATGCTGGTCGAGCTGATCGGCGGCTGGCTGGCTGGCTCGCTCGCGCTGCTCGCGGACGCCGCCCACATGCTCGCCGACGTGGCGGCGCTGGGTCTGGCGCTGATTGCCGCGTGGATCGCGCAGCGGCCCGCCACGCCCGAGCGCTCGTTCGGCTTCATGCGTCTCGAAATTCTCGCGGCCCTCGTGAACGGCGCGGTGCTGTTCGCCATCGCGATCGGCATCGGTGTCGAAGCTTGGCACCGACTGCGGGCTCCGCAGCTGGTGAACGCACCGCTGCTGCTCGGCGTTGCGGCGGTGGGCTTCGTGGCGAACCTGGCCGCCGCGCTGGTGCTGCACCGCGGACATCAGCACTCCCTCAATCAACGCGGCGCGTACCTGCACGTGCTGGGCGATTTGCTCGGCTCGGTGGGTGCTCTCGTCGCCGGCGTGATCATTCTCGCGTCCGGCTGGCTGCTCGCCGACCCGCTCATTTCGGTGCTGATCGGGCTGCTGGTGCTGGGGAGCGCGTGGCGGCTCGTCAAGGAAAGCGCCGACGTGCTGCTCGAGGCCGCGCCGTCGCATATCGCGCTCTCCGACGTGCACGATCGGATTGTGTCAGTTCCGGGCGTCGAATCGGTTCACGATTTGCATCTCTGGACCGTGACGAGCGGGGTGGTCGCGATGAGCGGCCACCTGGTGGTGAAGAATCCGACCGATAATCAGCCGGTGCTGGAGGCCGTGCAGCGGCGTATGCGAGCTATGGGAATCCAGCATGTGACGGTGCAGGTGGAGCGGGAGCCTATCTGTGACTGACGCCCTTGTTCCTGTCCAGCCACCCATTTATACTGCGCGCCTCATTTCGGGGACTGCACAGGACGTAATTCCGTGAAAATCCGTAACATCGCCATCATCGCCCACGTCGACCACGGGAAGACCACGCTGGTGGACCAGATGCTCCGCCAGGCAGGGGTGTTTCGCGCCAATCAGCAGGTGGCGGAGCGCGTCATGGATTCCAACCCGCTCGAACGTGAGCGCGGCATTACGATCCTGGCGAAGAACACTTCGGTTCGGTGGGGCGATACGAAGATAAATATCGTCGACACGCCTGGACACGCCGACTTCGGCGGTGAGGTCGAGCGCATTCTGCGCATGGTCGACGGCTTCCTGTTGCTGGTGGATGCCGCCGAGGGTCCAATGCCACAGACGCGGTTCGTCGCGGGCAAGGCGCTGGCGCTGGGGCTCAAGCCGATCGTGCTGGTCAACAAGATCGACCGGTCTGACGCCGAGCCGCTGCGGGTGCACGACGAGGTGCTGGAGCTGCTGATGGATCTCGATGCGTCGCCCGAGCAGTTCAACTGCCCTTTCCTTTATACATCGAGCCGGGCGGGGACCGCGACGCTGGACCTGGCAAAAGAAGGAAAGGACCTGAAGCCGCTGTTCGAGACCATCCTCGGCACAATTCCGCCCCCCAAGGCGAATCCCGCTGGACCGTTCCAGATGTTGATCTCGACGCTCGATTATTCGTCCTACCTGGGACGGATCGGGATCGGTCGAATCGAGCGTGGACAGGTGCACGTCGGTGACACGGTCGCGTTACTGCCGATCGGCGAGCCGGGTCCTGTGGGCGACGGGGCGTTCGAGCAGGCCAAGATCGTGAAGCTGTTCGCCTTCGAGGGGTTGGAGCGCGCCGAGCTCGAGACGGCGGCCGCCGGCGAGATCGTCGCCGTGGCGGGCCTGGCCGGTGTCGAAATTGGGAAGTCGGTGACGGCGCCCGATCACCTCGACCGGCTGGCCGGCATCGCGGTCGAGGAACCGACGATCTCGGTCGATATGCTGGTCAACAACTCGCCGCTCGCCGGGCGGGAAGGCAAGTTCGTGACCGGCCGGCAGCTGCGCGAGCGGCTGTACCGGGAGCTCGAGCGCAACGTCGCGCTGCGTGTGGAGGACACGGACACACCGTACGCCTTCACCGTGTCGGGTCGCGGGGAGCTGCACCTCGGCATCCTGATGGAGACGATGCGGCGCGAGGGATACGAGTTCCAGGTGAGCCGGCCGCGGATCATCCCGCGCGAGGGGCCGAACGGCGAGCGGCTCGAGCCGTACGAGGAGCTGATGATCGACTGCCCGGAGGGGTACGTCGGGGTCGTGATGGAGAAGCTGGGCCCGCGCCGCGCGACCATGCTGGATATGAAGAACCCCGGCCTGGGGATGGTGCGGATGCGGTTCAAGATCCCGGCGCGCGGGCTGCTGGGGTATCGTTCGGAGTTCTTGACGGATACTCGGGGGACGGGAATCATCCACCACCGCTTCTTCGAGTATGATTTGTGGGCCGGTCCGCTGTCGGGGCGGAACCGCGGTGTCATGGTGGCGGACCGGGAGGGGGTGGTGGTCGCGTACGCCCTCTTCAATCTTCAGGAGCGCGGTACGATGTTCGTACAGCCGGGAGATCCGGTGTACGAGGGGATGATCATCGCGGAGCACGTGCGGCCGGGCGATCTGGACGTGAACGCGACGAAGGAAAAGAAGCTGACGAACATGCGTACGACGGCGGCGGACGAGATGATTATCTTGGAGCCGCCGCGCCAGATGACCTTGGAGCTGGCGTTGGAGTACATCGAGGACGACGAGCTGATCGAGGTGACACCGTCGTCGGTGCGGCTTCGCAAGCGCCTTCTGGGCGCGACCGAGCGCCGCAAGCTGGCCCGCAGCGAGAAGCGGGCGTTGTTGGAGGAGTAGTCCCGAGTCCCTGAAGTTCGGTCGTTCGGCGAAACCTCAGCCGGAGGTGGCAATGCTGGCCCGCGAGACGTCGATGGCCTGGTCGCTCAAGCGGAGGAGCGACGACGTCGACGAGGAGTTCGGAGAATTCGAAGAGGACAAGGAACTCGACGAAGACTTCGATGATGAGCTGGACGAGGATGAGCTCGACGAAGACGATCTGGACGAAGACGATTACGACGATCTCGACGACGAGTTCGACGAGGGGGATGAGGACGACTTCCGGCCCAAGAAGGGACCGAAAAGAGAATGGGAATAGGGACTCGGGGTTGGCGGTTAGGGAACACCCGAGATGCTGAGTCCAGCGGGTTTTCCCCAGCCCCGAACGCCAAACCCCTAGTCCCCCAGTAGGGCCTGTAGCTCAGGTGGTTAGAGCGCACGCCTGATAAGCGTGAGGTCGGTAGTTCAACTCTACCCAGGCCCATGGTCGAAAACACGAGCCCCGTCAGCCGGTCACGCGGTTGACGGGGCTTTGTGACGTCGTTCCTTTGTCTCACCAGGAATGCGCACTCCCCACGATAGCCTCGGCTTGAGCGAGCCGATCTCCCGCCGCGACTTTCTCAACGGCGCGCTCCTCGCCGGCGCCGGGTTCCTCCTCCCCGGTCAAGCGCCAACGATCTCCCCGGCCGACGCCTTCAACGGCTACGGCGGCATTGGCGACTACCGACACTCGAACGGCAACACCTGGGATGTCCTGAGCGCCGGACACGCGCTGCGCGATGGCGCGTTCGAAACGCGTGTCGCCAACGCCATCGACACCGGCGAGACGTACGACCTCGTCGCCGTCGGCGGCGGAATCAGCGGACTCGCGGCCGCGATCTTCTTCCAGAGATACAAAGGCGGTCGCTGCCTCGTCATCGACAACCACCCGATCTTCGGCGGTGAAGCAAAGCGCAACGAGTTCCTCGTCGACGGGCAGCGGCTGACCGCGCACCAGGGCTCCGCGATCTTCCTCGTCCCGGGGAAAGGTGGCTATACCGATCGCTTTTACGAGATGATCGGCATGGATCGCTCCACGTTCGCCTACCAGACGTGGGGCGGGCCGTCGCCCGAGATGCCGCTGGCTCACTCGCCGTACGAGACGCCGAGGAATTATGGCTTCTACTTCGGACCGCGGTTCGGCCAGCGACCCGGCGTATGGGTCCTGGACCCGTGGGGACGGAAGCTCGAAGGCGCTCCGATCAGTGAAACCACGCGAGCGGAGTTGCTACGCTGGCGGACGGGCGGCGTCGACGGACCGCGCCCACAGACCGAGGGCGACGCCATCTCGCGCCAGCTCGACGCGATCACACTGGAAGATCACTTGATGGCGCGATACAACCTCAGCCGCGAGACCGTGCGCACGTTTCTGTCGCCAGTCGAGGGCGGTGGCTACGGCCTTGGCCCCGACGTGCTGTCGGCCTACTGCAACTACGCCATCGAGAACCAATTTCCGGAGGACGGCGGCGACCAGCTCGGCGACCAGATGTTCCCCGACGGCAACGGCGGATTCGCGCGGCTGATGGTGAAGACGCTCATCGCCGACGCCTTCGCCGGCCCGCGCACCGTCGACGCGGTGTGGCAAAATCGGGTCAACTTCCGCGCGCTCGATCGCGCTGGCCAAGCGACACGGCTTCGGCTCAATTCCACAGTCGTCCGCGTCGAGCACGCCGGCGATCCCGCGAGCGCGTCGCACGTTGTCGTCACGTACGCGAAGGGCAAGAAAGTCTACAACGTCAGGGCGCGGTCGGTCGTCGTGGCGGGCGGTAGCTGGACCGCGAAGCATATCGTGCATGACCTCCCCGCCAGCCATCGCGACGCGTACGCGCAGTTTTATCGATCGCCGTGCTTGATGGCCAACATCGCCGTCCGGAACTGGCGCTTCCTCTACAAAATGGGATTGTCCGGCTGCCGCTGGTTCGGCGGACTCGGCGACTACCTCTCGGTACGGAAGATGGCGCTTGTCGGCCACGAGCCCCGCACCATCGGTCCTGACTCACCGACCGTGCTGACCATCAAGGTCCTCTTCGCCCAGCCCGGCCTCTCGATCGCCGAGCAAGGGAGCCGGGGACGCGCGCAGCTGCTCGGCACGTCGTTCGCGGAGTACGAGCGCGCATTCCGCGAGCAGCTCGCCGACATGTTTGCGCCCGGTGGGTTCGATCCGCGCCGGGACATCGCCGGCATCATTCTCAATCGCTGGGGCCACGCGTACGTGAATCCGCAGCCGGGATTCTTTTTCGGCATCAATGGCCAGCCGGCGCCGCGGGACGTCCTGCGGAATCGTCCGCACGGGCGGATCGCGTTTGCGAATACGGACCTCGCTGGGGCCAGCGATCACCGCAATTCCATCCGCGAAGCCGATCGCGCGGTGAAGCAGCTGCTGGGTG